>Ga0070726_10000585_pt1 | contig 43959 bp, 43 predicted proteins | sample tdAd471_FD_67275 | JGI IMG/M metagenome (GOLD analysis project Ga0070726, IMG submission 67275) | Marine sediment microbial communities from the Atlantic coast under amendment with organic carbon and nitrate - tdAd47.1 | ecosystem: Environmental > Aquatic > Marine > Coastal > Sediment | place...
TGGCCCCCGGGTGGGGGTCAGAGAACTGCCTCAAGATTTGTTGTGGGGGCATCCGGAAAACCTGCAGCCCAAGACCCCACCGAAATTGCCCCCGAGAAGCCGTCAGAGGTGGCGCTGGGCGGGTTCATCACAAGGCGGGTGGTGCGGCGGGCGGGCCGGAATTGGTTTGCGGGTCAGCGCCGTGATAGATTGATGCGCCGCTTATCGGGTCCCTAAGCAGTCTGAAACCGCCTTTGTGCTTCCATCGGTAATTTAGGTGCCGATGTCCCACAAAACTGGGATTTTGTAACCCATACGTAACCCCATCGCCTATCTCAAAGCGACGGATAACCGCTAAGTCATTGAAACCATTGGTGAGCCGTGCAGGGTTCGAACCAACGACCTACTGATCAAAAGTCAGGACTCCGGGTTTGCCAACACCTGGATTCCGGCCACCTGGCCTGCAAGAGGCGCAATCTGGGCCACCCGGTTTTCAAGTTCTGCCCGGTCTTTCGCTCCACCATGCGGGCCAATTGACCTTATGCGGCGTGCGGGTTGCGTCCTGCACGATCCGCTGTTGCTCAGAACTGAGGCGGCGTGCGCCAAGGCGGGCCAGCGCGGCTTCGACAATCCAGGGTTCAAGGAGCATGCGGGCCGAGGGTCGCAGGCGATCAAGCTTGCGGCCCATGCGCAGTATCTCGAGCGCCGGGTTTACGTTGAATGTCGTGATGTGGACAACGATACCGCTGATACGTACCTGGTCTCCCGCGATCACATGCCGGTCACGTGCCGCCTCAATGGCCGCCAGGCTCTGACGCGCCGCCAAGCCATCCCCTTCAAGTCCTTTACGGGCCAGTTGCAACAAAAAGGCCTCCGCTGCCGTGACTTGGCGCTCGCACCCGTCTTCTCGGATCGTCACCATCTGCCCGAGCACGGCGTCATAGGGAATGCCTCGGGACCTGCCGCGCGGACGCCCCCGGGGATTTCCGCTCCTCCCCTTCTGGAACCGGGTTGAGGTTGGAGGTCGACCATAGCCGGTTTTGTCGTCGCCTGCCGCCGTCATCGGTGGCCTCGCTTCGGCCATTTGATGCGGTCAGGCGCGAGACTGCAGCGACGCAGGTCATCGATATCCTTGTCCGTGAGCGCTTCGCCACCGCGACGCCTGCGCAATGCTGCCTGCACAGCCCAGGTTTCCATCTTCAGGCGGTCATATGTATCATTCGGACCAAAGTCTCTGGGATCATCACAAGCAATGCCCAGTATCCTCAAGGCTTCGTTGGCATTATCCGGACTGTTTTCGACCTGCATCGGTTTGAGTTCTGCCACATGCGCATTGCGGCGTTTCGCAAGCGCCTGCTCCCGTTTCAGGATCATCTTCAGAATCTCACGCCGCGCCGATCTGTTGCCGGCAATCGCGTCCTGATACGTCCGATGCTGCAGTGCTTCCTCGACCCCGACCTCTTGTGCCTGACCATTCCGGGTGATGGTCAATGTGCGTTCCACGACAATGTCAAAGGCCGATCCTTCCGACGCAGTCTCTGACTTGCGCGGACGCCCCTTGGGATTCCCACTTTGCCCCCTTGGAAAGCGTCCGCGAGGACCCCGCGGCACCGGGTCATCAGTGTCGCTCATCGGGCGTTCCCCTTGTGCGCCAACTCGGGCTCCTTGCCAGTCATGCTCGACCAGCGCTCCAGCGCCACGTCCACATAGGCCGGGTCAATATCAACGCCCCGAAAGCGTCGTCCTGTGCGCTCGGCCGCAATCAGGGTCGTGCCGGACCCCAGGAAGATGTCGAGCACCGTCTCACCCCGCTTGGTCACATCGCTGATTGCGTCGGCCACCATGGCCACGGGTTTGACCGTTGGATGCAGCTCAAGGTCATCGCTGCGCGTGCCCTTCAGGGAGTTCACCGAGGCATAGTCCCAGACGTTCGTGCGGTGGCGCCCATGCTTGCCAAGCTCAACCATGTTCGCGTGCGCCGCAGCACCAACCCTGTAGACAAAGACCAGCTCGTGTTTGGAGCGATAAAGCGATCCCATCCCGGCATTGGACTTGTTCCAGACACACAAGTTCAGCAGATCTCCATAGACCACGTCGCCAACGGTGCTGACATCGGTCAAATGCCGCCAATCCATGCAGACGAAGTGGACCGCACCATAGCGCGAGACGTTTGCACAGGCGCCAAGAGTATCAGCCAGAAACGAACGGAAGGTTGCCGTGTCCATCTCGCCGGAGGCCATTGCAAACTCGCGATGGCGCCCTTTGGCATTGGCGTGACCATTGATCCGGACATTGTAAGGCGGATCAAGGAACGCAACGTCGATCATCGACCCGTCGCCAATCACCGACCGCAGGAAGGCCGGGTCGCGACCGTCGCCGCAGCCCACACGATGCTCCCCCAGCGCCCAGATATCACCCGGACTGGTACGCGCAGATGCCGGGACCGCAGGGATTGCGTCATCATCCGGATCGTTCGACCCATCAAGGATCACGTCAATCTCGCCGCTTGAGAAGCCCGTCAGCGTCAGGTCGAGATCAAAGTCCAGATCAGCAAGTTCGCCGAGCTCCATCTTCAGCAGGTCGATATCCCAGCCAGCATTCAGCGCAATCTTGTTGTCCGCCAGCCTGAGCAGCCGCTTCTCGGCCTCGTCGAGTCCCGCAAGCGTGATGGTTGGCACCTCTTCGAGCCCCATCTCCCTGGCGGCCCGGATACGGCCATGGCCGGCAATCAGCACCTGATCTTCATCGACCAGCACCGGGTTGGTGAAGCCAAAGGCCTCAATCGCTTCGCGGATCTGCCTGATCTGGGCTTTCGGATGGGTCCGTGCATTGCGCGGGTCGGGCGTCAGGGTGTTTACCGCTCTATAGGTGATGCTGAGCGGCGAAGGAGCGGGGTGTCCATTTGTCTGAGACACCCCCGGCGCGGCAGCCTGCGGCACACGCGGCGTCGATACTTTCCGAGCCTCTGATCTGGCCATATTCGTCTACTCCTTGGGGTAGCGGCTGATAATTCCGCAAGATGTGGGTATTGAGGGGCCAGATTTCAAGCCCGACCGTCCTGGACTGGACTTCCTCCATGAACCGAGCATTGCTGTGGCCAAGCCCGGCCTTTCGGGCGCTTCGCGGTAGCGGCGGGCAATTCGCCGCCCAAACCGCGGAGCAACATCATGACCAGCAAAATCAATGCAAAAGGGTCCTGCGAGGGCAAAGCCAGCCGCCGTGCCCCAAAACCGAACAATCCGGCCAATCTCGTGGAACCCGGCACGGCGTCGGCCACGCCGCCGACCAAACTCCAGATCCTTGTCGATCTCTTGTCGCGCCCAGACGGGGCCACGCTCGACGTCATGGCCAATGCCACCGGGTGGCAAACCCATTCAATCCGTGGCGCTCTCGCGGGAAGCCTCAAAAGGAAGGGCCATGTCATCACCTCGAAGACGCATGACGGTCAGCGTTGTTATCGCATCGAGGCCCGGACGTGAGCGCCGTTGCCGAACCCGAACGTACCGACATTGCCGCGCTTTACGACCACAATCTGGAAGATCTTCGCGCCGCCTGGGCCCGGCACTACGGGGCGCCACCGCCGCTGCGCTCACCGCACCTGCTGCGCCTGATGCTGGCATGGCGTCTTCAGGCCGACACCTATGGTGGCCTTGACCACGCAACCCGGCGCAAGCTGGCCCGGAACGGTCCGGTCCAACCAGAAGGCATGGAACTGGGAGTCGGCACGATCCTCGCGCGATCCTGGCAGGGGCAGCGGGTTGAGGTTATCGTCGAACAGCAGGGGTTTCGCCACAATGGTCGACTTTACCCAAGCCTGTCCGCAGCGGCCTCGGCCATTGCCGGTAGCCGGTGGAATGGCCCTCGGTTCTTCGGCCTGCGCAGCGCGCCGGGAACAGCATCTTGAGCCGTCCACGCCTGCGATGCGCCCTCTACACCCGCAAATCAAGTGACGAGGGTCTCGATCAGGCCTTCAACAGCCTCGACGCGCAGCGCGAGGCCTGCGTCGCCTATGTCGCGAGCCAATCCGGTGAAGGCTGGCGCGCCTTGCCCGATTGCTATGACGATGGCGGGGTGTCCGGCGGCACCATGGAGCGACCCGCTCTGCAGCGCTTGCTCCAAGATATCGAACGCGGCCGCATCGACGTCGTCGTGGTCTACAAGATTGACCGGTTAACGAGAGCGCTGGCAGACTTTGCCCGGATGGTCGAGATCTTTGACCGCCACGACGTCAGCTTCGTCTCCGTCACTCAGGCCTTCAACACCACTTCCAGCATGGGCCGTCTAACCCTCAACGTTTTATTGTCTTTCGCCCAGTTTGAACGCGAAGTGACCGGCGAGCGCATTCGCGACAAGATTGCCGCTTCAAAAGCCAAAGGCATGTGGATGGGGGGTATTCCGCCCCTTGGATACGACCCGCCTGTCGATTCTGGGCGCAAACTGGTGATCAACCCTGAAGAAGCGGAGATTGTCCGAACCATCTTCAGCACCTACCTTGATCTCGGTTCGGTTCATGCGCTGGAACGCTGGCTCGATCAGCGGGCCATCCGTTCAAAGCCCAGGCTGCGTCGCGACCGGACCCCTGCGGGCGGCCAGCCGTTCAGCCGTGGTGCTCTGTTCCATCTCCTGAAGAATCCGATCTATCTCGGTCTGATCTCTCATAAAGGCACGCTTCATGAAGGCCTGCATGCGCCTATAATTGCCGCCGACCTGTTCGAAGCCGTGCAGGTTCGGCTGTCGAGCCAGCGCCGTCGAGGCAAGTCCCGCAACAAAGGCAGCCTGGCTGCGCCCCTGACGGGCCGTATCTTCGATGCGACCGGCGCACCAATGTCACCGACCTTTTCGATCGGTCGTAACGGTCGACGCTATCGCTATTATGTCACCGCCGCCCTGCAGCAGGGCAAGCGCAAGCCAAGCGATGATGGCGTTGTGCGACGTGTTCCGGCGGCATTGATCGAGGCGGTCGTTACCGCGCGTCTGCGTCTGATCAGTGGCGTCGATCCAACGCAGCCATTGTCAGTCCTGCAACGGGTCACGGTAGAACCGCAGGCGCTTGTTCTGGCGATCCCGGTGCTGCTGGCAGATGCGGCACGCGCGACATTGGTGTCCGGCGAGCGCATCGATGATGACCAGTGCGACTCGGGCGACCTCAGTCTCAGGATCCCATTTACGTTGGCTCCTCGCAGCGCGGACCCCGCCATCGCCGCAGCAGACCGACCCGGTCCACGCCCGGACGCGACGCTTATTCGTGCTCTACGCCGTGCCCATAGCATGTTGGAGCGGGACCAACATGGTCAACCGACGCTCACCGCGAGTCCGACCTCACCGCACCGCCGCCGCCTGATCCGTCTTGCCTTCCTCGCGCCCGACATCCAGGCCGCCATTCTCTCTGGGCGCCAGCCGCGACACCTCACACTCGCGAGTTTGTTGGCTGCCGACATCCCCATTGAGTGGCACGCTCTGGCCAAAACGTTTGGCGTCAAGCCGGGCACGCACGACCACTGATCCCAGGCGCCGACGAGTGACCGGATTGGCGCCTCATTCATCCGGCCACAGCAAAACCGAACCATCTGTTATGGCACATTCAAACCCCTGTTATTGCTGTTCTCGCACCCTTTTATGCTCGTTAAATCACCTGTTCTGCGCATTAACAGGAAACTTCCACAACCAACTGAAAATACTCAGGTAATCCGCAGAATTGAGCCAACACATGCCGGAATCCACCTGATTTTAGGCCAGATATTGAAAAAATTCCCTGTTCCGCGCGAAACTCACCCGACCATCACGCCGCAAGAGACCACCCCCACACAACCCGCCAAACCAACGGAATACATTGCCCAAAGACCAGCCCGAGGATCGGATTAAGTGCGAAATTACCGCCCTGTTACGTGAGCTTGCGGCAAGCGCATACAACGTAAGACCGGTGGGTGGGGGTCCGTGGCGGAGAGACAGGGATTCGAACCCTGGAGACGGTCTCCCGCCTACACACTTTCCAGGCGTGCGCCTTCGACCACTCGGCCACCTCTCCACGTGAAGTCGAGGTCATACCTACACGCCGGATAATTGCAAGCCCTGCCTGCGCAGGAAATGCGTCGACGGTGGATTGGTCATGCACCGGGCAGTTCCCGACGGGGCTTGCTATTTCTGTCAGTTGGCGCGCTTTCTACATTCCGGGAACAGATGGGGACTGATGGTGACTCGGGCATTGGCGCTGACTTGGGCGACGGCGGGCGCTGTGGTGATCGCGGCAACACTGGCGTTTTGGGGCCAGCCGCTGATCTGCACCTGCGGGACAGTCAAGCTGTGGGTGCCGACGGTGTTTTCGGCCGGAAACAGCCAGCATATCGCCGACTGGTACACCTTGTCGCATATTCTGCACGGGATGCTGATCGTGCTGTTCGGGCGCTGGATTGTGCCCGCCGCGCCCTTCGCCGCCCTGTTCGCCATCGCGCTGCTGACCGGCGTCGCCTGGGAGGTTGTCGAGCATACCGAATGGGTTCTCGGCAAATTTCGCGCCACGACAATCAACCAGGGCTATCACGGCGACTCGGTCCTCAATGCGACGGCGGATTACGTCTGGATGCTGGGCGGGTTCTTTCTGGCGCGTGCCTTGCCAACGCTTGGGATCGTCGCGGCCATCATCGCGTTTGAACTGGTCGCCGCCTTTGTTGCCCGTGACAGCTTGGCGTTGACGACGCTGATGCTGCTTTATCCGGTTGAGGCGATCGAGAGCTGGCAGCAGGCGATCAATCCGCTCAACACCGGCGGCGGATAAGGCCGCGAAACTCCGACCCTATTCTTCCAGATGGATGTATACGCGGCGGTTCTGGGCGCCTTTCTTTTCGACCTTGCCTAGGCGCAGCGGCCCAACCTCGCCCGTGCGGCGCACATGGGTGCCGCCGCAGGGTTGCAGATCAACCTGGGTATCCGGCGTTCCGATCCGCACCAGCCGCACCCGGCCCGTGCCGCGCGGTGGGCTGACATTCATCGACTTCACCAGTCCGGGGTTCGCATCAAGTTCGGCATCCGTGATCCAGCTTTCGGTAACCTCCAGATCGCGCGCCACGAGGTCATTCAGCGCCGCTTCCAGCGCGGGTTTGTCCTGGGGCGCGTCAGGCATGTCGAAATCCAGCCGCCCGCGCGGTTCCGACCCCGACCCGCCGGTCACCGGCAGCGGGATCACGACGCTGAGCAGATGCAGGCCGGTGTGCATCCGCATCAGTCGGTGACGGCGGTCCCAATCAAGGGTTTGCGTCACCTCGGCGCCGATGGGTGGCAGGGTCGCCCCCTCAGCCGGGACCAGAACAATCGCGCCGCCTTCCCCCTTTACGGCAATGGCCACATCCAACGCCCCGCCGTCCCATTCCAGCCGTCCGCTGTCACCGGGCTGACCGCCGCTGGTGGCATAGAAGACCGAGGCATCGCAGATCACACCGCCCTGGTCCGTATGACCGGTGACCAGCGCCGTGGCGCTGCGCAGATAGGCGTCATCACGAAACAGCGGCGTGGTCATTCCGGGACCTCTTCAAACACCTGCGGCATGGGGCTGCCTTCTTCGGCCAGCCAGTGGGGCACAGGCAGGTTTTTGGCGCGCAGGAATTCCGGGTTGAACAGCTTGCTTTGATACCGAGTGCCAAAGTCGCACAGCACCGTCACGATGGTATGCCCCGGCCCCATTTCGCGGGCCAGTTCCAGCGCGCCGCCAATGTTGATACCGGTCGAGCCACCCATGCACAGCCCTTCGTGCTGCAACAGGTCAAAGACGATCGGCAGCGCCACCTCATCGGTGATCCGCCAGCTGAAATCGGGCGTGAACCCCTCAAGGTTCGCGGTCACCCGCCCCTGCCCGATCCCTTCGGTGATCGACGTCCCTTCGGCTTTCAACGCGCCATCATGGTACAGACCATGCATGGCAGAACCTCCGGGGTCGGCCAGCGCGATCTTGACGCCCTTGGGCTGCAAGGCTGCCGCAACACCGGCAAGCGTGCCGCCCGAACCGATGGAACTGACGAAGCCATCAACCTTGCCATCGGTCTGCGACCAGATTTCAGGGCCCGTGCCTTCGATATGGGCCTGACGGTTGGCCACATTGTCGAACTGATTGGCCCAGATTGCGCCGTTCGGTTCAGTCTCGGCCAATTTGGCGGCCAGACGGGCCGAGTATTTCACGTAATTATTCGGATTCTTGTACGGAACTGCCGGAACCTGCACCAATTCAGCCCCGGCCAGGCGGATCATATCCTTCTTTTCCTGGCTCTGCGTTTCGGGAATTACGATCACCGTCCTGAACCCGAGCGAGGCCCCCACCAGCGCCAGCCCGATCCCGGTGTTGCCCGCTGTCCCTTCGACAATCGTGCCACCGGGGCGCAGATCACCGCGCGCGATGGCATCGCGAATGATGAACAGCGCCGCGCGGTCCTTGACCGACTGACCGGGGTTCAAGAACTCGGCCTTCCCCAGGATTTCACAGCCCGTTTCCTCGGACGCGGCGTTTAGGCGGATCAGGGGCGTGTTGCCAATGGCAGCCTCTAGGTCGGGGTGAACAGCCATGGCAAATCTCCATTCGGGGTATGCCCGATACCTAGGGGGGGCCGCAGGCGAACTCAAGCGCCGCCAGCGCAGGGGACAATCATTAAAATTTGCGACAAATGGCCCCCGGATCGACACAATCGGAACCACGTGATGCCTTGGGCCGGTGCCAAGGTGATGACAAGGGAAGTGGACGCAAACTGAACCAATTGCGCCAATGACCCGACTTATGAGTATCGCCAGGGGCCGCACCCCCGCCAAGCCCCCGGCGCGTGAACTTTCGGAGCCGGACAAATGGACATCCTGTCGCCCCCTCGGACCAGCGAAACCACGCAAGACCAACGTGCTGCGTTGACCTTTGCCGCCGTGATCCGCGCCAATCGCGAACGCCGCGAAACCCCGCGCGCCCTGTTTGCGGACTGGGCCCATATCTAACGCTGGGTCGGTCGCAATCTCGCCGATCCGCAACCTCGGGCCGGGGACAGAGGGCGCATGGCGACGCCTGATCGCGTCGGGCTACTGGCCGCATACTGCGGGCTGAATACGAAGCGCAGAACGCTGAAACCACGGACAAACCGCTGCGTGGCAACGAGCCAGAACTGGAAAGCTAGGGAGTGCCAAAAAGCAACACCTGAGCAGCAGAAATGAAACGGATTACCGGCGTAAGGATTCCCTTAACGCCTGCGGGCAATTAAATGGGGCGCCATGTCAAAGACACACAGCCATCAAGCGGGACAGCCTGCCTCTTTCGCCGATTTCCTGTCGTTGTGGGAAGATCTGCGCGACGATGACGCCGACAAGCCCCAATCCGAAACGGCCAAACCCGGTGGCCTGGCCGAAGCTGTGTCGACGCTGGGGCTGGGCTGGATCGGGGCCGCAATGCTGGCCGGAAAGACAAAGCAGCGGTAACGGCCAAAAAACTGGCAGAGCGATCTCGGCCAATACTTGTTCGACGCGGGTACTTTCTGCACGGGCAACGCTGCAAACCTTGCCGCGTCTGAAAATCTTCATCCCACGAAAAAAGGCCGCCCAATCAGGCGGCCCTTTTCACACGTTCCAGTGGCGGATTAACCGACCAGTTCAAGACCCGAGAAGAAGAATGCAATCTCTTCCGCAGCGGTCTCGGGCGCGTCCGACCCGTGGACCGAGTTTTCACCGACGCTTTCGGCAAACTCAGCACGCACAGTGCCCGGTGCCGCATCGGCGGGGTTCGTCGCGCCCATGACTTCGCGGTTCTTGGCAATCGCGCCTTCACCTTCCAGCACCTGCACAACAACTGGGGCCGAGGCCATGAATTCGGTCAACTCGCCAAAGAACGGGCGTTCGGCATGCACCGCGTAAAACTGCCCGGCCTGCGCCTGGGTCAGATGAATGCGCTTTTGCGCGACGATGCGCAGCCCGGCGTCTTCGAACTTGGCGTTGATCTTGCCAGTCAGATTGCGCTTGGTCGCGTCAGGTTTGATGATCGAGAGTGTGCGTTCCTTAGCCATTGGCCTGCCCTTTTCATGACGATGCGGTGATTTCGCGGCGGGTTAGCATGGCCACCCGACAGTGGAAAGGCCCGATCCGGCGCGTGTCGTTTTTCCGATAGGCAAGATCGCTGCGCAGGCGTAGGTCTTGAGGGACTCACCACGCCCCAAGGTCGCCCCATGCGCCTGCTGATCTCGTTCGCCGCCCTGTTCCTGTCCGTCGCCCTGCTGCAGCTGGGCACCGGCGGGGTCGGGCCGCTGGACGCGCTGTCGGGTATTCAGCTGGGGTTCACCACGGCCCAGGTTGGCCTGCTTGGCTCGGCCCATTTTCTGGGGTTTTTCATCGGCTGCTGGGCGGCCCCCCGGATGATGGGAACCGTCGGCCATTCGCGCAGTTTCGCCGCCTTTACCGCCGCCGGGACTATCGGCATCCTGGCCCATATGATGGTCGTCGGCCCGGTGGCCTGGACCGGTCTGCGCATCATGTCGGGCTTTTGCATTGCAGGATGCTTTACCATCGTCGAAAGTTGGCTTCAGGCCAAGGTCACGAATGAAACGCGCGGCCGCGCCATGGGGGTGTACCGTGCGGTGGATATCGGTGGATCGCTCGCCGCGCAGCTGATGATCGGCGTGCTGACCCCGGCCGCCTATGTCAGTTATAACCTGCTGGCGCTGGTCTGTTGCGCCGCCCTTGTGCCGCTGGTGCTGACCCGGGTTGCCGAACCGGCCACCCCGGACGCGCCGCGCCTGCGCCCGCAAGTCGCCTGGAAAAACTCTCCGCTGGCCGCGGCGGGCGTGATCGTTGCGGGGCTGACCACCGCCGCCTTCCGCATGGTTGGCCCGATCTACGGGATCGAGGTCGGACTGAGCGTCGAACGCATCGCCCTGTTCCTGGCCGCCTTCGTGGCGGGCGGCGCGCTGGCGCAGTTTCCGGCCGGGTGGCTGGCCGACAAATATGATCGCCGCTGGGTGCTCATCTGGCTGTCAGCGGCCAGCATGGCGGCCTGTGGCCTGACGGTGCTGCTGGCCACGCATGGGGTTGCGGCGGTCATGCTCGGCTCGGCCATATTCGGGTTCATGACCTTCCCGATCTATTCGGTCAGCGCGGCCCACGCCCATGATTTCGCCACCGATGATGAGCGGATCGAGCTGAGCGCCGCACTGATGTTCCTTTACGCTCTGGGTGCCATCGCTTCACCCTTCGGTGTGTCCTGGCTGATCGAGGCTTTCGGCCCGTCCGCCATGTTCGCCTTCATCGCCCTGGCCCACGGGGTGCTGATCGCCTATGGCATCGTGCGCATGCGGGCGCGCCCATCCGAGGGGACGCGAAAACCCTATGTCTACGTTCCGCGCACGTCTTATCTGATCGGGCGGCTGCTGCGCCGGGGGCGCGAGGACTAGCGGGATTTGGCCTGGAGCGGACGTTTGATCCGCCCACTTCTTCGCCCGGAATCAAGCCCGTAAGGGCGCCGGGTGATCGCCTGACCGTCCGGCGGGCAGGCGATTTCGATGGGTAGCAGAACTTTCGTATCTTAGAGCTACCGTTGAACCATCAATTGCCACACACCACCATTGCATCGCCTACCCCCGGTCAGGCGCTCGCCCGGCTTGTCGCTAGATCACCAACGTCCGCCGCCGGCCATTTGCAACAACGCGCAGATCATTCAGTCCGCGTCTGAGCGGCTTTGGCCGCAATCCCCCTCTGGCCCTTCCCGGCCCCACTCGCTAAACCGGCGCGACACGACTTCGCAGGACATCATGGCACGCATCCTCATCACCTCGGCGATCCCTTACATCAACGGGATCAAGCACCTCGGCAATCTGGTCGGCAGCCAGCTTCCGGCGGATCTTTTCGCCCGCTACAACCGTGCGCGCGGGAACGAGGTTCTATTCCTCTGCGCGACGGACGAACATGGCACCCCCGCCGAACTCGCCGCAGCCGCCGCTGGCAAACCGGTGGCCGAATATTGCGCCGAGATGTGGCAGGTTCAGAAGGATATGTCAGACGGTTTCGCCCTGTCCTTCGACATGTTTGGCCGGTCCTCCAGCCTGCAGAACCACGCCTTGACCCAGCATTTCGCCGGTCGGCTGGCCGATGCCGGGCTGATCGAAGAAGTGAACGAGAAACAGGTCTATTCCAACGCCGATGGCCGCTTCCTGCCGGACCGCTATATCGAGGGCACCTGCCCTAACTGCGGATACGAACGCGCACGCGGCGACCAATGTGAAAACTGCACCAAGCAGTTGGACCCGACCGACCTGATCGACGCGCGCAGCGCCATTTCCGGCTCCACCGATCTTGAGGTGCGCGACACCAAGCATCTGTTCCTGAAGCAAAGCCAGATGCGCGACAGGCTGAACGACTGGATCACCTCGAAAGGCGATTGGCCGATCCTGACGACGTCGATCGCCAAGAAATGGCTGAACGACGGCGACGGTTTGCAGGACCGGGGGATTACCCGCGATCTGGACTGGGGCATTCCAGTCAAACGCGGGGACGCGGATTGGCCGGGGATGGAAGGCAAGGTCTTCTATGTCTGGTTCGACGCCCCCATCGAATATATCGCCAGTGCAAAGGAATGGACCGACGCCGCAGGCCGCCCCGATGCCGACTGGCAGCGCTGGTGGCGCACGGATATGGGCGCGGACGATGTTCGATATGTGCAATTCATGGGCAAGGATAATGTGCCGTTCCACACCCTCAGCTTTCCGGCCACGATCATGGGCTCGGGCGAGGATTGGAAGCTGGTCGATTACATCAAATCCTTCAATTACCTGAACTATGACGGCGGACAATTCAGCACCTCTCAGGGGCGCGGTGTCTTCATGGATCAGGCGCTGGAAATCCTGCCCGCCGATTACTGGCGCTGGTGGCTGCTGAGCCATGCGCCGGAATCCTCGGACAGCGAATTTACGTGGGAGGCATTTCAGCAGGACGTCAACAAAGACCTCGCCGATGTTCTGGGCAACTTCGTCAGCCGGATCACCAAGTTCACGCGGTCAAAATGGGGCGAAGCCATTCCAGAGGGCGGAGAATTTGGCCCCGAGGAAGACGCGCTGATCGACGCGCTGACCACCCGTATTCGCGCCTATGAAGGCCTCATGGAGGCGATTGAGGTGCGCAAATCCGCCGCCGAGCTACGCGCCATTTGGGTGCTGGGCAACGAATACCTGCAAACCGTCGCCCCCTGGACCGTGTTCAAGACCGACCCTGACCGCGCCGCCGCCATCGCGCGGCTGTCGCTGAACCTGATCCCGCTTTATGCAACCCTCGCCGCGCCCTTTATTCCCGGTGCCGCCGCCCGCATGCTTGAAGCGATGCACACGACCGGCGACACATGGCCCGACGACGTCGCCGCAGCGGTCACCGCCCTGCCCGCCGGACACGGCTTTACCGTGCCCGAAGTTCTGTTTGTGAAAGTTCAGGATGACGACGTCGCAGCTTGGGCCGAACGGTTTTCGGGCTCCAAATCCTGAAATTTGGTGCCTTCCCTGCATCAGACGCCGCTTAAACACGCGTAATTGCCCGAAATCACTGCATCCAAACTCGATTTTCGCCGCAATCGTCCTATTCTATGCGCCAACAGACCAACCGGAGTATGTGTCATGATCAAGTTTGTTCCCATCGCCCTTTTGGCCTCGACCACGCTGCTTGCAGGCTGCGCGATTGATAAGCGCAGTTTTGAAAGCCAGCCGGTCAAGGTGAAAACCGCCCAAGGTACGGTCACCTGCCAGCTTTACACGAAAGAACGGGTTCTGTGGGACGAGGCGATTGACGTGCCCGCACATATGCCGATCAGCCGTGGTGATCAGATCTGTCGCGAAGAAGGCTATCGCTGGAAGAATGAGGGGGCGAGGCGCTAGTCCCGCCCTGGCCATGCAACCCCGTACCGTCGTCGGATGAGCGGCAAGCGCCTGGATGACCGGCCCGAGGTCGAAGTCCGTTCGACCGAAGACTTGCGCATCTGGCTGAGCGACAATCACCACCGCGACAGTGGCGTCTGGCTGGTGACCTATAAGAAGTCCGCCGGTCGGCACTACGTGCCGATCAACGATGTCATTGACGAATTGCTTTGTTTCGGCTGGGTCGACAGCCAATCGCGCGGCAAGGATGCTGATCGCACGATGCACTGGATCGCCCCGCGAAACCCCAAATCGAATTGGTCGGGACCCAACAAAAAGAAGATCGCCGCACTTGAAGCTGCGGGCCGGATGACACCCGCAGGCCGCGCGCTGGTCAAAGCTGCCAAGACAAATGGCTGTTGGACGGCGCTGGACGCCGTCGAACGTCTGGAGGTGCCCGAAGATCTGGCCATTGCCTTTGACAGCTACCCGGATGCCGCAGCCAACTGGCAGGGCTTCAACCGGTCGACAAAGCGCGCGACGCTGGAATGGATCGTGACCGCCAAACGCCCCGACACCCGCGCCCGCCGCATCGCCCTTGCAGCGCAGAGCGCGGCGGACAACCTGCCCCCGCGTTGATCGGTTAGGCAATTTTTAACCAAAACCAAGCACGCTGTCCGAACACCGAACACCGGACCGTCACGCGCTTGGCGAAGGGTCCGGATCGGCGGGGGATCCGGCCATGCACAGGGAACTGATTGAATTCTGGAAAACGGCCCCGGATGATCCGTTTGCGGTGCTATTTGAGCACGCCCCGGTCCTGATGCATTCCATTGATTCTACGGGAAAACTCATTCAGGTCAGCCGCTTCTGGGCCGATCTGCTGGGGTATGATCGTGACGAAATGATCGGTCGCCCATCAACCGATTTCCTCAGCCCGGACTCGCAGATCAAAGCGCGCGAGCAGATCACACCGGAATATCTGCGGACCGGCAGGATCCACGATGTCGAGTATGATTTCATCGCCAAATCGGGCGAACCGATCGCCGTCAGACTGTCAGCGACGACCGTGCTGGATGACGACGGCAGCATACTACGTTCGTTGGCAATTCTGTTCGACAACCGCGACGCCAAAACGGCCGAAGCTGCGCTGAAGGCCAAAGCGGCAGAGGCTGAAGCCGCCAACCGCGCCAAATCCCGGTTTCTGGCCGCGATGAGCCATGAGATTCGTACCCCCCTGAATGCCATCATGGGCTTTAGCGAGCTTTTGAAAATGTCGGCCACGGATACCAAGACCACGTCCCATGCCGACGCGATCCTGACAGCCGGGGGCGCGCTGATGACGCTGCTTACCGATCTTCTGGATCTAACGCAGCCGGATACTCAGTCGGCAAACTACGCCCCAACCCAGGTAAACCTGCACGACATTCTGACGGAAACGGCGCAATGGTGGCAGCGTGAAGCCGAAAAAAAGGGGCTGGCACTGGTGCTTGCCATCGACCCGAATGTCCCCGCGAAAGCCGCCGTCGATGGTGCGCGGTTGCAGAAGATCCTCAACAACCTGCTGGGCAACGCCGTGAAATTCACCAGCACTGGTCAGGTCGGTCTGACCGCAACCAGCGATCCGACCGATGGCACGACAACATTCACAATCACCGACACCGGCCCCGGCATCGCAGCGGACGCGCTGACCAGCATGACGCAATCCTTTGACGACGCCGGTAAAGAGTTTGCCAAACAACACGGCGGGATCGGTCTGGGCCTGTCCGTCTGCCAAAACCTGGTGGACCAACTGGGCGGGACGCTGCACCTGCAAAACCATGCCGATGGCGGGTGCGAGGCGCAGGTATGTATACCGCTGGCGCCCGGAGACGACGCCGAACCGGTGGCCAATCCGGCACCACGGACACCGCGGCGTTCGCTAAACAAGCGTGTTCTGGTGGCCGAGGATAACCCCCTCAATCAAGAGCTAATGAAGACGCTGCTGGAAGACATCGGATGCCAGGTCACGCTGGCCGGTGACGGGGTCGAGGCTGTCGAGCTTGCCGGGCAAGGCGGCTATGACGCGATCCTGATGGATATCACGATGCCGCAACTGGACGGCGTCGCGGCCGCCGAACTGATTCAAAGCCTGCCCGCGCCCCTGTCGGACGTTCCCATCGTCGCCTGCACCGCCCATGTCGACGAACAATCCCAGGCCCGTTACCGGCGCGCCGGCATGGCCGGTTTCCTACCTAAACCGGTGCGCGTCGAAGACATCGCCGCCTTGTTGGGCGACGTGACCGATCAACAATCCCAGGCAATGACAAACTGAACGTCGAAGACCCGCCCTGGCCCTGCGGACGCTGAATGTTGGGTCGAAATCGGCGTGCCTGTCCGCAATGCCCCCGAAGCTTCGGAGTAATTGGGTTTTCGAAATCTGCCTTGGCAACCGACATCACCGGCACGCGCGCAATGGCGGCAGAGCGTCCCAAGGAAGGCATCCGGCAACTTGCTCGCCCCCAATCCGCGCCGCGCATTAGCTTTGGCGGCGGGTCACGGCATAATACGGAATGGCTTCAGGACTTCGCCAGCAACGCCTCAACCTCGGCGCGCGATGGCATGGAAGGCGCGGTTCCTGGCCGCGTGACCGAGATTGCCGCCGTGGCGTTGCCAAAGCGCACCGCCGCCAACGGATCCATCCCACCGGCCAGCGCGGCAGCAAAGCCACCGTTGAACGCATCCCCCGCGCCGGTCGTCTCGACCACCGGACCGGCAGACAGCGCCGGAACATGCTGGGCAACCGAGCCGTCATCAAACCAGACCCCGTTTTCGCCAAGCGTGATGATCGCGGCGCCGACGCCGCGCGCCAGCAGCGCCTTGGCGGCCCCTTGCGCGTCGGCCACCGACGCAACGGCCACGCCGGTGATGCCCTCGGCCTCGGTCTCGTTCGGGGTGACATAGTCGCAAAGTGCCAGCATCCCGTCGGGCAATTCGGCCGCCGGTGCCGGGTTCAAAATCGTGGTCGCCCCGCCCGCGCGCGCCAGTTCCAGCCCGCGCATCGCCGCATCCATCGGCTGTTCCAACTGGGTCATGAAGACCGCCGCGCCGCCGATCAATTCGCCACAGGCGTCAATATCCGCCGCGGATATCGTGCGGGCAACGCCGGGGCAGACGATGATCGCGTTATTGCCCGTAGCCTCCTCCACGAAAATATAGGCGGCACCGGTATAGCTGTCGGCGTGCTGGCTGACCTCGGGGATCACACCGGCCTGTTTCCAGATATCCAGCGCCATATCCGCAAAGGCGTCCTTGCCCAGCTTGGTCAGGAAGTGCGTTGCCGTCCCTGCGCGCGCAGCTGCGACCGCCTGGTTCGAGCCTTTCCCGCCTGGCCCGAGCGCGAAGGAGTTGCCCAGGATCGTTTCGCCAATCACCGGCGCCCGATCGGCGCGATAGGTGGTATCCGCGACAAAAACGCCCAGAATGACGACCGCATCACGCATCGGGTGCCACCACGCCCTTGCGCAGCATGATACAGCCATAAAACCGCCGCTCGCCCGTCTGGATCACGGCATATGCGTCGCGCGCCATGTCATAAAATGCGAACCGTTCGATCCCCACCATCGCACGCTCGGCCCCTTCGGCGGCGTTGATCGCGGCCTGAACTTCGGCCTGCACGGGCGGGACTGCGGCGGCGTCATCGACGATTTCCATACGTCCGGCGAAGTCGTCCACGAACGTGTCCAACGGAAAGACCGACAACACGGCCTCGGCCGCCTCGGCCACGGTCAGGTTGTCCATACGCAGCAGTTCGCCCAGAACCGTTTCGCGGGCAATTGAATCACTGGGGAAGTTCGTATCCGCCAGGATCAGCACATCGCCGTGCCCCATCGCGCGCAGCGCATACAGAACCTCGGCGTTCAGCCTGGGGTCAATTCCCTTCAACATCGCAATCTCCTTCAGGTCAGGCGAGCGCCGGTTTCGGCATCAAACACATAGGCGTGGCCATCCAACGGGCGCAGGTGGATCGTATCCCCGGCGGCAAAACTGTGACGCTCACGGAACACCGCCGTCACCTCGGCCGAGATCGCGCCGCCGCCGCCCATCCGGCTAACCACATGAGTTTCCGAGCCCGTCGGCTCAACAACCGCAACCGTTACCGGCACACCGCCGTCGGACAACTCCAGATGTTCAGGGCGCACGCCGAACATCACCGCCCGCCCGTCGGTCAGATCGTCGTGATCCGGCACCGGCAGACGCGTCGGGCCAACATCGACAAAAACGCCGCCATCGCGGCTGACGCGGCCTTCAAGAAAATTCATCGCCGGAGACCCGATGAAACTGGCCACGAATTGGTTCTCGGGCCGGTCATAAAGGTCCAGCGGGCTGCCGATCTGTTCGATATGCCCGTCGCGCATAACGACGATCTTGTCGGCCATCGTCATCGCTTCGATCTGGTCATGGGTGACATAGACCGTCGTTGTGGACAGGCGCTGATGCAATTCGCGGATTTCCGTACGCATCTGCACGCGCAGCTTGGCGTCGAGGTTCGACAGAGGTTCGTCAAACAGGAACACCTGCGGATCGCGCACGATGGCCCGCCCCATTGCAACCCGCTGACGCTGCCCACCGGACAGGGCGCGCGGATAGCGCCCCAGATACGGCTTCAGCCCCAGGATATCGGCGGCGCGCGCCACCCTGTCCTCAATCTCGGATTTCGCCATGCGCCGCATCCGCAGCGCGAAGGCCATGTTCGCGGCGACGGTCTTGTGCGGGTACAGCGCGTAATTCTGGAACACCATGGCAATGTCACGCTGGCTTGGCGGCAGGTTATTGACCACCTTGTCGGCAATCCGGATCGTCCCCGAGGTCACAGCCTCCAGCCCCGCGATCATCCGCAGCAGGGTGGATTTTCCACAGCCCGAAGGCCCGACCAGCACCACGAATTCACCATCCGCAATATCGACATCGACGCCGTGAATAACCTCGGTCGTGTCATAGGATTTTCGCAGGTTTCGGATTGTAACTTCGGCCATCTTTCCCCCGTTTGACCGCCAGGCGGCATAGTTTCCCCAAGTGGTAACGCGGGGTAAGGCGGCTGTCCACGCTCGGCGTGAAATTGCCGGGAATCAATGCCGCCCTTGGAATGTTACGATGATTTACATAACATCCGGGGGAACACCAACGATACCGGAGGGCATGATGTTCACACGTCGACAGTTCAATGCAGGGCTTGGCGCGGCCCTTGCCGCGACCTCTGCCATACCGGCGCGCGCGGCCAGCTACGACGGCCCGAACATCATCCTCGTGCGCTTTGGCGGAGGGGTTCGCCGCTACGAAACGATTGATCCAGCCGGGACCTATGCCCCCAACCTTGTCAATCGGCTGGCCCCGCGCGGGGTGATGATCCCCGATATGCGGATCGAGCAATTGGACGACGTCAACACCAGCCATGCTGAAGGCACCCTGAACCTGTTGACCGGGCGCTATCTGGCCTATCGCGACCTGAGTTCCGGCCTAGGCATCGACCGGCTGGAACCGACCGAACCGACGTTGTTCGAATACCTGCGTCAATCCTTTGACATCCCCTCGCACCAGGTTCTGCTGGTGAACGGAGAGGATCGCCCGCAGGAGGAGTTCTTCACCTTCGGCATGAACCCGCACTACGGCATCAGCTATCGCAGTGAGATGCTTAGCCTGCATCGCTTCAAGCTGTTTAAAGTGGCACAGCAACTGGCCGAGGGTGCACTGACGGGCGATGCCCGTGAAAAGATCATCCAGCAGCGCGACGAACTTCTGGCCGCCGATCACCGCAGCTTTGCCCCGGACCAATCGCCCGCGATTCAGGCGTTCTGGCACGACTGGCGGCGCGATTTCGGCGACAGCGGCCTCAAGAACCCGCGCGGCGACCGCTTGCTGACGGCCCTGGCGATCCGCGCCCTCGGCAGCCTGCGACCCAGGTTGATGATGGTGAATTATCAGGATCCCGATTACGTCCACTGGGGCAACGCCAGCCACTATACGCGCGCAATCTCGGTCATCGACGAGGGGTTGGCCCAGCTGGTGGCGAACGTCGACGCCGACCCATATTACCGCGACAACACCGTCTTCGTGGTCACCCCGGATTGCGGGCGTGATGAAAACCCGTTGCTGGACGTGCCGTTCCAGCATCATTTCAACACCCGCGCCGCCCATGAAACATGGGCGCTGGTCTTTGGTGCCGGGATCGAAAAGAACCGCGTCCTTGACCGGACAATCGACCAAAGCGCCATCGCCCCGACCATCGCCGCCCTGATGGGGTTCAAGGCGCATCGCAGCGAAAACCGCCCCCTGGCCGAGGTCTTCGCATGAGCGTCGCCGAGGCAACCCTGACTCCGGCCACGGCCCCCAATCCAGCCCGCCCAATGCGCCTGAGCCGCGCATTTGGCACCCTGCGCGACCTGCTTGTGGGCACATTTCTGTGCCTGTCGCCGCTGACGTCGATCCTGGCGCTTGGCTGGATTATCCGGCGCATGCAGCTCAGCGTTCAGCGGCGGCAGGGCGTGGCAGGCATAACCCCCGGCTGGGTTTTGGGCGAACGTGGCTCGGGCTGGCTGACCCGTCTGATCGGCGGGCTGGCGGCCAATATCCGGGTCGGGCTGTCGGGCGCGCTCAGCCTTGGCCTTGCGTCGCTGCTGTTCACGCTGCCCTGGCTGCTGGCGTGGTGGGCCGGCTGGGACAATTCATTCAACAAAGGCTATGAACAGGCCTGGGCTGGACCGGCGCTGTTCTTCGCCGGAATCGGTGCATATTTGTTCGTGATGCTGCACTTGCCGATGGCGCTGGCGCATCAGGCCGCCACCGGGCGCTGGCTGGCGTTGTTCGAATGGCGCGCAGTGCGGCGTGTGGTGGCGCGCACCGGCTGGCGCCACGTTCTGTTCGCCTTCATGTCCGTCTTCTTCGCCCTGCCCCTGTTCGCGGCCCGTGGCCTGCCGGTCTTTGTCGAAGACACCATCCCGGGCTTTGCCAACTTCACCCCGGAACAGGTCGGCAATGTCGCCGGGATCGCAGGCCTTGCGGTCGCCGCCTATGTGTTCGCCAGCCTCTGGTGGCTGCGCAGTTGGTCGGCGCGCATCTATGCCGATGCCGATGCGCGCGACGCGGCACCCAACCTGATCTTCCGCACTCTGCGCAACGGGGCGCTTGCAACCATCTGGTTCGGGCTTGTCGTTCTGATCGTCGTCGCCCAGTTCCTGCACCACAGCTGGTGGGCCTGGCAGACCCATCCGGCATTCCTTCTGCCCTGGTACGGATGACAGGTCACACAGCCCACTGATTTCATTGACTTTGGGTCAACACCGCCCATACTGCGAGGTCTGAGCGTGATCCCGATAGGGGGGTGGGATTGACGCTGGATACGCACGAATACCCCCCCGAAATACTGCCGTCGTTCACGACGGGCCACTATCCACTAGGAGGATTCCAATGAAAGTCGGACTATTCAATCACGTGATGCGCCATCACATGAGCCGCCGAAAGATGCTGCAAGGTGCAGCCAGTGTTGGCGCCGTTGCCGCCGCTGGCGGGCTGTCCACCAAACCCGCCGCCGCAGCAAGCCACGCGAATGTACGCGCCGAAATCCTGAAAATTCCGGGCGTGGGTGCAGGCAGCCCCACGGATGCCGATTGGCAAAAGGTCGGAGAGATGACGCTTGGCGCGACCAAGGAATCGGTTGCCGAAGGCGAATTCGCCGGGGTCGAACTGTCCTTCATGGGCCTCAACAACCAGAACCTGCACAACTTCCTGTTCCGCGGTTTCCTGAAACCGTGGGAGGCTTATACAGGCGCCAAGATCAACTGGATCGACCTGGCGCAGGCCGACTATAACGCGCGTTTGCAGCAATCCATCGCCACCGGCACCGTCGATTTCGACATCATCGAAATGGGCGCGCCCTTCGAAGGTGACGTGCTGGGCCGCGGCATGGCGTCGGAAATGCCCGAGTGGGTCAAAACCCAGATCGACATGGACGACTACGTCGACTATCTGAAAGCGCCCGTGGGCACCTGGGGTGGCAAGACCTACCGCGTGTCCATCGACGGTGACTGCCACACCTTCAGCTATCGTAAAGATTACTACGAGAATGAGGATTTTGCCGCTGCCTGGGCCGCCGAAGGTGGCGAAGGCGCGTGGGAACCGCCCACCACCTGGGCGCAGGTCAACGCGCATTCCAAGTTCCTGGCGGGCAAGACCGACCCGCTGACCGGGCTGGACGCGCATGGTTACCTCGACCCGCTGAAAGGCTGGGGCGGCTTCGGCTTCTACTTCCTGGAAGACCGCGCGACCGCCTATGCCAAGCACCCGGACGATCCGGCGTGGCTGTTCGATCCGGACACAATGAAGCCGCGCGTCAACAACCCGGCCTTCGTGCGCGCCATCGAAGAAGTGATGGAAATCATCGCGACCGAAGGTGGTTACCCCGCCGACCAGATCAACGCCGATCCGGGCACGACCGCGTTCCAGCAGTTCCTGGCTGGTACCGGGTCGTCGCTCAGCTGGTGGGGCGACGTTGGATCGAACGCGCGCACTTCGGACACCTCCGTTGTGGGCGATGTCGTCGGCTTCTCGACCCTGCCGGGGTCGGATCAGGTCTACAATTCGAACTCCGGTGAATGGGAAGACACCCCGAACGAGGCCCCCAACATGGCCTATATCGGTTGGGGCGTTTACGTCATGGCGACCGTCGATTCGGACGAAAAGAAGCACAAGGCGGCATGGTCGGCTGCGGCCCATCTGGGCGGCAAGGACCTGTCGCTCTGGGCGTCGGCCTATCCGTCGGGTTTCCAGCCCTACCGCAACTCGCACTTCCAGTTTGATGAGTGGGAAGAAGCTGGTTATGACCGCGCCTTTGTCGAAGACTACCTCGGCTCGAACGCGGACAGCTATAACCACCCGAACGCCGCCATCGAACCGCGTATTCCGGGCATCTTCCAGTATTACTCGGTCGCCGAGGATGAGCTGGCCAAGATCTATGCCGGTCAATACGGCTCGGTCCAGGAAGGCGCTGACGCAATCGCCTCCGCCTGGGACAAGATCACCGATCAGATCGGTCGCGATAGCCAGATCGAGGTCTATAAGGCCAGCTTGGGCATGTAAGTGCGGGCCAGATTAAGAAAACAGGTGAGGCCAATTTTGGGCCTCACCGCCATTTTTTTCTGAGACATATTGCTATGAAAATATTGATCGTTTCCGCGATGCATATTGCATGCGGTATCTTCATTTGGTTCTGTTACATTGCGTTGTCCGCGATCGTTGAATCTGGAAACTGGACGCCTTTTGGCGTCTTCGGGCTCGACATTCTGAAGTCAATTGCAATGACCATAGTGGTTTCTGCAGGTCTGACCGCATTTGCCTTCGGTCTTTTGTTGTTTCGTATCTACGGAGAGTAGAGATCGAACGCAGAGGTCTTTTGTTGTCAGCTGAATGGCCCGAAGCCTCGCAAGCGTGGTTTGCCGCGCATGTTTGTGCTTGCTGCATATTGATTTCGTGTCGGCGGATCGTTCCGTAATTCCGCCCTTGCACCCGACACATCCTGCGCTAACGTTGCGTCATGAGCACTCAGGGCGACCTCCTCCACGTTGTGACACTTGATGAGATATCCGAGCGCCGCCGGGTGTTTGGAAAGCTGCTGATCTGGGGATCGGCCGCACTGATGTTCGCGACGTTTCTGGCTGTCTGGATGGCCGAAACCGGGCGCATTACGATCGAATTCGAAACCTGGCGCCCGGCGCTTTACGCCTACATCTTCTGGGGGATCTGTCTGTGCGTGGCGCAAATCGTCCTGCGCGGCGAACAGGGCAAGCGCGTGCTGTTCGTGCTGCCCGCAGTCCTGTTTGTCGTCGCCATGGTCGTCTTTCCGCTTCTGTTCGGCTTGACCATCGCCTTTTCGGACTGGAACCTGGCCAGTCTGGACGGACGCAAGTTCAATGGCTGGGACAATGTCCGCCAGATGTGGAACGACGCGTTCTATTGGAACGCCTTGAAAAACATGGTCTATTACACCCTGGCCATTCTGGTGGAATATGCCATCGCCTTTGGCCTTGCGCTGTTGCTGAACAGCCAGATCCGGGCGCGCAAATTCTTCCGCGTCGCCTTTCTGATGCCGCTGATGCTGTCGCCGGTCGCCGTGTCGTGGATGGTCGGCAAGTCGATGATGGAAATCCGCTTTGGCCCACTGGCGCGCCTTGCCCGCGAACTCGGCTGGGACTCACCCAGCTTCTTTGGCAGCCCAGAGGTTGCGCGCTTCATGATCATGGCCATGGACGCCTGGACGTTCATTCCCTTCATGATGATCATGATCCTTGCCGGATTGCAGGCGATCCCGAAGGAAATTCAAGAGGCCGCGAAAGTCGACGGCGCCCCCGCTTGGCGCGGTTTTTGGGAGGTTACATTCCCCCTGATGCTGCCGGTCAGCATCACCGCGATCCTGATCCGCATCATCTTCAAGCTGAAGCTGGCCGACATCATCATCAACGTCACCTCCGGCGGTCCGGGCGGGGCGACGGATTCGGTTACCAGCTTTATCTTCCGCGAATACCGCGACCGTTCGAACGTCGGCTACGGCACGCTTCTGGCCATGGTCTATCTGGTGCTGATCGTCCTTGCGATTACGGTCTTCATGAAGCTGGTCGATCGCTGGATGAACCCGAGGTATTAGGTTGAGCGACGCACAAATATTCCACGATCACCCCGCAGACACCCCGCCGCGCCTGCGTTGGTGGGCCGGACGCGTTGGCGTTTACGGCATCCTGATCTTCTGGGCCGTGATCTGCCTGTTCCCGATCTACTGGACCATCACCACCAGCTTCAAACTGGCCCCCGACGTGATGCAGGGCAATATGGTCCCGTTTGTGGATTACACCCCACAATGGCGCGGCTGGAAGTCGCTGGGCCTGTCGCCCGACACCATCTTCGAGGTCAGCACAGTGCGCGAGGAATTCCTGAAACGCTTCTGGAATTCGACCATTGCGGCGCTGGCATCTTCGGCATTGGCCGTGGTTTTGGGCAGCTGCGCGGCCTATGGGCTGTCGCGCTTCCGCTATAAATTCGGCTTCATGCGCAACCCCGATATCAGCTTCTTCTTCCTCAGCCAGCTGATCCTGCCGCCGGTGGTTTTGGCGCTGCCGTTCCTTGTCCTCTATAAGGAACTCGCCCTGCTCGACACCCGCCTTGGCCTGATCCTGCTTTATGCGCTGACCGTCCTGCCCATCGTGATCTGGATCATGCGCGATCAGTTCCACGGCATCCCGGTGGAGCTGGAAGAGGCCGCACTAGTCGATGGCCTTGGCATCTGGGGCGCGTTCCTGACCATCATCCTGCCCATCGCCCTGCCCGGCATGGTCGCGGCCTTCATCCTGAGCCTCGTGCTGACCTGGAACGAATACTTCTTCGCCGCCCTGCTGACCTCAACCAATGCTGTCACCCTGCCGGTCATGGTCGCCAGCCAAACCGGATCGCAAGGCATCAACTGGTGGAGCATGGCCGCGCTGTCCGCCAGCGCCATCCTGCCGCTGATCGTCATCGGCATCGTTCTGGAACGCTATATCATCAAAGGCATGGCGAGTGGGGCTGTGAAGTAGGAACGCTTTGGCACGGTTGTTCCGACGTCCTGCCACGCGTCAAGGAAATTGCGCTATGCCGGTGCACAACAACGCGCTTCTTGCGCACGGGATCAAGGCGCAGCCGCCGTGCACTTGCCAGCCCATCCAGGCTGTCGAGTGCGCGGCTGCCGTTATCCAAACTTGATAACTGCGGTGTGCCCCTGCGTGAGGGCACCGGCCCTCACCCCAACCGCGACACCACCACCGTCACTTCTGGCTTCTTGCCAATCTCGTCACTGGCAGACCGACGCACGGCTTTCCTGACCGCCTCGTCCAGCTTGTCGTCATCGGCCATCACCTTGCGGCTGGACCGCCCGATCAACTGATTCACGTCTTCTTCCAGCACGTCGACCAGCGGCGCATTCGATGTCCCTGTCTCTGGCAGGCCCATCAATTCGCACCAGGCATCGCCGACCATCTGATTATCCTCGACAATCAGCGAAACCATGACATGCCCGTTCAGCGCCATGCGGATCCGGTCGCGGACGACGCCGTCCAGCTCTCCGATATAGACGTCGCCGTCACGATAGATGCGCGCCGCCTCGACATGTTCGACCACTTTCGGCTTCTTCCCCGACAGGTCCACCATCGTCCCGTTCGTCGCAACGACCGAGGCACGGCCCTTGCCCTCGGCCAGTTTCGCATGCTCACGCAGGTGCCGATGCTCACCATGCATCGGGATCACCATTTTCGGCTTCATCAGGTCATGCACCGCCAGCAGATCGGGCCGGTTGGCGTGGCCGGACACGTGGTAATGTCCGTCTTCGCCATCGACCACATCCACGCCCATCTCGGAATAGGCGTTGACGATGCGGATCACGCCGCGTTCGTTTCCGGGAATGATTTTCGAGCTGAACAGGAACGTATCCCCATCCGCCACGGTCAGCCCGCGATACTTGCCCCGTGCCAGTTGCGCGCTTGCCGCGCGGTGTTCGCCTTGCGAGCCGGTGACCAGCAGCATCAGATCACCGCGCGGAATATCCTCAGCCTCTTCAGCGGAGATCGTGGACGGGAAATCGGGCAGCACTTCGGTGGCGCGGCTGGCCTCGACCATACGCTCCATCGACCGGCCCAACAGGCAAACAGACCGCCCCGCCGCCGCCCCGGCGACAGCCAGCGTGCGCACCCGCGCGACGTTCGAGGCGAAGGTCGTCGCCACCACCATGCCCTGCGCATCCGCGATCATCTCGGTCAGCGGTTCGACCAACGATGCCTCGGACCGGCCCGGATTGGGGCTGAACACATTGGTGGAATCGCAAACCAAGGCGTGAATGCCCTTGCCCGCGACTTCTCCCCACAATTTCGGATCCCAGGCCTCACCCACCAGCGGCGTTTCATCCAGTTTGAAGTCGCCTGTGTGGACCACACGGCCCACCGGAGAGTCAATCACCAGGGCCGAGCTTTCGGGGATCGAGTGGCTGACCGGCAGGAACCCCACCGTGAACGGCCCGGCGGTGATCTGTGCAGGCCAGGGCGCGGCCACGGTGATCGCGTTCTCGTCGCCGCCATGTTCGCCCAGTTTGCGCGCCGCGTGATGGGCCGTGAACCGGCGACAGTGGATCGGCGCGTTCAACCGGTCCCACAGATGCCCCAGCGCGCCAATGTGGTCTTCATGGGCATGGGTGATGAAAATCCCCTCGATCCGGTCGCGGCGGGCCACCAGCCAGTCAATATCCGCCATGATGACATCGACGCCCGGCGTCGTATCCATATCCGGGAAGGTAATCCCCAAATCGACGACGATCAGGCGTTCCTTGTCCTTGGGCCCATAGCCATAGACATATGTGTTCATCCCGATCTCACCCGCGCCACCCAGGGGCAGGTAGATCAACCGCTCGTTACCACTCATTCGTTTTCCTTGTTATATTTATGGATCACGGTCAGGCCGTGCATCGTCAGATCATCTTCGATCATGTCAAATTCTATGTCGCCCTTGGCGAACAGCGGCGCCAGCCCCCCGGTCCCGATCACCTTCATCGGTGCGCCGTATTCGGCGCGGATACGCGCGATCAGCCCCTCGATCAACCCGGTGTAGCCCCAGAACACGCCCGACTGGATGCAGGCGACGGTATTTGCGCCAATAACGCTTTCCGGTTGGCTGATATCCACATGCGGCAGGGCCGCGGCACCGGCGGCCAGCGCCTCCAGCGACAGGTTCACGCCGGGAGAGATTACACCCCCCACATAGGCGCCATCTTCGGCCACCACGTCGAAATTCGTCGCCGTGCCGAAGTCCACGACGACCACATTCCCGCCGTGGCGATCAAAGGCCCCGGCTGCATTGGCCAGCCGGTCCGGGCCGGGCCGCGTGCCGGGATCGACGCGCGGATCAACGGGCAGCCTGCATTCCGGCTTGCCCACAACCAGCGGTCGGCAATTGAAGTAACGATCGCACAGCACCCGAAGGTTGAAGACCACGCGCGGCACAGTGGAACTGATGATCACCTCGGTGATATCCGCCTTCAGCCCCTGCGCCTTCATCAGCGTGTTCAGCCAGACGAAATACTGGTCGCCCGTGCGCTGATGCTCGGTCGAGGCGCGCCAGGTGCCGATGAACGCGCGACCGTCCCAGATTGAGAAGACGGTGTTGGTATTGCCGGTGTCGATGCAAAGCAGCATGAGGAGCGGTTCCGTTCAGAAATAGACGTCGGCGGCGGGGATCGCCCGCGCGCCGTCGGGCGTGATCAGCACAAGACACCCGGTATCGTCAATGGTGTCAAACCGCCCGGTGATTTCCGCCGTGCCGGTTCTGGCGGTAATGACCTCTCCCAATCGGGCGGCTTTGGCCAGCCACTGGGCGCGGATCGGGGCGAAACCTTCGGCGGCCAGCAGTGCCTCTTGGGTGGCGAAACTGCTGGCAAGGATCGGCAGGAAGTCTTCGGGCAGGACCGTCTTGCCCCCCTGTTCGGCCAGGCCGACCGGCGGGAACGCGGCGTCTTGCACATGGTCAGGCGGCAGGCCAAGGTTCACACCGATCCCGACGGCCAGCCAGTCCAGCCGTTCCGCAGTGCCGGAACTTTCCAGCAGGATGCCCGCCACCTTGCCGCCATTCAGCAGCACATCATTGGGCCATTTCAGCGCCAGTTTGGTACGGTCGATGTGCAGCGCCAGCGCCTCATACAACGCATTGGCAGCCATAAAAGACCTCAGCGCCCCCTCGCCCGGTCCGCCAGGTGGTTTCATCACGAGCGTTGCGGCGAAACTGCCCGGTGGCTGCGCCCATGCCTTACCCCGCCGCCCCTTCGCGCCGGTCTGACGCAGCGCAAAGACCCATGTCGGTTGGCGCAGCGTCGGGGCGCGGCGCGCGGCTTCGGCATTGGTGCTGTCGATCTCGGGCAGGTCGATGCGCCCGACCCCGTCGGGCCAGTGCGCGTCAGTTGACAAGCGCACCTGCGGCAGTGGCGGCAATCGCCTCGACCCCGAACAGGTTGATGACACCCAGCAGCATGATCGCGGCCGATGCCATCAGGAACGTCCAGAGAACGGGCGAAATGCCGCTATCCATCGCCTCAGCCTCGTCCCCGAAGTACATCAGGAAGACGATGCGCAGATAGTAGAAGGCGTTGATAACGGCGGCGATCACGGCGGCGATCGCCAGCCAGGTCATCCCGGCCTCCATCGCGGCGCGCAGCACGTAGAACTTGCCGAAGAAACCAACCAGCGGCGGCACGCCCGCCAGCGAGAACAGCAGCACCAGCATCGCCAGTGCGCGCAAGGGTTCGCGTTTGGAGTATCCGCCGAGTTCATCAATGCGCACAACCGGCGCGCCGTCACGCTCCATCGCAAGGATGAAGGCGAAGACGCCGATGTTCATGGTGACGTAGATCGCCATATAAACCAGCATCGCCTGCACGCCGAACACCGTGCCCGCCGCCAGCCCCATCAGCGCAAAGCCCATGTGGCTGATCGAGGAATAAGCCATCAGCCGCTTGATGTTGCGCTGCCCGATCGCGGCAACCCCGCCAAGGAACATCGAGGCGACGGCCAGGAAAGCGACAATCTGCTGCCAGTCGCCAACCACCCCGCCGAACGCATCATGCACGACCCGCGCGAACAGGCCCATCGCGGCCATTTTCGGCGCCGTCGCAAAGAAGGCCGTGACCGGCGTGGGCGAGCCTTCATAGACATCAGGCGTCCACATGTGGAACGGCGCCGCGCTGACCTTGAACGCAAGACCTGCGATCACGAAGACCAGCCCGAACAGCAGCCCCAGCGGGGCCTGCCCCTCGCCCACGGCAGCAATGATGCCGGTGAACAGCGTCGTGCCCGCAAAGCCATAGACCAGCGAGGCTCCGTACAGCAGCAGGCCGGAGGATAGCGCGCCAAGAACGAAGTATTTCAGCCCCGCCTCGGTCGATTTCACGCTATCGCGGCGAAGCGCGGCAACGACATACAGCGCCAGCGATTGAAGCTCCAACCCCATATAAAGCGCCATCAGATCGCCCGCCGAGACCATGACCATCATGCCGACAACGGCCAGTGCGACCAGCAACGGGTATTCAAAGCGCAGCAGCCCGCGCTTGGCCATGTAGCCTTCGGACATCAGCAGCACGGCAGCGGCGCTGAACAGGATTACGACCTTGGCAAACCGCGCGAAGGCGTCGTTGACGATCATGCCGCCAAAGGCCGCGACATCGCCGCCCCCGCCGGTCAGAATCCACAGGCCCAGAACCGCCAGCACGGCACTGGTCACCCAGACCAGCAGCGGTGCCACCTTGTCCTTCGTCGTATAGACCCCGAACATCAGCGCCAGCATCGCGTATGCGGCCAGCAGCACCTCGGGCAGGACGGTCTGGAAATCTGCGTTGGTCATCGCCCCGCCCCCTTAGTTATGCGCCATTTGCGTCATCGCCTCGGCAGGCAACGCAGCGTGGTAGTTGTGCAAAAGCGCCTCGACCGAGGGGCCAATCATATCCGTCACAAGGCTGGGATAGACGCCCAGCAGGATCGTCATCACCACCAGCGGCGCGAAGATCGCCTTTTCGCGGTCGGTCATGTCCTTGATCGAGCGCAGGCTTTCCTTGATCAGATCGCCCATCACCACGCGCCGGTACAGCCACAGCGCATAGGCGGCTGACAGGATCACCCCGGCGGTCGCCACCAGCGCCACCCAGGTATTCGCCTGGAAAATGCCAACCAGCGTCAGGAATTCCCCGACAAAGCCGCTGGTCCCCGGCAGACCGACGTTGGCCATGGTGAACAGCATGAAGATCGCCGCATAGGCGGGCATCTTGTTGACGAGGCCGCCATAGGCGTCAATCTCTCGCGTGTGCATCCGGTCGTAGATCACCCCGACGCACAGGAACAGCGCGCCCGAGATGAAGCCGTGGCTGATCATCTGGAAGATGGCTCCGTCAACACCCTGCTGGTTCGCCGCAAAGATCCCGGCGGTGACATATCCCATATGCGCGACGGATGAATAGGCGATCAGCTTTTTCATATCCTCCTGCATCAGCGCGACGAGGGATGTGTAGATGATCGCAATCGCACTCAGCCACATCACGAAATCAGCCATGATGTCCGAGGCGACCGGGAACATCGGCAGGCTGAACCGCAAGAAGCCATAACCGCCCATTTTCAGCAGGATCGCGGCCAGCACCACCGACCCGGCGGTCGGGGCCTGCACGTGGGCATCCGGCAACCAGGTGTGGACCGGCCACATCGGCATTTTCACCGCGAAGCTGGCAAAGAACGCCAGCCACAGCAGCGTCTGCACCCCGCCAATGATCTGGAAGCCCCAGACGGCGAAGGTTTCCGAGGCGAACTGATGGCTCAGCAAGGTCGGGATATCCGTGGTCCCGGCCTGCACGAACATGCCGATCATCGCGACCAGCATCAGGACCGAGCCGAGGAAGGTATAAAGGAAGAACTTGAACGACGCATAGATGCGGTTCTTGCCGCCCCAGATGCCGATGATCAGGAACATCGGGATCAAGCCGCCCTCGAAGAACAGGTAGAACAGGATCAGATCCAGCGCACAAAACACGCCCAGCATCAGCGTTTCCAGCATCAGGAACGCAATCATGTAGTCCTTGACGCGATGCTCGACCGTCCAGCAGGACGCGATCACCAGTGGCATCAGGAAGGTCGTCAGCATGACGAACAGAACCGAAATCCCATCCACGCCCAGCTTGTAATTCAGCCCCAACAGCCAGCTGCGTTCCTCGACAAATTGGAACCCGGTGTCGTTCGGGTTGAACCCGGCCAACATGAACAGAGAGATGATGAATGTGGCCGAGGTTGCGATCAGCGCCAGCCATTTCGCGTTCTTCTGCGCGGCCGCGTCGTCGCCGCGCAGGAACAGCGCCAGGATGACGGCAGCAATCAGCGGCAGGAAGGTGATGATCGACAGCAGGTTGTCCATCTTACTGGCCCCCCCACAATGTCATCCAGGTGATGAATATCACGATCCCCAGTACCATCGCAGCGGCATAGTGGAACATATAGCCCGACTGTGCCCGCCCGGCGAGGCGGGTGAAGAACGGCACGATGCCCATGGCGACCCCGTTGATCGACCCATCAATCACTGTCCCGTCACCCTTCTTCCACAGGAAGCTGCCAAGCCACTTGGCGCCGCGCACAAAGGTCGCCTCATAAATCTCATCCACGTACCACTTGTTCAGCAGGAACCGGTACAGCGGCGCCTGATTTGCCGCCAGCGCCTCGTTCATGCCGAACCGGGTCAGCAGGAAGATCACCGCAAGGATCACACCCCCAAGAATTGCGAAAGCCAGCGGCACCTTGGCGACAAACAGAACCACGGCACCCAATGCGCCCAGCCCCAGCTTGGTCCAGACCGCAACACCGCGCATATACATCGACAGCGCGATGCCAAAGCCCAGCAGCATGGCAATGAAGGGAGAGACCTTCACCCATTTCGGCGCGTGGTGCGCATCGTCCAGCGTGTGGTTGGAGGGGTGCATATAGATCGCACCCTCACCCGGCTGCACCGGCAGTTCGCCGGTTTCGGCGTGATCATCTGCCGCATCGCCATGGCCATCCTCGGCTGTGTCCGTGGCCGCCAAAGCAGCGCCCAGCAACAACTCCGGCCCGCCCAGCCCCGCGTGCGCCTCGGCCCCCTCGGCATGAGGAATGCCAAAGAACTCCTCAACCTCGGCGTGGTCACCGAAGAACGGCCCGACCCAGATCATGCCTGCCAGCACCGAGCCCACCGCCAGAACGCCCAAAGGCACCAGCATCGAACGCGGGCTTTCGTGGGCATGCTCATGCGCGTGCGCATCACCGCGTGCCTCGCCCCAGAAGGTCATGAACATCAGCCGCCAGCTGTAGAAAGAGGTCATTGCCGCCGCGATCACCAGCGCCCAGAACGCCAGGCTGGCCGCGTTGGTGCCGCCCGCAAAGGCGCTTTCGATGATCGCGTCCTTGCTCAGGAACCCGGCAAAGCCATAGTGAGTCAGCGGTATCCCGACGCCGGTGATCGCCAATGTGCCGATCAGCATCGCCCAGAAGGTCAGCGGGATCTTGTCCTTCAACCCGCCATAGTTCCGCATGTCCTGTTCGTGATGCATCGCGTGGATGACCGAGCCTGCGCCAAGAAACAGCATTGCCTTGAAAAACGCGTGGGTCAGCAGGTGGAACATGGCAACCGAATAGACACCCACGCCTGCCGCCACGAACATGTACCCCAGCTGTGAACAGGTCGAATAGGCGATCACGCGCTTGATGTCGTTCTGCACCAGCCCCACGGTCGCTGCGAAAAACGCCGTCGTCGCACCGATCACCACGATAAAGGTCTGCGTGTGCGGCGCGAATTCCATCAACGGCGAGAACCGGCACACCAGGAATACACCCGCCGTAACCATCGTCGCGGCGTGGATCAGCGCCGACACCGGCGTCGGGCCTTCCATCGCGTCGGGCAACCAGGTGTGCAGGAAGAACTGCGCCGATTTGCCCATCGCGCCGATGAACAACAGGAAGGCGGTCAGTTCTGCCGCATTCCACGTGGTCCAGAGGAAGGCAATCTCGGTCTGCGCCAGCTCGGGCGTCGCAGCGAAGATGTCATCGAAGCGGATGGAATCTGTCAGCAGGAACAGCGCGAAGATCCCCAGCGCAAAGCCGAAATCACCCACCCGGTTGACCACAAACGCCTTGATCGCCGCCGCATTCGCGCTCGGCTTCTTATAGTAGAACCCGATCAACAGGTAGGAGGCGAGGCCGACCCCCTCCCACCCAAAGAACATCTGCACCAGGTTGTCGGCGGTCACCAGGCAGAGCATCGCGAAGGTGAAGAAGGACAGGTAGGCAAAGAACCGCGCCTTGTACTCGCTGCCCTCGCCCTCACCAAAATTCTCATCATGGCCCATGTAGCCAAAGGAATAGAGGTGGACGAGCGCCGAGACGGTGGTGATCACCACCAACATGATCGCCGTCAGCCGGTCCAGCCGGATCGCCCAGTCAGTGGACAGGCTGCCGGATTCGATCCAGCGAAGTATCTGAATATGCTCGGTTTCCGGCCCAAGGGTCAGGAAGACGACCCAGGACAGGATCGCGGCCAGAAACAGCAGCCCGGTGGTGATCCACTGCGCCGCAGTTTCCCCGATCACACGCCAGCCAAGCCCGCCGATCAGCGCGCCCAGAAGCGGGGCAAACAGGATGATTGTTGCCATGGGTTCAGCCCTTCATCACGTTGACGTCTTCAACGTCGATGGTGCCGCGGTTGCGGAAGAAACAGACGAGGATCGCAAGGCCGATCGCGGCCTCAGCAGCGGCCACGGTCAGCACGAACAGTGTGAAGACCTGGCCCACGAGGTCGCCGAGGTAGGCACTGAATGCGACGAAATTGATGTTCACCGCCAGCAGCATCAATTCGATGCTCATCAGGATGACGATCACGTTCTTGCGGTTCAGAAACAGCCCGAAAATGCCGATCACGAATAGCGCGGCAGCGACGGTGAGGTAGTGTTCGAGTGCGATCATAGTCCCTGCCCCGGTTTCACGTCCTTCAACTCCATCGCTTTGGCCGGGTCGCGCATCATCTGGGCGACGATGTTCTGGCGCTTGATGTCGACCCGGTGGCGCAATGTCAGGACGATGGCGCCGATCATCGCGACCAGCAGGATCAGCCCGGCCAGTTGGAACAGCAGCAAGTAATCGTCGTAGATCAACGTGCCGAGCGCGCGGGTGTTGTGGGTCTGGCTCAGCAGGGCGTCGCTGTCGCTGAACAGGCCTTCGCCCAGATCCTCGGCCCCGACGGCGATCACCGGGGCGGCGCGCTGGCTTTCGGCGATGTCGGCGGACTGCCAGACGCCGAAGGCGATGCCCAGCTGCATCAGCAGGACCACCCCGATCAGCAGCCCCAGCGGCATGTATTTCGCCATTTCGGCCTTCAGCTCGGCGAAGTCGACGTCCAGCATCATGACGACGAACAGGAACAGCACCGCGACCGCCCCGACGTAGACGATGATCAGCAGCATCGCCACGAACTCGGCCCCGACCAGAACGAACAAGCCCGCCGAGGACAGGAAGCACAGGATCAGCCACAGCACCGAATGCACCGGGTTGCGGGCGACGACGACCATCAGGCCCCCGGCGACGACCGCAAAGGCGAACAGGTAAAAGGCAAACGCCGCAAAGGTCATGTGTCCGCTTCCTTTTCAATCACATCCTGCGCCAATTCCATGGCTTTGGTCATCGCAGGAACCCCGCCAAACATGGCCATCTGGGCGATCACCTCGGCAATTTCCTGCGCCGTGGCCCCCGCCTCCAGCGCATGGCGCACGGTCAGGCGGATCTGGCTTTCGGCCTGCGCGCCGGTCACGGTCAGCGCGGCCAGCGTCAGGAACAGCCGGGTTTTCGCGTCAAGCCCGCCCTCGTTCAAGGTCTTGCCGAAAAACATCTCCATCATCTCGGCAGGCATGGTCGGCATAGCCCCTTCGAAGGCCTTCGCATCGAACCCGGTGGCCGAGGGGTTGAACGCCTTGGCCATCGCCTGTGAATTGGCGACCATCTGCTGGAAAATGTTCGAGAAATCAGTCATCGGTAGGGCGCATCCAGTTCCAGATTGCGAGCGATTTCCGCTTCCCACCGGTCGCCGTTGGCCAGCAGCTTGTCCTTGTCATAGAACAGCTCTTCGCGCGTCTCGGTGGCGAATTCGAAGTTCGGGCCTTCGACGATTGCATCCACCGGACACGCCTCCTGACAGAAGCCGCAATAGATGCATTTCGTCATGTCGATGTCGTAGCGCGTGGTTCGGCGAGAGCCATCGTCGCGCGGCTCGGCATCAATCGTAATCGCCTGCGCGGGGCAGATCGCCTCACACAGTTTGCAGGCGATGCAGCGTTCCTCACCATTGGGATACCGGCGCAGAGCGTGCTCACCCCGGAAGCGCGGGGACAGCGGCCCCTTTTCATGCGGATAGTTCAGCGTCGCCTTGGGGCTGAAGAAATATTTCAGGCCCAGGCCGAGGCCCTTCCACATGTCCATCAGCAGGAAGTATTTGACGGAACGGGTGTAGTCGATATTAGCCATTACGCGTCTACCTTTGCATCAAGCCGCGTTTCGCCAGCGTTGTTATGGTCCTGCCACTTCGTTTCATAGTCGCTTTGAAGCACCACATTCTTGATTTCTGCACCCGGGGTGCGTTCGACTTCATAGTAAAGATAAATCCGGCCCGACGGAACTTTGCCCTTAAGGCGCAGGCGTTTGCCCGTGATAGCAGGGTCGCGGAAATTGATCCGATATTTGCCACCGCGTGGGCGCTTGTGAATGCCCATGCATGAATGCACCTCGCAACCGCAATTTCGTGACCAGAACGTCCAGACAAGCTCCGGATTGAACTGATAGATGCCGTGTGCCGGCCAACCGTTGAAGCCATTTGCCGAGACGAAACGCCCACCAGGCTTCAGCATGCGAAACACATTTTCCAGCGCGACCGGTACATTAAAAACATGCTCTATGGTGCCGCCATCAAATATGAAATCAAACTGCCCTTCCATTTCAGACGGGATCCGTCGGTTCAGATCGTGAATGATCGACGCTCCCTCATAGTCCGAGAAGTCCATCGCCTCCATTTCGCCGAGGCCCAGCTTGCGCATCATGGTTTCGCAGTAACCGTCTTCCTGTATCAGGTCGGCATGCGTCAGGTCGCTACCAATATCGGAGAGTGCGTGGTCGAATTTCCAGGCGATCCGCTCTGCCACGGCAAAGCTGTGGCGGCCCAGCATTAGGGTTCGACCCCCGGGCTGAAAGCGCGTCGACAAGTCAGCAAGCTGCTGGAACAATTCGATGTCGACGCCCATCCGCCTCAGCCCCCCACAACCCAGCGGGCGTAAGCCCCACCGAACAGCTCAAACTTCGCCGCGAACGCCACCCAGACCACCCAGGCCAGGCTGAACGGCAGGAAGACTTTCCAGCCCAGCCGCATCAGCTGGTCATAGCGGTAGCGCGGCACCACGGCCTTCACCATCGCGAACAGGAAGAAGAAGAAGCCCATTTTGGCGACCATCCACAGCGCCCCGTCGGGGATGCCGGGGATCGGGCTTAGCCAGCCACCGAAGAACAGCAGCGTCGTCAGCGCGCACATCAGGAAGATCGCGATATACTCGCCGGCCATGAACAGTAGGAACGGGGTGCTGGAGTATTCGACCTGATAGCCTGCGACCAGTTCGCTCTCCGCCTCGGGCAGGTCAAACGGCGGGCGGTTGGTTTCGGCCAAGGCGCTGATGAAGAACAGGAAAACCATCGGGAAATGCGGCAACCAGTACCAGTTGAACAGCCCGTAGTCGCCGCTTTGTGCACGCACGATGTCTCCGAAATTCAAGGAGCCGGTCGTCAGGATCACCCCGATGATGATCAACCCGATCGAGACCTCATAGGAGATCATCTGCGCGGCGGATCGTAGCGAGCCGAGGAACGGATACTTCGAGTTCGACGCCCAACCGCCCATGATGACGCCATAGACCTCAAGGCTGCTCACCGCGAAGACATAGAGGATCGCGACGTTCAACTCGGCCAGCACCCAGGTGTCGTTGAACGGGATCACCGCCCAGGCGATCATGGCGAGGACGAAACTGGTGATCGGGGCCAGCATGAAGACGGTCTTGTCGGCGCCGGCCGGAATCACGACCTCTTTCACCACGTATTTCAGTGCGTCGGCGACCGATTGCAGCAGACCAAAGGCCCCCACAACGTTCGGCCCGCGCCGCATCTGTACGGCTGCCCAGATCTTGCGGTCGCCATAAACCAGGAACAGCAGGCTGATCATCACAAAGCCAATCACCAGAAGGCTTTGCGCCGCGATGATGACGGCTATCCCGAGGCCGGTTTCAAAGAAGTTTGCCATGATCCCTCATACCGTCGGAATTCCGTCCCGCTTGCAGTCTGCGACCGTTTCACCGGCGTCGATCATGATCGTCCCGGCAGGCCGCTGTGGCGAGATCGTGTAAACAGCATCCGCGCGCCAAACGCCACCCCGCCGGTCCAGATTTGTGCGCAGGTGTCGCGCAAATTCATACCCGCGAATTTGCGTATACCCCGCCGCGGCGCAGTCGGCGAAATCGGTGAGGTCCGACTGGCTGCGCGCGCCCCGCATCGCGACTGTGAATTGCACCAGATCGCCATCCAGAAGCGCGGTTTCCACCGGCTGATAGGTCGGTGTGAACGGACCCTCTTCAACCGGGTCCACCGGCAGGGTGGCGGCGCACCCTGTCAGCAGCGCCACAACAGGAAGGCCGCCGCGCAAAGGATCACTCGGCCGCGATGGCGGGCTTGCGGCGGGCCGCGGCGTTGGCGCTAAGCTCGGCCATCAGGGCGCTGGCCCGTGCAATCGGGTTGGTCAGGTAATGATCGCTGAACGCGGGGGCAAAATCACCCGAGCAGGCCCCGGGTGCCACCGGCGTCCAGCCGTTGTCCGCAACCTCGTCAATCGCGTCCAGATGCGGATGCGCCGCGACCATCGCCGCGCGCAGCGCGTTCAGCGAATCGTAAGGCAGCGTCGCCCCCAGTTCCGCCGAAAGCGCCCTCAGGATCGCCCAGTTTTCCTTGGCCTCGCCCGGCGGGAACGACGCGCGCAGCGCCATCTGAGGGCGCCCCTCGGTATTCACGAATATCCCCGATTCCTCGGTCCAGGCCGCCGCTGGCAGAATGATATCGGCGCGGTGCGCGCCCCGGTCACCGTGGCTGCCCTGATAGATCACGGTTGGACCGGCGGGGATATCGCCCTCGTCCACGCCAAGCGCATAGATCACCTCGGCCCCGTCCAGCGCTGCTGAAATCCCGCCCTCAGTCACGGCGCCCACGTCCATTGCGCCGACACGGCCCGCAGCGGTGTGCAGCACCAGCATCCGGCTTTGCGTCATCTCGGCGAATTTCATCGCGTGGCCCAGAACTTCGGCCCCGTCTTCGCGCGCCAAAGCGCCCTGCCCGACGATCACGATGGTGTCTTTGCCATGGGCGTCGGTGTGCGACCCCTCGGTCATCTTGGCCAGATCGCCGGCGCCTGTGCCCAGATGATGATACTCATACGTCAAGTCGACCGCCTGGCCGACAACACCGATCTTCGCGCCGTTCAGCCACGCCTTGCGGATACGGGCGTTCAAAACCGGAGCCTCCGCCCGTGGGTTGGTGCCGATCAGCATGATCGCCTTGGCGCTGTCGATGTCATCAATCCGCGCCGTGCCGACATAAGCGCTGCGGTTGCCGACCGGCAGTTTCGCACCATCCGTGCGGCATTCGACGTGGCCGCCCTGCCCTTCAATCAACCCTTTGAGCGCAAACGCCGCCTCGACCGGGGCCAGATCACCGACCAGCCCGGCCAGCTTCTTGCCCTTCATGGCAGTGGCCGCCGCGACAAGAGCGTCCGGCCAGGTGGCAGGCTTCAGCTTGCCGTCGACCCGGACATAAGGCTGGTCCAGCCGCTGGCGGCGCAGACCGTCCCAGACAAAGCGGGACTTATCGCTCAGCCATTCTTCGTTCACGCCATCATGGTTGCGCGGCAGCATCCGCATCACTTCGCGCCCTTTGGTGTCCACCCGAATGTTGGAACCCAGTGCGTCCATCACGTCGATGGTTTCGGTCTTCGACAGTTCCCACGGGCGGGCGGTGAAAGCGTATGGTTTGGACGTAAGCGCCCCGACCGGGCACAGATCAATGATGTTGCCCTGCAATTCGCTGTCCAGCGTTTCGCCCAGATAGGCGGTAATCTCGGCATCTTCACCCCGGCCCGTCTGGCCCATCTGGTGAATGCCGGCGACCTCGGTCGTGAATCGCACGCAACGGGTGCAGGATATGCAGCGCGTCATATGGGTTTCGACCAGCGGGCCAAGGTCCAGATCCTCGGTCGCGCGCTTCACCTCGCGGTAGCGGGAAAAATCGACACCATAGGCCATCGCCTGATCCTGCAAGTCACATTCGCCGCCCTGATCACAGATCGGGCAATCCAGCGGGTGGTTGATCAGCAGAAATTCCATCACCCCCTCACGCGCCTTCTTGACCATGGGAGAGTTCGTCTTGACCACCGGAGGTTGCCCCTCAGGACCCGGGCGCAAATCACGCACCTGCATCGCGCAGGACGCGGCAGGCTTGGGAGGGCCACCAACAACCTCGACCAGACACATCCGGCAGTTTCCGGCGATTGACAGGCGTTCGTGATAACAGAACCGGGGAATTTCGACCCCCGCCTGTTCGCAGGCCTGAATCAGGGTCAGGGCCGGGTCACATTCGACCTCATGCTCGTCAATGATGATTTTGCGCAGATCAGCCATATCGGTCCTTCCAGGGCGCAATTCACGCGCCGGTCACAATCGCCCCTGCCTTTTGCCCGGTTCTGACCGGCAGGAAAAGGGCGTGATGCGGGATTTTCTGCGATATCGGGGGAATAGTGTGGGCCGATTGGTCCATCGGGTGCGAATGGCCGAGGCATGATGGTGCTCTGGCACGCCAGTTGCGCGGCCTCAACCCGGAATGGCGGCGGTCAAAGGGCGTCTGCTTTTGCGGGGTTCGGCCCCTACCCCAGATACCCGAACATCCTTGGCAACCAAAGCACCAGCCCCGGCGACAGGATCAGCACCAGAAGCGCGCCGATCAGGACAAGGACGAAGGGGATGACTTCCCGAATAATCTCACCCAGTGGAATGCGGGTCACGGCGTTGATGACGAACAACAAGATGCCATAGGGCGGCGTGATCAGGCCGATCATGCAGTTGACCACCGCGACGACGCCAAAATGGACCAGGTCGATCCCAAGCTCTCGGCAGGTGGGCAGGAACAGCGGGATGATCACCAGGATGATCGTGGTTGCATCCAGCACACAGCCCAGCAGCAGGATCAGCACGTTAACGCCCAACAGGAAGACGATCGGATCGACATCCAGATCAACCAGCGCATTGGCCAGCATTCCGGGGATATTCTCGGACGCGACGACAAAGTTCAGGATCAGCGCCCCGCCAATCACCAGACCCACGGCGGCGGACGACCGCGCGCTTTCCACCAGGATGCGATAGAAATTTGCGATGCTGAGGGCGCGGTAAAACACCGCCGCCAGGATCAGCGCATAGAATGCAGCGACGGCGGCAGCCTCGGTCGGGGTCGTGACGCCGCCGTAGATGCCATAAAGCAGGATCGCAGGCATCAGCAGCGCCGGGAAGGCGTTGAAGGTCAGGGCCGGAAGCTCGGCCAGTGGCACGGCGTCTTCGGTCAGGAAACCCCGGCGGACCGAGATGACATAGTTCATCCCCATCAGCACGCCGCCCATGAACAGCCCCGGCACGATGCCGCCCAGAAACAGAAACCCGATCGAGGTGTTTGACACCAGCGCATACAGCACCATCGGGATTGACGGCGGGATGATCGGGCCGATGGTGGCCGAGGCTGCGGTGATCGCCGCCGCGTACCCACGCGTATAGTGACCCGACTTGGTCATCATCCCGATGATGATCTTGCCGATGCCCGCCGCATCGGCAACCGCACTGCCGGACATGCCCGAGAAAATCAGCGACGCCACGACATTCACATGCCCCAGCCCGCCCTTGAAGCGGCCCACCAGCCCGACGCAGAACCGCAGCAACCGGTCCGAGATTGTGCCAGCGTTCATGATGTTCGCGGCAACGATGAACAGTGGCACGGCCAGCAGGATAAAGCTGTTATACAGCCCGTCCATCAGCACCTTGCCCGCAATCCCAACGCCACCCCCGCTGACCGTCAGATAGACGAAGGAGGCCAGCAGGATCGCATAGGCAATCGGCATGCCGATGCCTGCCATCACGAACAAGGTGACAAGGCACAGCGTGAATTCAAGGGTCATGTGCCGGCCTCTTCCGCCGAGGTCTCGGCCAGTTCTTCATAATGATGCAGGTCGGATTCCGCACCGTTCTTCAGGATGTCCCAGGTGCGCCAAGCATAACGCAGGGCGACGACGGCGAGGAAGCCGAAGTAGATCGAATAGACATGGCGCACGCGAATCCAGTCTCCGAATACGGTGGACAGCGTCGGCGTTTTTTTCAGGCGCAGGATATGGAATTTCTCCCACGTCGGCCCGAATGAGGCCAACAGCCCAACGCAGATCGCGACGGCCGCGAAAATGGCAAACCATTTGCGCATCGTCGGGCTGACGTTGGTGTAAACGATGTCGAAAATCACATGATCCCGCTGGCGCACGATGAAGGCATTGCCCCAGAACACGATCCAGACCCACATCAGCAGGCAGAATTCCAGCGTCCAGCCGTATCCATTGGGATCAAGGATCGGGATCGCCTCGGCGATCCACTCGGCGCGCGCGGTATAGCGCACGGTGACTTGCAGGATGAATGTCGCAAACATGGCGGCCATCAACATGGCCGCCACGAATTCCGCGCCGCGGTTGATCCAAGCGAATACTGGCTTCATCGGATCCCCCGCGGCACTGCTTTCCGATCAGTTACCCAGCGCGTTGATCTGGTCCAGCACGCCTTCCGGCCAATCGGCCGAGGCATCGGTATCCAGGTACATCGACTGAACATGGCTGCGGAACGCGGCCTGATCGGGCTCATAAATCTCGACACCCTGCTCACGAATGAACGAGGCGAGCGAGTTTTCCTTGTCCAGCTGACGCAGACGACCAACCGAAGCGGCCGCATCGGCAGCGGCCTGAACGGCGACCTGCTGTTCAGCGCTCAGACCGTCCCAGACCGCTTTCGAGAAGGCGACATAGTTCAGGTCAACCAGATGTGCGGTCAGCACGATCTGATTGGTCACCTCATAGAACTTGGCGTCCACAACGGTCGGCAGCGGGTTGTCCTGCCCGTCAACCGATCCGGTCGACAGCGCGGTGTAAACCTCGGTAAAGGCCATCGGCGTCGGGTTCGCACCCAGCGCTTTGCCCAGGAACTGCCACGCATCCGTGCCCGGCATCCGCAGGTTCACACCGGCCAGATCCGCAGGCGTCATCACCGTCAGCTCTTCTTTCGTCTGACGCAGGTTCACGTGGCGCTTGCCCAGATACATCACACTCAGCAGTTTCACGCCCAGCTCATCTTCCACCTTCTGCTTAAAGGGGTCCATCAGTGGATCATTGAACACGCGCACCTGATGGGCGGCGTCCTGATGGACATAGCCCGTCGCGAAGATCGAGAATTCGGGGAAGAACTGTGCCAGTTCCTGCGCCGAGGTGATCGACATTTCCAGATCGCCCGACGCAATCGCCTCAAGCTCCGAGTTCTGAGCGATCAGCGAGCCGTTGTAATGCGGCTCATACGTCGCAAAGCCCGAAACGGCAGGTGCAAAGACCTGTTCCAGCGCCAATGAACGCTGATCGCTGGCAGATGCCGGCGTCGACATGCGCAACGTGATGGCATGGCTGTCGGCAAAAGCCGGCGCAGCGATGCCCGCGCCAAGCGTCAGCGCGCTGAGCGACGCAATCGCGGCACGGCGGGTTAGTTTGGTTAACATTATATTCCTCCCTAGGATCAGACCGTCACAATAAGGCCAAAACCCTTATTGTGAATAGGTTAGTTTTTGCAAGATATTTTCGATAATATCAGGTATTTTTACTTGGATAGCAACGGACGTGTTAAATTTGTCGGCCTTGTATCAGGCAATGTTCTGCGCGACCTTGTGCCTCCCGATACCGACCCGCACCTCCCGTTGACGGGCCGCGAAAAACGCATACGCCGAGATATTTCGGGCAAATCCCGACCGCGCCACATAGCGCGACACCAAACCCCGTATCTGCCGCTTACCTGCGCCAGAAACTGCGCGCGGCCCTTGCGGCGCGCGCGTCAATCCGCGCCCCTGATCCATGCAGCGCCCGGCGGCGCAAATCGCTTGCCGGAGTGGTCACAAGCCGCGCCAGAAACGCCTCTAACTCGGCCAGATGCACGCCTGATCGTCCGGGCTGAAACACCGGCGCGTTCAGCATCTTCAGGCAGACGTCAGTGTCGTCCTCGATGCGCAACACCTCGGCCACCAGGGCGTCCAGGGATGCGAATTCATTGGCATTGACGAATGCCGCCGGGTTGAAATCCTCCGTAACCAGCGGATCACCCCAATAAATCGGGATCGTGCGCGCCGCAAAGGATTGCACGATCTTTTCGGTA
>Ga0070726_10000586_pt1 | contig 43944 bp, 35 predicted proteins | sample tdAd471_FD_67275 | JGI IMG/M metagenome (GOLD analysis project Ga0070726, IMG submission 67275) | Marine sediment microbial communities from the Atlantic coast under amendment with organic carbon and nitrate - tdAd47.1 | ecosystem: Environmental > Aquatic > Marine > Coastal > Sediment | place...
CTCCTCGGCGTCGGCGGTTGGCTCGTACTCCAGAACCAGCAGGCCGCCGAGGCCGCGGCCGCTTCGGGGGGCGTGCGCGCCAGCGATGTCGGCATCACGCTCGGCGCGCTCTGGGTCTTCCGAAGCCTGCTGCTCCAGCTCTCGGGCCAAGTCGAGACCATTATCTTTGTCTTCGCTCAGGCCCCCGAGGCCTTCGCCGGCGCTGACCGGATCTTCGGCTTCCTCGACGAGAAGGTCCGCATCGATCAGCCTTCGCGCCCGGTCGACGCGGCGCGACCGAAGGGCGAGATCACATTCGAGAACGTCGGTTTCGCGTACCCCGACGGGCCACCGGTGCTGGAGAACGTCAGTTTCACCATCCACCCGGGCGAAACCGTGGCGATCGTCGGGCGCACCGGCTCGGGTAAGTCGACGCTGCTCTCGCTTATCGCACGCTTTCACGACCCGACCGAGGGACGCGTGCTTCTGGACGGCGTCGATGTCCGCGAGTGGTCGCTCGACGCGCTCCGCGGCCATCTCGGCTATGTCTTCCAGGAGACGTTCCTGTTCTCCAACACGGTTCACAACAACGTAGCCTTTGGCCCGGTCCAGCTCGAGCGCGACGCGGTCCGCGCAGCAACCGACGCCGCCCAGGCCACAGACTTCATCAACGAACTCGACGGCGGCTTCGACACGATCATCGGCGAACGCGGCATGGACCTCTCCGGCGGCCAGCGCCAGCGGCTCACCATCGCCAGAGCACTCGCCAACGACCCGAAGATCCTCATCCTCGACGACGCACTCACCGCCGTGGACCCGATCACCGAGACCCGCATCCAGGAAGCCCTCGACCCGCTGCGCCGCGATCGCACGACCATCATCGTGGCCCACCGCCTCTCGACGCTGCGCCGCGCCGATCGCATCGTCGTGCTCGACTCGGGGCGCGTCGTGGGTATCGGCACGCACCGCGAATTGATGTCTGAGAAGGGCCACTACCGCGAGGCCGCGCTCATCCAGCTCGCCATGGACGAGCACCCCGACGCCGAAACCGCGCAAGGGGGTGGCTCATGAAGGACCGCGCCGACCCGATCCCCGAGCCCAAGGACTCGAACGAGCACCGTCTCGACAGCCGGGAAGCCGCGAAGAGTCTCGTGGCCGCACCGACCGTCGCCGAGCAGCAGGGTGAGAAGTACCGGCCCATCGATTGGGCGATCACGCGCCGTCTGCTCAAGTACATGCTGCGCTACCCCGGCTTGCAGACCGCCATCGCCATCTACGCGGTGATGCTCGCCTTTATCACGCTCGGGGTGCCGTATGTGCTCACGGAGACCATCCGCTACACCATCGATCAGCCCCAGCTCTGGCGCGACCTCACCGGTCGCGAACCGGTCGACGGCATCGTGCTCGGCGCGAGCATCATCGCCGGCCTCGCGGTGGCGTACTACATCGTCATGGCCATCCGCATCATCGCGGTGAACAAGCTTGCCGAGCGCGTCATCTTCGACCTGCGACACGACATCTTCGCCCACCTGCACCGAATTGACATCAGCTACTTCGACCGCACCAAGCTCGGTCGAATCCTGTCGCGCGGCACGAGCGATGTGAACGCGGTCCGCAACGCCGTCGCGCAGATCATCCCGCGTGTGCTCATCCACGGGCTGGAAATCGTCGGCTGCTTCGCCGCGATGATCTGGTACGACTGGGTGCTGGCGCTGGTCATCTCGATCCTCGCGCCGATGCTCTACTTCATCAACAACCACTTCCGCCGTCGCATGGGCGAGGCCTACCGGCGCGTGCAGGAGTCGTTCAGCCGCATCACCTCGAACCTCGCCGAGACCGTCAGCGGCATCCGCGTCACACAGGCGTTCGCACGCGAACCCGAGAACGAACGCATGTTCGTGTCGCTGCTCGACAAGCACCGGCGCGTCAACATGTTCGCCGCTCGGGAGCACGGGCTGTACATCCCACTGTTCGACCTCGCCGCCCAGATCACCGCGGTCATCGTGCTCGTCGTCGGCGCGTACCGCATCGAATCGGGCGCGATGACCATCTCCGACATGCTCGGGTTCCTCTTCTTCAGCGGCGTGTTCTTCATCTCCGTCGTGATCCTCGCCGAGCTCTACAACACAACCCTCCAGGCAATGGCCGGCGGCGAGCGGATCTTCCGCCTGCTCGATAACCAGCCGAATGTCGTTGATGGGCCGGACGCCCAGCCGCTCCCGAAGTCAGATCGCGGCGCCCGCATCGAGTTCGAGAACACCCGCTTCGCCTACAACGCCGACAGCCAGGTACTCCGAGGCATCTCCTTTGAGGCCAAGCCGGGCGAGACCGTCGCGCTCGTCGGACACACCGGCGCGGGCAAGACCACCGTCGTGAACCTTATTTCTCGCTTCTACGACCGAACCGGCGGCAACGTCCGCATCGACGACACCCCCATCGAGAAGATCACGCTCGAATCGCTGCGGTCCATCCTCGGGCTGGTCCCGCAGGACAACTTCCTGTTCGCCGGCACCGTCGCCGACAACGTCCGCTTCGGGCGTCCCGATGCGACCGACGACGAAGTCCGAGGCGCCTGCGCCGACCTCGACTGCCTCGACATCCTGGAGTCGCTGCCGAATGGCCTCGACACCGAAGTCGGCGAGCGGGGCACGAACCTCAGCCTCGGCCAGCGCCAGCTCGTGTGCTTCGCCCGCGCCATGATCGCCCGCCCGCGCATCCTCATCCTCGACGAGGCCACCTCGGCGGTGGACACCTTCACCGAGTACCGCATCCAGAAGGCGCTCGAGCGCCTGATGGCCGAACGCACTTCCATCGTCGTCGCGCACCGTCTGAGCACGGTGAAGAACGCGGACCGGATCGTCGTACTCGACCACGGCGAGATCGTTGAACAGGGCAACCACGACGAACTCATCGAACGCGCAGGACCCTACAAGGACCTCTACGCGCAATTCATCAAACTCAACACCGACGAAGACTGATCGGTTAGCCGGCCAGCTGGACCTCAAGCCGACGCGCGATCCGAAGCAGGCGGGCATCCTCGAACGCCGGACCGATCAACTGCACACCGATCGGCAATCGCTTGCCTTCGACCTCAGCGTGTCCGGCGGGCACACTGATCGCCGGGAGCCCCGCGAGGTTCGCCGCGACGGTGTAGAGGTCCTCGCGATACATCAGCGCCGGGTCGTCCATCTTTTCACCGATCCGGAACGCCGGACCCGTCGTCGTCGGCATCAGCACCGCGTGACAACCCGGCCCGGGATCGGTCGCGAACAGCGTGGCGAACTCCTGCTGTACGAGCCGACGCATCTTCATCGCGCGGCTGTAGTACGCGTCGTAGTAACCCGACGAAAGCGTGTGCGTGCCGAGCATGATCCGGCGCTGCACCTCCGCGCCAAACCCCTCGCTGCGCGACCGGGCCATGAGATCCTCGATGCTCGATGACCGGTCGATCGAGGCTCGGTGCCCGTATCGAACGCCGTCGTAGCGAGCGAGGTTCGAGCTCGCCTCCGCAGGGGCGACGATGTAGTAGGCCGGCACCGACTGGTGCACATGCTTGAACTCGACGTCGATGACCTCCGCCCCGATCGACCGGAATGACTCGATCGCGCGATCCAGCGCCGCGTTGACCGACGGATCGTTCGCTTCATCACGCGCCTGCACCGGCACGCCGATGCGCAGGCCATCCAGCGGCAGATCGATCGAATCGAGAACCGACCCGGCACGCCGGGTCGAGCAGGTCGAGTCCAGCGCATCCGCACCGCTTATCACCTCCAGCGCCAGCGCGGCGTCCTCCACCTTCCGAGCCATCGGCCCCACGCAGTCCAGCGAACTCGCGTACGCCACCAGCCCCCAGCGCGACACACGGCCGTAACTCGGCTTGAAGCCGACCGTCCCGGTCAGAGCAGCCGGCTGGCGAACGCTCCCGCCCGTATCGCTCCCGAGCGCGAGGGCCACCATGCCCGACGCGAGCGCCGCGGCGCACCCGCTGCTGCTCCCACCCGGCACCCGTTCCTCATCGTGCGGGTTCCGCGTGACACCGAAGTGGCAGTGCTCGCCCGAGGAGCCCATGCCGAACTCGTCCATGTTCGCCGTACCGACAACGATCGCGTCCTCATCGAGCAGTCGCTGCACCGCCGTCGCGGTGTACGGCGACCGATACCCCGCCAGCATGCGTGAGCCGCAGGCGGTCGTCGGCGATTCATCGCCGCTGCCATAATCCGAGCGCAGGCACAGGTTGTCTTTGATCGCAACCGGAACACCGGCGAGCCGACCAACCGATTCTCCCGACGCGAGGCGTTGGTCGAGAGCTCTGGCTCGATCGCAAGCCGTTTCGTGGTACACCGCCCGCAGCGCGTTCAGCCGTGGATTCTGGTCGTCGATGCGCAAGAGGAACGCTTCGACCACATCGTGTGCGCGCCGTTCGCCCGCAGACACCGCACGCGCGATCTCCGAGGCCGACCACTGATACAGCGGACGCTCGACCACCGTCACGCTCCCCCGTCGCCGAACACCTTCGGGACGACGAAGAAGCCGTCGTCGACCATCGGCCCGATCTCATCGATCACGGAACGGTCGAGCATGACGCCGGGCACGTCCGGGTCGAGCCGCACTTGAGGGTGACTTTCCGCGTCCGCGGGAGCCGCCATCGGTCGCAAACCCTCCGCGTCCACCTCCTTGAGAGCCGAGGCCCAGGCGAGCACATCGCCGAGTTCCCGCCGGTACCGTTCGACCTGCTCGTCGGTCGGCATAAGGCGCGCCAAACGCGCCACGCGGCGCACTCCGTCTGCGCTGATGGCCGATCCGTCCAGAGATGAGGGTTCAATCCCGTTCGACATCGAGACCGAGAATAGCCGCGACGCTCGTACTTCGCGACGGATCGCGCTCCCTCAATCGATCCGCGTTAGCATGACCGGCCGCGGCACACGGCGCCGCCTGAAACCGACCCCCGCGCCGGGCGAAAGCCCGTTGTATGGAGTTTCCCGATGCTTCCCAAGCCCCCGCCCCGCGAGAGCGGACTCGGATTCCTTCTCATCCCGCCATTCCGCGTCCAGGGCACTTCCGTCGCCGGTGAACAGACCTGCGTCATGGTGCCCGAGCTCGACATCTGCTTCGACATGGGCAACTGCCCCAGAGCGTCGCTCGCGTCGAAGTTCCTCGCCATCTCACACGGGCATATGGACCACATCGGCGGTCTCGCGTACTGGTGCAGCCAGCGCAATTTCCAGGGCATGGGTCCCGGCACGATCGTCTGCTCGACCGCCATAGCGCCCGCCATCGAGACCATGCTCAAGGGCTATCGCGACCTCGAGGGCCAGAAGATGCCCTACGAACTCATCGCGCTCGATCCCGAGCAGTCCATCGAGATCAAGAACAACACCCACCTGCGCATCTTCGATCTGGAACACACCTCCCCCGCTTCCGGGTACTGCATCGTGGAGAAGCGATCGAAGCTCCGTGAAGACCTCGTCGGACTGCCGCAGGAAAAGCTGCGCGAACTCAAAGATCGTGGCGAACAGATCACCCGGACGCTCGAAGTTCCCCTTGTTTCCTACCTGAGCGACACGGCACCCGGCGCGTCGATGCTGCGCGAAGATGTGCGCAAGTCGCAGATCGTGATCGCCGAATGCACGTTTGTGGAACCGGATCACGGCGATCGCGCGAGAATAGGTAAACACCTTCACCTGAGCCATATCATCGAGTGGCTCCCGGTCCTGCAGTGCCAGAAGTTGGTCCTCATCCACCTGTCGCGCCGTTCCAACATCGCGCAGGCTCGAAAACAACTTCGGCAGGCTGTCAAGCCGGAACTCGCAGAGAAAGTCGAATTTCTCATGGACTTTCGAGCAAACCGCGCGCGCTACGAGCAGCAGGTCGCGGAAGCGGAGAAACTCGAACACGCACGCGCCACCTGATCAAAGCGCTCTGTTTTTCTCGGCACGATCGCGAATCACAATCTCTCCTGTTGACAGCGCGCGTCGCGCGTCTGTAATTTTCGCGGTCCCGAGCGCTCGCGCCCGGGACTGGTGGATTTCCCAAAGTCCCTCAACGCTCTTCGGCCCGGTGTGGCAACCGTGAAGTTCGCCGGAGTTCTGCGCACGAGGGATCGACGGAAATGTGGACGCTGACCTCACCGCTGCACCGGGCCCCGACCGGCCCGTGAAAGGCGCTGTTCGATGACGAACCCCGACCACACGGTCTGGACGGATGTGCTCGGCTACATGACCGCGCACCACCCGGACAAGTGCCGTCAGTGGTTCAATGATCTCCAGCCTCTCGGAACCCACGGCGGCGTGCTCAGCGTCCGTACGACCTCCGACATCCATAACCGTTACCTGCAGCGCAACTGCTCCGAGGACTTTTCCGAGGCCCTGCAGTCGGTCACCGGTCGGTTGCTTTCTGTTCGATTCCTCGGACCCAACGAAGAACCCGAGCACTCCGCGCCGGGTCGCCCGCTCAGTTCCATGAACGGGTCGCAGAGCACGAGTGCTCAACCCCTGGACGCGTCCGACGTCATGCCCCCCAGCGCTTCCCGTCAGCCCCGCCCGGTCCATCGCCCGACGCTGCGAGACTCCAACACCGAGCGTCCGTACAACGACTCGCTCGTCATCAACCCGGACTCGTCGTTCGAGAACTTCGTCGAGGGCCCGGAGAACCGTCTGGCCCTCGCTGCCTCCAAAGCGGTCGCTGAAGCCCCCGGAGCCGCGTACAACCCGCTGTTCATCCACGGCGGGGTGGGGCTCGGGAAAAGCCACCTGCTCCAGGCGATCTGCCTGCGCATGCTCGATCGCGAGCGGACGCCCAAGATCCACTACGTGTCCTGTGAGGCCTTCTCGACCGAGTTCTTCCAGGCCGTCGAAGCCAATCAGATGATCGACTTCCGCCACCGCTTCCGCGATGTGGACGTCCTGGTCATCGACGACATCCACTTCCTCGCCGAACGCGAGCGGACTCAGGAAGAGTTCTTCCACACCTTCAACGCCCTGTACCAGAACGGACGCCAGATCATCCTTTCGTCCGACGCCGCCCCGCACGAGATACCCCACCTTGAAGCACGGCTCGTCAGCCGCTTCCAGTCCGGCCTCGTCGTCGACATCAAGCCCCCCTCCTACGAGACCCGCGTCCAGATCGCCAAGCGCAAGGCCATGATCCGGGGCCTCAAACTCGACGAGTCGGTTGCGTGCTACATCGCCGGCAAGATCACCACGAACATCCGGGAAATCGAGGGCGCCATCACCCGTGTCCAGATGCAGCACCTCGCCGACCGACGCCCGGTGGACACCGATCTGGCCCGCATCGCCCTCGAGGGCTCCATCGCCGAGGTGAAGCCCGAGGTCACCATCACCGGCATCATCGACGCCGTGGTGGGCCACTACGGCGTCAAACTGACCGACCTGCAGTCCAAGCGGCGCCAGAAATCGATCGCCCGTCCCCGCCAGGTCTGCATGTACCTCGCCCGACGGCACACGCGATACTCCCTCGAAGAGATCGGCGGGTACTTCGGCGGACGCGACCACACCACCGTCATGCACGCCGTCAAGACGATCGAGAAGCAGCGCGACCTCGATGCCGAGCTCGACCGGGTCATCGACTCACTGGAACGTCACTTCGCCGCCGGCGCCTGACTGCGAATCTCCAGAGATCCCGATCACACCGCAGGATTTCGACGATTTCCTCGGCTTATCCACATTCTGCAGCGCGGCCGGACCGGGTGCGGCAGCACACAACCTCTGTGAAGATAGGGCGAGCCGAGAGCTTGTCGCGCGATCTGTGGAAAAGGTGTGAAGAAAGCGCCGTAATCGGGCGCATGTCTGTATCGCCGCGATCCCTGCCGCCAAACCCCCTCGCGCCGAGCGACAACTCGCACGACAACTCCAACACCGGCCGACATTCTTCCGACAACTTGTTCGGCTTTGTGGAAAATCGATAAGTGTTTATGCGGAAGTAACTTGTGCCCATTGTATGGATGGTGTCCACGAACTGACAGGGACAAGAGAGGGACGGAGAAGAGAAATAGAACAAAGGGGTTGGAAAGACCCGATCGCCTGACCCGACACTTGTGCTTGGCTCCGGACAACTCTGGCACGGAGCGAATCGACCCGGAATCCGTTCGATTGGAAATGTGCATAAGTTCGGACCATGAACCCGCCTTCATCTGGGCTTAACGCTGGCAGCGGGGACACCACACCGTCGTACGCTGGGCCACCAAGTCACCGACCAGTGTCTCCCCACAGGTTATGCACAAACAGCCTGATCGCCCGTAGACGCGGTGCCTGAGCTGGAACGAACCCGAGACGCCCTCGGCGTCCACATAGTCCCGCAGGGTTGAACCGCCCGAGTCCACGGCCTCCTGAAGCACCGTCCGGATCGAAGCGGCGAGCCGCCTGATTTCGTCGCCCGAGAGCCGATCGACGCGACGGGCCGGCAGAATCCCGGCCCGGAACAGCGATTCGTCGGCGTAGATGTTCCCCACGCCCGCCAGCGTCGCCTGATCCAGAAGGGCGGCTTTCACATTGCGAACCGTCGCATTTGACCGAAGCTTCGGTCGCAACCGCTCGCGCAGCTCGTCCTCCGAGACCGTCAGGGCGTCCGGTCCAAGAGCGTCCCAGCGGGTCCGAACCAGTTCCTCGCGGCTTTGATGGGCAGAAACAGAGCCAAAGCGGCGCGGATCCCGAAAGACGAGTCGACCCGCCGGCCGCCCATCGGGCGTTTCCACTCGCCAAGTCACGTGCACATGGTCGCGCCGGCGGAGTCGCTCGCCTGGGGCGCGGAAGAGGAATTGTCCGGTCATGCCGAGGTGAATGCCGGTCGATGCGCGGTCGCCGAAGATCGCGAGCTGTTTGCCGCGACGAGCGACCTGCTCGATCACGCTCCCTTCGAGCAGGAATCGCTTGTCCACGCGCGGCTTGGGGGCGTCGCGCCGGTCGGCCGGGGCCCGGCTCCAGCCGCCGATCGGATCTTCCGGACCGGTGACGACATCTCGCCGATGAACGGTCACGCCGACCACACGGCATCCGACCGCTCGCTTCGCGATGGTTCTGCGAACCTGTTCGACCTCCGGGAGCTCTGGCATCGGCCGATGGTATGGCCGCTTCTGGCCCGTGGAGAGACTGTCGGAGCGGACAACCGTGTGGATCGGGACCGGTATGATCCGGAGGCGGTTCGGGTTCGATCCGATCGTCGCTCAACCGACTCCCAGCCCGAGAGAGGCCTCGCCATGCCCGATCCGCTCGCTTCGCAACCAGCCATCCAGGCCACCGAGCCCGAGCAGGCCATCGAGCAGGTTAAAGATGCCCACGCCAAACTCCGGGCGGAGATCGCCAAGGTCGTGGTGGGCCAGGACGAGGTCGTCGACCTGATGCTCATGACGCTGTTCTGCGGCGGGCATGCCCTGGTCGTCGGTGTTCCCGGCCTCGCGAAGACCCTGCTGATCTCCACGATCGCTCGCAGCCTCTCGCTCGGCTTCAGCCGCATCCAGTTCACGCCCGACCTCATGCCCTCGGACATCACCGGTACCGAGGTCATCGAGGAAGACAAGACCACCGGCTCACGCGAGCTCCGCTTCGTGAAGGGCCCCATCTTCGCGAACGTCATTCTCGCCGACGAGATCAACCGCACGCCCCCGAAGACCCAGGCCGCGCTGCTTGAAGCGATGCAGGAGCACCAGGTCACCACCGCCGGCGTCCAGCACAAACTCCCCGAGCCGTTCTTCGTGCTCGCGACGCAGAACCCGATCGAGCAGGAGGGCACCTATCCGTTGCCCGAAGCCCAGCTCGACCGCTTCATGTTCAACATCACCATCGGTTACCCCGGCGAGGAAGAGGAGGTCGAGATCATCCGGCGCACGACCTCCACACAGGTCGCACAGCCCCAGCCGTGCCTCACCTCCGAGGACGTGCTCAAAGTTCAGCAGTTGGTACGCGAGGCACCCGTTGCCGACCACGTCATCCGCTACGCGCTGCGGCTCGTTCGCGCGACGCGCATCAAGGAACATTCCGACGACAACCCGAAGCCGCAGATCGTCCGCGATTACCTCGCATGGGGTGCCGGTCCTCGCGCCGGACAGAACCTGATCCTCGCCGCGAAGGCCAAGGCGGTTCTCTCCGGCTCGTTCCACGTTACGCCCGAACACGTCCGCTCGGTCGCCAAGCCCGTGCTCCGCCATCGCATCATCTGCAACTTCAACGCGGAGGCCGACGGCGTTTCCACCGACGATGTGATCGATCGTCTGCTCAAGGACACGCCGATCGACGGCACCGGTCCCGGCGACAAGCGCCAGATGGACGCCGTGCTGAACTGATCAGCCACGCGAGCGCGACGAGACACAGCAGCGTCGACACGCTGATCAGGCCGAGCCCGAAACCCGACGGAAGCAGCCCGAGACGAAACCCGCGACCGATGCCATCCACTCTGCCCAACCCGTCCAGGACACCCGTCGGCGCGAACAAGTCGTCGAGCGGTGCATCCCTCTGCGACCGGGTACCGGGCTCGACGCTGAACAGCGATCGGCCCTGCGCAAGCCACAGCGCGCCGGACGACAGCGCTGTCGCGGCGAACGCCATCAGCCACCATCGGTTGGGCACGAAGCGGTGCACACGCTCATTCTGCCACAGTCCCGTCTTCCCGACCCCACGAAAATCGGAGCGCTGATCGACCGATGGCTTCCCCGGAGCAGTCCATGCCGTCGTCACCGAACCCCGCGCAGGCGGTCGATCCGACGGTCTTTCTGCACCCGCAGACGCTCGCACGCCTCGGGACGCTCGAACTCCGCGCGAAGATGATCGTCGAAGGCGTGATGAGCGGCATGCACCGCTCGCCCTACCACGGCTTCTCCGTCGAGTTCGCCCAGCACCGCCCTTACGTCCCGGGTGACGATCTCCGCCACCTCGACTGGAAGGTCTACGGGCGCTCGGACAAGCTGCATCTCAAGCAGTACGAGCAGGAGACCAACCTCGACCTCGTTCTGCTCGTGGACTCGTCGGGATCCATGGACTTCGGCAGCCGCTCGTACTCGAGCGCGTCGAGCACGGGTCAGAAGACCAGCCACGACGGACGATCGACGTGGACCAAGTTCGACCACGCCACCGCCACCGCGGCGGCGATCAGCTTCATGGCCCTGCGCCAGTCCGACCGGGTCGGGCTCGGGATGTTCGCCGACGCGCTCGTCGACGCGGTCGATCGCGGGTCCAGCCAGGGCCAGTGGCGCCGGATCGTCTCGACGCTCGCGACTCACCCGGTCGATCGACCGACGGACTTCGGACGCGTCATCGATCAGACGCTCGCCAAACTGAACAACCGATGCATCATCGCGATCATCAGCGACTTCTTCGCGGACCCCGAACACATCCGGACCGCGCTCGCACGGATCAAACATCGCCGGCACGACGCGATCCTGTTCCAGATCCTCGACGAGCAGGAAGTGAACTTCGCGCTCGACAACGCCGCGCCCTTCGAAGGGTTCGAGGGCGAACCGCGCGTGCGCATCGACCCGCGTGCGGTCCGTCAGGGCTATCTCGAAGCATTCAAGGAACACTCGACCGCGCTGGACCGCGCGGTCCGCGGTTTCGGGTTCGACATCCATCGCGTGATGACCAACAACTGGCTCGGACCGCCGCTCGCGGCGTTCATGGCCCGACGCAATTCCATCATGAAACGACGGAAGAGCGGGTGACGCCATGACGTTCCTGAACGCCGGATTGCTCGCAGCGGGCCTCGCCGCCGTCAGCATCCCGATCCTCATCCACCTGCTCATGCGACAGCGGCGCAAGCCCGTCCGCTGGGCCGCGATGCGATTCCTCATGGAGGCCTATCGCAAACAGCGCCGGCGCCTTCGTCTGCAGCAGTGGATCCTGCTCGCGACGCGCTGCCTGATCGTCGCGCTGCTCGCGCTCGCGTTGGGACGCCCGCTGCTCGAGGCCTCGGGCCTGATCAGCGGTGCGGGAGGCCGGAGCGTGTACCTGCTCATCGATAACAGCATCGCCTCCGGCGCGCGGATCGACTCAACCACCGCGCTCGAGCAGCACAAGGCCTCGGCCCGCGAAGCGCTCGGCTCGCTCGGCGAGGGCGACCGCGTCGGGCTGATCACGCTCGGAGGACCGGCGGAGTCTGTCGTTGTTCCCGCGTCGGCGGACATCGCCGCCGTGCGTCGGCTCGTCGACGCGATCGAGCCGACCGACAGTTCCGCTGATCTGCGAAACGCATTCGATCAACTCCGCATCGTCGCGAGCGCGGACCGGGACAGCGACGAGATCGTTGCGATGGTCATCTCCGACTTCAGCGCCGGCTCGGCGGATCTCAGTTCGCCGCTCTCGCCGATACTCGCGGAAATCCCGGGCGTCCGCCTGATCGCGACCCAGCCCGCGGAGACCCTGCCGGGGAACGTTCAGATCGTCAGCGTCGATCCGCTCAGGAGCGTGGTGCTCGCGGGCGACAACCCCGACGAGGCCATCGACGAGCAGCAGCAGATCCGCATCGTGCTCGAGCGCACCGGCGCTGCGCTGGCGATGGCCCAGACCAGCACGGTTCGTCTCCGCGTCGCCGCGCCCCGCGAAGCCGACGATTCCACATCGGTCGCCGCGGGTCTCGGTATGACGACGAGCGTGAGCTGGCGGCCCGGTCAGGAGCGCGCGAGCGCCAGCGTGCAGATCAACACGCGTGCGATCCGCGCCGCCATCGACTCGAGCGCAGGACAGACCGCCGTGCTCATCGCCGAGATCGATCGTGATGCCGTCGAAGCGGACAACACGTTTCGGCGCCCGATAGCGCTTCGGGACGCTTTGCGTGTTGGCATTGTCGCACAGCGCCGCTTCGGTCGCGGCCCGACCGTTGACCAACTCGAGCCCGCCGACTGGTTCCGCATCGCGCTCGAGCCCCAGATCGGCGTGCCGATCGAGGCCATCGACGCGAACCCCACAGCCATCGACGCCCCGCTGTTGTCGCGACTGGACGCCGTCATCCTCTGCCAGCCGCACCTCGTGACCGCTGATGGCTGGGGTGCGATCGGTTCGTTTGTTTCTTCCGGCGGGTTGCTGGTCGTCACGCCGCCCAGCGAGGACATGGCCAACCTGTGGACCGACCAGATCACGGAGCGATTCGGGCTGGAATGGCGTATCGGCCGCGAGGCGATCGATCGCCAGGAGCAGCCGCTCCAACTCGTCGGCGAGAACGCCGACTCGCCGATCCTCTCGCTGATCAACGCCGAACTGCCCCGATTGGCTCGGAACATCACGATCACCCGGTCGCTCCGATTCGAAGAGTTGTCCAACGGCGCGGAACGGATCCTCGACGCTCGCGATCCCGCGACGGGTCAGATCGAGCCATGGCTGGTCGCGCAGCGGCCGCAGGCCGAAAGCGGATCGGCTTCGGTCGATCGGGGGCTGATCGTGTTCATGGCGAGCCCGCCGGATGCGCGCTGGACCAACCTCCCGCTCATGCCGCTGATGGTTCCGCTCACGCAGGAGCTCGTTCGCCAGGGCGTCGGCCGCGCATCGGGTGCAAGCAGCGTGGTCGCCGGCATCGCGCCGCCGGCACCCGCCGGAGCGATTCGGCTCGTCCCGGCATCAGAGTCGCTGAACAGCGCCGGAGTCGAGGTCGGCGCGTCGGGCATCGCCGCCCGCCCGCTCCGCAGGTCAGGAACGCTCATCGCCGTCGACGATGTAGACCGGCAGCGCGGCGTGATCGCCGTCAACGCGGATACGCGCGGGTCGAACCTGACCGTGCAGAGCGCCGACGCAGTACGCACCTGGCTGGCCGATGTTACCGGCGGGAGCGAAGACACCGAAGCGGCGGTCGCCTGGGTTGAGCCCGATCGCGTGGCGGGTGCGCTGCAGCGATCGTCGAGCGGCTCACCGATCAGCCTCCCATTGCTCTTCGCGGTCCTGTTCCTCGCGTGCGCCGAAGCGGTCATGGCACGCCTGTTCAGCCACGCGGAGATTCGATCCGCCGACGCCGTTGGCGTGCCCGCTCGACCGGGGGTGGCCTGACCATGCTTGAATGGCTGCTCGATCTGGACAACCTGTCCCTGACCGAGGAGGGAGTACGGCTCGGCTTCGAGCGACCGATCCCCGGCTGGGCCTGGCTTCTCGTCGCGCTCGGGTCAGTCGCGCTCGCGTCGTGGTCCTACCGGCGTCTGGCCGGCGCGCGCCCGGTGAGGCTCCTGCTCGCGGGCTCTCGCGCCCTGCTGCTCTGCCTGCTCGTCCTCCTGGTCACCGGCCCGCAGCTCGCCGATCGCGAAGAGTCATTCGAAGCCGACTGGGTGCTCGTGCTGCTCGACCGCTCGGCCTCGCTACAGATCGAAGACATCGCGCCCGAGCAGGAAGCCTCCGGCCCACGCGTCGCCCGCGATACGCAGCTCCGGGCCACTCTCGAGCGCACATGGGACCAGTGGGCGGCTATAAGCGAGGACAAGACCGTCCTGTGGCTCGGCTTCGACTCTGGTGTGTATGACCTGCGTCTGTCGGGGGATACGGCGCCGACGGGCGTCGACCTCGATGACCCGATCGGTCGCCAGACACGCATCGGCACCGCGCTCGACCAGGCCCTCGCGCGGGCCGCGGCCCGTCCGCTTTCGAGCGTCGTGATCGTGACCGACGGTCGATCCGCTGATGCGGTTTCTCGAGCCGCCATGCGCCGCCTGCGCAGCGAGCAGATCCCGGTCCACGCCATCGCCCTCGGCAGCGCGGAACCCGTCGGCGACATCGCGATCCGCTTCGCCGAGTCCCCGCCGGTTGCGTTCGTTGGCGATCTCTCGCCGGTGTCCGTCACGGTCGAGCGCGTCGGTGGCGGCGAGAGCGCGACCGGAGCGACGGTCCGTCTCATCGACGCCGACACGGGTGAAACGCTCGACGAGCAGCGCGCCGAGTTCGAAGCAGAAGACGCCGAGAGCGACGAACAGCGCGTCCTGCTCAAGACAAGCTCGGATGTGCCCGGCGACCGGAACTGGCGCGTCGAGGTCATCCCGGATGGCGCGGACCTGATCGAGACGAACAACGCTCGCCCGATCGAGGTTTCGCTGGTGGATCGGCCGATCCGCGTGCTCTACCTCGACGGATACCCGCGCTGGGAGCAGCGATATCTCCGCAGCCTGCTGCTGCGCGAGGAGTCGATCGACGCCTCGACGCTCATCCTCGCGCCCGACCGGCGCTACATTCAGGACAGCAACACCCGCATCGCTGAACTGCCGACCTCGCCGGAGGAATGGGCCGAGTACGACGTGATCATGATCGGCGACATGCGCCCGGAGGTGCTGACCGCCGAGCAGATGAGCCAACTCCGCGAGCATGTCGCGCTGCGCGGCGGCGGGCTCATCTGGACCGCCGGTCCGACTTCCCTTCCCTCGCTCTGGTTCGACACGCCGCTCGCCGACCTGCTCCCGTTCACCCGCGCCGGAGCGGACGGTTCAACGATCTCCGGTTCGGTCCTCATGCAGCCGACACCGGTCGCGACCGACCTGGGCGTGCTCCGCCTCGGTGGTCAGAACGATCGTTCGGCCACCGGCTGGCCCGAGGAACTCTCGAACGCTGAGACGGGGTGGTCGCTGCTCCGATACGCCCAGTTCATCGACCCGGTCGGGCTGAAGCCCGCCGCACAAGTGCTCGCCAGCGCCCGCTCGGTGCTCGGCGGCGACGATCAGCCACTGCTCCTGCTCATGCGCTACGGGTCCGGTCGTTCCCTCTATCTGGGCACCGACGAGACCTGGCGATGGCGATTTGGACGCGGCGAGGTGCTCTTCGAGCGTTTCTGGATCCAGCTCATCCGCATGCTCGGTCGCGATCGCCTCGCACGGAGTGGGCAGGAAGCGATCCTGACCGCGACACCTAGCCGGGCGGTCGTGCAACAGCCCGTTCGGGTCTCGATCGAACTGCTCGACCAGTCACTGATCGACGCCGCCCCGCCGAGCATGACCGTCGAACTCGAACGACTCGCGATCGGCCGATCCGATGCCGGGCTCGCACCGGTCGAACTTACCCTCAGTCGGGAAGCGATCGCGGTTCGGGAAGATGAGGAGGGGAACGACCCCGCTTCCGCCGGAGTCGTCTACTCCACCTTGTGGCTCCCCGCCGACGCTGGCGACTGGCGGGCAACGCCGACCAGCCCGATCGTCGCGGGGTTGGGCCTCGAAGCGAACGTCGAGGTCGCTCTGCCCGATGACGAACTGCGTCGCCCCGAGACCGACCACGAGCAGCTCCAACTGCTCGCCGACGAAACCGGCGGCACCGTGACCCTCGCGAGCGACCTGGAATCGCTGCCCGAGCTCCCGAACCGAGCCTCGCGCCGCCTCTTCGAGCGCACCGAATCGCTCTGGGACACGCCGCTGGCTCTGACGCTCGTGCTGCTGCTTTTGACCTTTGAGTGGGTCGCCCGTCGGGTCATCCGACTGATCTGAACAATCCGCCCGTTCTCGGTCGTTGGAACCCACGGGGAATCACAGATGCGTGCGCGGTTTTCTCGCATCCCGCCGATACCCTTGAGACGGAGAGAGCATCCGCGGCCCATCTCCTATTCGTGATGCGGAATTACAACTCCTGCGCGAAGGCGGCGCATGCCCGAACCCCACGACACGCCCGAATCCACCCAACCGACGCCGGGTCTGCCGGTATCGCAAGAGGTGAGCAGCCAGCGACGCATCGATCCATCGATCATCCGAGAACCGTTGCGCCGCCTCCGCGCCAAGGCCCGGATGCTCCTCGTGGTCCAGAAGATCGCGACCATCGGCGCATCGCTGCTGGCCGGGCTCGCCGTGTTCACGCTCGTCGATTTCGTCCTGCGATTCCCCACCGCCCTGCGGGCAACCGTGCTGGTTGTTTGCATTGGCGTGCTGTTCTGGTTCGTGCGCACCCGGATCCGCCCCGCCCTGCGCTTCGCGCCGCGCCTGACCGACCTTGCGCTGCGTGTTGAGCAGCGGTACCCCTCCCTCCAGGGTCGCCTCGCCAGCGCGCTCGAGTTCGCCGACTGGACCCCCGAGGGTGACTCGAACGCCTCGACTATGGTCGGCGACACAGGTCGCGGTCTTGCGCGGATCGTCGTCGAACGCACAGCCGCGGACATGAACCAGGTCCGTCCATCCGAACTCATCAAGCCCTCTGGTGCGAAGCGCTCGACCGGCGCGCTCGGACTGGTGCTCGCGTCACTCATCGCCGTGTTCCTGGTCAGCCCGACGATGTTCGCCACCGGTGCCTCGCGCACGCTCGCGCCTTGGGCCGGCGCTGAATGGCCGAAGCGCACCGGCGTTGCCGACGCGACCGATGTCGAGGTGCACCCCATCGGCCGGGCCCTGCCCGTGCGCGCCGTGCTCACCAAATCGCCGCGACCCGCCGATCGCACCGATGTGCTTGTGCAATACCGGCTCACGTCCGACGGCGAGACCGGCCCGATCCGGCGCGAACTGCTGACCCACCAGTCTCGCGATCTCACGCTCGACGACGGCTCCAGCGGGGCGCTGTTCGAGCGACTGCTCGAACCCGTGGCCGATCGGATCGAGTACCGGTTCTCGACCGACGACGACACGACGCCCTGGCGACGCGTCCGACTCGTGCCGGCACCCGCCGTCGCGGGCGCTTCGGTGACGATCACGCCTCCTGATTACGCCGCTTCGATCAACGTAAGCGCAGCCGACGAGGCCCAAGTTGCGCAGGCCCGATCGCTCGAACTCGGTCCCGGCACCGACGCCCGCGCGGTCGCACCGGCCGCGCTCGTCGGCTCGCAGGTGCAACTGGAACTGCGCTTCAACAAACCGGTGAACGTCGTCGGTCAACTCGCGCAACTGTTCGTCGCCAGCGACGACCTGACCGTCGAGCCGTCGCTCGATGAGCCGAGCGAGTCGTACACCGCTCGTTTCACCCTCCGCGACTCGTTCCGCCTCCAGCTCGACCTGATCGACCTGGACGACATCGGTTCCGACGAAACCGCCGTCTACCGGTTCGACGCGCTCGCGGACCGTCCCGCCGCATCAACCATCTTTGAGCCGGCGACCGATCGCTCCGTGCTCCCGAGCGCCGTCCTGACCGTGCGGGCCGAAGGTCGCGACGATGTCGGCCTCGCGTCGATCGCCGTGGAGCAGCAGCGTTTCGCACCGGCCGGCGCGCCCGGATCGGCTCCGTCGGGTCCCGGCGGCGCCGTCGAGCCCGTGGGCGAACCTTCCGTTGCCGTCCTGCGCGAAGCCCAAGGCGAACGGCTGCTCGTCGCCGAGTACGAACTCGATCTCGCGTCCATCGACGGCCTGTCGGCCGGCGATGAACTCCGGCTGACGGCGCTCGCGACGGACGTCTTGACCGCGTCGCTGCCCGAAGCCCTGCCGACGCGTTCGCCCGAACGGACGCTGCGCATTATCTCCGAAGAGCAGTTCGTCGCCGAGGTTCGCGACAGCTTGAGCGCGGTCCGAGAAGCCGCCATCCGCACCGACCAGCAGCAGGAAGGTGTCACCGAACGGACCCAAAGCGACGGCGCTTCGCGAGCGACGCGCCGCGAGCAGTCCGCGGTCACACAGCGATTGGCTCAGACCCGTCGCGACGTCGAAGACCTTCGGAACCGCATCGAGCGCAACCGTCTCGACGACCGCACCCTCAACGACCTGCTCTCCCGGGTCAGCGAATCGCTCGATCGTGCCGGCAACGCCTCGACCCAGGCATCAGAGACGCTCAACGACGCCGGCGCTCGCGCAGATCGTCAACCAGAACCCGGCGACCCGGAGAACCCTGATGCAGCGCCGCTGACCGAAGCCGAGCAGGCCGAGACTCAGCAGGCCCAGGAAGAAGTCCGCGACGAACTCAGCAACGTCGTCGGCCTGCTCGATCGCGGCGAGGACGACTGGGTCATCCGCAACACGCTCGACCGCCTGATCGATCAGCAGCGCGAGCTGCAGGACCGCACCGGCCAGGCCGGCGAAGACTCCGCGGGCCTCCGCCCGGAGGAACTCTCCGACGAACAGCGCGAGCAACTCGAACAGATCGCTCGCGAGCAGCAGGAACTCTCTGAACGAGCCGACGAACTCATCGAGCAGATGCGCGAGCGTGCGCAGCAACTCAGCGAGACCGATCCAGCCGGTGCCGAAGCCCTGCAACAGGCGGCGCAGAACGCTCAGGAGAACCAGGTCCCGGAGAACATGCAGCAGGCCGCGTCCGAGGCCCAGCAGAACCAGACGCAGCAAGCGCAGCAGGCCCAGCAGGAGGCCATCGACGCGCTCGAGCAGGCACGCGAAGACCTCGATGAAAGCGACAAAGCACGCGCCGAGATCCTGAGGCGCGTGCTCGCCAGCGTGATCGAGTCGCTGGAAGGGCTGATCAGTGACCAGACGGACGCCATCGGCGCGCTCGACGCCGTCGCGGCGCAGGACCCTGTCGACCCACAGGCGGTCTCCGACCTCGCGCCGGCGATGATCCGTCTGAACACCAACACCGCCGCCGTCGCCGACCTCGTACGCAGCACCGGTCCGGAGCTCGCGCCGGTGCTGAACCTCGTCCAGCGAGCGGTTGATGCGCAGGTCGACGCGGTCGTCGAGATCCGCTCCGGTGACGACGACACAGACGCCATCCGTGCCGCGGAGTCACGCTCGCTCGATCAGCTCGAGCAGGCGCTCGAGCGCGCTGAAGCTCTCGATCGTCAGCTCGAACAGGAAGAGCAGGAGCGCAAGAAACGTGAACTGCGCCAGGCGTATCTCGATGCGCTCCGCGCAACGACCGAAATCCGGGCGAAGACCGAGCCGTACGCCAACGCCGCCGAACTCACCCGACGCGACCGCGCCGAACTCCGCCGACTCGCGAGCGAGCAGAGCGCGATCACGCGGCAGCTCGCCGAGATCCTCGAACTCGTCGAGGAGCTTCGCGAAGCGAGCGTGTTCATGCTCGCCCACAACCGCGCCGAATCGCTCAGCGAGAACGCCACCGAACGCCTGACCGGTGCCGAGCCGGCGACCGCGTTGGCCCGCCAGCAGTCCCTCGCCCAGACGCTCACCCGCATCCTCGAGGCGCTCGAAGACCCGGAGCCCGACGACCAGCCCTTCGAAGACGGCGCCGGACAAGGCGGAGGCGGAGGCGGTGGTGGCGGCGGCGGCCAGGACGAACCGCTGATCGCCCCCGTTCAGGAACTCCGCCTGCTCCGCATGATCCAGATCGAACTCGCCGAAGCGACGGCTTCCGTCGAGGGACTTCCCGATGCCGAAGCCCGTCGTGAGATCGCTCGCCTCGCCGCGGAGCAACGCGAGCTGACCAGAGTCGCCGTTGACCTGCTCAAGCGAGCCGAAGCCGCACAGAACCTCGACGAACTGTTCCCCGAAGAGACTCGTATAGAGGGTGGAACGCCCGGTGAAGCGGGTGAACCCGATCCCGAGCCCACTCAACCGGAAGGACCGCAGCCGTGATCGAGTGCACGCCATCCAAAGCTCGACGCCTGATGATGATCGCCGGGGCACTCGGCGCGCTGTCGTTTCCGCTTGTCGCGCAGGATGCGCCGCCCAAGGCCGATCCTCCGGCGGATCCGCCGAAACAGAACGAGCCAGAGAAGGAACAGCCCGCCAAGCCCGCCAGCAGCGAGACCGAGTCCGCCACCGACGCCCCGGCGGCTCCGCCGGCGTCCGATCCGCTCGACCTCGACGATCTGCTCCGCCTGCCCGGTTCGGACGACGCCGTCGATCGCGCCGACCCCGAGGCGGGTGAGCCCGAGACCGAACTCGATCGCCGCCTCACCGGGCGCCAGGCCCAGCAGGCGCTCGTGCAGGCCGTGCAGGAGATGGGCGAAGTCGCCGATCGGCTCGAACAACTGCGCGATGCCGGCGTCGTCACACAGCGCTTGCAGCAGGAGATCATCACCAAACTCGATGTGCTGATCGAGAGCGCCGAATCGCAGCAGTCCCAGTCGTCCGGTTCGAGCAGTTCACAGCAGCAGCCGGGCCAGCAGCAGCCCGGCCAGCAGCAGACGCAGCAGAGCCAGACGCCCGGCCAATCGCCCAACTCCGGCGAGTCCATGCCCCCCGGCCGACAGGGCGAGCAGCTCAACCAGAATCTCGATCTCTCGGTCGCCGAATGGGGCAACCTGCCCGAACGCTTGCGCCAGTCACTGATCCAGGGTCAGTCGGACTACTTCTCCGATCTGTACCGGCGCTGGACCGAGAGTTACTACCGACGCCTTGCCGAGGAAGCCTCCCGATGATCCGTCCACGCTCACTGGCACGCGTCGCACTGCTCGGGCTCTGTCTCGCGACCGCGCACGGCGCGACGCTCGCGCAGGACGCACCACCCACGGCCCAGAACGCCGCGCTCGAGAACGAGATCACGCCGGCGCTGAATCAGGCTGTCACCAACGGGCTGGAAGCACTCGCGCAGTTGCAGCGCGACGACGGTTCATTCGGTGGCCAGCGCTACGGTTCCAACGCGGCCATCACAGGCCTCGCAGCGCTCGCGTTCATGGCCGACGGCAACATGCCCGGTCGAGGACAGTACAGCGAACAGGTCGAGCGAGCCCTCGAGTTTCTGCTCAACAACACCAACGAAACCGGCCTCATCGCCGGCGACACCTCGCACGGGCCGATGTACGGCCACGGTTTCGCCACGCTCTTCCTCGGCGAGGTCTACGGCATGACCGCAGGGGGCGACAACGCCGAGCAGTCCCGGCGGACCCACGACGCGCTCGTCCGCGCCGTACGCCTGATCGTCCAGACGCAGAACGAAGAAGGCGGCTGGCGCTACAACCCCACGCCCCACGACGCCGACATCTCCGTCACGATCACCCAGATCATGGCGCTGCGCAGCGCGCGCAACGCCGGAATCGAGGTGCCGATCGAGACCATCGACCGCGCCGTCGAATATGTCCGGCGCTGTCAGAACGCTGACGGCGGGTTTCGCTATCAGGCCGGTCGCGGTGCCTCGGCGTGGCCCCGGTCCGCCGCGGGGGTGGCGAGTCTCTACTACGCCGGAATCTACGAGGGCGAGGAAATCGAGCGCGGCCTCGACTACATCGTCGAGACCAGCATGCCCGGTCGCGCGCGCAACACCGGCGGTGCCCACTACTTCTACGGCCACTACTACGCCGTCCAGACCATGTACCTCGCCGGCGGAGAACGCTGGGCCACCTGGTGGCCGGCCATCCGCGAGGAACTCATCGAGCGTCAGGAGGCCTCCGGTGGCTGGTCTGATAACTCCGCCGGCACTGCCTACGGCACCGCCATGGCTCTCATCATCCTCCAGATGCCTAAGCGCTACCTGCCGATCTTCCAGAAGTAATCGCCCGACCGCCGCGTTCGCGACGATGGAGACTCCATGATGATCCCCAAACCGATCCGACGGATCTCGACGCTTGCCGGAACCATCGCCGCGCTGTCGTGTGCCGCGGCGACGGTCGCTCAATCGTCGAACTCCGCGGATCGCCCGCGCATCCTCCTGATCGACGATCAGTTCAACGCCTCGCACGCGCGACTTGTCAGCATCACCGCCGACGGAGTCACCGTCGAAGATCCGTCGGGCAACATCACGCTGCTCGCGCCCGGCTCCGTGTTGGCGCTTGTCGCGATTGACGGACCGATCAACCCGGAGCACGGGATCGGTTCGGTTGTTCCCGCCCAGCAGGTTGAACCGATCCGCGCCCGCCGCATCTCCGACGCGCTCACCGGGTCCGCATCGGGGTTCATCGAGACCACGACCGGCGCCCGGTTCCCCGGATCGGTCGCCCCCACCGCCGCGGCCGGCGACGCGGTCGCCTGGCACCACCCGCAGGTCGGTCGGGTCGAGATCCCGCTCGAGAGGATCACCCGGATCGTCATGCCCGGAGCCGCCGCTGACGGTCCGCCGGTCCGTCGCACCGAAAGCGCTGACGAACTCGTGCTCGCCAACGGCGATGTGCTCCCCGGCTTCATCCTGGCCGTCGGTCCGACGACCAGCATCGAGACCGATTCGGGCAACATCGTGGATCTGCCGATCGACCGTGTCGCCGCGGCGCTGCTCGCCAACCCGAGCGAGCCGATGGACGGCACCATGATCTGGCTCAGCGACGGGAGCACCTTCCCCGCCGCCGCGCTCACCGCGACGAGTTCGAGCGGTGTGCGGATGACGCTGCCCGGTGGTGAGACCGTCGAGTACGACCCGCAGACGCTCCGCGCCATCGCGTTCGAAGCCGCGGGCATTCTCCCGCTGTCCGAGCTCGAGCCGCAGTCGCAGGAGCCCGTCGGCGAGCGCGTGTTCGTCGAGCCGATCAACACGCTGCGCCACCCCGACGACCTCGCCTTCAACGCCGGCCCGGTGCTCAACGCGCTCGACATCGACATGCCCGGCCCGATGCGCGTCACGTGGACGCTCCCGCCCGGCGTGCAGCGATTCGCCGGGACCGCGTCCCTCGCCGATACATCCGGCGGCTGGGGCGACTGTCAGTTTTCCATCGAAGTCGACGGCGAGCGCGTCTTCTCGACGCGCCTGCACGAGGATCTGCCGGTCGCAGCGTTTAACCTGGATGCCCAGGGCGCTCTGGATCTGTCCGTGATCGTCGAACCCGGGAACTTCGGCCCGATCCGGGATCGCGTGTTCCTGCACCGGCCGCTGCTGCAGATCGAGCGCTGAGCGGCATCCTTCAGTAACGGATGTCGAGCATCTCCACGCGCATCGTCAGCGTCGTGTCTTTCGGGATGACGCCGCCGTAGCCCGCGCTCCCGTAGTGTGCGATCGGGGGCAGCGTGACATCCCTGATGCCTCCCTGACGCATCCCACGCACCGCCTCGTCGAGCCCGGCGATCACCGTACCGTCACCGACGCGGAACGGGTGCGTCTTATCCTTGGCGTACAGATCGACCACGCGCGTGCCGTCGGGCAGCGCGAGCCAGTACACCACGCGCACCTGCATGCCGGGCTTTGCCTCGGGCCCTGATCCGGTCCGAACCTCGGTCCACTTGGTCGCGTGCTTCGCGTTCATCTCGATACGGATCTCGTTGCACGACCCAACACCGACCGTGCCCGCTCCGGCGAGAGCGCACGCACCGCCTAGCACGAGGCGCTTGCGGATAGAACGGATGAGACCCATGCAGAGCGTATCGGTCCGTTCGCGAGTCAAGCCAAGAGCGGCCGGGCGTTATCGGGCGGCCGATCAGCCTCGACTCGACCAGATCGTCACCGGTCGATCCGTCGCCCTGTCATGCAGGCGTGCCACGCGGCGCCACACGCCCATCCCGCACTCGTCTCTGGGTGCTTCCAGCGGCTCCGCCCCGGCCTTGATCGCGTCCCGATACCGTCGGTCCACGAAGTCCACCTGCACGACGACCGTGTCGCCGTCGTCCACTACGCCGCCCTCGATGGGACGCAGCGCGGCGGTCAGCCGTTCGCTCAGCAGACTCACGCGCGGGCCTCGGTTCCGACCAGTTTGGCGCGGATCGCATCAAGCGTTGCTCGCGTCACCTCGTCCTGATTGCGCGTCGCGTCGATCACCGCGTACCTGTCGCTCATCTCACGCGCCTGCTCGAGATACCCCGCGCGGACCCGCTTGTGGAACGCCTCGCCCTTCTGCTCCATCCGGTCAAGCAGCGGGTTCAGGCGCGTCGCCGCTGTCGCCTGATCCACGTCGAAGACCACCGTCAGGTCCGCCGGCCAATGCCTGCCGCAGGCGGCCCGAGCAACCGAGATAATCTCTTCCTTGCTGATCCCGCCCGCCGTGCCCTGATACGCCAGAGTGGACGACACATACCGGTCGGCCAGCACCAACTCACCCCGTTCGAGCGCGGGTTCAACTTTCTCGCTGACGAGCTGTGCTCGGCTGGCCATGTACATCATCAGTTCGCATCGAACGCCCATCTCCGGAAGAGAGGGGTCCAGAAGCACCTCGCGGATGCGCTCGCTGATCGCGGTGCCACCCGGATCGCGCACCTCGCACACCGCGAGCCCCGCGCGCCGGGCGAGTTCGCCGATCCGGCGGAACTGCGTCGACTTGCCGGACCCATCCGGACCGTCGAACACCACGAATTTTCCGGCCAACGAAGGCAGCCACGACGCCGACTGCCTGAACGCGTTCAGCACCGACTGCATCGACCCGGACCCCTGCTGGAACAGCCCGCCGCTCACAGCGACACCGTCCGCTTCCAGACTGGCCCGTCCGGCGTGTCGGTCACCTCGACCCCGCGATCCGTCAGCTCATCGCGGATGCGATCCGCCTCGGCCCAGTTCTTGTCCTTCTTCGCCTGCGTGCGCGCCGCGACCAGCGCGTCGATCTCGGCATCGTCCTCGCCTGCGCTGGCGTCACCACCGCGATCCAGTTCCAGCACGCCGAGCACGCGATCGAATTCGCGCATCAGATCCGCGTCAGCCCTTGTCGGCGCGTCGGTATCGCGAACCCATCCGTTGATCACCCCGAGCGCACCAGCGATGTTCAGATCGCCGTTCAGCTCCATCGCAAAGCGTTCCGCCACCGCGCGGTTCCGATCGCCGGTGTGCGAACTCGTATCGCCCGCTTCGACGAACGCGCTCCATCGCTCGATGCGACGCTGCGCATCTTTCAGGTCCTGCTGGGTAAAGTTCGCGTTCGTCCGGTAGTGCGTGTTGATCAGCGACAGCCGCACAGCCGCTGGGCTGAAACCCTTCGCGAACAGGTCTCGAGCGGTGAAGAAGTTGCCCTTGCTCTTGGACATCTTCTCGCCCTCCACCTGCAGAAAGCGCGGGTGGAACCAGAAGTTCGAGAAACTTGGCTCGCCCGTCGCGCAGCGACTCTGGGCGATCTCGCATTCGTGGTGAGGGAAGATGTTGTCCTCGCCGCCGGAGTGGATATCGATCCGCTCGCCGAGACGCTCGCGTGCCATCGCCGAGCACTCGATGTGCCAGCCCGGGTACCCCTCGCCGAGCGGATGCTTCTTGAGCACCTCCAGCGACCTCTCGTCGCCCGCGAGTTCCCGCGTCGGATCCCACCGCATGATGTGACGCCGGTCCGGCTTCCAGAGCATGAAGTCCGCCGGGTGCTTTTTCACCGCCTGCGCCTCGTCGCTCACGCGCCCGCCCGCCCCGGACCGGATCGCGTCGAGCGTGTTCCCGCTCAGGTTGCCGTACTCAGGGAAAGATTGCGTGTCGAAGTAGCACACGCCATCGCTCGCGATGTACGCGTGGCCACGTTCGAGCAGTTCACAGATCATCGCCAGCATCTGCGGGATGATCCTCGTCGGTCGCGGCATCAGGCTCGGATCACTCTCGGCCTCGATCGCGACTTTCAAGCCGAGCTTCTTCGCGTCTTCGAGGAACGCGTCCGCATAGAACGCCGCGATATCGCGCGGATTGTTCGGATCAAGCGTTGAGCCCTGCGCGCCGGTCGCGCCGTCCGGCAGCTTTCCGGATTTCTTGTCCTGGAGCAGACGCTGACGGGCCTGCTCCATTTTGTCCTCACCGCCGCCGTCCGCGTCGTCGTCGTCGGTCATGTGCCCGACGTCGGTGATGTTCATCACATGCGCCACGTCGTAGCCGCCCTCGCCGAACGCGTGGCCCTCCGGCTTCCCGTCGCTGTCGACCCGCTCGCACAGCGGCGATTCCAGCCAGCGTCGCAGCAGATCCGCCGCGAGGAAGCTCCGGAAGTTCCCGATGTGCGCAAAGTCGTACACCGTTGGCCCGCAGGTGTAAAAACGGACCACACCCGGTTCGATCGGCGCGAACATCTGCTCACGTCTGCTCAGCGTGTTGTTCAGCGTCAGAGGCATAGTGCGAAGGGTAGATCAGAGCCGGCTCCGGTGCAGCACCGGCTCCGGCGACTCGCCGATTGTTCACACCGCATCACGCACCGGCGAATCGGCTTCCGCGGCGGGATCCGGAGCCGATTCGTCCGTCGCGGGCGCGTCACCCGACGTTTCCACCGGCTCACCGTTCTCGTCGACCTCGATCGCTTCCATCCTCAGCCGGTGCACCCGAGTCGGCTCGGCCTCCAGCACGGTGACCCGAACGCCCGGCGCCTCGAACACCTCGTCCACCACCGGGATATGCCCGAGTTCGCTCAGCACCCAGCCGCCGACCGTGTCGTACTCTTCGCTCTCGGCGAGCGTGACGCTCATTGCCTTGAGCGCATCGTTGGCATCATCGATATACAGACGCGCATCGACCAGCGCCACCTTCGCCTCCGCATCGACCGTGATCTCCGGCTCGCGCTCGTGCTCGGGCTCGTACTCGTCCTGGATGTCGCCGACGATCTCCTCGAGGATGTCCTCGAAGGTCACAAGCCCGGCCGTCCCGCCATACTCGTCGATCACGATCGCCAGGTGCACCTTCGCCTGCTGGAGCTGGATCATCAATTCGTTGACCGGCTTGCTTTCGGGCACGAACTGCGCCTGGCGAAGGATCGGACGCAGCTCGAACGAGTCCACCGGGTGTCCGACCAGATCGATGAGATCCTTCGCGTACAAGACGCCCACGATGTGATCGAGATCGCCCTCGTACACCGGGATGCGGCTGTGCCCGGCCGTGGTGATGAACTCTTTGATGAACTCGATGTCGTCGGTGTACTCGAAGCCCTCGACCTCGGTCCGGGGCGTCATGATCTCTTCCACGGTCTTGCTGGTCATCTCCATGACCGATTCGATCATGTCGCGCTCCGACGCGCCGAGTTGACCCGACCGCTCGCCCTCGCTCACCGCCGAAAGCAGCTCGTCCTCGAGGATCTCACGCTCGCTCGACTGCTCGCCGGCCAGACGCTTCACGGCCGTCTCGACGAAGTGCATCTTCGAGACCGGAAGCAGCGTCATGTGCAGGAGCCGGACGATCGGCGCCGCGCTGTACAGCACCCGCTCACCCGCGTTCGCCGCCAGACTCAACGGGAGCAGAGTCGAGAACGCGAACAGCAGGACAGCCGACAACCCCAGCGCAAAGGCGACCGAAGCCCACTCCACCGACTGCACGCCCTCCGGCGACACACTCGACAGCGGTCCGACCAGCAGGACCACGCTGATCATCACGCCGATGTTCACCAGCAGCCGAGCGAAGCTCAGTGCTCGTGCGTGCGCGTCGTCCTCATCGATGATCGGCTGGACGCGCTCCAGGCCGCCTCGCTCCTCGGCGATCTCCGTCAGCTTGCGCAGCGAGAAATCCCGCACCGCGAACACCAGGGTCGAGAGCACGACGCTCAGCCCGAGACAGATCAACAGCGATATATACGCCCCCGTCACTCGCTCTCCCCGCGCCCGAAGGCGTCTTCCAGACCCAGCGCGCGGAACACCTCGTCCTCGCGCGCGTGCATCCGCTCATACGACGCCTCATCGCGGTCGTCGTACCCCAGCGCGTGCAGCACACCGTGCAGCGTGTACAGGGCCAGTTCGATTTCCACCGTGTGTCGCCGCTTCAGCGCTTCGCGCCGCGCGACATCCACACACACCAGAAGGTCCACATCGAGCTCCGCCCCGTCCGCCGACTCACCGGACGCCAGGTCGAACGTGATCACATCCGTCGTGCCCGGCACCCCACAGAACCGCTCGTGCGCGCCCGCCATCTCATCGTCGCCGACGATCCGCACCCGGACCGTTCCGCCGTCGCAGACGCCGCGCGCGGCTTCTCCGATCAGGCGCTCGCACAGCGAGTGGTACATCCGCTGGATGACCCACTCCGTGCCGGGCGCAAAGGTCAGCTCAACATCAATTCGGGGCGCGCTCGACCCCGCATCGGGAGGCTCCCCGGCTTCGGCGCTCGTCGAAACACAAGATCGACTCGGGCCCGCATCGTCAGCGCCGGACGCACCGTCCTCGCCGCTCGCGTGCTCGCCACGCCCTTGCGTGGTGGTCTCACAGGTCATCATCGTTGGTTCGGCCCTGTCTTCATTCGGGTGTGGCAGTGTAGATCAGTTTCGACCCCGATCCAAGCACAATCCAGCCCGATCGGTCCCGTTCCCGACCGATCGCCCCAACCGTCCTCGGCACGCGTTGAGACCCCGGTTATCCGGACTATTCAACGGTTGGCCCGCCGCTTGCACCGTCAATCCGGAACCCCCGATCGGGGCCTTGGGCACCCGTTCGCTTCTCCCCGGCCCCTGCCAATCTGCTTGGTCGCTGCCGATTCGACAGCCGCCGCACCGGAACAATCCCCCGCCCCCTGACGCTGATCCATCGCTCGCGTTCGCATCCCAACGGAGACCCGACGCCATGTTCCCAGTCCTCAACCTCTTCGGCCTGCGTACCCGTTCCCGGCGTCGCCTCCTCGAAAAACCCTTCCCCACCGAGTGGGAGGCGATCATCGAACGCAACATCGACCGGTACCCGGCCTTGCCGATTCGCCAGCAGCGTCGCTTGCTCGATCTCACACGCATCTTCCTGGCCGAGAAATCCTTCGAAGGCGTCGGCATCGAACTGACCGACGAAGTCCGCGTCACAATCGCCGCCCACGCCGTCACCCTGCTCCTCAACCGCTACACCGACCCGAAAGACGCCGTCTTCTCCGGCGTCCGCTCCGTCATTGTCTACCCCAACCGCTACCGCGCCGCGGTCAGCACCATCGGCCCCGGCGGCGTGGTCACCGAGGGCAACCAGATCCGCCTCGGCGAAGCCTGGCACGGCCCCGGGACCGGCGGCACCATCGTCCTCTCGTGGGAAGATGTGCCGCGCGCCGACCGCTCCGGTGTCTCCTTCGAGGGGCGCAGGCGCTCCGCCCACGCCCACAACGTGGTCATCCACGAGTTCGCCCACGCCCTCGACGCCGAGAACGGCGATGTGAACGGGGCACCCAGACTCGACCGACCCGGCGCTTACGCGGCGTGGTCGAACATCATGTCGCGCGAGTTCGTCGGCCTGCGTCGAGCCGCTGCGCTCGGTCTGCCGACCCTGCTCTCCGCCTACGGCGCGACCAACCCCGCCGAATTTTTCGCTGTCGCCACCGAAACCTACTTCGATCGCCCGGTCGAAATGCGCCAGCACCACCCCGACCTCTACTCTCAGTTGGAGGGTTACTACGGCCCCGCCGAAACCCTTGTCCCAGCCGAGCCGACTATCTACAGCGTGTGAGTCACGCACCCTCGGTCTGTTCGAGCAGCGTCTTCGCGAACCCGATGCCCGGCCCGTCCTCGCGCGCCTCGACCCAGCGCACCCACAGGTCGCGGCAGTCCGCGCGCAGCACGCCGCCGATCACCTCGGGCATCCAGCGCACCGGTCCGCCCGGCACCGCGCGCCCGCCACGCTTCGGCGAGCGGAGGTCCACCCGCTGCTCGAACCCGTTCCCCGGCGCTTCCAGCCCGTAGATCACACGCCCGATCCCCAGTTCGATCGCCGCGCCCATACACATCACGCACGGCTCCAGCGTGGTCACCAGCGTCAGCGTCTCCGGGTCGGGTCGCTCATCGCTCGGCAGCTCGATCAGCCGGCGCAATGCCACCATCTCCGCATGCAGCGTCTTGTCGCCCTGCTTGTGGCTCTCGTTGTACCCCAGCGTCGCGGCGGTCCCGTCATCCGTGAACAGCACACACCCGATCGGCACCCCGCCGTCCGCCGCACCGTCACACGCCGCATCGATCGCGGCACGCATCAGGTGGTCGTAGTCGCCGGGAGGTTGCTGAGCATTAGCGCTCAAAGCGCAGCCGTTCTACTTGGGTGGCATGGTCTAAGCGAAGCGCAGGCCATGTGAAACCTTCCAAACAGACGACATTCATTTCGCCGAGTCGATGCGCTGGCGCGATTACACCTTCGCCGCCGCACCGACCGTCATCTGCACCGGCACGAAAGTCGGCTTCACGCGCGATTCGAACTCGTCGCGGAACTTGTTGATGATCGTGCGCAGGGCCCAGTTGTTGCCGTCGGCCAGGCCGCAGATCGTCGTGCCGGGCATCGCGCCCATGCCCGAGCCGATTTCCAGCGCGAGGTCGAGGTCCTTCGTCCGGCCGTTACCGTCCTCGATGCGCGTCATGAGCTGGTACAGCCAGCCCGAACCCTCGCGACACGGCGTGCACTGGCCGCAGCTCTCGTGCTTGAAGAACCGCGCGATGTTCCGCGCGACCGCGACCATGTCCGTGTCCTCGTCGAAGACGGTCGGACAGGCGGTCCCCAGACCGAGCACGTTGTAATCGCGCCCGATGTCGAAATCCATCGGCGCGTCGAACTCGTCCGGACCGAGCACGCCCGTGCTCACGCCGCCGGCGATCGCCGCCTTGAACTTCTTGCCCTTACGCATGCCGCCGCAGTAGTCGTTCACCAGCGTGCTCAGCGGGATGCCCAGGTCGCACTCGAACACGCCCGGCACCTCGACGTGACCGGAGACGCCCATGAGCTTGCTGCCATAACTGTTCTCGACGCCCATCGTCTTGAACCAGTCCGCGCCGTTCTCCACGATCGACGGGATGTGCGCCAGCGTCTCGACGTTGTTGATGATCGTCGGACGACCGAACAGGCCCTTCACCGCCGGGAACGGCGGCTTGATGCGAGGCCAGCCGCGCTTGCCTTCCAGCGACTCCAGCAGCGCCGTCTCCTCGCCGCAGATGTACGCGCCCGCGCCGCGATGCAGGTAGCAGTCCACTTTGAACGGCCCTGCTCCGCCGCCGTTCTCCTTGGTCTCCGCGCCGTTGAGCAGACCGTTGCCGCCGAACACGCCCTTGTCGTACGCCTCCTTGATGGCGTTCTCGACCACGCGGGCCTGGTGGTGGTACTCGCCCCGGATGTAGATGTACGCCGCGTCCAGCTGGCAGGCGTAGCACGCGATCGCGATGCCCTCGAGCATCAGGTGCGGGTCGTAGTCCATCAGCAGCCGGTCCTTGAAGGTCCCCGGCTCCGACTCGTCGGCGTTGATCGCCAGGTAGCGAGGCGAGCGCTCGCCCTGCTTGCCTTCAACCTTGGGCAGGAACGACCACTTCAGCCCCGTCGGGAAGCCCGCGCCGCCGCGCCCGCGCAACTGCGAGTCCTTGACCATCGTCACGAGCTCTTCCGGCGTCATCGTGATCGCCTTCTCGAGGCCCTTGTAGCCGCCGGTCTCGACATACTCGTCGTACGACACGATGTGCCGGTGCTTCGCGTCGCCGAACGGCTTGCTGGGGATGCGCTTCGTGAGAACGGGTTCTTTCAACTTCGGCTCGAACATGCTGGCTCCAGACTGACACGCCAGGCGTCACCGGCGCGGGACTCACGCGCACGGATTCCTGCCCCGCAGCACAGAGTCTAGGTCAGACTCGCCGGTCTTTCAGCACCGATGGGCCGCCCAGAAGCTGATGCCCTCGCGGGATTCCCTGATGTCGCTCTCGCGGCTTCCGTTACTCGCCGGCGCTGTAGTCCGGATACAGCCCGTTGTGGGCCGGGATCCACTCCTCCGGACCAACTATGAACAGCTCGCCTTCGCCCCAGGTCTCGAAATCGAGATTCTGGCGCGTTCGCGAGGCATTCACCGCCCGGATCGAATACGGCGCGGGGCGCTCAAACTCGAACCACCACGGGTCCACGCCCTCGACCTTGTTGCCGTCGTCGTCGATCAGGTTCACCTGCACGCGGACCACGGCATCGGTGTTGGCGGTCTGCCAGAAGGCCCGCCCGACATCGTGCATCCGCTGCTCGCCCGGCTCGATCTGGAAAGCCACCGGCGTCATCACGTCCACGCCGCCCGGGGTCTTGTTCGGATCCCGCCTGCCGACCCAGTACCGGACCTCCAGCGGACGCGTCGAAGCGTTCTGGAACATCACCTTCGGGCCGTGCCCGATCGGCGCGACCACCGTTCCGGACTCGGTGAAATCCTGGAACGCCGAGCAGCCGCCGAGTCCAACCGCCAGGGTCAGCATCGCGACGGCCCCGGCGACCCGACCACCGATTCGCGACACGCCACTTCTCAAGGATCTCTGCACGGGCACCCCTATCTCCTGCTTCATGCCGGGGAAACCGGCTCCGGGACTACTCTACCGGCCCCGCTCATCGTCCGTATCGGCACTCGACCCCTCGTCGATCTCGATTTCCTCGATCGTCGTCCGACGCAGGGTCACCCTGCGCCCATCGACCTCGCCCTCACGCTCTTCAACCTCGCGTCGGACCTCGCGCCGCTCCGGCTCGTCCGAGGACAGATCCCCCTTCACGCCGTGCACGATGTGCCCGACGAATTCGCCCAGACTGCGCGAAATGGATTTGCGGTTTTTCGCCATAATCCCTCGACAAACAGCATAGCCGACCCACAGAGCCCCATATGCCCGTCCGTACCGTCCCGATCGATCCAGAAGCCGATGTTCCCGCCCCGGAGACCGACCCTCGCGGGCGCCCGCGCTGGTCGATGCCTATGGACCGGATGGTCTTCCTCATAGTCTGCGCGCTCGAGATCGGTTCGGTCGCGATGGTCATCGGGATCTTCATCGCGACCAAGCAGCCCGCCTCTCTCTACGCCATCGTTTTCCCCCTGCTCCTGCTCGGCCCGGCGCTCATCCTCGCCTGTCGCCTGACCATCACCCTCGACGACGACCGCCTCCGATGGGTCTTCTTTCCGTTCTGGAAGAGCAGCGTCCCATACGACTCGATCGAGAATGTCGAGATCTGCACCTTCGACGCCATGCGAGACTTCGGCGGCTGGGGCCCCAAAATCGTCAGGGGCTACACCGGGGCCATCGCCGCCAGCGGCAAGGGCGTGCTCATCACGCGTACCGACAAGAAACGAAAGCTCGTCCTGAGTTGCACCGAGCCCGAATCGCTGGTCCTCGAACTGCTCCGGCGAGTCGTGCCGGAGGAGGCCGCAGAGGCGACCGACTTAGCGTGACGCGTCGGCCCGCACCGGGTCCGGCCAGAACTCTCTGGGAATGCGGATCGCCTCGCCCCCGGTCGCTTCCACATGAACCGTCCGGCTGCCCGTCTGTTCGTCGATCGCGGCCCGCAGGGTGATCGTCATCGGCGTCGAGCCGCGGATCTCGTACCACTCGACCGCCGGCTGTTCCCAGCTCACGCCCAGAAGACACACCTGCGCCTGCCAGATCACGATGCCGCCCGATTCGGCGGCCGCGCGCTCCAGGCCCCGTCGCACGCGCTCATCCGGGCTGTAACCCAGCGACTTGCCGCTGTCCACGGTGATTTCGGCCCCGCGAACTCGGTCGGTCAGCCCGGCTTCGGTCGAGCTCTGGATACCCAGATCAAGCCGAAGCACCGCCGTGGAACCGGCCTGATTCCGGATCGTGAAGTCCATCTCCGGCCCGGGCTCGTACCCGCCGCCGATCGCGCAGCCCCCGGCGAGCGCGGCCAAACCAACAAGCCCCATCGAGACAAACGCCCGGCGATTCAGCACGGCTCAGTGCCCGTGCCCGGCGTCGGGGTTCGCCTTGATCTCCTCGATTTCCTTCACGATCTGCTCCGGGGTGCAGTACTTGACGAGTTTCTCATCCACCAGCACCGCCGGGGCCTCGCCGCAGGCACCGAGGCACTCAAGCTCGACCAGGGTGAACTGCTCGTCGTCGGTGGTCTCACCGATCTCGATGCCCAGTTTGGCGCGACAGGCATCGGTCACCGCCTTGTGATCGCAGAACTCGCAGGCGATCGAGCGGCAGACGCTGATCGTGTGCTTGCCCTTGGGCTCCAGCCAGAACTCCTCATAGAAGGATGCCGTATCGATCACATCCGCAGGAGTCAGGTCGAGGAAGTCGGCGATCTCCATGAGCGACTGCTTGGGCAGCCAGCCGTACTCGTGCTGGACCATGTGGAGCACCGGGATCAGGGCTCCGTGCTTGGTCTCGTAGCGGGGCAGGTAGGTGTTGGTGGCCTCGGAGCGCATGGCCTCGGTCAGGTACGGCTCATCGCGCCGTTCGACCTTCATCGATGCCGAATTCTTGGTGATCCATGCCATGTCTGCGAAATCCTGCCGGAAACGGTGTTTGCGCCCACCAGGGGCGGACGAGCGTGCTTTGGAGCGTGCATCCTAGTCGCACCGCGACCGGGTTTCACGGCGAGCCGGAACCATCCGCCTCGCCATCCCCGCCGGTCGCACCGGGCTTCCCACCCGGGCCCGGGATCCAACCGGGGCTGAACGGCGTGCCGTCGATCGCGCGATGCTCGACCAGTTCATCACCCGGAGCCATCCGCTGCACGCTTCCCTTCGGATCACGCTTGACCTCCTGCAGGCGGTAGATGGTCCGACCCTCAGCGTCGATCGCGCCGGGGGGCGATGGCTCGGGGCCGCCCCAGTGCACCCCGTCCACCGGGCGACCCGCCGGGTCGAGCAGCAGCAGGAAATCGCCGGAGTTGCTCATCGCGTTGTTCCGGGCGTCCATCTCCATCGTGAACACATAGCCCATCCCGAACGCCTCGCTCGGTCCCGACGGCGCCTGCGACCCCGTGCCGATTGGGCCCGGGATCGTCGCGCCGTGCCCGTTGAAGACGATCGCCACGCTGTGCGCGGGCAGTTCGAAATCGGGGAAGGTGAAAAACACGCCCCGCTTGGGTGACTCTTCGCCGTAGGCCAGCCGGCTCACGAGGCGATACCCCTTGAGGTTCATCGGCTGCGCGCTCGGGTTGCCGACCTCGACGAACTCGTCCCCGGTCGCGTCGCGCGTGCCGTCGCGATTGGCATCCGCCTCGTCACCCCGCGGCACGTTGAAAAGCACCTCGGTGATCATCGGATGGGCGTGTTCGGCGGGTTGGGTGGCAAAGGCGAGGCCCGGGGCAAGAAGCATGAGCGTGTACGTGGCGGTTCGCATCCTGCTGCTCCAAGCGATCAAGGGCTCATTCCGCTGACGCGCGCCAAGGCCATGAAGTACGGGACATAAAGAACAAGCGTCAGGGTGAAGTTCAGTTTCAGCATGGCAGATTCAGCCTGACCGTACATCCAGAACAGCACATAGAACGGCACGAACCACACCAGCAGCATCTTGACGAAGCCGCCCTGACGAAAGGCGTCTACCAGTGTCATGATGCCGACGACGCCCGCGTAGAACAGGAATGCCGCGATGCTGATGCCCGCGACCGCGGGTGCCGAGTCCGGGCGACTACCGATGAACAACCCGACACCGATCGAGCCCGCGATGAGCAGAGAAACCACGGTTCCGATAGTCGCGCCCAGGTTCGCTGGGCGCTCGCGTCGCGGCTTCGCCTTCTTCACCTTCGCCTTGCCCAGCTTCCCGCCGGTTTGCACGTTGGTCCCGCACTGGACGCAGAACACATCCGCTGCGCCCATCATCGCCTTGCAGGAGGGGCATGGTCGCATCGGTTGTTGGCCGACACCGGCCGACGCCGCGTCAGTCTCGATCGAGATCGCGTCGGTATCGATGTCCGGCGCGAACGCGCTGTACGGGTTCGCCTTCGGCTCGGGGATCTGGTGCGTCTGCGCGCGCTTCGCCTTCAGCCGCTCGAAGCACGGCTGACACGCATACCGCCCTTTCTTGTCCTTGATCCGCGCCTCGCCGGACACGTCTTTCTCGCAGAACCGGCAGACCTTCGTCGCAACCTCGCTCATCCCGGAGAGCCTCCACTTCGATCTCCGACGCGTGCGGATCACCGTGACCGCCTGCGTTCGGGTCCGATCAACCTACCCGGATTCGGGAACCGATCCAACAGAAATCCGGACGCGTACCGAATTCCGTCGTCCTTCGGATCGCGCGAATGTCCGCTCCGGCGCGCGCCGCGTGGGCCCGGGCGCACCGCCACTTTTCTACTTTCTCAGAAAAATTTTCGCCCGTCCCACGGGCGGATTCTCGCGGTGTCTCTTTGCATCGCCACCGTCAGCGCGCGCCGGCTGGGCTCGCCGACGCCAAGGGTGAGGGGCGTGTGCGCCACCTCCAGACCGTCCATCGCCACGCGACCGGAGAACCATCGTGACTCATCAGGCCGCCGCCCGTACTGTCTGCGCCATCGCCGCGCGCCGACCCGCTCACTCCCCGTTCGACCCGCCCAGCGCCTCCGGCCCCTTCCACGTCAGGATGAGCAGGCTGATCGCCACGACGATCAAGGTTGATCCTTCGTGCCCGATCACGCCCACGCCCATCGGGATCCAGCCGACGAGCGAGAACGCCGCGAGAAGCACGATCACGCTCATGGCGAAGATCAGGTTGACGAACATCACGCGCCGGACGCGCCGCGTCAGCCGGATCGACCAGGGCACGACCGACAGGTCGTCGTTGAGGATGACGACATCCGCTGCCTCGAGCGCGGCGTCCGTCCCGATGCCGCCCATCGCGAGCCCGACATCCGCGAGCGCGAGGGCCGGAGCGTCGTTCACGCCGTCGCCGACGACCGCGAGGCGCGTGCCCGGCTCGTCGCGCAGGCGCTTGATCTGTGCGACCTTGTCTTCGGGCAGGAGGCCGGCGTGAACCTCGTCGACGCCGATCTCATCGCCCAGCTTGCGCGCGATGTTCTCGTGGTCGCCAGTAAGCATGACCACGCGCCGGATCCCCAAGCGATGCAGCTCAGACACCAGACCGCCCGCGCCGTCGCGGAGCGTGTCAGCCAGCGTGAACACGATCACCGCGCCGGCGTGCGCAAACACCGCGGTGATCGCGCCCTCGGCCCGGACCTCTTCGAGCACGCGCTCGGCGTCGAGTCGGGCATCGCTGCTGAGAAACGGAGCGACGTACTCGATGGTCCCGATGTACGCCGGCTCGCCGTCGTGCTGCGCCCGGATGCCCTTGCCCGGCACCATCTCGAACGCCTCGATCGGGGCCGGGCGCGCCCCGCCCGCCCGGACCGAGCGCGTGATCGCGCTCGCGATCGGGTGGGTGGACTGCTCTTCCATCGCGAGCACGATCGGCAGCAGCGAGTTCAGGCGCTCGTCGCCCCCGGCGATCACGCGCGTCTCCACGACCTCGATCCGCCCGGTGGTCAGCGTGCCGGTCTTGTCCATCGCGATGGTGTTGACCGTCGACAGGCGTTCGAGCGCTTCGCCGCCCTTGACCAGCAGGCCGGCGCGTGCGGCACGGTTCAGCCCGCACAAGGTCGCCGTGGGCGTCGCGATGACCAGCGCGCACGGGCTGGCGACGATCAGCAGCGTGATCGCCCGGTACGCCGCGTCCGTCCAAGACAGCGGCTCCTCGCCGCCACCGATCCGCGTCGTTCCGAGGAGCAGCAGCGCGACGATCGCGATCGCGAACACCGCGAGCGTGTACGGCGTGGAGAAGTTGTCGATCACCCGCTGCATCGGCTGGCGCTGCTCCTGCGCCTCGAGCACGAGTTGCAAAACCTTCTGCAGGCTCGACTCGGCGACCGGGCGCGACACGCGCACCTCGATCGCGCCGTTCTGGTTCATCGTGCCTGCGAACACCTCATCGCCAACCTCGACCGCTCGCGGCAGGCTCTCGCCGGTGAGGTGCGACTGGTCCAGAGTTGTCCGACCCTTCTCGACCTCCCCATCGGCGGGCACGGTCTCGCCCGGGCGCACCAGCACCAGATCGCCGGGCACCAACTCCTCTGGCTTCACCGGCTCCCAGCCGGACGCGTCGCCGTTGCCGACGCGCCGCATCGCCTCGTTTGGCATGAGCTTGCTGAGGCGTGCCACGGCATCTTTGGCCTTCGCCATCGCGCGGTGCTCGAGTGCTCCCGCCAGCGTGAACATGAACAGCAGGAGCGCGCCCTCGCCGGGGTGCCCGATCGACGCGGCCAGCCCGGCGCCAACGACCATCAGCACATCGATGTTCGGCTCGCGATTCGCCAGCGACTCCCCCGCCGCCTTCAGGCCGTGGACCGCACCCAGCGCGAGCGACACCCAGACCAGCGCGTGCCCGATGCCGTGAAAGAGCGCGACCCACTCCGCCGCGTTCTGTTCGTCGACCAGCACCTGCAGCGAGTAGCCGATAAGCAGGGCCACACCCGCGCTCAGCGCGATGGGCATCTGCCACTCATCGGAGAACAGATGGGAGACGAAGGTTCGTCGGGCGGGCGTGGGCTCGGGCATGGACGAACGGTAACGCGACCGGACGGAGGGTTGGTTGAGACTGGGTGTCATTTCGTCCGGTCTTCCCGCCGGAGCCGGCGGCCACGCTCGCAGTGCGTCCGCCTCTGTTGTCGCGTCGAAGCGGGGACGAGGTACCGCCTGCTCCTGTGGTGGTTGCTGGAAATCGGCGAGAAGTTGTCAGGAAAATGAGTCGGGTCGCAATCGCCAATCGGCCGACGCGTTCGGCGTGCGAACCCGGTCCTGGAATCCAGACGGGCTCGGGCCGTGGCGGGCACCCGACATCGTGATGGAACCGTTGTTGTTCTCGCGCTCCTTCGGGACGCCGGCGATGTCGTCGCGCCCGCGGCGCGTACCTCCACACAGGAGACAGATCCGATGTTCGTGAACCCCCGTTCTATCGTTCGCCTGTTCGTCGGCGCCTTCGCCAGCGTCCCGCTGCTCGCCGGAGTCGCCGCGACGACCGTCCTCGCCGGCGCCCCCGTCGCCCACGCCACCGAGGACCCCGGCCCGATCCAGATGGTCGTCCAGCACTGCGTGGAGCAGATCGGCACCTCCGCCGAGCGCACGCGCAATCTGCTCGAAGCTCGCGCCGCGTTCGCCGTGCAGCGCATCGGCAACCTCGACGCCAACGATGCGCCGGTGCCGGTCATGATCGCCACCGCCCGCGAGGCGCAGGGCGACCTCGACGAGCTCGCCGGCGACGGTACCCGGCGGATCAACCGCATCGCGTTCAACTGCGTGCAGTTCCTCCACAGCGTCGATGCGCCGCAGCAGGCGATCCAGATCGTGCTCAACGCTCGCACCGCCGCGCTGGCTTCGATCGAAGCCAAGACGCGTCAGTCCAAGCGCGCCGTGCGCGAGGCACTGCGCGACGCCCTCGAAGACGAGGACCTTCCCGGCGGCGACTGATCGACCATCAGAGCTTCACCACAACAGCCCATCACGACGCCCGCCATTCGCGTCGTTAAAGAACCGCCCCGGCGACGAGAGTCGCCGGGGCGGTGTTGTCTGAACCCCCGGGAAAATGCCGAATCAGACAGAGGATCTCTTGATTCGTATCAAGGAACGATTAGTATGTTCGTAGGAGGTTAGGGTGTCAGACAACTCTCGCATCGAATGGACGCAGGCGACCTGGAACCCGGTGGCGGGCTGCTCGCCGGTCTCGCCGGGGTGTCTGAACTGCTACGCCGCTCGGATGGCGCTGCGACTCGAGCGGATGACGGCCCACAGCAGCGCGAAGTATCGAGGCACCGCGAAGAAGGCGCGGGACGGACGACCGGTCTTCTCCGGTCGAGTGAACCTCGATGAGGGCGCGCTCGATGTGCCGCGCCGGTGGAAGCTCGGGCGGATCATCTTCGTGAATTCCATGAGCGACCTGTTCCACAAGGAAGTGCCGCTGGAGTTCATCCGGCGCGTGTTCGATGTGATGGGCGAGTGCCCGCAGCACACCTTTCAGGTGCTGACGAAGCGTCCGGAGCGACTGGTCGAACTGAAGGATGAACTCGACTGGCACCCGAATGTGTGGATCGGCACGAGTGTCGAGAGCGCGAAGTACATCGAGCGCGTGCGCTTGCTCCAGAAGGTGAAGAAGGCGTCTGTACGGTTCCTGTCGTGCGAGCCACTGTTAGGGCCGCTTGCGCGCCTGCCGCTGAAGGATATCGATTGGGTCATCGTCGGCGGCGAATCCGGTCCCGGTGCGCGCTCGATGGAGGGCTCGTGGGTGCTTGAGATCAAACGCCAGTGTGAGGCCAAAGACGTGCCGTTCTTCTTCAAGCAGTGGGGTGGCGTGAACAAGAAGGCGACGGGTCGGGAGTTGAATGGTCAGACTTGGGATGAGATGCCCGTAGGAGAAACCCATGGCGGTAACCGATCGATGGCCGGAGTTGCTTGAAGCGGTCCGAGAGGACGATTCACTTCTGTGCCCACCAATCAAGCCTCACACGCTTCACAAACTCACATTCCTTCACCGATACATTGACATCACCACTACCGCGATGGTTGGAAATCCGCACTGGCCGGGTGGCGTGGCGTACTTGGATCTGTTCTGTGGGCCGGGTATCGGCGTGACGAAGAGTGGTACTCGCGTTCCGGGATCGCCCCTAATCGCTGGGATGTCCAAGAAGCCTATGTCTGCCATCGTCTGTTGCGACCTCGATGAGGAGAGAGCGGAAGCGTGCAAGCGTCGTCTCGACCGACTCGCGAACAGCAAGACCTCTTCGGTTTTGCATGGCGACAGCGTGCAGTTGGTTGAGCGACTCGTGTCGAAGGTTCCAACTGGCGCGTTGACCATCGCACTGATCGATCCGTTCAAACTGGAGTTGATCCAGTTCGACGTGTTTCGAACGATCGCTAGTCGTTGCAGGGCCGATCTGATCTTTCTGTTTGCAGACTCGATGGACTTGAACAGGCACTACCAACAGTACATTCAGCCCGGCAATCGAATTGACCGGATGCTGGGCGACGGCGAGTGGCGTAGCAGTTTCGATGAACTTGACACACACGCCGAAGAAGTGCTGTGTGGCTTCTTCCGGTCTCATCTAGAAGACCGTCTTAGACGCGAACTCGACTACCAGTTCTTCGGCCAGAGGGCGATCGGCACCGGCAACCGGCGGTACTACACCCTCATGTTTGCAAGTAAGAGCGAACGCGGATTCGACTTCTGGCACAAAGCGTGTGCAAAGGATGCCGACGGTCAGCAAGAACTGTTCTGACGTTCTATCAGAGCTCCACCATCTCCATGTCCGCTTCCTGACGCACCACGACCGTCGGCGTGTGGATCTCGTCGATGAACGGCTTGAGCGAGGCGTGTTCGGAGGCCATGCGCTGGCGGACCATCGCGGCGTTGTAGCGCTCGCCGATCGGCGCGGCGGTTTCCATCGCCGTCGGAACCTGGCCGGGCATCGCGTCGGGGTACTCGATGATCGTTTTGGGCGAGTCGCCGGCCTCGGCCTCTCCGGAGAGGATCGCCAAGATGTCGAGGGCGATCTGTGCCTCGCTGCGGCTCTGGCCGATCGGCGGGATCGCCTGCTCAAACGCCTGGATCCGCTCGTCGGCGTTCACGAAGCTGCCGGCCTTTTCCACCCACGTCGCGCCGGGGAGGAACACCTCGCACTGCTCGGTCAGGCGGTTGGGCAGCGTGTCGATGAGAACCAGCGACTTGCCCTCGCAGGCGCTGGCGAACTCCTCGGTGACCCACTCGCTGGGGTAGTTGCCGGTGACGATCAGGCCCTGAAACTCGGTCGAGGCGATGCGTCCGGCGATGTCGTCGAAGCCGGGCACGTTGCCCTCGCCGGCGATGGCCTCGAGGGCGCGCCGCACGCCGCGGGCGTTGGGGGCTTTCTCGGCTCGGATCGTGTAGCCGCCGGGGAAGGTCTTGTCTTCGCCAGCGCGTGGAACAGGCCCGACGGCCAGCACCGCGTCGGGGTCGATCGCGCGGGCCATCGTGCCCAGCAGGTACGCGTCTTCGGTGGAGAGCATCGGGCTGACGAGGATGGCGATGTGTTTGCGCTGGCCGTCGCCGCCGAAGCGGTCGTCGCCGGTGAGGTGGCGCAGCAACTCGCGATAGGCGCGTCCCCAGCCGACCTCGGTCCGGCGCCCGTGGGCGCGGTCGATGGGCGTGGTCATCCGGTCTTCGGAGTGGACGAACTTGTAGCCGTAGCGGACCTCATCGGAGATCCACCACTTGTTGACCTCGGCGCAGTCTCGCGGCTTGATGCGATAGACCTCGCCGCGGTTGTGCTCGATCAGGATGTTGTCGCCCTGGGCGGTGATGCCGTCGATGGACGGGGTGCTCTTGAGGAACCAGACGCGCTGGGTGAACAGGAAGTCCTTGTCGAGCAGCGCGCCGACGGGGCAGAGGTCGATGACATTGGCCGAGAGCTCGTTGTCGAGCGCTTCGCCGGGGAAGATGTCGATCTGTTCCGAGTTGCCGCGACCCTCGACGATCAGCTCGGCGGTGCCGGTGACTTCGCGGCAGAAGCGCACGCAGCGGGTGCACATGATGCAGCGGTCTGCGTAGAGATAGACGTGCGGGCCGAGGTCCTTCTTGGGCTGCTTGACCTTGGTTTCCTCGAAGCGCGAGACGCCTCGGCCGTAGTCGTAGGAGTAGTCCTGGAGCCAGCACTCGCCGGCCTGATCACAGACCGGGCAGTCGAGCGGGTGGTTGATCAGCAGGTACTCCATGACCGCCTTCTGGTTCTGGATGGCCTTGGGCGAGTCGGTGTAGACGACCTGGCCCTCGCCGGCGGGGGTCTGGCAGGTGGGCAGGAGCTTGGGGATGGGCTCGAGCTTGTTGTCGTTGCGCGGGTTGGGCGCCCAGACCTCAGCGAGGCAGATGCGACAGGAAGCGACGATCGACAGGCCGTCGTGGTAGCAGTACTGGGGGATCTCGATCCCGTTGGCGTTGGCGATCTGGAGGATCGTCTGACCCTGCTCGAAGTCGCAGACTTTGCCGTCGATGGTGATCGTGGGCATGGGCGCAGCCAAACTCTATGCAAAAAGGGAGATTGAACCGGTACGGCCTGTCAGGCCGGGGCTCAATAGTAGCGGCGATCGTCGCCGACGTGCGCCGAACGCGGGTTTTCGGGCGTTGAACAGGGAATCGCTTGCCCTCGGAGTGTCGCCGGGTAGGGTGTGGGAGGAGGAGAGACAACATGAGAACGGGTTGCGTGCTGGCCGGCATCGTGTTCAGCGGGGCTTTGTTGGCGGGAGCCGAGCCGATCGTGGAGGATTTCGATGCGGGCGCATCGGGGTGGCAGGTCGCCGACATGCCCTGCGGCGGGTCGTACCTGAATCCGATCGGGGCGTACGCGGTCGACTGGAACGAATCGGGCGGCGACCTCGGGGCGTACATCTCGCGTCTGGACCCGTCGAACAACTGCTTCTACTTTGAGGCGTCGGTGTTTTTCACGGGCGATCTGTTGGCGTTTTCCGGCGGCAGACTCGGTTACAGCGTCCTGACGGATCTCGACAACTACAGCCTCGAGCGCGGCGTGATCCTGATCGGAGCCGACGGCACCGTGCTCTACGGCGAACTGCCGATGCCGGCGACCGGCACGTGGGGGCGTCGGTGCCTGCTCCTGCAGCCGGACGCGTTCCGGATTGGCAACCGCAACGGACCGGTCGCGACGCCCGATCAGTTCAACGGCGTGATGGCGGGAGTTTCGAAGCTGTACCTGCCCGCGGAGTTCGGTTCGATCGTCGCGGAGACGGTCGGGATCGACCGCGTGGAACTGAGCGGGCCGTG
>Ga0070726_10000592_pt1 | contig 43734 bp, 42 predicted proteins | sample tdAd471_FD_67275 | JGI IMG/M metagenome (GOLD analysis project Ga0070726, IMG submission 67275) | Marine sediment microbial communities from the Atlantic coast under amendment with organic carbon and nitrate - tdAd47.1 | ecosystem: Environmental > Aquatic > Marine > Coastal > Sediment | place...
AAACCGTTGTAACGCGCGTGATGCCGATCAACAACCTGACAGGAATCACGGACGAGGAGCGCGCACTCATCAACCAGTGGTACCTCGCCGGCGGTAATGGAGAACGCCAATGAGCGCCACCGACTATCCACGAGACCTGCGCGGTTATGGCGGCCAGCCACCCGAACCAGAGTGGCCGGGTGGTTCGCGCACGGCTGTGCAATTTGTCGTGAATTACGAGGAAGGTGCGGAGAACTGCGTGCTGCACGGCGATGCCGCTTCGGAAGCGTTCCTGTCCGACATCGTCGGCGCGGTCGCTTATCCGGAGCAGCGGCATATGAACATGGAGTCGCTGTACGAGTATGGAGCACGCGCCGGATTCTGGCGCCTGCACCGGATATTCGCGGAACGCAATCTGCCGGTTACCGTATTCGGCGTTGCGATGGCTCTGGAACGCAACCCGGACGCGGTCGCGGCCATGCAGGAGGCGGGTTGGGAGATCGCCTGTCATGGTTATCGCTGGGTCGACTATCAACAGGTCGACGAGATAACCGAAGCGAAACACATGCGGCTGGCCATCGACATTCACACTCGAGTCACAGGCGAGCGCCCGCTCGGCTGGTACCTGGGGCGGTGCAGTCCGAACAGTCACCGCCTGGTCGCCGCGGAGGGCGGCTTTCTTTACAACGCTGACACCTATGCAGATGACTTGCCATACTGGGATTATCGTTGCGACACACCGCAACTCATGGTGCCGTACACGCTTGACGCCAACGACATGCGCTTTGCCACACCGCAGGGATTCAACTCCGGCCAGCAGTTCTTCGAGTATCTGAAAGACAGCTTCGATGTCTTGCACGCCGAAGGCGGGCGGATGATGTCAGTCGGTCTGCATTGCAGGCTCGCCGGGCGACCGGGCCGAGCCGCCGCGCTGGGACGTTTCCTCGACCATGTCGCGTCGCACGGCGACGTCTGGGTAGCGCGGCGCATCGATATTGCTCGCCACTGGCGTGCAATTCACCCGCCGGCTGAGGTGTGACAATGAGTGAGCAGGACTTCGTAGCACGTTACGGCGGTATCTATGAGCACTCGGTCTGGGTTGCCGAAGAGGCGGCACCGTTTGTCGATGACACCGCCGATATAGAAACCTTGGCGACGGTCATGGCGGATTGCGTGGACAATGCGTCGAGCGAACGACAACTGGCCCTGATTCGCGCACATCCTGATCTTGCGGGAAAGGCGAGTATTGCCGGAACGCTGACCGCCGATTCGACGACGGAGCAAGCAAACGCGGGGCTCGACCAGTGTTCGCCTGTGGAGTTTGCGCGTTTCCAGGCGCTGAACTCCGGATACTGGGAAAGGTTTGGCTTTCCATTTGTGATGGCCGTGCGCGACAGTACGCGCGCCGATATTCTCAGTGCCTTCGAGGCGCGTTTGCAGAATGACTACAACGAAGAATTTGAAACAGCGCTGGCCGAGATTCACAAGATTGCGCGCCTGCGTCTCGCAGCTATGGAGGCGGATTAAATGGCATCGGAAGGCAACCCGTTTCGGCAATGGATTCAACTGGAGCAACCGCGCCTCGGGACGCGCGTGACGTTCGCGACGGATGAATTCTTTGCGGCCAAGGAACGTCTGATCCGGGCAGCCGAACCCGTTTTTGATGCCGACAAATACGACGACCACGGCAAGTGGATGGATGGCTGGGAAAGTCGCCGCAGGCGTACGCCGGGAAGCGATTATTGTGTCATTCGCCTGGGCGTGCCCGGCATCGTGCGCGGCGTCGACATCGACACGAGCTACTTCACCGGCAACTATCCGCCACAGGCCTCGATTGATGCCTGCGTTAGCGATGATGACGAACCGGAAACAGACTGGACCGAGATCATGCCGATGACGACATTGTCCGGCGACTCGCACCACTACGTGAGCGTGGAGAGCGAAGAGGCCTGGTCCCATTTACGCCTGAATATTTATCCTGACGGTGGCGTCGCCCGGCTGCGAATATACGGTGAGGTACGGCCCGCGATCGAAGAAGGTGAGGGTGTCATCGACCTGGCTGCGCTCAGGACCGGCGGCCGTGCGCTGGCGGCCAGCGACGAGCACTACGGCAGCATGCACAATCTCAACCTGCCCGGGCGCGGTGCCAACATGGGGGATGGCTGGGAAACAGCTCGCCGGCGCGGTCCCGGGAACGACTGGGTGATCATCGCGCTGGGGCAAACGGGGATCGTGGAACGCGTCGAGGTCGATACAGCACATTTCAAAGGCAATTACCCGGATCGCGTGTCAGTAGAGGCGGCCGTATTCGATAACCACGAAAAGGCCACAGCAGACGATGCGCACTGGCAGACCCTGCTGCCCGAGACGAAGTTGCAGATGGATCAGCAACACTACTTCGAGTCCGAACTCGAGCATATTTCCGCCGTGAGCCACGTACGCGTGTCCATATATCCCGATGGTGGCGTGAGCCGCGTGCGGATCTTTGGCCAGGTCGTGGAGGCCGGGTAGCGAGATGACCGGAATCACGCTCAAGCCATTGCCACTCACTCGTGAGCGATTCGAGCCCTACGGTGATGTTATCGAAACGTCTCCCGAGCATCGCCAGGGAATGAACGACTCGCGCTTCGAGCGATTCGACGGCTTGGCGGATATCGATATCGACGCCGACGGACGTATTGCGGTGAGCATTGCGCGTTGCCGGGCGGCGACGACGCTGCCTTACCGGTTTGATGTCGTGGAGCGCCACCCCTTGGGCAGCCAGGCTTTCGTGCCGCTGACTCCGGCCCGCTTCGTCGTCGTCGTGGCGCCGCCAGCTGCAAGCATAGAGGCCGGCGACCTGCGCGCGTTCGTGACGAATGGCAGACAGGGCGTGAACTATCATCGTGGCACCTGGCACATGCCGCTGATCGCGTTCGAAGCAGGTCAGCAGTTTCTGATTATCGACAGGGCAGGCGACATGCCGAATTGCGACGAGCACGGTCTCGACGAATCCGTCCTGTTGCTGGAGGCCTGACGCGATGCGCGAAGCGTTCCGGGCGTCGATTTTTCATTGCCTTGCAGATCCCGGTGAGAATGATGCTGCATCCGCCATCGAGTATTTCGAAGACGGTGTGCTGATAGTCGAGGACGGCTGTATTGCGGAAGTTGGTGCCGCGAGCTCGCTGCTCGGTTCGTTATCGGAAGACACGCGCGTCGAAGATCTGTCGGGCAAGCTCATAGTGCCTGGATTCGTCGACTGTCACGTGCATTACCCGCAGATCGATATCATCGCATCGTATGGCGAGCAATTGCTCGACTGGCTGAACCGCTATGCGTTTCCAGGTGAAATGCGCTTCGCGGACGAGCAATACGCACGTGACGTGGCGCACACATTTGTGGACGAACTCGTCAGCAACGGCACGACGACGGCGCTTGTATTCGCCACCGTGCACGCACACTCTGCTGATGCGATTTTCGAGGCCGCCGCTGCGAAAGGCATGCGGTTGATTGCCGGCAAGGTGTTGATGGACGCCAACTGCCCTGCGGAGCTGCGTGACGATCCTGAATCGGCCTACAACGACAGCAAGAAGCTGATAGAGCGCTGGCATGGCAAGGACCGGCTCGGCTACGCGATTACACCACGCTTTGCTCTGACGTCGAGCGAAGCTCAACTGGAGGCAGCTGGACGTCTTGCCCGTGAGTATCCCGACGTCTGGGTGCACACGCACCTGGCCGAGAATCACGCCGAAGTCGAGCGGATAGCGACGCTGTTCCCGTGGAGTGAAAACTACCTCGGCGTGTATGACCGCTTCGGGCTGCTGAGGGAGCGCTCTGTATTTGCGCACTGCCTGCACCTGCAGGAGGATGAGTGCAAGCTGATGGCGAGCAAGGGTGGTTCCGCGGCGCACTGCCCGACGTCGAACATGTTCCTGGGGAGTGGGCTCTTCGACCTGCGACGTCTTCGCGATGCGTCGATCCGGGTAGGACTGGGTACCGACGTCGGCGGCGGCACGAGCCTGTCACTCCTCAAGACCATGCGCGAGGCTTACAAGGTCATGCACCTGCAGCAACAGCCCTTGCCGCCCGGGCGTGCGATGTTTCTGGCAACGCTGGGCGCCGCCGAGGCCCTCTACCTGGACGACCGCATCGGCAACTTCGTTGCGGGTAAGGAAGCGGACTTCATCGTGCTGGATCCGGCCGGCACCGCGATCAGCGCACACCGCACGTCGATGACGTCGTCGATCAGTGAGCTGCTGTTTGCGCTGATCGTTCTCGGCGATGATCGCAATATCGCCGCGACCTACCTGCAGGGCCGTCGCGCCTGACGAGAACAGCGCTGTGCGCACGGTCGGACGATAAGGTAGCATGCAGCGCTCATTTTCCGAACCGGGGGCACAACGTGTCTATTCGAAATTCAGCCGTAGCTTTGGTCGCATTGCTGGTGGCTGGTTGCGCGGCGGTCAACGTGAATCTGCCGCCCATTACGGACGGAGCGACCGGCGAGCGCCATAATGGCAAGGTCGTATGGCGCGATCTGTTGACGAATACTCCCAATGAGTCGCAGCGCTTCTACGGTGAGCTGTTCGGCTGGGAATTCGAAGAGCCCGGCACGGTATTCGGTATCGGCGCTGCAGGCGGGTATACGCTGATCCGTCATGACGGCCGGCTTATCGGCGGCATCGTTGACACCAAGGTACTCGGCAAGCGCGACAACGTCTCGCAGTGGATAACGAACATGTCGGTGACAGATATCGATGCTGCCGTCGGCCGCGTTGTCGACGCGGGCGGCATCGTCATGGCGAAGCCGACAGCGATCGGGTCGCGAGGACAAATGGCGGTTGTCGAGGACGCTACCGGCGCCGTGTTCGCCATGATACAAACCAGCGAAGGCGATCCGCCGGATCATGAGCCCGAATACGACGGATGGTTATGGGACGAGCTGTGGACGAGCGACGTCGACAAGGCAACGGAGTTTTATCGCGGCGTAATCGGTTTTCAGCATACGGATCACGACGTCGAGGATCGCAGTTACCGTGTTCTGAAGATGGACGATCAGCCGCGTGCCGGCGTTCTGGAGAATCCCTTCGAGGGGGAACGGCCCGTGTGGGTAAACTACCTGCGCGTCAAGGATCCGTCGGCCGTTACGGCACGTGTCGAGGACCTCGGTGGCAGAGTCCTGGTCGAGCCGCAGGACAGGGCGATTGGTGGCGAAGTCGCCGTTATTGCCGGTCCGTCCGGCGCAGGCGTTGCACTACAAACCTGGCCGTTGGATTGAGGAGCGAAGCACCATGAAACAGACAGTCTTTCGATTGACCCGCATCGTGTTCCTGGTTTCGCTGTGCTCAATGCTGGCGTCCTGCGAACCACCTGCCGTGTACGGCAGTGTTGGCTACAGTTCTTACAGTGGCGGTGGGTATCACGGCGGCGGCGGTATGGGTACAAGCGTACGCGTAGGCGGCCGCATCTACTAGTTGCTCACAACTGCTCACCGACGAGAATGGCGCGGAAATCGTTGACGTTGGTCAGCGTCGGCCCCGTCACCACGAGCCCGTCGAGCGCCGCGAATAGTTGATAGCTGTCGTTCGCCGCCTGCGCGGCGACTACGTCGAGCCCAATATCCCTGCAGCGTTGCAGCGAGTTCGGTAAGACAATGCATCCCGCATTGTCGCCACTGCCGTCGATGCCATCGGTGTCGCAGGCAAGCGCGGCAATCGCCGGGTGATCGGCGACGGAGATCATTAGTTGCAAAGCGTATTCGCTATTGCGACCTCCACGACCGTCACCTTCGACTTTTACGGTCGTCTCGCCGCCCGAGAGGATGAGGCAAGGTGGCGTGACCGGTCCGTCGCCGGCGGCAATTCTCAGTGCCAGCGTCGCATGCCATTCTGCAAGTTGCCGGGCGTCGCCGGTCACGTCACCGAGCATGAGAGTTTCAACGCCTTGTGACTCTGCCAGGTGCTGAGCGGTGCGCAACGCGTCCGCGGCGGTGGCGACGACGTGGACGTCGGAGGGTGGCAACGGTTCGGCATCGTCCTGCCCTAGTAGCAAGTGTCTGACGACTGTTGCCGGCGGGTGGATGTCGTAGCGCTCGAGCACTTCCATTGCCTCCGCCGCGGTCGACGTATCCGTGACCGTAGGTCCCGACCCGATAACCGATAAATCGTCGCCGGGCACGTCCGAGATGGCGAGCGTCGTCAGGCTGGCTGGTACGCACGCCGCGGCAAGCCGACCGCCCTTGATGGCGGAAAGGTGCTTGCGAACACAATTGATATCTTCGATCGGCGCCCCGCATGCCAGCAGCGCTGTTGTCACCGCCTGCTTGTCCGCGAGTGTCAGGCCAGCGGCCGGCAGCGTCAGCAACGACGAACCGCCGCCCGAGATCAGGCAGATGACGTGATCGTCGGCCGAGAGGTCCGAAACCATGTCGAACAGGCGGCGACTGGCAGCAACTCCGGCTTCATTCGGCACCGGATGCGAGGCTTCGACGACATCTATGCCGCAGTCGACCGCATGTCCATAGGGCACGATGACCATGCCACGCGTCTTGTCGGGGAAACGATTTGAAACCTCATGCGCCATCGCGGCGGCTGCCTTGCCGGCGCCGACGACGATGTATTTACGATCGGAAAGTCTCGAGAGGGGGGCCGGCATGCACCGCGCCGGACTTGCTGCTGCAACCGCGACATCAAATAGCTGCCGCAACAGGGTTGCAGGCTGCGGCATCAGGTGCCCGGGTCGGAACCGATTTGCGGCGGCAAGCGGTCGAAGATGTCCGCAAGCTCGGGGCGATTGTCGCGCAGATCCTGCAGTGGAATACCTGACATTTCATACGGCAAAACGAGCCATTCGCTCGTCTCGTGAATGAAATAGTCCGGCGCGCGCAGGGTCCTGTCGCTCGGCCGGTACCAGACAGAGGCAATTCGGATATCTTTCGGGAGGTTGCGACGCGTCTTCCGGGTCAGCTGGTCGATGACGGCCTTGACGCTTGACCCGGTGCTGTAAACATCGTCTACGATCAGCATCGCGTGATGCGAACACAGATTTTCGAGCAGGTATTGCAGGCCGTGCACGCGAATCTGGTCGGCCTTGCCGACCATTTCGGAATAGCGGTGTGCACCCGAATACGAGGTACGAATGGCGATGTGGTCGGTTTTGGTACCAAAGAACTCGAGCCCTTCCTGCACCGCAATGCCGACGGCACTGCCACCGCGCCACAAGCCGACAAGGAAATCCGGCTTGAAGCTCGCATCGTGGATCGCCGCTGCGAGTTGAAAGGAGTCGCGCAAAAGCTCATCCGCGCCAATGTATCGTCTGTCCATGGTTCGTATTTGCTCTCGGTGCGGTAGAATTCGGAGCGGGCATTATAGCGATAGCGCGCAGTCCCGGTAATAAAAGAGAACAACAATGGACAAGACCGTACTCTCCGCTCAGGATCTGCTCGAAGATTCCTTCAATCTCGCTCTCGACGTGCTCGAGAGCGGCTTTCGCCCGACGATGATTATCGCTATCTGGCGCGGCGGTACGCCCGTCGGTATGGCATTGCAGGAGATGCTCGCCTATTGCGGCGTCGAATCGGACCATATCGCAATCCGCACATCGTCATATATCGGCGTGGATCAGCGGGGCGCTGTCGCCGTTCACGGCCTCAACTACATCATTAAGAAAATCTGCCACGACGATCGCTTGTTGATCGTTGACGATGTCTTCGACACCGGCAATACGATCGTCGCGGTCATCGAGGAACTGAAGCGACGCGCGCGGGACAATACACCGGAAGACATGCGCGTTGCGGTGCCGTGGTACAAGCCGAGCCGCAACGAGACCGACATGGTGCCCGACTACTACCTCAGGGAGACAGCCGAGTGGCTAGTGTTCCCCCACGAACTCGACTCCCTGTCGCCCGAGGAACTGCGCAGTGCGAGACCGGAGATTGCCAGCATCGTGGAAAGCGTCAAGCCACCCGCCAGGTCTGCCTGACCGCACCGGCCATGCGCAGAGTTTGCGTATATTGCGGATCCAGCAAGGGCGCGCGTCCTGTCTACGCAGCGGCGGCGGAAAATCTCGCCGACGTATTGGTGCGCCATGACCTCGAACTCGTTTATGGCGGTGCGACGAAGGGGATCATGGGGATCATTGCAGACAGGGTGCTGGCACTCGGCGGCAAGGCTTATGGCGTCATACCGCAGATGCTCGTGGACAAGGAAATCGCGCACGAGGGTTTGACCGAGTTGCACGTTGTCGGCTCGATGCACGAACGCAAGACGATGATGGCGGCGCTATCCGACGGATTCATCGCCATGCCCGGTGGTTTCGGCACACTCGAAGAACTCATCGAAATCCTGACGTGGGCACAGCTACGTTTTCACGACAAACCCTGCGGCATCCTCAATGTTCGTGGCTATTTCGATCACTTGCTAAGCTACCTCGATCACGCACGGGACGAGGGATTCCTGCGTCCCGAAAATCGGCACATGTTGCTCGCTGACGACGACGCGGCGGCGCTCATACGGGAGTTCGAACGCTACACGGCGCCGCGTGTGGAAAAGTGGATCGAGTAATGCGCGGCGGCGCGTATTTCAGAACAGTAACCTGAGTTTGCCGCGAGCGGGAGCGCGCAGGTTTTTCGCAAACAGCGAGTACTGCACGCCGAAGCGACGGCCCGTCAGATCAGTGCCGACGCATACGCGCAGTGGCGCAGTAAAGATATCCATGAGTTCGCCGCTCTCGATGTCACCGAGCTTGCTGGATACCTGCACACTGTCGTCCGATAACGCTACCGATGGGTATTCGGCCTGCTCCGCCGGCGTGCGGTCGACGAAACGATCATCCTTCAGGATCCTGGGCAACTGGCTTGCGACGTAGAATGCCGCGTGATTCGGCATGACCAGCGACAGCGATGCGTCATGGATGATCTCGTCGCCCTGGTTGTATATGACGAACTGCAGTTCCTGGGAGTGTTGCTCGAACAGATAATGCTCGTCCTGGTTGCGAAAGCGCTGCCGGATCTGGCGCATTTCTGCGGCAAGCTCGTCCGGCGATCGGTCTTCATAAGGACTGTCAGTGCCGAACAGGCGGGCGTGGGTGAGACGTGCAACCATCGTCGTCGAGCCGGATGATTTCATCCCGCTCTTGATATCGATGAGTTGCTTCAGCTTGGCTGTAGCCACCGCCGACGGCAGCTGCGCCAGATCGCAGACCGCAATTTTCCGGTCCTTGTGAATAATCTCTCCGGGGAACCCTATTTCTATGCTGGCATCGGAAACCGACTCACGAAATTTCTGCTCGAACAGACTTTGCAGCTGGCGCCGGCCCATTTTCACGGCATTGTCGTTGGCGCGCGTGTAAGCGTCTCCGCGGCGCAGCGTCTCCGAATGATCGACGCGCATCATGTATGGGCGGTCCTGGCAGTCGCCAATCTCGTACACGCCAACGCGCTTGCCATCCACCATGACCGGCTGGTACTTGATGCGAACCGGGGGTTCGATGAACTCGTTAGCCAGGGCCTGGTAGGAAGGATTGCCGGTGAAGTCTTCGCGGCCTACCTCGCGCAGCAGCTTGCGCCCCTTCGCGTCAATTTCTGCGCCGACAATGATGTAGCGTTGTCCTTCGACCGGCGCATTCGCCAATGCGATGATGTCACGCAGGAAATCGCGTGCGCCCGCGGATCCGTACTCGGACGGACGAAACTGAACTCCGGTCGACGGCGTCGCCGACCGGACAATTTTCCCCAGGCGTTTCATAAGCCTCCCAATTTTGAACGATTATGTTCAACGTCGAGCGGAACCAATCGTCATTTCTGGGAAATGGGGAACATGGACGTACGGTCGCCGCAGCGCGGAAGGAAAGCGCTGCGGGCGGCATATAGTCAATAAATAGTTGTTATATAAGGCGAATCCGGAGAAGGGCTACCAGAGTCGCATGCGCCAGATGCCACCACCGCCTTCGGACAGACGACGTTTGCGCATCTTGGCGTGCAACGCGGCGCGCTTGTCAGCGAGCCACTCCTCACGCCCTATCCTGAGGTCTTCGCCACGCGCCCGGCGGCGCTTTTCTTCGGCGGCGCGGAAGGTGCAGAATTCCTCGTAGAGACTGATTTCGTTATGCAGTTCCTTCAGGACAATCTCGGCATAAATTGCGTCGTCGAGAAAACCGAGCCCGGGGATGTGATCCGGGATCAGGTCTTCTGGATCGCAGAGATAGGCAAGGGCGCTCAGTACATGGCGGCGCTCACCCTCGGAGAGCTGCCATTCTTCGTCGTTGATCATATTGATCACGACGCTGAGTCGCGTCATGCGTTCGGCAATGAATTCCGGCAATGATTCGTTGGTGGTTGTCTGCAAGAGCTCGACCGCTGCGATTTCGATCTGCTGTGCCGCTGCGTCGTCCTGCACTGTCATGCGGGCCGCGTCCACGATAGCCTGAAATCGATCCAGGTCGTGGTCACTGAGTGTAAAGGTGATATCGAGGGGCATGTTTATTGTCCTTTTTCCCAGATTCTATCCTATGCGGTCACCATCGAATTACAAGCGCCGCCGCCCCGACTGTGACGGCCGACACAGGCCAAATTGAGACTTGAATCAACAACTTATTCGTGCACTGTGAATGTGGCACGCGAAAACTTGAGAAATATCGACCAATAATGGTGGATTTGGGCAGCGAAAGCTGAGAAACAGGTCCGCGAATCAACGGCTTAGCCTCAGTAAGATGATCGGCGGGATTCCGTTAAATAGAGCACCGCTGTATGAACCTGGACGTAATGCTGTCCACAATACTGATCTTCAGTGCCGCCTGTTACCTGCTGTTGGGCATTCGCCTGATTGCGTCGAGACGGGAGATCGGTAGCATGCCGCTCGGCGTGTTGTTCGTGGTCATCACTTTCTGGGTCTTGGGTGGCGCAGTCGAGCTAATGTCGACGACGTTCTACGTGTTCTCGATTGGGCGTACCGGGCACTTCATCGGCACTGCGTTAGTGCCAATTGCGGCCTACATCCTTTTCCGGGAATACACGGGCTCGGACACACCTACCAGAACGGTAGTCTTGTTGCTGATCGTGCCGGTTGTTTCAATCACGCTTGCGGCGACCAACCAGTTTCACGAATTCATGTGGTTCCTGCCGGCGACAAACGACGCGGGCGAGTTCCTGACCCGACCGGAGCGCTGGGGGCCGTGGTTCCTGTTTATTCATGCGCCGCATAGCTACGCCGTTGTCGGTGCGGCGATGGTTTCGTTGCTGGTGCACAGTTCGGCGGTCGCACCCGCCCATCGCCGCGGTTTGTTCCTGCTCGTCGCTGCCTGCTTCGGCCCGCTGATTACGACACTTGGGTACGATTTTGGCTACGGTAGCAACACCATATCGTTCGTACCGCTCGTATTCGCAGCGATGTTGCCGATATATATCTGGCTAATCTTCGGCGAGCAGATCATTGAATTCACTCCGCTGGCCTACGAAACGGTGTTCCAGAATATGCAGGATCCTGTAGTCGTCATTGACGAGCAGGATCGCATCATCGGCCTGAATCATGGGGCCGAGCATATGCTGGATGTAACCGAGCATCAGGCATTGCGAACGCCGCTCGACAAAGTCTTCAAGGAAGGCTCGACCGTTGTCTTCGAGGCGCTGGACACCTCCAAGCCACAGAAATTCATGACCTCGACCGGTCGTTTCCTGCACGTGCAGGTTTCACAGATTGAGTCGGATCGACGAAGCTCGGTCCGTGGCGGCCGTGTCCTGATGTTCCGTGACGTTAGTGATGTCGAGAAGGCGCAAAGCGAAGTCCGCAAGAGCGAAAAATTGTTGCGTACGCTCATCGACCATTCGGTCAACGGTGTTGTGCGCCTGCGGTGGGTCCGCGACGACGTGCGTGGTGACAGGGTGCTACGTGCGATTTTCGCGAATGCCGCCGCCGGCCGCTTCCTGGCCGTCGACCGCGATGACATCGTTGATATGGATGCCGAAGACATGGTCAAGCTGGCGATGACCGGCGTGGACCAGGAATTACAGCAGGCTTTACTCGACCAGTTTGCCGAGTCAGTCGAAGCTGGCGACAGTGTTGACGTGGAGCTGTTGCAGAGCAACGGTGAGGCAAGGCGATGGCTGCGCATGATCTGTGAACCGGTGGGTGACGACATTGCCGCAACGTTTATCGACGTCACCGACACGAAAGCCAAGGAGCGGCAGATGGAGTCGATTGCATGGTCTGATCCGCTGACCGGTGTGCTGAATCGTCGTGGTTTTGAACGTGACGCGGCGCAACGCATGACCGACAGCCCGGACGATGCAACTGGTGCGCTGTTGTTTATCGACCTCAACGAATTCAAGGACATCAACGATCGCTACGGCCACACGATCGGTGACCAGCTGCTGACAATCGCCGCGGAGCGATTGCGCAAGAGCCTGCGTTCCTGCGACATTATCGGGCGTCCTGGTGGCGATGAGTTTGTCGCCCTCGTTCCCGACGTCACTGCCAAGATCGCCGACAAACTCGCGCAGCGACTGACGCGTGCGCTGGAGGCGCCGTACAACATCGGCTCAGAGACAATGAGCTGTGCCGCGAGCATCGGGCTTGCCCTGTATCCCGAGAACGCGAGTACGCTGACGGGCCTGCTGCGCGAAGCCGACCAGGCAATGTATCGCGCCAAAGCTCGCTGCCGCGGCGCGTCTGATCTGCGCCACGACGACCTGCTCGAGAAAGCGATGTAACACCCTTTTCGTGATTAAATGTAGCGCCGCTGTCATCGACAACAAGTGCTATGCAAATCCCGTCCCCCTCATCTTCAGTGAATGACAAGCCTGTCATTCGCCTGCAACATCTCAAGCGCCGCTACCAGATGGGGAGCGACTACATCGATGCGCTCGGTGATGTGGATCTGGCAGTAGAGCGGGGCGACTATCTTGCGATCATGGGACCATCCGGGTCCGGCAAATCGACGCTCATGTACATCATCGGCTGTCTCGATACCGCAAGTCGCGGCGATTACTGGTTGAACGGCATGCCGGTATCCGCAATGAACGAACGCGAGTTGGCACGCGTCAGGAATGACGAGATCGGATTCGTGTTCCAGACTTTCAACCTGTTGCCGCGCATGACCGCGCTCGCCAATGTCGAGGTACCGCTCGTGTACGCCGGAATGAAACGCAGGGAGCGCGATGAACGCGCCAGGCACGCGCTCGACATCGTCGGGCTCAGCGATCGAATCCTGCACCGGCCGTCGGAAATGTCGGGTGGCCAGCATCAACGTGTCGCCATCGCCCGGGCACTGGTTACAAATCCGAGTATTCTGCTGGCCGACGAACCGACAGGTAATCTGGATTCAGTCACTGGTGAGGAGATTATGGAGTTGTTCGCCAGATTGCACGCGAGCGGCAATACGCTCATCGTCGTAACACACGAGCAACACGTCGCGGCTCGTGCGCGCCGCATAGTTCGTTTGAGCGACGGCAATATCGTGAGCGACGAGTCCAACGGAGCAGATTCTTGAAACGCCTCCTCTTACCGGTTTTCCTGCTCGGACTGTCCGCCTGCGCCGACGAAGAGGCCGTCGGTCCCATCTATGATGTTGCTACTGCAGAGCGCCGCACGATCGAGGTCAGTGTGAGTTCCTCCGGTGTCGTCGAGCCGCTCGCGGTCGTCGAGGTCAAGTCGAAGGCGTCGGGTGAGGTTCTCGATGTGAGGGTGGAGGTCGGAGACCTTGTCGATGCAGGCATGCTTCTCGTGAGCATCGACCCGCGTACAGTAAGCAATGATCTCGCACAGCGCGAGGCAGAATTGAAAGCCGCATTATCGCGCCGGGAAATCGCGCAATCACAAATGGAGCGCGCCGAGTCCCTGCTTGCAAAGGGGACATTCACACAAATCGACCTCGAACAGGCGGCACTGGACCTGGCCAACTCCGAGGCCGACGTCGTGTCCGGTCAGGTGAGCGTCGAAAATGCGCGTATCGCCGTTGACGATACCGACGTGCGAGCGCCGATTACCGGTACCGTCATTCAAAAGCCGGTTGAAATGGGGCAGGTGATCTCATCCCCAACGCGCGATGTCGCGGGCGGCAGTCCGCTGATGCAAATGGCGGATCTGAGCAAGGTGCAGATCCGGGCGCTCATCGACGAAACAGACATCGGTAAGATTCGTCCGGGTATGAACGCGATGATTTCTGTGGCTGCGTACCCGAATCAACCGTTTCCTGGCGACGTCGTCAAGATCGAGCCGCAGGCCGTCATCGAACAGAACGTGACGATGTTCGCGGTCCTCATCGCGATTGATAACAGCAGCGGCCTGCTCATGCCAGGAATGAACGCGGAAGTCGACGTGTCTATCGCGCGCAGTGAAGACGTCGTGTCGGTTCCTATTGGCGCACTACGGACGAACCGTGACATTGCATCGACAGCAGGGATCCTCGGGATTACAGAGGACACGCTGCGGGCACGGCTGGAACCCTCGGCAGAATTGTCCGGCGGCCGCAAGGAACTCCATCGAGAGCAGGCTGGCGGCCGGCGTGACGGCAGGCAACGCAGCCAGACCGACTACCGCTTCGGGGGCAATTTCTGGGTTGTCATGAACGACTCTGGCGACGTGCGCAAGGTACGCACGGGGATTACAGACCTCGATCGCGTCGAGATCATGGACGGCCTTGCCGAATCCGAGTCGGTCCTGATCCTGCCCTCGAGTCATCTCGTAGAGACGCAGCAGGAACTGCAGAACTTCATCAATCGTCGCATCGGCGTACCAGGTATCCAGCGGCGGTAAAGTATCGTGTTGATTTCCGAGACTATCCGCATTGCTCTGTCGTCGATTCGCAGCAACCTGTTCCGCGCCGCGCTGACAATGTTAGGCATCATCATCGGCGTCGGCGCGGTTATTACGATGGTGGCGTTGGGCACAGGGGCGCGGCACGCGATCGATGAACAGATGGCGGCGCTCGGCGGTGACATCCTCTCAGTTCAGTCCGCCGCCTGGTTCATGCGCGGAGTCGCGCGCGACCGGCAGTCGCTGACCACCGGCGATGCTGCCTCGCTGGCCACCGGAACCCGGCATATCGCCGAGGTCGTGCCGGAAATCAGCGCGCGCTTCCAGGTCAAGTATGGCAATCGGAATAACAATATTTCCGTGATCGGGACGACGCCGAATTATCTGGACGTACATGGTTTTGAAATTGAAGCGGGCCGCATGTTCACGGCCGCCGACGAAGACGCGCGCAAGCGGGTAGCGGTGCTCGCAACCGAAGTTCCCGGCATGCTCGAAACGGACGTCACAGGGATTCTCGGGCAAAAAGTGTTGATCCGGTCAATACCGTTCGAAGTGATTGGTGTGCTTGCGCCCAAGGGCTCTTCAGGCTGGCGCAATCCGGACGACGATATCTGGGTGCCACTGAGCACCGCTCAATTCCGCGTGACCGGCAATGAATTCGTGGAGCGCATCAACGTGCAGGTTGCCGATGCATCGTCAGTTGAACTGGCGATGCTCGAAATCGAGGGAATCCTGCGGCGCGAGCATGGCATCTTGCCTGGCAAGGACAACGACTTCGCGATCATCAATCGCAAACAGTTCGTCGAATCGCGGCAGGAGGCCACCGCGATTTTTACCTACCTGCTGGCTGGAATTGCCGGTGTCAGCCTGATCGTCGGCGGCATCGGCATCATGAACATCATGCTGGTTACGGTAACGGAGCGAACCCGGGAGATCGGTATTCGCAAAGCACTCGGTGCCACGCGTGGCAACATTTTGCTGCAATTCCTCGTCGAATCGACAACGCTGTGCCTGTTCGGTGGGCTCATCGGCCTGGCGGTCGGGGCAGGGGCGGCGACAATGCTGAATCGGCTGGCGGGTTGGCAAACTCTCGTGACCATGGAATCCGCCGCAATGGCTTTCGGCTTCAGCGCGGCAGTCGGTATCGTCTTCGGAATCTGGCCGGCCCGAAGAGCCGCAAGACTCAATCCGATTGATGCGCTGCGGCACGAGTAAGGTGCCTGTAATAATCGCCGCCGCGAGGCGGTCTGTATTCACGAATTCACACCGAATGCAGGTTCCGATGTCCACCCACATCCTGTTACAACTCCACCCAGGCAAGGCCCTGGTGGGTCTTCTCGCCGCCATGCTCACGCTTAGCCTGGTCTGCAGCATGTCGATTCGCGAAGGGCATGCCGACGTTCCCGTCGCGGCGACAGCCGCTGAGATCGAGCCCCTGAGCGTGGGAGACGCGGCGCCACGATTTACGGTCGAAACAGTCGAGGGTAAGTCGGTCGATTTCAACCCACTCGAGCTTGAGCGGCCCGCAATCGTCATCGCGTTTCGCGGCGGCTGGTGTCCCTACTGCAACATGTATCTGTCGGAATTACGGCACGTTGTTCCCGAGATTCATACACTCGGAGTTGACGTACTATTTCTTAGCGGAGACAGGCCAGAGTTGCTGTACGACAGCCTCGACGCCGATACTCGCGATGACATTGCAGGTCTTGGTTATACGATCCTCTCGGATGCGAAAGCCAGCGCAGCGATCGCATTCGGCATCGCATTCAAGGCGCCCGAGAAGACCATCCAGCGCCGCCACGAAAAGGGCGAGGATATCGATGCGTCATCGATGGCGCTGCACGGCGTACTGCCGGTGCCCTCTGTATTCGCAATCGATACTGACGGCAACATTCGTTTCGCCTATGCGAATGCCGACTACAAAGTACGGCTGCCCGCCGACGAACTGCTCGCAATCGCCGCAGACATGACGGCGCGCTAGTCCCGTTCGACCGGCGGTGATACGCTCCCACATCGCATCCGGGCCGGAACAAGAGCATGAATAACGACGGGCGAGCCAACCCGATTCTTCGTTTCGTGACGATGGCCACGAAAATCGAATCGCGCGAGCTGCGGGCGACCCTTTTGTCATTCGTGTTCGTGTTCGTGCTGATGACCGCTTATTCCATCCTGAAGCCGGTACGCGATGGGCTTGCTGCCGACTGGGGTGCGGTCGGGCTGAGCGTCACCTGGACCGTGAACTTCGTGCTGAGCGTCATCGCCGTCAGCCTGTACGGCGCGGCCTTGTCGGCCATCCGCTTCCGCGCTGTCGTGCCTGGCGTCTACGGTTTTTTTGCGTTGACTTTCCTCGCGCTTTACGTCGTCACGGTCAGTGTTGCCGAGCCCGTGCTGTTCAACAAGATTTTTTACGTCTGGGTCAGTGTATTCAGCCTGTTTCATCTGTCGGTGTTCTGGAGCTTCATGTCTGACCTGTTCGACAAGTCGCAGGCGCCCAGGTTATTCGGATTCATCGCGGCGGGCACGAGTGTCGGCGCGATCGTCGGGCCACTTGCGACGGCCCTGCTCGTCGACATTATCGGCACCAATGCGTTGATGCTCGTATCGGCAACCCTGTTGCTGATACCGATACCGATAGTCCTGTATCTCGAGCGTCTCCGGGTCACCGACCTGCAAAACGAGGAAGTACATGCCGACCTGTCGAAGCATGTGGAGATCGGCAAGAACCCGTTCGCAGGGTTTTCGATCCTGATTACGAGCGAGTTTCTGCTGACGATTGGTGCGTTCATTCTGCTGTACGTGACGATCAACACCTTCGTCTACTTCGAGTTGCAGGACCTGACGAAGGAATACGGGATCAACACACGTACCAAGATCTGGTCCTGGATAGACCTGGCGACGCAGACGCTCACGTTGTTGACCGCGGCGTTCGTCACGAGCCGAATCGTGACGAAGCTCGGCATGCAGACCGCATTGTCTCTGATGCCGGGCCTGATCACAGTAGGTGTACTCGCCCTGGTTGCCTCGCCCACGCTGCTTGTGCTGGCACTTTTCCAGGTGTTACGGCGTATCGGGAACTACGCAATTACACGACCGAGCCGCGAAATGTTGTTTACGCTCGTGGACCGCGAAACGCGCTTCAAGGCGAAGCCCGTCATCGATATTGTGCTTTATCGCGGCGGCGATATGCTCACGGCATGGATGTTCACGCTGCTGGCAAAAGGCCTCGGCCTAGGCCTCGCGGGTATTGCCGTTGTTATTAGCGGCATTGCTGCATTGTGGACGTTTGTTGCATTACACCTCGGCCGCTCGTACGAACGAATGGCGGCGGAACCACCATCGGAATAATTCAATCAAAGGACTAGTTGGATGTCGTTACGGAACACACAAATTGAATACGGGTCGCTTGCGAAATGGCTGCACTGGCTGGCTGCGATCGGGATTTTCGCTTTGATCTACCTTGGGCTGGAGCAATCCGATATGGAACGCGGGCCCGACAAGGATGCGATTAGAGCCTTGCATGGTTCCATCGCGCTGCTCGTCTTTGCACTGATGACCGTGCGTATCGTATGGCGATTCATGAACGAGGTACCGGCACACCCGGAAGGCATGCCCGGCTGGCAACGCGTTGCAGCGACGCTCGTTCACTGGGGCATTTACATCACGGTCTATGTGCAGCTCATCGCGGGCGCCCTGATTGTCGGAACAGGCGGCAAACCGCTGCCGTTCTTCGGCCTGTTATCCATTCCACTGCCGATCGCCGAGAACCACGACAAGCACGAGTTCTGGGAAGAGATCCACGAATTCACCTGGAAGATCGTTGCAGCACTGCTGGTCGTACACGTCCTTGCTGCATTGTATAACCACTTTGTCGCAAAGAACGACGTTGTCAGGCGCATGACCGTCGGCACGCGCAACGCCTGACGAAAGATGGGTGAGGCGTACATTTGCGATGCCGTCCGGACGCCGATTGGGCGCTACGGTGGCGCGTTGTCGTCCATTCGTACGGATGACCTCGGTGCGATTCCGATGACCGCGTTGACGGCGCGCAACAAGAAACTCGACCCGGCCACGATCGAGGATGTTGCCTACGGTTGTGCCAACCAGGCTGGTGAAGACAATCGCAACGTTGCACGCATGTCGGTGCTGCTTGCGGGCTTCCCCGTGACGGTACCGGCAGCGACTGTCAACCGCTTGTGTGGCTCCGGCATGAATGCGATCGGCTACGTCGCGGATGCGATCCGTGCTGGTGGGATTGAGCTTGCGATTGCGGGTGGTGTCGAGTCGATGTCACGTGCGCCCTTCGTAATGGGCAAGCAGACGGCGGCATTCGGACGCAATACCGAAATGTACGACACGACGCTCGGGTGGCGTTTCGTGAACGCGAAGCTCGAAGAGCAATACGGTATCGACTCAATGGCGGAGACGGCCGAGAATGTCGCCGACGACTTCAGTATCTCGCGTGACGATCAGGACCGGTTCGCGCTGCGTAGTCAGCGACGCGCTGAAGCGGCAATCGTAAACGGTTTGTTCGCGGAAGAAATCGTGCCTGTCGAAGTACCGCAGAGAAAAGGCGCTGCGCTCGTCATCGATACGGACGAACATCCACGCCCTGGCTCCACGATTGAGGGCCTCACCAAGCTCCGGCCGATTGTCCGCAAGGACGGCACGATCACGGCTGGCAACGCATCCGGCATCAATGATGGCGCCTGTGCACTGCTCGTCGCGTCGGAGGCTGCAGCCGCGCAGCAGGGACTCGAGCCGCTGGCACGAGTCGTCGCGTGGGCAGCTGCTGGCGTGGAACCCCGTATTATGGGTATTGGCCCTGCGCCAGCGTCGGAGAAAGTACTCGCTTTGGCTGGACTCGATATTGGCCAGATGGACGTGATCGAGCTCAACGAGGCGTTTGCCGCGCAGGGACTCGCAACACTCCGGCGATTGGGCATCGACGACGATGCGGCACATGTAAATCCCAACGGCGGCGCCATCGCGCTCGGCCACCCACTCGGCATGTCGGGTGCCCGTCTCGTGACCACGGCGGCCTACCAGCTACGTCGCTCGAACGGACGCTATGCGCTGTGCGCCATGTGTATAGGGGTCGGCCAGGGAATCGCGATGATCATTGAACGGGCTTGAGTCGAACGAACGTGAGCAAAAAGAAGGCACCGAGTTTCGAAACGGCGGCGATGCGTGAGCTTGCGGAAGTCATCCGTGGCCGCCGCACGATTGAACTGTTTCTGCAGACGCCTGTTCCCGATGAGCTCGTACGAGATGCGATCGAGGCGGCTACCTGGGCACCAAATCACCACGTGACCGAGCCCTGGCACTTCTACCTGCTCGGCCAGGAAACCATCGAGCGTTGTCTCGATCTGTGCAGGGAAATTGTGACTGCGAAGAAAGGTCAGGGCGCCGGAGACTTCAAGCGCGGGAGCTGGGCGGAGAAGCCGGGCTGGATTGTCGTGACCTGCCGGCGTTCCGAGGACGAGCTACGACAACGCGAGGACTACGCCGCGTGTGCCGCCGCTGTGCAGAATCTGATGCTGTACCTGTGGAAAGCCGGTGTTGGCAGCAAGTGGACGACTGGCGATATCACACGCGACCCGCGTTTCTTCGACATCATCAGTTTCGATGGTGACGAGGAATTCGTCGTCAGCCTGTTGTGGTTCGGCTACCCGAAGATCACGCCGGAACAGAAGCGCAAGGAACTGGGAGAAGTTCTTTCCGAGCGGCCCTGACAGAGCGAAGCGTTTTCCCGCCAAATCCTACTGATTAGCAAGAGGCAATTTCGCCTATAATCCACGCGATGCCATCATTCCTGTCCGAATTGCGCCGGCGCAACGTACTTCGCGTTGCGGCTGCTTATGCCCTGGTCGCCTGGATTATTATCGAGGCCGGCTCCGTTTTGCTGCCGACCTTTGGGGCCACCGAGAAGGCTTTCCAGGCCTATGTCATTTTTGTTCTCGTCGGCTTCTTTGTCGCAGTGATACTCGCGTGGATCTTCCAGATGACGCCGGAAGGCGTGAAACGTGACAGCAAGATCGATCGATCGGCTACGCCCGATTCCCGGTCAAAGGTCCTGATGAACTACTTCATCATTGCCTTGCTCGCCGTAGCGCTGGGGGTCTCGATCACCTTCAACGTGACCGGTGTTCGGGAATCTGCTCCAGCCGTCGTGAAGCAGGTTGGTGGCAAGCCGGCGATAGCCGTCCTGCCCTTCGCGAGTCTGAGCAGCGAACCCGACAATGCGCTATTCGCTGACGGTATCCACGGCGACATCCTGACGCAGCTTGCCATCATCGGATCCTGCAAAGTGATTTCACGCAGCTCCGTTATGGAGTACCGCGATACCACGAAGAACGTTCGGCAGATCGGAGAAGAGCTCGATGTCGGAACGGTACTTCAGGGTTCGGTCCAGCGTGTTGGTGACAACGTCAGGATCAATGTACAGCTTGTCGACGCCATAAATGACGTCAATCTCTGGGCAGAAACCTTTGACCGACAGTTGACGGCGCAGAATATCTTCGCGATTCAAAGCGAAATATCCGAGGCGATCGCCGTGGAGTTGCAAACCACGCTGACGCCGGCGGAGCAAATCCGGATAGCGGCTACCCCCACCAAGGATCTGCGTGCCTACAGCGCCTACGTGTCGGGGCGCGACAATCTGTATCTGCGGCGCCTCGGTTCCCTGCTCAAGGCAAGGGAGTTTTTCGAGCAGGCCATTGCCTTCGATCCGCAGTACGCGGCTGCTTATGCGGGCCTCGCGGATACGGTGCTGCTACTCATGATCAATCACCAGGCGCTGCCGCAGGATGAGGCCGTCGCAATCGCGAGCACGAACATCGACAAGGCGCTGGAACTGGACCCGGATCTCGCGGATGCCTATGCGGCGAGGGGACTGCTGGAGACCAGAATCTGGTCCAGAACGAGAGTCGGTAATGGCAACGTCGCTGCGGAGGCCGCCTTTCGTCGCGCCATCGAGCTGAATCCCAATCATGCCAGTGCCTACATGTGGTTTGCGTCGCTGCGGGATGTCGAGGAGCGTGACGAAGAGGCCATTGAATTGTATCAGCGCTCCCTGGAGCTCGACCCTCTGGGACGCATACCCTATACCAATCTGCCCACCCTGTATGCGCAACGCGGCCAGAACCAGCAGGCGATCAGGCTGTGGCTCGACGCCATCGAGATTCATCCGGAGTGGCCGACGCCGTATCGGTTTCTTGGTACCCATTTGCTGGGTATGGGCCGATTCGATGAAGCATTTGCCTGGAATGTCGAGGCGGGAGCCCTCAGTGACGACCCGACGGCTGACTTCCTGAATGTTCGCATCTACCTGGAATTCGGTGAGCCTGACAGGGCGTTTTCGCTTATGCAGAATCTGCCTGCGAATCATCCGTTCACGAGCCTGATGGAGGGGTTTGCGCTACTCGTCGATGGGGACTATCGAATCGCACTCGATTTTTTCTCTGCAGCCATTGCTGGCGAAAACAACAGCGGCGTACTCCCGTTCCTGACTTTCATGGCGGCGGAAGTCGCGTTGCTGGCGGATGATCTCGACAGGGCCCGAGAGTACACGCTGATGAACCAGCCGATCCTGACGGCAGACACCGAGTTACAGATCGACCAGTTCACTGTCGCTGCAATTATAAGCCTGGCCTACATCGAACAGCGCGAGGGCAACACGGCACGAGCCCACGAGCTTTTGCAGGCGGCGCTGCCGGTGGTGCAGGAGCTGCCACGATTGGGCATGTCCGGCCAGGGTATACGCGAAGTGCAGATCCTGGCGCTATTGGACCGCAAGGAAGATGCGCTAGTCGCGCTGCGCGAGCTGGTCGACGAAGGTTTTCGCGGATCGGTACTGTCAAATATCTGGCGGCTCGATGAGGACCCGTTCCTGGCCTTGCTGAGAGACGATCCCCGGTTCACTGGCATCCTGAACGAAATCAGCGCGTCGATTGCGATGATGTACGATCGCGTATTACAGGCGGAAAGCAGTGGCGACTGGGATAGTCTTCGTGCCCTGGCGGAAATAATCTGATTGCGAGGGCATCGAAGCTGTCTTTCTACGATCAGTCGCGGGCGAGTTCTTCGGGGTGGTGGACGATCGGACCGCCGCAAATCAGAGGTCGTAACAGGAAGATAACGAGTATGACGATACCGGCGCCACCGATGATCAGTACGGCATTACGCACGGAACCATCATAGATTGTGGCACCGAGGACCGCGCCCGAAGCACCGATGATGTTTTGAATAGTGCCGATGATCGATGACGCCACGCCGGCAATTTTTGGCAGCGGATCCAGCGCCAGTACCATCGCATTCGACAACACGATCGGTACCGCGAAAAAGAACAGGCAGATACAACTCCAGATCCAGGCGAACGGCGCGGCATCCAGCAACGCAACGGCAATTAGCTGCAGCGACGCGATGGCCATCATCGCGACGCCGATGCCGATCAGCGGAACGAGTTCGACCCGCACCACCAGGAGGCGGTTTACGGTCGAGCCCGCAAGTATCGACAACCCCGCGCAGGCGAAGATCAGCCCATAGGCTTGCACCGTGAAGCCGTAGATTTCCACGGCAAGGGCCGCGGATACCGCGATGATGGACATGAAGCCTGCCGGTGGCACGACGATAAGCAAGAGCCCGAATATGCTTTGCCGGTGGCGAAAAAATTCGGTGAAACTGCGTTGCAGTTGTCGCAGAGGATGACCATCGGCATTCGGCTGGTGTGTTTCGACAAGATTGCTGCGTATGCCGAGCAGCATCAGGAATCCGCCGATCGCGATCGCGGTGAACGGTGCACGCCAGCCCCACTGCGCGACCATTAACGCACCAAAACTCGGCGCCACGACCGGCGCGACTGTGAATATCATCGTCATCAACGACATAAGCCGGGCCGCCTCCTTGCCGCTCGCAATATCACGCACGACAGCCCGCGACAGTACGACGGCCGAGGCGCCGCCCATGCCCTGCACAAATCGTGCGGCCAACATCACCTCGATGCTTTGCGCGAGCGCTGCGACGCTTGCCGCCAGCGCAAAAAGGCTCATGCCGACGTAGAGCACAGGCAGCCTGCCAAGACGATCGGAGAACAGCCCCGCAGGGATTTGTCCGCAGGCCATGCCGAGCATGAAGACGCCGACGATGAGTTGTCCGCGCGGCAGGTTCGTGGCCAGCGAGCGCACCATGTCAGGTATCGCCGGCAAGCTCATGTCGACCGTCAGCGCCGCAACGGCCGTGAGCAGGCCGAGCGTAACGAGAAAACTCCGCCTGGCAACGAGAGCTGAGTTCATGAAGCGGTCTTCGAGAGGGTTACTGGATCGGGCTAACAGGGCGCCCGGCGATCAGCAAGTCTGACAGGGGATTGCCGCCAAGCCAATACGAGAGGTCGCGCGGGTGCTGCAGGTCCCAGACCGCGATGTCCGCACGCTTGCCGACTTCGAGCGTGCCACGCTCATCGCCAAGGCCAAGCGCCCTTGCGGCCTCACGTGTGACGCCGGCCAGGCACTCTTCCGGTGTGAGCCCGAACAACCGCGAGCCCAGCCCCATCGCGAACTGGATAGAACACAAGGGTGACGTGCCCGGGTTGCAGTCAGTAGCGATCGCGATCGGCACGCATGCGCTTCGCAGTGCGTCGATGGGTGGGCGCTGCGTTTCATTGAGCGTCAGGTAGGCACCCGGCAGCAGCACGGCCACTGTGCCGGCGGCTGCCATTGCGTCAACGCCTGCCGCAGACGTGTATTCGAGATGATCGGCGGACAACGCAGCAAACTGCGCGGCGAGTTGCGCGCCGCCGCCGTCACTGAGTTGATCGGCATGCAGTTTGACCGGCAGACCGTGATCCTGTGAGCACTGAAAGAGTTTTGCTACCTGCGCGGTGTCGAAAGCAAGAGACTCGCAATAGGCGTCGACAGCGTCGGCCAGACCACGTGTGGCAACTTCGGGCAGGAGTTCGTTACAGATCAGGTCGATGTATGCGTCCGCGTCGCCTTTGTACTCGGGCGGGACGGTATGCGCGGCGAGCAGAGTCGTACGCACGCTAAGATCGGAGGCTTCGCCGAGTTCGCGGCCGACCTCGAGCATTTTGATCTCGCTCTCTACGTTGAGCCCATAGCCGGATTTGATCTCGACCGTCGCAACACCCTCTTGTGCCAGTGTGTGCACGCGTGGCAATGCGGCTTCGAACAATTGCCGAGCATCGGCCGAGCGCGTCGCCGTCACAGTCGACAGAATGCCGCCACCGGCCGCGGCGATTTCTTCGTAACTGACGCCCCGCAGGCGCTTTTCGAACTCGGCTGCACGGTCGCCGCCAAACACGAGATGGGTATGGCAGTCGATGAGCGCGGGAGTGATCCAGCGACCTTCAAGCGACCGGGTAGCAGCCGGAGTCGTATCGGGCAGGTTGGCCGCGTTGCCGAGCCAGGCGATCGAGCCCCCGGCGATTGCCAGCGCACCGTTCTCGATCGTGCCGTAGTCCGCCTCACGGGCCTGCATCGTCGCGATACGGGCGTCGGTCAGCAGCAGATCCCAGTCCGCCATCAGATCCTCCAGGAATTGCAAAGGACCGTAGCATGGACTAGCCTGTATATACAACTTGGCAGGAAGACCATGACCGCCCTATTTGCACACAAAGCGCTGCTTCCCGACGGCTGGGCCGATGACGTTCGGCTACAGCTAGTGGACGGCCGTTTCGGAAAGATCGTGCGCGACCAGAAGCCGGCTGAAACCGACGCGGTAACCGACTGCATCATCCCGGGTATCGGCAACGCGCACAGTCACGCGTTTCAGCGGGCACTGGCGGGTCGCACCGAAGAACGCTCGCCCGAAGGGCGTGACAGCTTCTGGACATGGCGCAAGCGCATGTACGACCTGGCGGACAGCATGGACGCAGATCTGTTGCGTGCTGTCGCCCGGCAAGCCTATACAGAGATGCTGGAGAGCGGCTACACGAGTGTCGCTGAGTTCCATTACCTGCATCGCGATCCCTCGACCGGCAAAGCCGGCATGGTCATGTTCGACGCACTGGCCGATGCTGCGACTGCAACCGGAATCAGGCTTTGTTACGTCCCGGTGCTCTACGAGCGTGCCGGCTTCGATGCACCGGAGCCCGAAGGACATCAGCAACACTTCGCGCTGGGCGTCGAGGAGTTCCTCGAGCACCATGCCCTGGCAAGCGCTCGCGTAAGTAAACGCCTCAGCATCGGCATTGGCGCCCACAGCCTGCGGGCCGTCAGCCAGTTGTCGCTGCATGAAATCGCGAAGGCTGGTAAGGGTGGGCCGGTCCACATACATATTGCCGAGCAACAACGCGAAGTCGACCAGTGCATGACGGCGTACGAGCGTCGCCCGGTGCGCTGGCTTCTCGAGAACCTGGATATTGGCGACAACTGGTGTCTCGTGCATGCGACGCACATGGATGCCGAGGAGACGCAGACACTTGCGGAATCCGGCGCCGTTGTGTGCGTCTGTCCGAGTACCGAGGCGAATCTCGGTGACGGGCTGTTTCCGTTGGCCGAGTTTCTGCGTCACGGCGGCAACATCGCCATCGGCTCAGACAGTCACGTCTCGATCAACCCGTTCGAAGAACTGCGCTGGCTCGAGTATGGGCAGCGACTGGCAACGCGGTCGCGCAATATTACTTCCATTCGCGGTGCGCACGTAGGCCGGGAACTGTTCGAGCGGGCGGTCGAAGGCGGCGCCCAGGCTGGTGGTCAGGCACTGGCCGGTCTGAGCGAAGGTGCGCCTGCGGATCTCATTGCGCTGTATGACGATGACCCGATGCTCACCGGGCACGGCCATGACTCTCGTCTCGATGCGCTGGTGTTTTCCGGTTACCGCCTGCCAATAGAAGGCGTCATGGTGCACGGCGAGTGGCAGGTCATCGACGGCGAACACAAGGACCGAGTCGCAACGCGCGACGCGTATCGCACGGCGATCAAGAAGCTCGGGGCCCGGGTATGAACGCCACGCAGAAGCCGCGTTACCAGCAGCTCAAGGATCTGATTATTACGAGGATATCTTCGGGCGAACTCGGACCCAACGATCGCGTGCCTTCTGAAAATGAACTCGTGGAGAGCATGAGCGTATCGCGCATGACGGCGAACCGGGCATTGAGGGAGTTGACCGATGAGGGCTACGTCGAGCGTATCGCCGGTCGAGGAACCTTCGTGTCCGATTTTCGGTCGCACTCGCATGTCCTCGAGGTGCACAACATTGCTGACGAAATCACGGGACGTGGGCATCGTCACTCCTGTGAAGTCATCCGCAACTCCCGGCAACACGCTCGTGGTGAGGTGGCGAAGGCGCTGCATATCGAACAGGGTGTTGACGTGTTTCACCTGTTACTCGTGCATTTCGAAGACGGCGTGCCGATACAGGTCGAGGATCGTCATGTCCTCGCCGAATTCGCACCGGGCTGTGCGGACGAGGATTTTCAGTTGGTGACACCCAGCGCATACCTCTCTGCGATATCGCCGTTGCAGGAAGCCGAACAAATTGTGCGTGCGCAAGTGCCGAATGCGGCGATGCGCGCGCGATTGCAAATGCAGGATGATGAGCCTTGTCTCGTCATCGTTCGCAGGACCTGGTCACACGGACGTCCGGTGACGTTCGCAAGATTGCATCACCCGGGCAGCTGCTATGAGCTGGCCGGTCATTACGTACCCCCCGGAACTAACAAGTCGACGTCGTCCGACGTCGTACAACTGGAGAAATTGCAGCGATGAACAAACCTCGTGTCATCAAGGCGCCGACAGGCACGGAATTGCAGGCAAAGAGCTGGCTGACCGAAGCGCCCCTGCGCATGCTCATGAACAATCTCGATCCCGAGGTCGCGGAGCGACCGCAGGACCTCGTTGTCTATGGTGGCATCGGCAAGGCGGCGCGAAACTGGGAGGCATACGACAAGATCGTCGAGTGTCTCAAGGAACTTGGCGAGGACGAGACGCTACTCGTGCAGTCGGGTAAGCCTGTCGGCGTGTTTCGTACTCATGCCGATGCACCGCGCGTGCTGATCGCAAACTCCAACCTCGTGCCGGCCTGGGCCAACTGGGAGCATTTCCGCAGCCTGGACCGCGCCGGTCTCATAATGTTTGGCCAGATGACGGCCGGGTCGTGGATCTACATTGGCAGCCAGGGCATCGTGCAAGGCACCTACGAAACTTTCGCCGAAATGGGACGCCAGCACTATGACGGCGATCTCGCGGGTCGCTGGATCCTGACAGCCGGGCTGGGCGGCATGGGCGGCGCACAGCCGCTGGCCGCGACGATGGCCGGCGCGTCGATGCTGGCTATCGAGTGTCAGACAGACAGAATCGAGAAACGTCTCGAAACCGGCTACCTCGACGTTCGCGCTGACAATCTGGATGAGGCGCTGGCGCTGATCGACAAATCCGTCGCGGACAGGAAACCGCTATCCGTCGGCTTGCTCGGCAACGCTGCGGAGATCTTGCCCGAGATGATCAGGCGCGGCGTCAAACCCGATGCCGTAACCGATCAGACGTCAGCACACGATCCGGCCAATGGTTATCTGCCAATTGGCTGGACAGTCGAAGAGTGGTATGAACTTCGTGAGTCGGACCCCGACGCAGTAGCCGCGGCCAGCGTCAAGTCGATGGCCGTACATGTCCGTGCGATGCTCGATTTTCACGAGGCCGGCGTCCCGACCTTCGACTACGGCAACAATATTCGCCAGGTTGCGTTCGACCAGGGCGTGGAGAACGCATTCGACTTTCCGGGCTTCGTGCCCGCTTACGTCAGGCCACTCTTTTGCCGGGGAATAGGCCCGTTTCGCTGGGCGGCGCTCTCCGGAGACCCCGAGGACATCTACCGAACCGATGCGAAAGTGAAGGAGCTGATTCCGGACGACGAGCACCTGCACCAATGGATGGATGCGGCGGCCGAGAAAATTCACTTTCAGGGCCTGCCGGCGAGAATCTGCTGGGTCGGGCTTGGCCAGCGCCATCGCCTCGGGCTGGCATTCAATGAGATGGTGCGCAGTGGAGAACTCAAGGCGCCGGTCGTCATCGGGCGTGACCACCTCGACAGTGGCTCGGTCGCGAGTCCCAACCGCGAGACCGAGTCGATGCGTGACGGCTCCGATGCCGTTTCCGACTGGCCACTGCTCAACGCACTGTTGAATACGGCCAGCGGTGCAACCTGGGTATCGTTTCACCATGGTGGTGGCGTCGGCATGGGCTATGCCCAGCACGCGGGGCTCGTCATCGTCTGCGACGGCAGCGAAGCCGCGGACCGGCGCATCGAACGGGTGCTCTGGAACGATCCGGGTACTGGCGTCATGCGCCATGCCGATGCGGGTTATGAAGAAGCGATAGACTGCGCTCGGGAGAACGGCCTGAACCTGCCAATGATCGACACCGGAGATTCGTCATGAAACTGACGATCGACAAGCAACTCGTCACACTTGGCGAGCTGCGCCAGGCCTGGAGCGAGCCCGTGGAGGTGTCACTCGGCATCGATGCGCAGCGCGCGATCGCCGAGTCGAGCGAGTACATCGGCGACGTAGTCGCTGCAGGCGAGGAAGTCTACGGCGTCAATACGGGATTCGGACAACTGGCCAGTGTTCGTATCAGTGACGACGAACTCGTGCGCCTGCAGGAGAACCTTGTTCGTTCGCACTCTGTGGGAGTCGGCGAAGACCTGGACGACGACATCGTGCGACTGATCATGCTCATGAAAGTCATCGCGCTTGCGGAGGGTTTCTCGGGCGTCCGGCTCGAACTTGTCAACACCCTATGCGCACTGATTAACCACAATGTCTATCCACGCATTCCGTCAAAGGGGTCTGTTGGGGCGTCGGGCGATCTTGCGCCACTGGCGCACATGGCGAGCGTCCTGATCGGCACAGGCGAAGCGCGAATCGAAGGCAAACTCGTCCCGGCGAGCGAGGCGCTCGCACACGCAGGCATCGAGCCCGTCCGGCTCGCACCGAAAGAAGGGCTCGCGCTCCTCAACGGCACGCAGGTATCGACGGCGCTGGCACTTGCAGCCGTGTTTCGCAGCGAGAACCTGCTGGCGGCCTCGCTGGTTGCGGGAGCCATGTCGGCCGACGCCGTGAAAGGCAGCGACACGCCGTTCGACCGCCGCATTCAAAGCGCACGTGGCCATGGTGGTCAGATTGCCGTTGCGGGTGTGCTCCGTCAGCTCATGGCGGACAGCGAGATTCGTGCGTCACACATCGCCTGCGACCACGTGCAGGATCCGTATTCGATTCGCTGTCAGCCGCAGGTCGTTGGCGCCTGTCTCGATGTGTTGCGACATGTCTGCGGCGTTCTCGAGACCGAAGCTAACGCGGTTACCGACAATCCGCTGGTGTTCACCGATTCGAGGTCGGTGCTCTCGGGAGGCAACTTCCACGCCGAGCCCGTGGCTCTCGCTGCAGATTACCTGGCGCTGGCGATCGCGGAGATCGGTGCATTGTCGGAGCGGCGTATCGCACTGCTCGTCGACGAGCATCTGAGCGGATTGCCCGCCTTCCTCGTGGAAGAGGGCGGCCTCAACAGTGGATTCATGATGGCCCAGGTAACGGCGGCGGCGCTCGCATCCGAGAACAAGTCGCTCGCGCATCCTGCGAGTGTCGATAGCATTCCGACGTCCGCTAACCAGGAAGACCACGTCAGCATGGCGACGTTCGCGGCACGCAGGCTGCACACAATGATCGGGAATACGGCCGACATCGTGGCGATCGAATTGCTGGCGGCGGCGCAAGGCATCGAGTTTCACGGGCCGAAAAAGAGTTCGCCGTCCCTCGAACGGGCGATTGCGGCGATCCGCAGCGTTTCGCCAAGCTACAAGGAAGATCGTTCGCTCTCGCGCGAAGTTGCGAAGGTCGCAACGATGATTGATGAAGGCAAATTTTGCGAACAGGCCGCCTCGGTATTGCCGAGTCTGGGTGCATGAGCGAGGTCTTCGAGTATTTCGAAGGCAATCTGCCGCTGTTGATCAGTGTGCCGCACGACGGCAGGCAACTACCGGGCGAACAGAGCGAGCAAATGACTGACGTTGGCATCGATCTACCGGATACGGACTGGCACGTTGCCGAGTTGTATGGCTTCGTGCGGGAATTCGGCGCGTCCATGATCGTCGCCAACTATTCGCGCTACGTTGTCGACGTCAATCGTCCGGCCAGCGATGCGGCGATGTACGACGGTCAGGTCGCAACGGGACTGTGTCCGCAGTACACGTTTGCAGGCGAACCGCTGTATCAGCATGATGCGGCCGTTTCGCCGCAGGAAATTGCCGAACGTGTTGCCCGTTACTGGCAACCGTACCACGACAAAATAGAGGCAACACTATCGGCGATGCAGGCAAAATACGGTCACGCGTTGCTGTGGGACGCGCATTCGATCGCAAGCCGTGTACCGCGATTATTCGATGGTGAATTACCGGTGCTCAATCTCGGCACTTTCGATGGCGGCAGTTGCAGCCCAGGTATCTCGCGTGCACTTTTGCAAATCGCTGAAGCCAGCCGGTACGAGTCCGTATTGAATGGACGATTCAAGGGTGGCTACATTACGCGGCACTATGGCGATCCGGCGGGCAATGTACATGCCGTGCAACTCGAACTTGCTCAGCGCGCCTATATGAGCGAGGCGAGCCGAGACTTCGACGATGAACTGGCGAGCTCGCTGCGCGGCACATTAACGCGCCTTCTGGACGCCTTTGTCACCAGCGCCACCGTTCAGTGAGAATTCAGGCAAGGGCAGGTAACCTGCACCAGTTGATTAGGCTATCATTGGCCCCCGCACGGCCTGCAGGGTTGGCAAACTCAAGGGTCAGACAGGAAAAAATCATGATTAGAATCATCAAATTAGTATTCGTATTGGGCATATTGGGCACGCTCGGTATTGGGTCGACCGCGGTAGCCGCATCAGCTGCGGAGCTGGACGTACGCGTCGCCGAGGCTATCAAGAGTTTTCAGGACAACGTCAACGGCGCGGACGTGTTTCTCGCGCAGGCGCAGGGCTATCTCGTATTTCCCAAGGTCTACAAAGCCGGCTTTGGCATCGGTGCGGAGACTGGTGAGGGCGCACTGCGTATCGGTAATCAGAACGTCGACTATTACCGCACATCGAGCGGCTCTTTCGGTTTCCAGATCGGTGCGCAGGCGCGGACGATCGTCATCGTTTTCATGACCGAGGAATCGCTTAACAAGTTCCGCAACAGCGAGGGCTGGAAAGTCGGTATCGATGGTTCCGTGGCGCTCATCGATCTCGGCGCTGGCAAGACGATCGACTCCAAGAACATCAAGGACCCCGTCGTCGGCTTCATCTTTGGCTCCAAAGGCCTGATGTACAACCTGACGCTCGAAGGCACCAAGATTCACAAGCTTGACAAGAGCAAATAAAAACAAAGAGTCACGGCAAAAGGAACGGAAGTCTTTCGGTCGCCGCGTGGGTGAGAACATCCGCGCCGCGGGCGAGTTCGGCCGCGAGGCGGTCGAACAGCCCGACAGTCTGCCGGGCAAGGCTCACGGCTGGCTGCGCGGATGGTTTCGCAGATTCTGGGATGTTCGTGGCGGCGGCCTTTATGCGCTCGGATTTGCCGTAGCATTTCTATACTTGGAGATAGTCGAGATCGTCTTTGACGACATTCCGAAGTTCTTCGCTTTGAACAACGTGTTCAGTTCGGAACTCATCGGCTTCGGTGTCCAGGTTATCGCCGACACGTTGGCGAATTTTATCGCTGCACTGATGTGGCCCGTCTACCTGGTCACCCTGTGGCCACCGGCCGGTGCGATCGGACTCGGCCTGGCCTTTGTTCTCTTCCCCCGCTACCTGAAAAAGCCCATCGAACATTGGCTATTCCACGACCAGGAAGGTGGGTAGTCGGGCTGTGCGGGCGGTCCCGACGTATTTAGGGCGGAGTGGCGATGGCCCTTCGAATCCCGGCGAGTTCGGCGTCGTCGCTGAGCCGCACCGCGCCATTCTCGATAGTTACGCCAAGGCTCTCGAGGATGGCTTCGAAGCGCGGAAAACCGCTCTCGTCGGCGTGCATCCGGTACAGCGGCATGAACACCGGTTCTTTGACGAAGCCATCCAGTTTCTCGAACAATTCGGTGCCCGACCAGCTGCGCGCCGACGGCAGGCAACAGCGCTGCAATTGACCGAGCGCGCTATCCAGAGTTTCGCGACCACCAGAGCGCCTGCGCAGTTCGACGTCAGCCATGAGCGCAATGATCGCGCCGCTCCAGTAGATCTTCATCGTTGCGGCACCTACTCCCTGTCGCGCGGCCTCGTTCGGCGACAATTCCGGCCTTGAATTGCGGCCGCGTTCGAAGCCATCGTAGAGCTTCTGCCACGCACGCTGCTCGTCGTATTGCCCGGCGCGGGTGAGCAGGACGTTCTGGTAATACTGCGCAAAGCCTTCCGAAATCCAGCGATGCCCGGGGCGTACAAAGGGCAGCATCAGGTGGCTGAACTCGTGCGTCGCCGTCCAGTCGTCGTAGAAGTCCTCGATGGGACGCCGCTCGTCGATTAACAATTCAACGGTCTCGCCGCCGTCACGCAGTACGCGGCCGAACGGCACAGGAGAGTCGCTTTGCCGACCGCCGTGCCCAACTGGCAGCACGACGACATGTGGCGACGGGCTAGGGAACCTGCCGTAGGCGAGGCTGACGTTTCCGGCCGTGTCGTGCACCCAGTCAACAATCGCTGCCGAGTCGATCGCACCGCGAGGGCGGAGCAACGCAATGCGGAGTTCGCTGCCTGCGAGCTCCCGTTGCACATTCACGAAACGCCCGAAGGCAGCCATCGCCTTCGCGTTGCGCGGTGACGGTAACATCTCGTAGCTGCGTGTCCGGCCGTTCAGTGGATGCCAGGGCACGGACACTTCAACACCGTCCTCGAGCTCGAAGTGCGCGATGATTCGTGTGTCCGGCGCAAACGGCGGACGCCAGAGCCAGACGGCAGGCGAGACAACGACATTGTCTGCCGCCAGGGACGCATTGCGACGTTCTGCCGCGGCGGCGCGTCGCAAGTCCACAACGTAGTTGATGCAGGTGACGCCTGTTCGCGGCAACTCGAGCCGACGACCGCGATTGCCGAGAGATTGGTCATCGTCGCAATTCCGTGCGCTGTCGAGGTAACGCCCTGCCGCACCCGAGCGGGCTCGAACGTCGTCGACCGGTGCCGCGAAGCGCGCAACAACGCGCATAGTAGCGAGGTCCGCGTTGATCCTGATGGCATACTCGTGCACGGCGGCTGCCGTCGCTGTGGCGCTCAACGCAAGCAATACGCCGGCCTGGCGCAAGATTGTCACTGCCCTGGTAATGATAATAGTTCTCAATTACTGCGAATATTTTTGCAGATTCGGTGAGAATTTGCCGTTATGCTGCCGTTCAGCTTCGGCCCGTAGAATACGCGCTGATTCTGTAACTGGTTTAGAATGGCTGTCGCTGGACTCGTTCCGGCGTACAAACGAAAAATATCAAGGAGACTCCGTTGAGCAAAATTGCACGCCGCAAGTTTATTCAGTTGTCAGCCGTCGCCGCGGCTGGCGTTCTCGTCCAGCCTGGTCGCAGCGCGCGGGCCGGGGACATGCCGAAACTGGCCGAAGATGATCCGATGGCACAGGGCATGAAGTACACGCACGATGCCAGCACTGTTGACGCGGCGAGCCGCGCCAATTCGGCTGCCGACCAGACTTGTGCTAACTGCGCACTGGTACAGGGTAATGACGGTGACGCCTGGCGTCCCTGCCAGATATTCCCCGGCAAGGTCGTCAATGCCAAGGGCTGGTGCACGGTCTGGGCGCCGAAAGGCTGAGACTCGCCCTACCGAGTTAGTCAAACGCCGGCACGCAGCCGGCGTTTTTTTTTGCACGCTCCCACGGGACCTTGCTACGTGTACAATCCGCGGTCGATACATCTGTCACGGAGCCCCACCTTGTTCGAGACCCTGGATCGTCTGCCGCCCGATGCGATCATCGGCCTGATCGGTGAATACCAGCGAGACCTTCGGGATACCAAGGTTGACCTCGGTATCGGCGTGTACCGCAATGCCAGGGGAGAAACGCCCGTACTCGATGTCGTGAAAAAGGCCGAGCAGCGCCTCGTGGATTCGCAGACCTCCAAGTCGTACGTCGGATCAGCGGGCCAGGCCGATTTCAATGAAGCAATGCGCGACATGACGCTGGCGGGCTCGGTTGCGAACGATCGCGTCGCGATGCTGCAGACACCGGGAGGCTCGGGCTCACTGAGCGTGGCGGCCGGAATTGTTTTGCGTTCGCAGGGCAGTTCCACGCTGTGGGCCAGCGGGCCGACATGGGCAAACCATTTTCCTCTGCTGGGTGGCGCCGGGCTGCAAATGAGGACTTACGACTACTACGACCCTGAAAATCACAGCCTGCGTCTCGAAGCCATGCTCGATTCGCTGCGCCGGATTCCGCGCGGTGACCTCGTTCTGTTCCATGCCTGTTGCCACAATCCGACAGGCGTCGATCCGAACGAGGACCAATGGCGTGCGATAGCGGAGGTCGTGATCGAGCGTGAACTGCTGCCACTCGTCGATATTGCCTACCAGGGCTTTGCGACGGACATCGATGCGGACGCGTTCATCATTCGACATCTGGCCGAACGGGTGCCGGAGATGATCGTATGTAACTCCTGTTCAAAGAATTTTGGCCTGTACCGGGATCGTGTCGGCGCCCTGCTCATCGTGACGCCCGATGCCGATACGCGTGAAGCTGTCCAGTCACAGGCCAACAACTTCGTCCGCACGGTCTATTCGATGCCGCCGGACCACGGTGCTGCCGTCGTCGCGATGATTCTCAATGACGAGACTTTGCGCGCAGACTGGCACGCCGAACTCGCAGAAATGCGCGACCGGCTGCGCGACACGCGTGCCCTGTTGCATGACGCCCTGGGTGCAGCCGTGCCGGGACGGGATTTCTCGCACATCGTGCAGGCGAAAGGCATGTTCAGCTTCCTGGGCGTATCGGAAGACCAGGTCGAGCGTCTGAAGAAAGACCACGGCGTCTACATGGTCGGGTCGGGCCGGATCAACATCGCCGGAATCACTGCCGGCAACGTGAATCACATCGCCGAAGCCGTCGCCGCCGTCCTCTAATTCGGTACCTGGCACCACTTTTCGAACGTTTCGAACGTTTGCAGCATTTGAACAAATTCCAAACGTTCGAAACGTTCGAAAAGTGGTGCCAGGTACCTTAATGGTTCCAGATCAGTTGGCTGCCTGGCTCGATAGCCAGGTGCTCCGTGATACCGGCATTCAGTTCCAGTACGAACATGACCGGCTCGGTCGAACGGATCGATTCCAATGACTGCGGCACCGTGTTTTTGGCGATGGAGCTGACGCTGCCGTCGTTTTTCACGAAGAGTATGTCGAGTGGTATGAACGTGTTCTTCATCCACATCGAATGATAGTCCTCAACCGTATAGACGAATAACATTCCGGTCGAGGCCGGCAGGCTGCGCACTCGCATCAGGCCGCGTATTTGTTGCTCGCGACTCAGGGCAAGGTAAATGTCGAAGCGGTGACACGCGTCGCGTGCGGCGATGACCAGAACGTCCTTATCGAATGCCCGGTCAATCGGTTCCTCTGCATTTGCCGCAAGCGACACCAGGCACATCGTGACCCACCAGGAACGCAACGGCGTCACCGGGCGCTCCAGTCGAGCAGGCCGTTAAAATGCAACTCGCGCAGCAAGACGCTCGAATCGCCATTCACCTCCGGCAGTGGCGCAATGCAATACAGGGTTCCGGATATCGAATAAGCGTCTGAAGCATCGTCGATGCTTGCTTGTGCAGCGACGTCAGTCCAGCAGGACTCGAGCCCGGATGTGCTGAAAAATCGGCCGCTGCCTTCTTCGATAATCGTCACATTGCTCGCCAGTTCCGTGGCGGTCGCGCCACGCTCCAGCGTCGGCATTGCGATGATGAATGCGAGCGACTGCACGCCGTTGGCCGCTGTACCTGCGAGTCGGAGTCGGGCGCCGGCGCCTTCCGGACGCGGCATGCCCTCGCAATCGAGATCGTCATCCGACCAGTCGATCTCCCCGTCGAACGAGCCGTACAACGTAGTGCGCAGGTAGCCGCTGTCGCCGCAGCCACCGGCTTTGGCAGCCGGGGATGGCAAGAATGGCGCTGGCACCGGTTCCTGCGCCCCGCCACAGGCGGCTACCGCCGCGCAGGCGACAAAAAGGCAACTCACAGCAGTTTTTCCGCAAATTCCGTGCAATGTTTCGAGCCCGAAGCTGTCCGAGAACGGAGCATTATTACTGAAGTGGTGTCCCGATGGACAAAATTTACAGCGACGAGTTGGCCTCAACGGGCATCAACACTACAATGTCACGCCCCTATCCGGTCCCGGAGCCATTAATGAGCGTCGTAGAACAATTCCAACATCTGGAGGCGCATGCAAGCCGTTTGATCATCGGGCAGTCGCACCTGATCAATCGCATGCTGATCGCGCTTCTGTGCGACGGCCACTTGCTGGTGGAGGGTGCGCCGGGCCTGGCAAAAACGCGCGCGATCAAAGTGCTCGCCGAGAGCATCGAGGGCGATTTTCAGCGGCTGCAATTCACACCCGACCTGTTGCCTGCCGACCTGACGGGAACCGACATCTATCGCCCGCAGGAAGGCACATTCGAGTTTCGAAAGGGGCCTCTGTTTCACAACCTGATTCTGGCTGACGAGATCAACCGCGCACCGGCGAAGGTGCAGTCTGCTTTGCTGGAGGCGATGGAAGAGCGACAGATATCCGTCGGCAACAAGAGCTATCCGCTGGAAGACCTGTTCCTCGTGATGGCGACACAAAATCCGATCGAGCAGGAGGGCACGTATCCGCTGCCGGAGGCACAACTTGATCGCTTTCTGCTGCACACCGAGGTGGGGTACCCGAACGCCGAGGAAGAGCGCAGTATTCTCGTTCTGAATCGTGACGAGGCCAAGGCCAATGAGCGCGACGCGTTTCAGCCGCCGGAGTTACTGTCAGTAGCGTCGATCATGCAGGCACGCCAGGACGTCCTGCGCCTGCATCTCGCACCCGAACTCGAGGAATACATCGTCAATATCGTCCTTGCTACGCGTAACGCCGGTGCCGTGGATGCGTCCCTCGAGGGGCAAATCCTCTACGGCGCGAGCCCGCGCGCAAGCATCGGTATCGATCGCGCGGCGCGCGCGCGAGCCTGGCTGGCGGGACGCGACTACGTCGGCCCCGAGGATATCCAGGACGTCACCGCCGACGTGCTGCGGCACCGCCTCGTACTGAGTTTCGAGGCTGAGGCCGACGGCGTCATCAGCAACTCTGTCATAGAACGGATCCTGGATGGCGTCGGAGTCCCGTAGCCGTGCGGCTCGACCATCTCCCAGAGAATGCATCGCCGGTCAGCGTTAGCCAGGCCGGCCTTATTCGCCTGAGCGGCGCGGCGCGAGCGATAGCACTCGACGTTCTTCGGGTTCGCTCGCTGCAGACGGGCGCGTACGTGTCTCATTTTCGCGGCCGCGGCATGGAATTCGACGAGTCACGGCCCTACCAGCCTGGCGACGATCCCCGCTCGATCGACTGGCGCGTAACGGCGCGCAGTACTACCGCGTATACGAAGCTGTTTCGCGAGGAGCGCGAGCGGCCGGTACTTGTGATGGTCGACCTGCGTTCCAACATGCATTTCGCTACACGCGGTTGTTTCAAATCCGTAAACGCAAGCCGAGCCGCTGCATTGTTGTCATGGGCCGCGCATCACCGCGGTGACCGGCTTGGCGGCCTCATCTTCGGCGACACAGTGCACCGCGAACTGAAACCGCGGCTCGGGCGGCAGGCGGCATTGCGCTACCTGCACGAACTCGCGGAACACCCGGACTGGCGCAGCCACGAACATCTGCGCAACGGCGAACGTGAGGTGCCCCTGACAACGGCGATGGCGTCGCTGCGGCGCGTCGCCAGACCGGGCAGCCTGGTCGTTATTCTGAGCGATTTCGTCGGCATGACGCGCGCCGCTCAGTCCTACCTCTCGAGTGTTGCGCGTCACAATGAAGTCCTTGCGGTCTTTCTGAGTGATGCGCTGGAGCGCGAGCTGCCACCGCCGGGTCGCTACCGGCTCATCTCGGACGATGACGAGCTCGCGATTGACACGTATGCGAAGGCAGCTCGCAGCGATTATCGCAGCGCATTCGAAGAGCGTACCCAGGAACTCGAGCATTTTTGCCAGCGGTACGGCGTACACCTGATGCAGTTGTCGACTGACGACGATCCGGTGAGCGCATTGCAGACCGCGCTGGGCAGAAGAACGCACTGATGGACCTGACGCAAATACCGTTGCGTGGCCTGCAACACCCGGATGCGATCGGCTGGTGGCCGCTCGCACCCGGCTGGTGGTTGCTGCTCGCGCTGCTTGTGCTCGGCATCGGGCTATTGCTACGCGATGTGCTTCGACGTCGCGCGCGTAGCGCGGCGCGGCGTCACGCGCTGCGACAGCTTGAACAGCACGCGGCCGCCTTCGCCGATCACGGTGATGCGGTCAAGCTGGGTATCGACGTATCAGAGTTATTGCGCCGCGCGATGCTCGCGTATGCCCCACGTGCTGATGTCGCCGGCCTCACGGGAGAGGCATGGCTGGCCTGGCTGGACCGCGACCTGAATGAGCCACGTTTCCTGAATGGTGACGGCCGAAGCCTGCTCGATCTGCCATACCGTGATCCCGGGAGCGTTGAACAGTCCACGGATATTGACGGCTTGCTTGCCGCAGTCCGGGAGCGACTGCGGACGCCGGTCGGAGGGAACGTCTGATGTTGTCTCTGGCCTGGCCCTGGATGTTACTCGCGTTGCCGCTGCCGTTTGTCGTGCGGGCAATGCTGCCCGAGGCGCGCCGTTTGCAGGAGGCCGGGCTACGGGTCCCGAGCATTGCCGGGTTCGCGATGCTGACGGATCGCTCGAAATCCGAGCAGTTGCTGAACTGGCGATTCTGGGTCGCGATGATCGCCTGGGTTTTGCTGGTCATCGCGGTCGCACGCCCCGAGCGTGTCGGAGACGAACTCGACGTTCCCGTATCCGGGCGAAACCTGATGTTGGCTGTCGACCTGTCGGGCAGCATGGACCAGAAAGACTTCGAACTCGGCAATCGCACGGTCGACAGGCTTACCGCGACGAAGGCAGTCGCCGCCGACTTCATCAGCCGCCGAGAGGGCGATCGCATCGGCCTGATACTGTTTGGGGAACGCGCGTACCTGCAGGTACCGCTTACGCTCGATCGCGAGACAGTGAAGATCTTGCTGATGGAGGCGTTCATCGGACTCGCGGGAGAAAAGACCGCCATTGGCGATGCGATAACGCTGGCCGTAAAACGTATCCACGATCAGGAGACCGATGCGGGCGAGCAGGTCCTCGTGCTGCTGACGGACGGCGCCAATACCGCGGGCGAGATCGATCCGATGAAGGCAGCCGAACTTGCCGCCCAGGTTGGCTTGCGCGTGTACACGATCGGCATCGGCGCTGAACAACTCGAGGTCGCGTCGATAATCGGCGGTCGGCGCCGCGTGAACCCCTCGGCGGATCTCGATGAAGAAACGCTTACCGGCATCGCCGATCTTACGGGCGGCCGTTATTTCCGGGCGACGGACACTGCCACGCTGCAGGACATCTACCGGCTTGTCGACGAACTCGAGCCAGTCGAGGAACCGGAAGCCGGCTTTCGCCCCGTCAAGTCGCTCTTTCATTTGCCGCTGTCAGGTGCGTTCGCCCTGGCTGCTCTCCTCGGTTTGCTGAGTCTTGTGCAGTCGCTGCGCCTGCGCCGCTCGAGTCGGGTACCGACACATGCCGGCTGATTTTCACTTCATTAGGCCAGAGTGGCTCTGGGCGATACCGGCTGTCATCGCAGTCGCGATCCTGTTGGCGAAGCGTGAGCTTGGACCAGGAAACTGGCAGAACGTTGTCGACCCTGCGCTCGTACCGCACGTGTTGTCGGGCTCGGCGAACCGCGGCGGCGGTCTGCGCTGGTGGCTCGTCGGCCTGACTGGCGTAATTGCCGCGACGTCCCTGGCAGGGCCCGCGTGGCAGCGAATCGAGCAACCCGTGTTTCGCTCCGATCAGGCCCTGGTTGTAGCGCTCGACCTGTCTCGATCCATGGACGCCCAGGACGTGTCGCCAAGCCGCATGTTGCGTGCGCGATTGAAAATCCTGGATCTACTCGAGCGGCGGGCCAGCGGGCAGACCGCGCTCATCGTGTATTCGGCGAACGCGTTTACGGTCACGCCGTTGACGAGTGATACGGAAACGATTGCGGCGCTCGTCAACAGCTTGAGCACCGACATCATGCCGAGCCGCGGCAGCTATCCCACTGCGGCAATCCAAAAGGGGCAGTTGTTGCTCAAACAAGCCGGCGCTGGATTCGGGGAAGTGCTTTTGATTACCGACGGCGGCTCGTCACCGGCAGCCGAACGTGCGGCCCGTGACCTGCGCGACGCCGGCTTTTCATTGTCGGTTCTTGGTGCCGGAACGAAGCAGGGTGCGCCGATACCAAAGCTTGCGGGTGGCTTCGTCACAGATGGAGCAGGACAGATTGCGGTTGCGCGTCTTGAAGAAAGTGGGTTACGGAAACTGGCGGCGGCGGGTGGCGGGCGCTATGCAACGCTGACACCGGACGCTCGCGATCTTGACCATCTGTTATCGGGTGAGGTCAATATGAGGCAGGCAGGTGACAACGCACTCGCCACCGATCAGTGGCACGAGGAAGGTCCCTGGCTCGCCTTGTTACTGCTGCCGCTCGGTGCGCTCGCGTTTCGGCGCGGCTGGCTTTTGATGCTTGCCATGGCCATCTTGCCCTTGCCCGAAACCGCCGCAGCATCGTTATGGGACGACCTTTGGCAAACGAGGGACCAGCAGGCGCAGCGGCAATTGCAGGACGGCAATGCGGGCGACGCGGCTGCTCTGTTTGAAAACCCGGAATGGCAGGGCGTGGCGCAGTACGAGGCCGGCGCCTATGCCGAAAGCGCGGCGCGTTTTGCCGAGCAAGGTGACACACGAAACCTCTATAACCTTGGCAACGCCCTGGCGCGCCAGGGCGAGCTCGAATCGGCGATTGACGCGTACGAGGAAGTGCTGGAGACCGACCCCGACAATGCCGATGCCGAATACAACCGCGATCTTCTCAAACAGCTCCTGGAGCAGCAGGCGGAACAGGAGCAAGAGGGTGGCAAACAAGAGTCGTCGAACCAGTCTGGCGATCAAAACCAGCAGTCTGACGATGACAGCTCTTCCGATTCGGAGAATGCCGAGGACTCGTCTCAGGCGAACAGTGAATCCAGTGATCAGGATGGTTCACAACGCGATCAGGAAATGAGCGAGGAAGACATGCAGGCCTTGCAGGAGGAGCTGCAGCGCGCGGCTGAGGAGGCCGAACAGGGTGACCAGGAATCACAGCAACTGACGCAGGAAGAACTCGAGGCGCTGCGCCGGGAACAGGAGCAAAATCAGGCCATGGAACAATGGCTGCGGCGGATCCCGAACGATCCTGGCGGTCTTCTGCGGCGCAAGTTCCGTTACCAGTATCAGCGCATGGGGCGCGACCAGGACGGCAATAACCTGTGGCCGGACGACGAGGTGCAACCGTGGTGAATTCGGCGAACGGCAAAGCGCGGTGTATCGCTTGGATGCTCACTGCGGCATTGCTGACAACATCAATGGCACAGGCCGCCGTAACGGCACGTGTCGATCGCAACACGATCGATCTCAACGAGTCGTTTCTTCTCGAAGTTGTCGTCGACTCGGACGTCAATATCGAACCGGACGTAGCGGCGCTTGAAGAGAGCTTCACGGTGGGCCAGCGTTCACAGCTCAGCAATACGATGTATGTCAATGGCGAGATTACTCGCAGTCGTACCTGGACGTACCAACTGATGGCGAACAAGGTCGGTCAGTTCGAGATTCCGCCGGTATCCGTGGGTACGGAGGAGAGCCAGCCGATTCTGATAACCGTGCGTGAACCGGCGAATTCGCCGCCGGGCGAGGCGGATGTATTCATCACAAGCGAAGTCGATTACGCCGAGACCTATGTGCAGGCGCAGGTGCTCTATCGCATCAAGGTATATCGCGCCGTGCCCACGCGGCAGCCGGCCCTGCGCGATCCGGTGTTCGGCGGCGCCGAAGTCCTGATCGAGCTTGCCGGCGATGAACGCAGCTACGAGGCGCGTCTCAATGACCGCACCTACAACGTTGTGGAGCGCGTGTACGCCGTGTTCCCACAAGAAAGCGGTGCAGTGACAATATCTCCGGCACGATTCGAGGCTCGCGTGCTTCGCGATGGTCGCATCACCGGCCGCAAGGTATTCGAATCCGAGTCGCAGACAGTCAACGTATTGCCGATACCTGCGCCGCCGGCCGACGATCCCGGCGCGGCGTGGCTACCAGCGCGAGATTTACAGCTGGGCGAGAGTTGGTCTCGCGAAGTGGACGAGCTATCTGCCGGCGAACCGATCACGCGTAATATCACTATCAGCGCCCTGGGCCAGCTGGAGACACAGATACCGGCTGTCGAGCCGCCGAAGGTCGACGGTGTCAGTATTTACCCGGACCGCCCCGAACTCACCCGTCGCGTCGAGCCGGGCGGTATTCGCGGTGTGCGTAACGAGCAATACGCGATGATCGCCGTGAGCTCCGGGATGATGCGGCTGCCCGAACTGAAGTTGCCATGGTGGGATGTCGCAGCCGGTGAATGGCGTGTCGCGAGCCTGCCCGAACGAACACTCAATATCATTTCCTCAGGCGAGCCGGCTGTTGTCGATCCTGTGCCGCAGGTAGTCGCCCAGCCCGAACAGAGGCCGAACGCCGGAACCGTCACGGTGTATTCGGGGTTCTGGCGTCTTGTCGCCGAGATATTGGCGGTGCTGTGGGTGCTTACAATAATCGCGTGGTGGTGGTCAGGACGCCCGACGCGCGAACGCGCACCGCGTGAAGCAGCACCTCCGCCATTGCACAAGCAACAGGCGCGCCACCTCAAGGTGGCCCGCAAAGCAGCGCTCGAAGGCGACGGCGCAGGCGTCAGGCAAGCGTTGCTCGACTGGGGC
>Ga0070726_10000593_pt1 | contig 43673 bp, 60 predicted proteins | sample tdAd471_FD_67275 | JGI IMG/M metagenome (GOLD analysis project Ga0070726, IMG submission 67275) | Marine sediment microbial communities from the Atlantic coast under amendment with organic carbon and nitrate - tdAd47.1 | ecosystem: Environmental > Aquatic > Marine > Coastal > Sediment | place...
CCTGCGGTCGCCGTGCCTCGGTCCCCTGCGGTCGCCGTGCCTCGGTCCCCTGCGGTCGCCGTGCCTCGGTACCCTGCGGTCGCCGTGCCGTCGTGTCCTGCGGTCGCCGTGCCTCGGTACCCTGCGGTCGCCGTGCCGAACGTGACTCTCGTCCCTTTCGGTGCATGTTTCGAGATGAGCGAACCCGCTTCGAAGCGGTCGCCCGAAAAGATCACTTCTCCCTTGGGGAACTTCACCTTGCTGTTGAGGTCGACGATCGAATCGGTCGGTACCGACACGACCTGAAACACCGCGTTTTCACTGAGACACAAGAGTCCAGCGTCGCCGACGCCCCACAGCAGACCGTGCAATCCATTACCGCACTTCTCTGCCGGGTCCCAATCAGGACATTCGACCGGTCCCGACTTGGGCCAGACGAAACCGTTTTTTGAAATGCGATTGGCCGGTGTGCTTCGTAAAACCAACACTCGGTCGGTTAGGTCAATGCTCATTCGAAGTCCTCCCTGGTCGGTGCCTTCCAAATCAGCCCGCAAACGATCAACGCGCAGGCTAGGTCGAAAAGCAAAAGGGCGAGGGTGTAACTAAGCACCTGCTTTGCTCCGCTTGTCGCTGGTGAAAAAAGAAGGGGACGTCCTTGTCCCAGCGAATCCTTCGCGCCGTCCGTCCCGCGATCCCTTGCGTTCCTGTCGCGATCCTTCTGGTGTTGGCGTCGTGCCGATCCTCCCGCTTGCCGTCCTTGCGTCCGCAAAAAGCACCCATGCCATCGCTGCCCAGCCTGTCGTCGCCGCTGCGACTACTGCTGCCGCTCCGAGGTCCATCCCGTTCTCCGTTGCGTATGAAAAACCCCCGCCTGGTTGCCCGCGGTGCGTTGGGCGTTGGTTCCAGGCGAGGGTCTTGTTTCGTTCCTTCGTTCGTCGCACCGTGGTCGAAATCTACGGCAAGAAATCGACTTGTGAAGTGTTGCGACTATCGGTCAAAACTGGCGTGTTTCGGCTTGTCGCCTCTGGTCGCCTTTCGCGATCTGCTGTCGTCAGTCGTCGCAGAATTTTTTTCTGCTTTTCTGAAATTTGCCCCGCAGGTGTCTGCCGTTTCGCGAGGCGAGGAGTCGGTCGACGTCTTCCTGGCAAAGCGGACGCCCCTTCATCGTCGCCGGCGTCGAGGCGTCCCGTCCTCGCTTCCGTCGCTTCGCGATCGGAGCCATCCATCCGGCGTCCGCGGCGTAACTCAGGCCGGCCCGAAGGGTCGCCATGTATGAATGCACGCTCGCCTGGCTCTTTAATTTGCCGGCCAGGTACGTCTCGAATCCGAGTAGGGTTTCGGCGTCGATCGCGCGGAGGGGCACCTGGTCGCTCGCCTTCTTCGTCTCGAGGTAGTCGTAGAAGTGCGAAATGACCGCGTTCCATTTGGCCTGGTTGCCGTGCCCGGTTGCGACCAGGACGTGGTCCGTTTCGTATCTGTCCACGAAATCCGCAAGGGTTGCGATCGCTGCCGCTGCCGGTCCTTGCAGGGCGGTTTCGAGATCGCCCGCTTCACGCTCCGCTTCCCGTCGCGTTGTCCCGCTGGCTCGCTTCTCCCGCAGGCGAAGGCTGAGGGGGTCTTTCCAACGCATGAGAAAATGTCGCGGTCCCTTCCGGATGACGTAGACCTTGATCACTCTGTACCATCCTCCGTCGTTTCTTCGTCGCCGTTGAAGGCGCGAACGAGTGCTTTTCCCGAGAGAATTCGCCAATTCGAGGGCGATTTCATGCCAGCCCGCTCGAACGATCGCCGGATGAATGTCTGGCACGATCGACGCGCCTTTTTTTGATCCGGTCCGTCAAAGTCCAATCTCGCCATGACTTCCAAAAAAGGGTAAACTTTTCCGCTTTCGAATCCGTCAAAATGTGCCATCATATTATTCGCCCGAAAAGGTCGGGCGGCTCCCTCTGTATTTCATTCACGGTTTTCCAACCGTCTTTTGAATCTGGTTCCTTGTTAGGGGAGAGTAGATCCAATGGACGAATGTGTACTGTAGGCGAGTCGCCTGGCTTCTTTCAGCCCCGAAGGTGGCGGACGTGCGCAATCCGAGCAGGACATTTGATCGTTTCGCGGTTGCGACCGGACCCGCTTTTGCGTATCAAACGGTCGCCGCGGAGAAATTGCCATTCTGATCGTCCTGTTGAGGCAGGTCGTGATTGATGGTGGGGCGATTGGCGTTACCACGCCGATCGTCCCCCGTGGTTTTCCGTTTGTATCGACTTTTCTTTTGCGTGTCCACATCGGAAGATATCCTTTTCTACTCGGTGGACACGATCGGTCCCCCTGACAGACGGGATTTTCACCGTGTGGGCATCCGCACACAATCTTTCGTTTTGAAAAAATGTGTGCAGCTTTCTTTCACGATGAAAAAGATTTACGATTTCGGAATCGCGGTATCGAATTCCGAGGGAAAACTGATCCATTACACGTCGACGTTCGACGGGAACCCCCTGTCGGGTCCCATGTCCGATCACGTCGCCGACCCGGATGCACTGCTTTTAGCCTGGGCAAAAGCGGTCACGACCGGCGAGCCTGTGCGGATCCTCGCGATCGCCCGTCGCAACGGTCGGCCGTTCCATTGCCACCTATTCCGGCTCCCTCCCGGCGCTTTCATGCTGTCGTTTTCGATATGGGGAATGCTCGCCGAGACGAGACTGACCGACCGCGAAACGTCGGTTTGCCGGATGCTAGTTGACGGGGTGACGACCGGAGAGATAGCGGCGAGACTCGATGTCTCGCTACAGTCAGTCAATTTGCACCGCCGATCGGCGATGGAGAAATTAGGCGCGAAAACCAGCGAACAACTAGGCGTCTTGTTCCGGGATTACGTTTTCGCGGAGTGACGCCCGCTCCGGCGTTCCGCAATGACAAAGCTGAATTGCCCGCCGAACGGTTCGGTGCGATCGTTGCTGCCCAACAACTCTAAATCTCCAGGTCGCGTTCGGCCGCTGCGATCTTGCGTTTGCATCCGTCGGTCGAGTGCGTTTCGCGGATCCGGTCGATGAGTTCCTGGTAGTCTTCCAGAGGCACTCGACAAGCGATGCAAAGAAACCGGGAAGAAACCGAGCAAGATCATCCGCGAAGCGTTGGCCGCATACCTCGAGGCGGACGAACCGGCGATGACGCGTCTGGTCATTTGGTCAGTTCATTGTGCCGCGAATCGTCGTCGCTTCATATTCGCGTCCGGTTTCGGGCTACTAGGCTCGAAAAACCGAAGTGATCTTTCGGTATCCGCTGACGATCCAGTCGGCGACCTATGAGGACGAGTTCGTTCTCGCCCCCTGGTTCCGCTCAAAAATGAATCGATCGCAGGCGGTTGTCTGCGGCTTGGAGGAGTAAAGATGGAAACCCCACGAACCGTATCTGAATTGATGGTCGCCGCTTCCGAGGCGATGTTGGCCTGCGACACTCCGCGGTTGGAGGAGTTGCAGGCGGTCGTCGCCGGAGCAAACCGAAGAAGAATCCGCGGCCCAGCAGACCATGTTGGCCGCTATGCTCGAGGCGGCTTACGAGTTGGAGGGTTGATCCTTGCCGCCTGGATTGCCCGCGAGAGCCATCGGCCGGCGATCCGCCTCGCAATCCACGAGGGGATCGCCGTCGGTGCCTTTGCGGCGATGTAGGTGATGATCTTTTCTGCTTGTCGCTCGCATTCGTCGATTCCCCATCGATTCATTCGGCATGCGTATGCCTCGCAACCGCATCCAGTTTTCTTAAACCGCTTGGGAATAATCCGTAGCAATTCCGAACCGACGCCGCCCGCGGTGATCGCGGCAGAGGGGCGACGGTATCCGCATCGACAAAGTTTGACGACTTGCGGCGCTTCGTTCCCGCATTCGGGGCACTTATGTGTAGAGAAGGACGAGATCAACGGTATGGGTGTCCGATGTTAGCGAGATCGTGGCTTGCGGAAATCCCGGCGTGTCGTCGCAACAGCGGGCGTCTCCGTTGTCATACTGGACTTCTTCGGTCCAACCGGTGCCGGCGTCCCTGGTGAAACTGACGCTCGTAAATGACGAGTCATGATCCGGGTCGCTGGTGCCAGGTGCGTTCTCACGCCAGACGACCATATTGCTGCCGGCGCTCGCTGGCGAAGAAAAACTTAGCGAGTCGCAATTGGATTCCTGGGTTGCTGAACTGGTAGCTGGCTCGATCGTTGCCGTCAAGACTCGGACTGCTATTTGCATTCCGGTGTCTGGCTCGCTCGTTAGGCAGCGAAATTCGACGCAAATTGCGAGATAGTGCTGATGCTTGCAGTTGCCGTTCCAGAAGGGCGGCTCCGGATCCCCGTCCTTCCAACTACAACCCGACGCGTCGAAGATTTCCTCGAAATAGTGCAGGCGGCGATCGGCTGCTGTTCCGCTTGTCGGATCGACATCGGCGACCGAAAAATCATAGCTTCCGTTGAATTGCGAAAGGTCGCGGTCGCAGTTGAAATCGCCGTTCGTCGTTGGCAGCGCATCGGAGCAATCTGAAAACCCCGAAATGGTGACCCGCAGCCCGGTTGCCGTCTGGTCGACGCAAGGATCCGGCCCGCAGCAATTGCAACCGCCTGGTGCGTTCTTCTTTTTCATTCGCAATCCTCCCAGACTGCGATCAGGTCGCCGTTGCGATCTTCGACGGCGAAGATATAGGCGTTGGCCGCTACTGCCTCCGCGGCCTGGTTGTAGACAGTTTCCGATTCTCCGCTGATTGCCGTTCGGACGCCGGCGACCAATTCGTAGGCATCGCAAGTTGCCGACCCGAGAGTCGATCCGCTTATCGCCGCGATGCCACCTGAAGGTGCCCGGTAGATTCCCGACTTCGTGCCAACGCTGGCGATTTCGCCGATAACCAATCGGCCGCTGACATCGAGTAGCGTCACCCAAGTGTCGCTTGGTACGGTGCTGGTCGTTAAGTTCTTGACGTCCAGCGAAACGTCGCCGCTTGCGTTTTGGATCGCGACCAGGTTGTCGCTGCTGTCGATCGTGTATGGTGTCGCCGATCCGGTGCCGACGCTGGTTCCTGCAACCCCCGCGGTGATGGTGCTGGTCGTCTTCGCGAGCCATCCGTCGTATCGGTGCGAATGAACGCCGCCTCGCCTCGCTGCGTCGCGCAGCAGTCGATCGACGGCGTTGCTGATCGCCCTTGCGCGTTCGGGCGTATAGGCTCCGATCTGCGTCATGACGTCAGTCCCAGTGCCCCGTAGGAAAGCGGTTGATAGATTTGGAATTCCAAGAAGTGCGCGTTGGCCGACGTCGTTTCTTCGGTGCCGTCGGCTTTCAAAAGGACTGGCGAGGAGATCATTTCGCCCTTGTCCGTTCGGCCGATTCCAATGTCGCCATTGGCGTCCTTGACTCGGTACCCTTCGTGACGGACGCGTTTCCACCATGCCCGCGCTGCGGTCGTTTGATACGGATAGCGGAATTGAACCGTCGCGGTGACTTCGAAGTACTGACCGCCTGGCACGTTGTCGGCGATCTTTTCTTTCGCGTTAAATCCGGTCATCTTGCCGGTTCCCGCGGCGAAATCGAGGAACGTGTCGCTGTTGACCGAGTGCAGGTATTGGTGCGTTGATGCGAGATCAACCGCGGCATAGTTTTTTTTGATCGTGACGACCAGGTCGCTTAGGTCTTTCGTGACCCCTGCGATCGGCTCGCCGTTGACCGTCGCGATCGCCGCCCCATTGAGGTCTTCGTCGATCGGTTCCTGCGAGTCGACTTTGCCCCATGAGATTTCGGGCGGGTCGTTCAGTGGCGAGTCCTGCTTGCCACCTGGCCCGACTTCGCCTTCCCATTCGACGTCGACATGCCAATACAACGGTCCGATCTGCCGCGGCTTGACCTTCTTCGCGATGACGTTCGTCGTGTCGGGATGGATGTCGCCGACCTGCGGCAAGTCTGGCGTCGTCAGATAGATCGAGTCCAGGTCGTCGCTGGTCGTCGTTGGGACGGTGTAGGTTTCGCGGACCTTGATGATCCGCTTCCGTCCGTCTGGCGTTTCGAGGCTGGATGCGTAGTTGCTCCACATCCGTTTCGCGGGATCCGGCATGTCAGTCCTCGAATCCGTAGATGACGACCTTACATGCCGCCGTGTTCGCTTTCAGATAGAGCGTGGTTGACGGCTCGAGGCGGAACATCGCCGATTCGCCTGCCTCGAGACGTCCGCCGTATGCGCCCGTTGCAAACCCCCACTGGACGTAATTCGCCGCGTCGAGGTTTTGCATCAGCACCCATCCTTCGGTGCCCAGTTCGCTGAACGCTTCCGTTTCCTCGCTGGTGCCGATGGTCTTGTAACCAGGCGTTGGTCCGCCTTCCGCGGTTTGGTCGAGGGTGCTGTTGACGGTTCGGTCAAACTTGCTGTTCCCGTTGCTGAGGAACATTCGCATTGTGGTCTTGATTTCGTTGGCCATTTGGCTTCCCTTACCCGTTGATGACTTCGATCTGCAATTTGTCGCCGGCTTCCTGGTCGCGCTGTAGCGCTTCCATCCCTTTCAACGCGACGAGTTGTTCTTCCGCTTTTTTGTTGGCGATCTTCAGTTGCTCGAGTTCCTTGCTGGTCTGGTTTCCGCCTCGAGAGAGGAGTCGTCCCTGCGTTGCTTGCAGTCCGCTTGGCGTTTTGCTCGATAGCCCGCCTCCGTCGCCGCCTGCGAGGCTTAAATCGATCCCGTCGAAGAATCCCCCGCCTCCCTTACCAAGTAGCGTGTCGAGGGCGGTGAGGTTCTTCGCGAATTCATCGCCGAACGCGTTGGCAAGGTTGCCGCCGAGTTTCGCCATCTTTTCTTCGAGGGTCTTTTCCTTTTGCGTGATCGACCGACCGACAATCTCCGGAAGGTCTGGCAGATTGGTTTTGAATTCTTTGTTGAGTTCGGTCGTCGCGGTGACGCCGAAGTTCGCGATTGATGTCGCCAACGCCCCGACGCTTGCCTTGCTTCGCGTCGTCATCGCCGTGAAAAGTGCGGTGATGATGCCGACCGATCGGCTCGCCATGCTGCTGATCGTCGTTAGAACGTGCGTTGCCATGTCGGCGATAACGTTCGCGGTCGCGCTAGCGAACCACTTAACCATTGCCGGCAGGCTGTTCTCGAATAGGTGCGACCAGAACCCTTCCATGCGGGCTAGGATCAGTTGCCCTTGCGTGACCGCGATTTCTAGAACGGTCGGCAGGTTGGCGATCGTGGCGGTCGCGATGCTGATTCCCTTGACGATGAACCGGGCCGCGGTGTTGATCGCCTTCTGGATGAAATCCGAACCGCCCGCGACGGTCTCCGCGGTGATGCCGGCCGCTTTGGCAAGTGCCATAAACGAATCCTGCATGCGGCTGAACGCAACGCCCAGGACCGCTCCGGTCGCCCGCCCAACCGTCGCAACGGCGTCGAAAACGGGCCGCATGTCTTCGATCAGTTGCTTGCTGCGTTCGACCGCTGGTACGAGTGCCGCCGACAAGGATTCGGCAAACGCCGCGATGCCGGTGCTGATCGCCATCTTCATCGGCGCGAGCAACGCCCCCACCGATTCCATCAAATCGCCAACGCTGTTGCTGGCTCGAGTCATGACGCCTTCCAGCGTGCCGGCTGCGTGCGCTTTCTGCTGCAGTCCCTTCTCCGCGACCTGCAAAACGGCCGCCAGCTTTTCTTCGGTCGTCGTCGCGTTTCGAACCGCAGGGATGAGTTCGCCAAGTTCGCCGAAGACGCCGTTCGTCGCTCCGGTGACTCGCTTCATCGCCGTCTGGAGGTTGATCCCGGTCGCCTCCGAGAGACCGATCGCGGCTTTCGCTGCGTCGTCGATCGAATCGGTCGCAACGCCCAGCATCGATGCCTGCGCCGCCAGTCCCAGCGTTACTTCGTCGCCTACGTTGAGCGACAGCTGTAGCTTGCTGGCGAAGTCTTGGAGTCGCGGGGATGCTTGCGCCGCGGATCCGCCCGCCAGTTCGATCGCTTTCTCGAGGCTGCGGACCGCCTTCTCTTGAATGTTGAAGGCGGCGATCGAGTTGCTGAGTCCGTTGAAAATGCCGCGGATCGCTTTCAACGCTCCGAGGGCGATCGCGGCTGCGCCTGCCGCTTTCGCGATGCTTTTCAAACTGCCGACGAACCGTTGCGATGCTACGCGCGAACGTGCAGATGTCTTGTCGAGGGTCGTCCCGACTTTCTTAACGTTCGTTTCGGTCTTCGCAAGAATACGCGATGCGGCGTCCCTTGCTCCGATTCCGATGTTGACGTCTGCCATTGCTTTTTACTCGCTGTTTTGCCGCTCGATTCGTTCGGCGTCGATCTTGTTTTGATCGTTGGTTAGTTGTTGCCAGAGGGAAAGGAACCAAGCGGATTGATCCGCGATCCCCCCGGCGACCGGAAGCATGCCCTTGTCGCACATCGCGGCGACGTTGATGGCGTCCGTCATGTCGTGATCGAATTCGGCCCGCGGGCATCCGGCAAGCTGAAACGATCCGTCGGAGCAATGCGGACATGGGTTTCCGTCCGGCCCTTCGCCCGATTCTTCGCAGGCGGGGCATGCCACCAGGATCTTGCCGTCGGCGAAATCCTGGCCGCAGTGAGCGCCGCATGCCTTGCAAAGTTCGCCGCACCTTATGAGGGCGGCGATTCGGACTTTTTTCTTTCGTCCGCCGACAAATCCTGGCCGGCGATCGTTTGTTCGACGATTTCCATCGCGGTCGCTTCGTCGATCGTGTCGAATTGCGCGTCCGTGAGATCAGGGACGCAAATCCTCAGGGCGGCTTCCACCTGGTCGAATAGAGCGACCGGGTCTTTTTCCTTGCCGGCATTCTCGACCGCTTGCACCAGGCCGATCAATTTCCGCTTCGCCCGAAGGCTGAGGGCGACCGCTTCGATGGTTCGCCCTTTCGTTCCGTACTCGACGACGAACCTGTCGCCTGGTTCGATGCTGCTCAATTTGTCACCTTAGGCAACGAGGGGAGTGAATACGATCGAGAGTTCCTGGTCCTGCGTCGCGCCGTTTTTGTTGGCACCCCAGGTGAGGTCGTCGGTTTCGATCCGGTTTCGGTCGCCTTCCTGGCTGTTCTCGATCTGCGCTTTCGGCGCGTTGAAGGCGAGTTCCGCATCGCTGGTGCCGCCTTCCGGCCCTTTGACGGTGATCGCCAGTGCCGCTTCGGTTGCGGATAGCCAGTCGCCATACGGGTCGTCGGTCGCCACCAGGGTCGATTCCGGGTCCGCGGTGATCTTGACTTCCCGGTTCGTGATAACGCCGGTGACGTAGCCCGAAGCGGTCGCGGGGTCTTCCCGCATCACGACGTTGTTGCCGGCGTCGATCGTCGCGCTGCTGACCTTTTGTGCAACGCTGGCGAACGTCATCGTCCCTTCGCCCCATCGAAGGGCCGCGGCGGTCGGATGGGTCGGCGTGAGAATGGCTCCGTCGGCGACCGCTTCCCATGCGCCGGTGAAGGTCCATTCAATGTGTGGCATTCCGCCTGCCGGCAGGACGACCTGGAACGTACCAACCGCGCCGATGATCTTTTTAATCCGGTCGGCTTGATAAACCGCCATCGTCAAAGTCTTGACGTTCGATCCGATCGATTCGCTTCGCGGCGTGAACGTGCCGCTGGAATCCACCCAACCGCAGGCCGGCAATAGGACGCTCGCCCAAGTCGGAACCGTCGACGTGCCGTCCCATCCGAGATCGGTCTTGAAGGTCACGACGCCCATTCGCCCGCCTGGTACGCTTGGCAGGTATCCGAATCCGCCCTGACCTTCCCGCTTATTGATCGGGATCGTCGGTTGCGCCGCGATGTCGTATGCGTTGAACGATGCATCGCTGGCCGACAACGCGATCGCGGTGCCAGGCGTCGTCTCGACTTTCGCGGCGAGGAGTCGGATTCGTTTAAGAAGTGCCATCGGGTTGCTCCGTGGTTGGGTGGTTGTAGACGTCGATCCCGGCTTCCGTGATCTTCCAGGTCATCCCGAGTTCGCCGGCCAGGTCGCCAATCGCCAAAACGATCGCGACGAAGGTCGCCCCAGTCGCGTTGATCGTGCAGGAGACGATGTCGTCGTCGTGCTGGTAAACCGCAACGCCCCGCAGGCGTTCGTTTTTGGCATCCGGGTCGTTGGTGACCACGGCAGTGTTCGGGTAGACGGCGTGACCGCCTGCCGGCGTGATTTCTTCCGCGATGGCGGTCGCCAAGGTTTGCGCGAGTGTCATTTGATCGTTCCGCTTTTCTTGAGACGAAGGAACCGAATGCGGCGTCTGATCTGCTTCGTCAGTTCCTGCCTGGTCGCCTTGACCGTCGGCTGCTTCAATTTCTGGACTTTGAAAACGCCCCAGGGCGACGGTCCGTGTAGTTTCTGTATCGGTAGGCGTTTCTTGCCGACGCGTTTGAAGGCGTGACCGCGTAGCTTGACCGCGGTCGCCCCTGGTTTCGGTCCCATGAACGCGCCCGCGACGGTCTTCCTTCCTTGCCGTTTGCTGATCTTGTAGCTGACACCCGATCGAGTGTGCCTGGCTTTGTATTCCTTAAGGGAAACGCGGGCAGTCTTCGAAAGGCGGACGTTGCTGTGCAGGCTGGTTCGTGTCGCCTTGCTGGTGATCTTGATCGTTCGGTTGACCGCTTTCGCGCTGGTCGCCAATTCTTGCCGCACCTGTCGCGACATCGTCGTCTTCGTCTTCCTTGCCGTCGCGTTGATCGCGATCTTGAGTTCGTTCGGTAGCTTCCGCCTGGTTGCCTTGACCATCGCCTCGAGTTCGCGAAGTTCGCGTTTGTCGACGGTCAGTTCGATCATGCGCGTGCCTGGTAGGGGTCGTTTTCTTCAACGCGATAGAGGACCGATAGCGGGACGTTGATTCCGCCAAAGCTGCCGTCTTCGTCGATCGTTTCCCGGCTTTGCCATTCGGCGTCGATGGCGAGTCCGTCGAAGTTGTGCCACTGGACGCTGCCCGTCGTTACTGCCAGGACCACGTCCGCGCTGATCGTGTTGATGTACTCTGCGACCGGCGTTGTGTCGGTTTCGCTTGGCATGACGTGGCAGCGAATGTCGAACCGTTGCTCCCATCCGATCGAGGGCGGGTTGCCTGGTCGATCGAAATCAGGGGCGCGTTCGGGATCGTCCTGCGTCAACACGACCTGCAGGTGCTTTGGCGTGTAGTTCCCCCGCAGCGTTGGCCGGACGACTTCCTTGATCTTCGTCGTGCCGACATAGTCCGCGGTGAGCAAACGCAACCGAGCGTACAAAGTCGCGGCGATGCGTTCGTTGATCGGTCGTGCAGTTGTTACCGACATTCGAGAACGAGCATTCCGGGGTCTTGCTGCAAAAGTTGCGTGATCGATCGTCGCTCCGCGCTCTTCCCGTCGCGGGGAGGGAGCGTAATCTGGTCGCCGCCGAGGTTGAGTTCGCTGCTGCTGATGCCGTCGGTGCTGTCGTTGGCAACGTAGACCCGAAAGACCGGCGCGACGGACGCCTGGTCTTCCGAAAGGGTCGCGATCTGGTCGCGGATAACGATGGCGTTAATTGATCGATCGGTCGGCTCCGCTTCCCCAAAGTCTTGATGAGGGTGGTACGTCACCGATTCCGCGAAATCGCTGGTGCTTGTGAACACCAGCGTTGCGTCCGATTCGATCTGGTCCGCTAGCGTCATCGCTTATCGCCGGCAAACGACCCGGATGTAGTCCACCGAGACGGAGTCGGTGTTGGCGTCCGACGTCTTCTGCAGCTGAACGATCGGCTGCAGGCCGGCGCTGTATGCCGCCATCGAGAAGGTCGTTCCAGCTGCGACCCGTGCGCCGTTGACGTAGAACTTGACGTCGCTTTTACCGCCCGAGAAATCAATCACCAGGCGTTGATAGGCGTCGACGAGACTCTTGCCGGTCGCGACGTCGTCGTTGTCGGTCGTCCCGTCGTCGCTTTCCACAACGATCGAGTTGCTGCCGGCCAACTTGAACAACGCTGCCGCGGCGATGCTGTCCGGGTCGTCTGCGCGGGCCGATCCGACGCCGATCGACAGCGTGGTCGCGCTGTCGAGGGTCGCTTCGGTCTTGACCATGAATTCGACGAGATCGATCTTGTCGATGTCGAACGGTAGCTGGTCGCCGAAATGCAGGCAGACGTTCTCGACTTCCGTCGTCGACGCCAGTTCCATTTTGAACGCGCCGCCGTTGTCGCTTTCGAGCGTGAACGCTGGCGATCCGCCCGAGGACGTGTCGTCGATCAACCAGGGCGACCCAACGCCGCCAGTGGCGTCCGGTGCAGTTGCGCCGATGAAATCGTCGCAGAATTCGATAAAGTCTTGCTTTCCAGCCATTGTCTTGAAGTCCCTTTTTGGGGTGTGGTTGTTGTTGGTCGAAATGCCGCCCCCTGACGTGCAGGGGGCGGCTATCAATCATCCGGCTGTTGGTTAGCCGGCGTTTTTGTAGACCCCGCGATAATCGATCGCTTTGGTGCCGAAGGTCTGCCGCACTTTGTGCTTCCAGACGTCTTTGTTGAAATCCCATTCCGATTCGATGACCGGCGATTCTTCGCCTTGCAAGAACGCAAGCTCGACGGTGTCGACCTGGTTGTTCGCCGCGGCGAGATACCAGGCGGTCGCCGAGTTGCCGTCGAGTTGCGGTTCGACGATCGGCGTCAATGCTCGCCCGCCACCAGGTCCATAGATGTTCTTGGTGTTGGAGTTACCGGCCGCGGTTCCGCCCGCCGATGGATCCGCCATCGAACCGAGCAGTTGCAGTACGGTCGCCGAAAGGGCGACCGGCACGATGATGAACCGCGGAACGACGTTGATGATCGCGTCGGTCAGGCCGGTTTGCGTCATCATCGAAACGTAGGCGGCATTCAGGGTCGTGATGCTCGGTGCGCCGGTGCTGCCGGCGAGGTTGCTGTGGCTCGAGTGGAACAATGCAACGCCGTCGTTCAGGTCGTCGTTGTCGGTGAGGACTTCATAGACCTTTTTGTTCTGCGTTCGCCGTGCCGCGGCTCCGTGCATCGCGGGGATTCGGCTGATCGCGTCGAGGTCGTCGTTGACCACGGTTTCCCAGGTGACGCTGAATACGCGACCGAATTTTTCGATCGAGTACTTTTCGCGTTCGTCGGATTCCGACCCTTCCGGGTAGTCGCTGTTTTCGGGGACATGCTCGAGGTCTGGCGATTCGCTAAACCGGATCCGGTTGATTTCTTTGAAATCGGCGACCGATGGTGCTTGGCGTGCCCACATCGACCAGGTGTAATCCGCTTCCTCGTAACCCGCATTCAGCGTTTTGTTGGCTGCGTCGAGGAGAAGGTTCGGGAACGATCCGGTCGTGTGATACGCTTCGCCGGCCCGCTGGATCCGGTTGATCGTCGGCGTGTGCCCGAGGGCAACCATCGCGATGTCCTTCTGGTTCATGCGGTCGGTGTTGATCCGCCCGCGCTGGAGGATGCGTTCGGCGATCCGCATCATGCTCATGTGGCGGAAATCATCGGCACCTGGTGCCGGCTTGTTTTCGCCTTCGAACGCTGGCCGGCTGACGCCGCTGGATGCAACGCTCCGCATGATCAACCCGTCGCGAACGGCGGCGTTGAACTTGTCGGTTTCGCTTTCGGTCACCCGAGTGCGGGTGATGTCGTCGTCTGGTCGCCGGCCGAGTTCTTCGCTTTGCTTTGCCATTTCTCCGAGGATCCTTTTGCGGGCGGTGTTGAGGGAAAGACCGCGACGGCAGAGGTCGTCGGCAAATGCCCGCTCGATTCCGACCCCTTCGCATGCGGACTGGATTTCTTGGATGCGTCGACGCTCCGATTTGACTGCCTTGTCGACGGCGCGTTCGGTCTTGTCGTCGTCTTCGCGATCTTCTTCTTCGTCGCCTTCTTCGCGTTCGGTGTCGTCGCCTTCTTCGGCGTCGTCTTCTTCGCGTTCGGTGTCGTCTTCTTCTTTTTCGTCTTCGGCCCGTTTGACCGGGTTATCGATGACCCATCGAAGAATCGCGGCGTTGTCTTCCTTGATCGCTTCCGGCATTCCGCGGGCGATCAGTTCGGCGAGCAGTTCGGGATCCATTGTTTCGTCTTCTCCGTGATATTCGTAGGAACGCCGCAGTTCGCGGACGCGTGAGGTTGGGTCTGCGCCCGCTGCGACCAGCGAGGCGTCGGTCGGTTGCCATGCCATGACGATGTCGGTCGGTCCGACAAATTCCCGCTCGCCGATGGCGTAACTTTCGCCTCGCTGCAATTCGAGGATTTCGTTGGGCGAGGCGGTGATCGAGAAGTCCGTCAGGTGCCCGTCGCGAAGTTTGCGATAGGCGTTCTGCGATTCGACGTCGTCGGCGAAGGTTGCCCGTCCGATCAGTTGATCGCCTTGCACTTCGATGTCGCGGACGCTTCCGTAGACGTTGCGGACGGTCGTCCGGTCGTGACTATCAACGATCGGCAGCTGTCGCAGGCTGGTGCGAAACTGGACGCCGTCCATCATCAGGATTTCGTCGACGTGCGTTTTTCGCTTCGCGTCGTATCGCCGAACGGGATTCTCCGTCGCGATGATGACTGCGATGCTGCGATCTTCGTCGTTGGCCGAATCGGCAACGATGGAGACCATTCGCAGGATCTGCTTGTCCTGGTTCGCGTAGGTGTTGACGCGACGAGGACGTTTTTGCTTTTTAGCCATCGATCGCCTCCAGTTCGTCTTCCGTTTCTTCTTCTTCCGCTTCGTCGTCGTCGACGTCTGGTTCGTCTGGTTTCGCGTCTGGTTTCTCCGCTGCCGGCGTTCCTCCGCTGAGGTTCGGCTGGAGTCCGAGGTCTTTCATCAACTGCACTTCTTTGGCTCGCTGCCGCAGAACCGTTCGCCAGTTCTTACCCTTCGCCGCGGTTTCGTCCTGGTAGGTGCTTTGCATCGCGTCGATCGCTGCCGCGGACGAGGCTTGCTCTTTCGTTGGGTCGACCCATTCCCATCCCTGTGGCAAGTGCTTGACGGGTGCTGCCTTCCGCCTCGCCTGGAGCAGTTCGGTCATAGTTGGGAATCCATCGACGCCGGCGATCGCTGCCGCTTCGGTGAATCGGTCCCAGGTCGGTTGACACAGGTTGTTGCAGAGGTATCCCTGCCACCTGCGGAATCGTCGGCGATCCTCGAGTTGGCTTGCTCGGTTCGCGCTGTAGTTGGTCTTGCTGTAGTCCCTTGCGACCGTCTCAAAACTCAGGCCGGTTCCGACGCTGATGCCTCGAAGCATCAGGTTGATCCACGGTTCCGCGGCGCTGTTCGGGCGACCGGGGTTGGCCGAATCGATCGATTCGTTTGGCCCCAGGTGCATGATCATGCCTGGCTCGAGGTGTTCGTAGCGGTTGCTCCGTTCGTCGACGTCGTCGTCGAGATCCGGGTTGAGCAATCCTTCCGTTTCGAGCGTGCCGTCGCTCTTAATCGCAACCGTGAAACAAGAGGCGACCGCGCTGGCCTGCAGTTCGTTGTCAACGTAGAACCCAAGGTCGCGGATCCACGTTAGGACGGGTGCGAACCATGAAATCCCGCGGCTCTGTCCGATCCGGTCTTGCCGAAACAGGTGGCGGATGTTCCGTGCCGGGATCCGTCGCGGCTCTTGCCGCAGGACACCTGGTGCGGTTGGGTGTTCGGGATAGATCCAGTACGCGACCGGCTTGCCGAGGTCGTCGATTTCGATCCCGCGGACGACCCGGTTCTTGCCGCCGATCTTTCGGAACGTGTAATTGTCGCGGTCGCTCGCCAGGCGGTCCGCCTCGATCAATTCAATGGCGAGGGGAACCGGGCGAGTGATGCCGCGATGAGTCTTGCCAGGCGTGTTGACGTAGTGGACCAAGCATTCGCCGGCTTCCACAATTTCGCGTTGAGCGAGTGCCTGGATTTCGTCGAAGTTTAGCTGCCCGTTGACGTCGCAAACTTCGCACCAATCTTGCCAGACGCTGTCGCGTTGTTCGTTTTCGTCGGTCCGGTCGTTGCCGGCGTCGTCTTCCAGCATCGATTGCGTTTTGATGCCGTTGCCAACGACACTCGAAACGATCGTATCAACGACGCCCCATGCGTATGCGTTATCGCGGACGAGCATCCGTGCCCAGGCCCGCATGTTGTCCGCCCCGAAAGGGCCGAGGAGTTCGTTGTCCGCCGATTGATTCGTCGGCGTCCGGCTTGCCGTCAGACGGTTTGGCCTGGCCCCTTCGTAGGAACGCAGGACGCGTCTGGCGTGCGAACGTTTCAAACCGGCGACCGGCGAAACCATGCCGACCATCTTGTCGATTGCTTCTCCGATCATCCCTTGCTGGCCCTTCCGATCCGCGCGACCCGAAACGCCCCGTTCGATTCCCGGCTCACTTGCCGCTCGAGGGTCGCGCGTGTCGCCATCAACGAATCAAGATCCAACCGGGTGACCGTTCGGTCGCCGATCGAGTAGCTTTCGTGCTGGCCGGTCAACAACGCGTCGATCGCTGCGTTGACCTTCGTTAAGAGTTGGGATGCCGTTGCCATGCCCGCAATTGAGCAGGTCGCGGCGATAAACTTGCATCACCGGGACACATGCGTACCATGTGGATGGTATTCCCGTCCGAAAACTTGCCGAGGCATCGATGAACCAGCCCGAAGTTCGCACAATCGTCGTCCAAAACGCCCCGAGTCCTGGTCTGGCCGCGGTGCTTTCCTTCTTCGTTCCCGGCTTAGGCCAGCTATACCGAGGGCAGATCTTTTACGCTGGCTTCGTTTTCGTTGCCTGCCTGGTTCTCTACTGCCTGGTGCTGACCATTCCCTTCGCCATGCTGCTGCACCTGGCCGCTGTCGTCGACGCTGGCCGGCGATGAAGGCTGCGCGGTACTGGCATCCTTGTAGGTATTGCTGCAAAACATGCACTTGCAGTAGCGGATGACCGCCCCGCTGGTTCGCTTCGTCTTGTAGACGCGAACGTAATCGGAATCCTTCGGCCGCTTCGCCTCGCATAGCGAGCAGGGTCGCGGACGGTATTTGGCCGGCTCCGGTCCGGTTTGGTCCGGTTTCGGTCCGGTTTGATTCGGCCTGGTCGTTTGTCGTCGTCCCATCAAGTTCTCCTTCGTTGTCCTTGGACCCATCCACCTGGACGGGTTTTGAATCGACCGTGATTCGGTCGTCGCTTCTTCTGCTTCTTCTTCGCGCCGCCATCGACCGCTTTCGCGGCGATCTTGATTTCTGGTCCGCTGAGGATTTCGACGCCCATCCCGCCTGCGGCCGCTGCCGCCTGGTAGGTCGCATCGAGCCAGTGGTTGTTCTTGCCGTGCGGGTACCAGTATTTTTTCGTTCCCTTGCCGGCGACGAATTCCTCGACGTATTCCTCCGCGGTGATGTGCTGCGCGAAGGTCAGGTGTTTCTTCCGTGGTCCCGGCGAAAAGAGCGAGAGGCTTCCCCGTCGCAGCATGTTTTCGTCGTCGAACGTCGGCGTTAAAAACCGCTCATGAACCCATTGCTTCCAGTAGTCGGTGTCAAGATTCCAGAGCCAGACGCCCTTTTCCGTTTGCTTGCTTGCGTGTAGGTGGTTGGCGACGATCGTGTTCGTGTTCGCTTTCGGTTGCTTGTATCCGCCGACCCCCTTGCTGACATGAAAGTTCCCGCCGACCTGCCGGATGAATTCGTAGGCGGAATCGGTGAACGTCCCGCTGTCGACCATCACCGAATTGATCGACCGCTCCGTGCCGGCTGCGTCGACGATCTTTGTGGCGAGGAGTTCGTCCCGCCAGTTGACCAGTGCCCGGTAGATCGCCGGCTCGCTTTGGTCGTTGTCCATCGATTCGTCGGTGCCGTAAACGTCCGCGACCCCGTAGTCGAAGATGCAACCGCCCGCCCCTTTCCACCAGGCGATGCCGACCCAGTGGCATCGGTATTTGCCGAGGTCGATCCCGTAGGTGATGCACGTCGTGTTCGCTGGCACCTGCAATCGATCGAGTCCGCTGTTGCGGCTCGCAACGATTCCCGCTGTCAATCCGCTGCCCTGCGGGCCGACCGTCTCTGGCGGGTCGTTGTCGTCTTCGGTCGCGACCGCTTCTTCGCCGAAGTCCGCGACCCGGTTGTAGTATGCTTGGATCGCTGAGAGCTCTATCGTCTCGCCGTCTTCGGCATCGCGGCGATCGTAGCTGTATGGGTTGCTGATTTCGGCTCCGCGATCCATTTCGGCCTGGTTGTCGCGGTAGAACCGAAACGCGACCCGCGCGTCCGGGTCGTCGTCGGCCCTTGCTTGCCGAAGTTCGATGTATTCGTCCCAAAGATCCTTTCGGTCTGGTGGCGTGATCATCTTTCGGAAACGCCGGCCCTTCCACGAAGGCTTGCATTTCCGGTCGGTGTATTTGTACGCGATGCACTTCCGGTTCTGCGTCGTGCAAAGCATGACTCGCGAAACCCGGCGACCGCTGCCGCCCAATCCGCCGACATCCTTTTCGATGATGTCTTCGTTCTTTTCGATCGTCCCGTCGCTTTCGGCCGTTTCTTTGTTCTCGATGTCGTCGAGGATCGCCAGCGTTGGCCGATGGTCACGAAAGTTCGTGCCTCGAATCGGTCCGTCGACGCCCAGGCTGGACATGATCTGTCCCTGGCTGGTCGGTTCGCATTCGTCCGGCCAATCGGCCGGCAGTTGTTCCCTGGTGATCGTTGGGAAGATCAGGTGGTCCGCTGCGATTTCGATGTTGGTCGAAACGCCGCCGACGGTTTGCATTCGTGCCCTGCTGGACCATGCCCCGACCGATTGGAAGGGGACGCCTACTTCAGGGAAATCGGCGATCAGTTCGGCGTTCTGCTGCAGGCGTTCCTTGATGGTTTTGAGTTCGTTCTGCGATTTCGTCTGGCTCTTGCCGATGACAATCGGGAAGGGCGAAAGTCCGGCGAACATCAGGTAAACCGCCCCGTACATCGCCAGGCGGGTGTTGTGCGTCACAGTGAATCGATCGCCGATCAAAAACGTACTCGTTGGTGAATCGACTTGGATACATCGGACCGGGACAGAATCAACTGGCTCAATCGATACCACCGCTTTTGGCCGCGGAACGCGAAACATCACTCGCTCCGCTTTTCTTGGCAACCGAAACACCTGGCTCCTTGCTGTGAAACGAGTTCGATAGTACGTCTTGCCATCGATTTGCTTTTCCGAAATCGCACCAGGGCGTTCCCCGATCGATGCTGCCAGGCGAACAACTGCCTCGCACAATGACCGACGAGCGTTGGAAAATTCCACTTGCCCTCGTTTTGAAATGCTGCCATCCGTATCAAGCAATCCAGCGAGTAACGAGGTCCGCTGTTCTGCGCTGCCCTCAAAATAAATCGACGGGATGGATTTTGTCCCCAACGCTTTTATCTCCCGTAGCAAAACAACGAGCGAGGTTTTCCTGAGACCTTCTTTTCCTCCCTTATGGACCGTCATCGCCGAAATACCGTGGCGATTCGCTAGTTCCTGGTAGGTCCCCTTTTCAGTTACTGCTGCCAGTATTTTCTTTCGCATTGCGGTTGACCGGCTCGACCCCATTCCAATGGTAAATGTCGTGCAACCCGCACCTTTTTTGCGTCTCGATGTGCCGCTGCAATCAAGGCACGCTCGTTTGAACTCTCCGACAAAGTGCCCTTTGTCTTCGTCGCTGGTGGTAAATTCGTTTCGGTTGGTCGACCCGTCGCCCAACCAGCAGCCAAAAACATAGGGATCAATTGGCAACTCAACCGGAGGCCGTTCTATTTTCGAGGCGATGGGTATCGTAAATCGGTGCCCCTTGGATAGAGACAATCCTGCATCCGCCATTTGTTGCGTGGTCACGACCCTTCGGCCGCAACTGCTTCGATTGACAAGCCATTGGTGATCCGCATCGGCGATGACCGTTTCGCCGTCCGCTAGTGTTACGCGATAGCACTTTCGCTCTTTCTGCACCGGTGTCGCAAAAGTAACTTGCGTCGGGTTGCCATCCATATCAACCAGCGAGTCGCCGACCGAAACGTCGCCCATCGCAACCGTCGTTCCATCACTTCGGTGTAAAACCGTATCTAACGACAATGCCTTCCCTTCGCCTCGAGGTCCGGCGAGTGCGTAGTCGCCGCCGTACCTGGCCGCATCGATGATGCTGTTGAGCATCGCCTTTCTGTCCGGCGTGAACGCCTGGAAAAAGGTTGATCCGAAGTAGGTCGTCAAAAACAACTCGGCGTTGGCCAGGCAATCAATCCGGCGCTGGACGTTCTTCGGCAGGGGGATCCGCAGGTCGCGTTCCTTCGCCCGCTTCGCCGCCATCAGTTCCCGTTGTGACTGCCGTTCGTCCTGCTTCGCTGGTTCCGGTTCGTTGATCAGTTGCTGCAGGATCGACGTCTGTTCGGCGATCGGTAACTCTGCCAGCAGGGACGACAATTCCGAGTTGCTCAGCGATCGCAGAAAATCGATTTCCTCCTTCGTTGCCTTTCGGGGTGTCGTCATGCTGGTTTTGTGCCTCCGCGGCGATCAGTGCGCGGCTCGCCGCGGTGACTTGGCGTGCGTTGCTTTCGGGGTCGGCGATGATCGACATCAACCGTCGAACCATCAGCGATCGATATTTGTCGTCGATTGGCCATCGCTGGTTCATTGCTTGCTCAAAAAGTCGCATGTCGCTGCGTCGTAGCGGTTCGTCTTCGTTCATTGGTCGAGGTACGAATCGCGATAGATGTATTCGAAGCATGCCCCTTCGTCGCATCCGCCGTCGATCGCGGCGACCCAGCGTTCGTGCTGCTCCGTTTGGTCGACGTCGACCAGCGTGGTTGATCCGACAAAGATCGGCGTGTTGATCTCGTAGGGTTTCCCGCGGATCGTGATCCAGATTCGGTATCGCCCGCCGATCTTCGCCCAGGTGTATTCGTCGCGTCCGCCCTGGCAAACGATGCAGTCGGCGATCTGGTATCGCTTTTCGCCTGGCACGTTGCGATGAAGGAGCAATTGGCGAAGGGTGACGGTTTCGCTGCCGCCTTCCTTGACGTAGTTCAATTCAACCGCATCGACTTCGATGTACTGGACGCCGGCCGGCCGGTTCGTTTCCCGATCCGTGACGGCTCCGCTCGCCTTGCCGGCGCTGAACGCTAGCCCGCCGCATACGAATCCCCCGGCCGTTGCCGCTAAGATCGCGACGATGAGCGTCCACTTCGCGGCTCGATACATTCGTTCGGCTGATTCGTAATCCATGCTCGCTACCCCCAGGTGTGCTCCGTGATTCCATTGCTATGCCGCCTCGATCGTTCGACCGTCTCGAATCAAAACTGCCCGCTCGCCGGTCAACGCTTCCCAGCGTTGGACGATGACGTCGCAGTACTTCGGATCCAGTTCGAGTAGCCTGGCCCGTCGCCCGAGTTGCTCGCATGCCGACATCGTCGATCCGCTGCCGCCGAAAAGGTCGAGGACGGTGTCGCCTTCCCTGGTGCTGTTGCGAACCATGAAGGCGATCAGATTGACCGGTTTCATCGTCGGGTGGTCGACGCTGACCGTCGGCCGGCTTTCGCGGATCGCCGTTGGGAATTCGCCGTTCCGGTATTTGTTGATCAACTCGATCAGTTCCGGCTTGCCGAGTTTCTTGAGGTCGATGTCGTCGTCGATGACCGTGGTCTTGTCAAACTTGCCATACCAGCAGTGCGCCGCCCCTGGCTTCCATCCATAGAGGATCGGTTCGTGCTTCCAGTTGTAGTCCTGCCGGCCTAGAACCATGCTGTTCTTGACCCAAGTCAAGAGTTGCTTCAGTTCGAAACCCGCGGCGTTGTAGGCGTTGCGAAAGTTGACGCCTTCCGTGTCGGCGTGACAGACGTACATCGGCCCGCCTGGCTTCGTGACCTGGCATGCGTTGGTGAACGCGTCGAGGAGGAAGTTATAAAACTCGCCGTCCCCCATTTCGTCGTTCTCGATCGTCAACGCGTCCGCGGTCTTGCCTTCATAGGCGACGTTGTAAGGCGGATCCGTGACAACGGCGTCGACGAACGTGTCGCCGACCAACGCTCGCACGTCCGCCTCGCTGGTCGAATCGCCGCACATCAGTCGGTGCTTGCCGAGTTCGTAGATGTCGCCTGGCTTCGTCGTTGGCGTTGCAGGCGGTGCCGGCGTTGGGTCTTCGTCGAGTTCGTCGTCTTCGCGAAATTCATCGGCGATCGCGGCGAGTTCGTCGTCGGTGAATCCTGCCGCGGCGAGGAGATCCGGGTCTTCCAGTTGGAGTCCCTCGAGCGTGCCCATCAGGACTTCGTTGTCCCATTCGGCAAGTTCGGCCGTTCGGTTGTCTGCGATCGCGTATGCGGTCGCCTCGCTGCTTTCGAGGGCGGTTTGGACGACCGCTATGGTTTCCCATCCAAGTTGCCGTGCCGCCTCGAGCGTGCCGTTGCCGGCCCGAACGACGCCGCTCTTATCGATGACGATCGGTTTCTGCTGGCCGAACCGTCGAAGGCTTGCGACGATCGTGGCGAGGTTGTGGTCGCCGTGCTTTCGTGCGTTCGCCGGATCGCTGCTCAGTTGTTCGACGCTTAGTTGCTGCACTTCCATTCGGTGTCAATCCATTGATAAAGGTCGTCGAGGGTTGTGAAGACCGGCTTGCCAAGTTCGCGGGCTAGCCTGACTTCGTTGTCGGCTCCGCTTGATTCTGATTGGCGATAGCCGATCGACGGTTCGACCGCATCGAGGCGGACGAGGGCATCGCACCTGGCGACGATTTCTTCGGCGTATGCGATCCAGTCCTGGTATCGCCTCGGAAAGACCGTGTGTTGAAAGTGTGACCAAAGGGGTGCGATCGGCGTCGCGAGTTTCGCGGTCAACATCGCGTCAAATATGCGGCATTGAAAGTTCGTGTTGATCGCAGGGTCGCCGCTCGTGTAAGGCGATGCGATGTAAACCAGGGGCTTCGTCACCAGATGTCCTCCACTGGCAGTTCTTCGTCGATGTCGGCGAGGGCGATAACCATCGGCCCTTCGATCCGTTTCTGCTGCCGGATGACCCGTCGTCTCCGTTCGATCGTCGGCGTCCATCCCTCGCGAATCCTTGCGGTTGCGATCGCAATCTCCGTTGGCGATGGGTTGGCTAGGTCGCTCAAATCATCCGTGTCCACATTTCCCCCTTTCCCCCATCCCTGGTGAAAAACTCGAACTAACTTTGTGATCAATAACCGGGCTGCTTTTCGCCGCTATCGGTGGTCATGGGGGCAGAAGGAACCGACGGGGGGGGTGCCTGGCAGCATCCCTCGCAAACGACCCCGCCTGGTTGGCTGTTGTGGTGGTCGATCGCTTTCATGATCGTCGCGTTCGCTGCGTATGAAAGAAGGGCGACGGCTGCTATCCCTAGCATGATCATCCCTGCGATTGCTGTTCGTTCCATGTTCATTCCTTTGGCTTTGCGATCGGCCGAACGTATGGTTCGTGGTCTGGTTTCGTCTTCGGTGCCGGGTTCATGCGGCTGGTCCTGGCGTGCCCTGGAACGCACCAATCGTGGACTGGATTGACCCAAGGGAATCCATCGTTATCTGGTGCCCGCATTCGACACTGCCCTTCTCCCGTGACCATGTTGCTGTGATCGAACGCTACGCAATCGCCGCAGGTGAAGTCGATTTCTTTGCTCATGCTTCCGTTCTACCCTGGCTCCGTGATTCCTTGCAGCGTTTATGCTTTCTTGATTAGGGCAACGCCGCTGCTGGCCGTTTGTGAATTGCTGCCGCTGGTCATTTGGAGGTCGTATGGATGCGGCCCGAAATCGTCGTCTGTGGTCAGTAGTGCAAACGCCGTCTCTGTGGTCGTTAGCGTGACCGTCAGGGAAGTACTCGAGGCAACCGTTACGCTGGCCGACATGATCGTTGCTCCGGTGACCCGATGCGTGATAACGAGCGTGCCCGTCCAGCCGGTGTAATCTTTGGCAACCGTGAACGAGACAAGCGGATTCGCCGTTCCGTCGTAGCTGTCGCCCTTGCGAAGCGTGAATGTTGCGACATTCGTGTTTTCGAAGGCTTCCTGCCCGCCTGCCTGCGAAAGTTTGGCAACGCTGCGAGTTGCTGCCGTCGATTCGCCGGTATCGTCGGTGGCGAATTGTGCGAGGGCCGCTTGCGTCAAACTTCCGACCGTGACGTTGCCACCTGCCGCCCCTTGCGCGATTTTCGCAACGCTACCAGTCGCCGCGGTCGATTCTCCAGTGTCAGTCGTGATGAATTTCGCCAACGCTGCCGCTGTCAGGTCGTTCACGGTCGTTCCAGCGACGATGTCAATCGTATCGCCTGCCGCCATCGTGAAGATTCCCGGATCGCTCGCCAGCGTGATCGTTTTGGTCGATCCGGTGTAATTGAGGACGTGACCGACCGCTTTCTGCGTCGAGGTTGCTGAATCGGTGACGATGACCGTCGCTCCGTTATATGCGTCGTCGTCGCTGCTCCCTGCGGTGAGCGTGAACGACGTCTGGCTGGCGAGCGTTGCGATCGTCGTGGTTTGCAAAAGATCAGAACCGCTCCCGCCTCCAGTCCATGCCGCATCGCCGCGGTCGCGGATTTCCTCGAGCGTATCGGTACTGCTTGACCACGTCGCACCCTTGATCTCGGTGAAAGCCGTCGTCACTTCCGCGTGCGTTGGCGGGTCATACGCGTTGAGTGCGTCGGTGCATTCGCTTTGCACTTCCGCATCCCAGGATGAGTTCCACGGGATCGCGGTCAAGCCGGCACCCGCCGAACCGATTTCGGCGGTATCGGTCACGATGTCGGTAAGCGTTTGACCCGCCGAGCCCGGCGTCGTGTAGTTCGTCAGGTCCGCATCGTGGACGTCATCGGCGACACCGCCAGTCGTCAGGTAGCTGTGCGCCGCATCCCACTCCGCGCCAAATGAACCGCCCGTGAGATGGTCCGCCGCCGCTTCGTTCCAAACGGCATCTGCCGCGTCCCCTGCCGAATGCGTTGAGAATCCGGTTGCGGTCAGCCAATTGCCTTGATTCGTTTGTAATTCGGCCGTGTCCTGAACAATCGCCGCAAGCTGTGTCGAGTTGCTGTCGATCTCGGCTCGAATCGCTGCCGCCGTTGCTCCCGTGCCGGTTGATGCAACAATATCGATCGTGTCGCCTACTGCCATTGTGAAAATCGCCGGATCGCTCGATAGCGTGATCGTCTTGGTTGATCCGGTGTAGTCGCTTACCGCACCGACGGCCTTCTGCGTCGAGGTGGCCGAATCGGTGATGATCGCGATGGCTCCGTTGTACGCGTCGTCGTCTGCTGACCCTGCGGTGAGCGTGAACGACGTTTGGCTTGCGAGCGTTGCTATGGTCGTGCTTTGCAAAAGGTCGGGAGGCGAACCACCGGCGCCCGTTGTCCATGCCGCATCACCTCGATCACGAATGGCCTCGAGGGTGTCGGTGCCGCTTGACCACGTCGCTCCCTTGATCTCGGTGAATGCGGTGTCAAGTTCGGTCTTTGTCGGCGGGTCGTATGCGTTGAGTGCGTCGGTGCATTCGCTTTGCACTTCCGCATCCCAGGAAGCGTTCCACGGGATGGCGGTCAATCCTGCTCCGGCCGCTCCGATCACCGCCGTATCAACGAGAATCTGATCGACGATCCCGTCAACCGTGTCAACGCTGCTCTGGCTCGCGCGAGCGTCAAGAATCAAGTCGAGCCGGCCGCCATCGGCCCAGTCAACTTGAATCTCGTTGGTGTCGGCAACGATCGCATCAAGCTGCGTATCGAGGTCGGCGTTAGCAAGGCCCATCGCCGATCGCGTACCGGCAGCGTCAAGCGGTCCCGCCGCACCGGAAGCAAACATCGAATCGTAAACCGCCTCCTCCAAAACGACGAATTTCGCCTTGCAAATCAACGCACCGCTGACGCTGATTGAGATCGACAATTCGCCAACCGTGTCGGTGTCGGTCGCGTCGAACGTAAACGCGTAGTCACCGTTTGCGATGTGCGTTCCGCCGCCGCTGTTCTTGTTCGCTGCCGTGCCGCCATTCTTCGACAACTTGACGTCGGTATTCGCGATCGTCAGGCCGGTTTCGACGGTTTTGAAATCGGTATCATCGACAAAAGGCCCGACAATGCGGGTCTGTGAAGCGGTCGATTGTTTTAAGTACGAAAGCATGTTTTAGCCTTACGCGTAGACGCCGATTTGTTGCATGTGGTGATAGACGGCCGCACCGGTGCCGGGAGGCGCCGCTGATGGAACAGCGAGACGAATGCGGCTTTTGTGGCGAAACGGTGCGAGTTGATCCGCCGAAAGTTGTCGATGTTCTTGCTTCGTCAGCAACCGATCCCACATCATCACCGATGTGAAATATCCATTGAACGGGAAGTCAGGGGACGTCGTCGATTGGTCCGCGATTCCAACCATCAAGCGAGCGTTGGCAGAGGCATCTCGGATAACGCTGGGTATCGATCCGCTAGTTGTCCTCGTGCTTGGCACCTGCTCGCCGTTGACAAAGATCCGCATTTCATGCGTTACGCCATCCCAGTCGGCTCCCAAGTCAACCCACTCGTTTGTGGGCATCGCGTTATCAGCGACCTCAAATTCGTAATCGTTCGACGTCCCATCTGTGTAGATGAGAATTCGCGGATAGTTTCCGTTTTGAACCGAAAACATGAAGCAGCGGTGGTTCCCAGTCGCGACGTGCCGACAAACAAGCATCCCCGCATCCGGGTCGTTAATGCCGGGAGTGTAAACCCTTGCAAACCACGACGCCTTCGTTGCGCCTTCGATCGTCTTTGTGTGGCTTCCGGTTCCCCAATCACAGTAATCAAAGGCGCCGGTCGCAATCCCGCCACCGCGAGCCCCGCTGACGATCACGGGGTTATCAAGCTGGCCCGATGTCGTGTCCATGACTGGACCGATTCTCGTGTGACGCTTCCCGTCGATGGTCGGCATGTAAGCGAACTTCAGACCGCGTTGAAGCGGGTTCTCACTTGGCGTTGCTGCAAGGGATGATGTAGGTCTGGTTCGAAGCATGGCTTTAAGCATTACTGGACTTCGGCGGGTACCGGAGTGAGGTAAACCCAGTGGTCGTCACTCGTGCCGAGCAACGCGTCCGCAGTGTTGTTGTGGACGACCGGCGAAACGTATCGGCTCGCGATTTGGATGATTCCAGACGCGACCAGATCATCGCCCGCCGTGGTCGTCTGAACGACAACGCTTCCGGCGTATTGCAGGTTCGGAAGGTCAGCCGTTGCGCCTGCCGCATCACTAGTTCCAACATCACCATCAATCAGGGTGTTGTCGCTGGCATCCGCGTAGGCGAAGTACAGGTCGATCGTTTCGCCGACCACCGGTGCCGAGTCGAATCCGTCAATCTTCAGTCGCCATTCGTACATGTCGGATCGGGCCGATGAGCCAAGGTCATGTTGGGCACCGACCCGGACCGCGCCGTCTGACAGACCCCCCAGGTCGATCACGTTCGTTGCTCCCGCGTCCGACCACGTGATCGCGGTTTCCGGGTTGATATAAACTTTGTTTGGCATGTCTAACTCCTCGCCTGTTCCACTGTCCCGGTTCGTATGACACCGAGTCCCAATTCTTCGGCCCGGCTGATCGCCCGAACTGAAATCGATTCAAGGCTGGATTTGTCCGCTGCCGAAAGGACACCCCCAGCAACCAATCCAGCCAGCATCAACTGACGATCAGAAAGTGACAGGTCCAACGATGTTGTGTCTCGCGTGATCATCAAGTCAGCAGCGATCGCCAAAGCCCTGACTCCCTCGTCGCTGTGATTCGCTGCCTCTCGGATTTTGACAATCCGTGGCCGATCACCAGATGAACGACCAGCAGACCATGCCAGTAATTCCGCCGACGTGATCGGGACGGTGCGTGTTCGGTTCGCTGCGTTGAGTTCGTCGGCGGCAGTCGCGGCGTCGGAGCTATATGCACCGGTGTCGGGGTGACCCGATGCGAGTTCCGCGGCCAGGTCTTCAATCTTGCCCATTGGGGGTTCCTTTACCTTACTTAAAAAGAGACCTAATGTCATTCGAGAGTTGCGTCATCGCTTTCTCGATTTTGTTGCTGTCGATCTGAAGTTGCGATGTGATCTTGTCGGCGTTTTCTCGCTGACTTGCTTGCCATTCCTTGCGTTCGTCGGCGTGCCTCGCTGCTTGCTTGTCAACGTGCGCGACTAGCCATTTAACAATCAATCCGAGGGCCGCAAAAAGAGACGCGATCGTCAAGCCGGCAAGGCCAAATTCGGACCAGTTCTGTAGGCTTTCCGACATGGTTTATTCGCCCTGCCCCGTCTCGATCTTCCACGTCTGGTAGGCGAGATGGATCGAGGAAATCGCTGCCGCCGAAAACATGACCCATCGCAGTGCCATCGCCGAAATCGGCGTGATGACGTCCAGGATGCCTTCCGCGGCGATCGCGAAAACAACGGTCGCTGCCCCCCCGATCGATTCGCCCAGGAGCATGAACGCGACCGCCTTGCCGATCGGTTTCTTGCTGTTCACGAAATGGACGAATAGAAAAAACGAAAGCGTGACGCAGCAGAATCCGAACCCTGCTGTCATCAGCTGTAAACTCTTAAAAAACATCGGCCCGTGGTCACTTTCGTTGCGAGATGTTGGGCACGTCGATCGGGTTTCCTGCCGCATCAAAAAACCGGACTTCATACTCGCTGTCGATCGGCGAGGCTTGCTGTGCCGGCGTTGGTGGTGGCGTTGGTGACGTCTGCTTTCCGTAAAGGTGGAAACCGCCGAGTCCTAGTGCCCCTAGAACGGCGAGCTCCTTCCATCCCATTCCGATTCTGCTGTTGTCCACGTTCACGTCTTCGGTGTCGGCGATGTCGAGTGATTTGTGTGCCAACTTTCGGTGCAGGCGGTTTCGCCAGTCTTCCGACTTTTGGAAAACGCCGTACAACATCTTTTTGTCAGGCACTTCGTTGGGTGAGTTGCTCATCTTCCTGCTTGGTTCGCTGGATTGCTTCGCTTGCGTAGTGGACGCCCGCCCTTGCGATTTCCATGTCCGTGACTTCGGCTTCCTTTGCCCAGTCGATCGGTTCGCCTGCCTCCGCTTGATCAATCAGCGAAGACAGGCGAATGTCGAGTTTCTCTAGCGGTCCCATTAGCCGGACGTCGCTTTGTTGATCAGCGTGTCGGCGATGATGGTTCGCCGCGATGCCGCTGCTTCGAATTCTGCGCCGGCCAGGCCCATAGTGAGGGATTGGAACCGTGCAAGCGCGGCGTTCGGGTTCACGTCGACGGGCGTGTCGTTCGCGACCTGGTGCTGCGCTTGGCGCGTTTCGTCGGCACTTTCGACCGGGCCGAAAGTATTAGAGGGTTCGTTCGCCATTGGTTAATTTCTCCCCTTTGGAACGATGGAAAAGAAGGCGGGCGCGTTGCTCGCCGTTGATGCTTTGGGTTGAGGCACGTTAATCGTGCCGATGTTCTCGGTGCGTCCGTTGATGTACGTGACGTATATTTCGTTTTTGTCGTTCATCTTGATGTCGACGATTCCCGTGCCCGCTGGACCTGGTTCGCCCGCTGGACCTGGTTCACCTCGCATGCCGTCCGCCCCTGCTGGACCTGCTGGACCTGCTGGACCACGAAACGACGGGTCGCTTTTGATTCGATCGATTACCTTCGCGACGATGGTGTCTTCGTTCGGCGTTGCTGGTGCCGGGTTGGATAACGGTTTCCATCCATCCGGGTCGCGGGTTAAATCTCGCCGGCCGGATCCGGAAAGAAGCGGAGTAGAAGGCGACGGAACCGATGGGGAGGCGATCGGTCCCGTCGCCTGGATACGGGGAGGACACGTGCCACCTGGGCATTGAATCGTCGCCCCCCCTCGCATGTTGGACCTTGCAAGGATGCGCTGTCCGATAGCGCGGAGGATCCGTCCGCTGCCCAAAAATCGAGTCTCGACGATCTGCTTCAGGTGCGTTACTGGGACGCCCATTGCATGACTGCCGTCAGACCCCCAAAGGACGGCGACCAGTTCGCCGTCCTTGTTAACCAGTGGCGATCCGCTTTCGCCCTGGTTGATGCCCGCGGACGTTTCTAGAACGCGTCCGCCCGAGTAGGTCGCGCCGGTCATGCGATGATGCCGCGGCGTGACTTGTGGGTTGCCGAATGAAAAGCCGGCAGAGAAATAATCGTCCCCGCTGAAATCGCCGATCGGTATCGCCGGCAATGGTTGCCCGCCTGGTGTTCGAATCGTTAAGAGAGCGAGATCGATGTCGTTGGACGAATACTGCGGATTCTCATACGCGACTTCCGCGTAGGAATCGCCCGCCGTCGTGCGGACCAGGATGTTGCCCCGCGGGGCGTGCCGCGGCTCGACCGCGACGACGTGGCTGTTGGTGGCGACGATGCTGTAGTCGGCATCGCTGTAGATGATCGATCCGGTGCCGACCGAGTTCGCGTTGGTCCGATCGTAGGTTTCAACTCGCACCAGGCTTTGCCGGGTCAGTGGCGTTGTTGGTCGATCGACGAACGCTTGCTCGCTGACTCGGATGGTGATCTTCGAATCGATCGGTGAGAGGGTCGTCTGCGGCTGCTGCCCGTAGACGGTCGCGGCGAGGAAGATCGCTAATATTGTGGCTGCTGGTTTCATTTCTCGATCCATCCCGATCCCTGACGTGCCGCTTCCGTCCAAATTTGAAAAGCGGATTGCATGATTCGTTGGTGCTGTCCGTTCGCTTCGCGGAGTGCCTCGAGGCGTGCCCGGTCGATTCGTTCCTGGCAGTCGATCTGCTTCCGGCTTTGCAGGTACGCAAAAACGGCGATCAATGCGATCAGGGCGGTGTTCAATACGATCAGGGCGGTGGCGACTTCCATGTTCATTCTTCCCGCGGTTCGTAAACCACGAATTTCTCGATGCAAGATTTCAGGATCGTGAACGTCGTCGTGTTCCCGTCCTGCATCCTTCGTCGCGGGTTCGCGTAAACCCATGACCCAACGCATACGCTTCGCTTGTCCTCGCTTACCAGGCGACCGAAGACGGCGAACTTGATCGGTTTGGCTTCGTGACCGGATTCGACGTGATCCAAAAACGTGACGCCGACGATGTCGCCTTTCTTTGCCATCAGTCGCCGCCCTTCCAATCGCCGCACCAGTCGTCTTTGTTCACGTTCGGGAACGTCGTAACCGGTGATCGCTGCTGGCACTTGCCGGCGTCGTTCCCGGCTCCGGTCGGCCGGAAGAACTGGCAGTTCTCGCACTTCGCTTCCGGTTGCTTGCCTGACTCGACTTCGGCGACGTGTATCGCGCCGGCGATCGGCTCGAGGTATGCGATCAAATCGCCCCGAAAGGCCGAGAGCCAGAATTCCCTTTGCTTGCTCATGCGACGTTCTCCCGGCAAAGTTGCTTGATCCATTCCGGGATCGATAGCGTTTCGATGTCGCGTGGAACGGTGACCGATCCGCGTTCGTCCATTGGCCATCCATAACCGCTATCGATCAGCCAGTCGTTGAGGCATTCGTCGCCGCACCAAACTTCGGCGAGATACCTTCCGAACTTGCCGGCTTGCCATTTGTGCGTTTTGACCGCCAACGGAAACGCCATTCGTTCCGATAGCCAACGGATGACCTGGCCGTGAACGAACCGGCCCGCCGGCGATTCTGGCCCGCGCTTTTCCGGCGTGTCGACGTGCCGCAATCGGAGATCGCATTCGAATCGCTGGCGTGATCCCTGGTCGATTTCGACGCGTAGGGTATCGCCATCGATGACTCGAATGAGGCGTGCCGATCGGACGTAATTGTCTGCGGGTGCATTCACTTTCGTGATCCGTCGAAGTGATATTCGGGTTGCGGTTCGTAATGGTGATCGCCGTACCAAGGACCGGTTTCCGCCCAATTCCAAAAGACGGCGATCAGGATTAGCGTTGGGACGACGATATAGGCGAGGAAAGTTCGCATACTCTCGCTTTCGACGTTGCTCATTTGATCGCGTCCGAAATTGCGGGGTTGATTGTTTGTGCGTCCTTGATCGCTTCCGAAATCGTGGCGATGGTTGTTTGTGCGTCTTTCAGTTCCGCCAGCGTTCGGTTGCGTTCCTCGAGGCATCGGTCGCGGTCCGCCTTGATGTCGTCGCGGTCGATCGTCATCGCGGCGAGGTGACTGCCGAGTTCAATCCACAGGTAGGCGGAAAAAATCGTAAGAATCAAAACCGCGAGGAACAAAAAAAGCGCTACCATATTTGCCCTTTGTCGATCCGGTGGTTGTGCTCGCTGAATTCGCCGGTCTTCCAAATGTCAACGATCGCGTGACCGTGGTTCCATCGGTTGACGGGTGCGTAGTTCGGTTGGAGGTCGCATAGGCAACCGACCGAAAAGCAGACCCATGTTTTGGTCTTGCTGCCGTTGGTTTCCATGTGCGTCGATGTCTGGTGCCAGTGATTCGTAAAGGCGTGTTCGTGCGCTCGCAAAAATAACCCGCGGCCAACGCTGACTGGATTGGTTAATCCTTTCGGCAGTTCGTGCCCGTGGTACCCTCGCAATTTGCCGAGCGTGTATAGCTGTTTCGAATCGATGAATTCCCAGTCGTCGCCGAGTTCGAGTTCCCGCTTCAACGCCTCGCAAAGATCCCACTTGCTCATGCCGATCATGCGGGGCGCGTTCTGGTAGAGGTAGTTTTCGATTCGTGCTTCGTGGTTGCCGATCTTGTAAATCTTCCGGCCGCTAAACTCTTTCTCGATCCCTTTGAGGATGCCCTTGAGGACGATGATTTCTTTGTCGATGCTGCGTTGGTTCGGATCCTTGACCCACATGCTCGCCTGGTAGGCGTCGAGCGCGTCGCCGTTGATCAGCAAGTGTTCGGCTTTCTGGTCGATGCCGTGGTTGATCGCTGCCGATAACGCTCGCTGGTCGTGAAAGGGAACGTGAAGGTCGCCGATGATCAGCCATCGGCCGGCGTCGTTGAGTCGCTTCGTTGCCTTCTTCCGCTTCTTCGAACCGCCTGGTATGTACGGCAGAGGCTTTGTTCCGGCTTTCATTTTTTCTCGATTCAGTTTGCCGTCGACGCCTCGCATTCGCCGCACCTGGTGCAGGACTGCGTTGTGGCTTGTCCAAAGTCCGGGGTATCGTCCGAACAGGTAGGTCGCGATCTTCCGGCTTGCCGTGTCGGGGTGTTCCCGAACGTGCGATTCGACGATGTCGAGTTGCCGCTTGTTTCCGTGTCGCCCCATCAGCTGATCTTCTTCAACATTGCCAGGTAATCCGCGTATCGAAGAATGACGAACGTTTCGCCGCCGTTCTCCCGTACTGCCTGCGCGTCGACGTGATTTCCGGCCGGCTTGATCCATGCCGCGATCTTTGCCCGTCGCTTCGCTTGAATCCGCTGCCCTGCGATCTTGCAGTCGACTTCTTCGTGTTCGCCCAACGCCCGACCGTTGCTCGCATAGGCCCGCTCTGCCGGCAGTCCGGCTTCGCGTGCCTGGTTAACCAGTTCACGCTCGTATGCGTTGCCCTTGCGTTTCGATGGATGCGTCATGTGTGATCTCTTTCGCCGCCCCGCGCGACGCCCCGTCGCCGGGACGTCTTGCCGGGACGTCTTGCCGCGGGCGGTGCAACCATTCATTCCCTGTCGGGAAGTTGCGGGAGGATGAATCGAACATCCGACGACCGGCTCATGAAACCGGCGAGCTGCCACTGCTCAATCCCGCAGAAAAATCGCCGCGGCCTGTTGGGGCAACCGGATAGTTGCGGTCCGCGGCGACGGTCGCGGGCCAACGCTGGCTGCGACGCGTCTGTGGGTATCCTCGCCGCGATTTGTGTTTTGTGCAGAGGCACCAAAGAGGGCCGAAACGCCGCCTGGCTTCCGCTTGTCGCTTCCTGTCGCCAAACGTGCCGGCGTGTCGCCGCTGGTAAAAAACTATATTTTTTTGGCTAAATCGGCCGGTTCAAAAGGTGGCAAAAAAATAGGGGTCTCAATAATAGATATTCCGATTTCTTCTTCATATTACTTACATAATTTATTTTTTTTTGTATTTTATGTCACCTATAAGGAAACCCCGTGAATCGCCGGCTAAATCTCGGAAAAAGGTGGCAAGAACCCGGCAAAAACCCGGCAGAAAGGTGGATTTGATTTCTAATTCCTGATTTTGGAATCCCTCTTGCTCTGCCACCTTTTTGCCACCTTTGTGCCGGGTTTTTGCCGGGTTTTGACCACCCTTTTTTTTTGATCTTTTCTTACGTCGCCGCGATCGTGCCGCCTTGCCGCCTGGCTTGCCGCCTCGCTGCGACGGACCGCTGGTGCGGATGATTTGGCGTTTGCTTGCCTCGACGCGTTAGCGTGCGTCTGAGGCGGTCGGGATAGAGATCCCAAGAAGTGCGTTTCCGCTATTTGGCTTTGCTGCGACGGAGGTCGGCGACCCGTCGGTACTTCGTTGTTTGGCTGGTTTCCATCGCCTCGAGTTGGCCGACGTTGACCGCGCATGCGAGTGCTTCCCGCAGGTCGCGTTCGCGGAGTGCCTGGTTCTTCCGCCTGGCTTGCCGCCATGTGAGCCACTTCTTCGCTGGAAACGATTTCACAACGCCCTTCCACGTTCGCTCCCAGTCGGTCCTGGCCGAGTGCCGCTGCGCGAGCCAGACCATTCGCTTCGCCAAAAAGTTCGAGACGGCGATCGCCTTCTCTGCGTCCGCCTTTGTGATCTGTACTTCGTCGCCTGGCCGGCTTCGCGAAACGGCGAAGAGCAGGGCGAGGCGTGCGGTCTTTTCGCTCGCCCGTCGCCAGACCGCTGCCTTGACTCGATAGCCGGCTTCGTCTTCGCTGTCGGCCCGGTCGTCGATCGCGTCGTAATGATCCTCGAGGCGATCGATCGCTTCGCTGCTTCGCTCGATTTCTTTGACGGTCGCTGGCTGGTCTGGCATCCCCTCAGGATTCTCGCTGGCAAGGTCGCCGCTGCTGACGCCCCATTCGCCCCATTCGCGTAGCCTGGTCACCAGGTCGTCTGGAATGTTCGGTTTCTTCGTGACCCGTCGCTTCGTGCCGGCTTTCGGGTCGAGGCAAAAGATCATCCATCGGCCGAGAAACCCGTCGGTCGTCCTCGCTTCCACGAACGAATCAAAAAAGTCATCTTCCGTCGTGACGCCGAAGATCGAAAGGTGCGGCTGGACGGACGTCAGGTCGTTTTCGTCTTTGCCCGTTTTGGCGTCGGTCTTTCGTCGTGTGCATCGCGGGTTGAAGCGGTCCGCCCAGGTATCGGTGAAGACCGATTTTAGGATCCGGATGACGTCCTGGTTGAACGGCGTCCGCGGGTTCATCCAGATTCGGAAATCGTCGGCGAGTTCGTCGATGACCGCGTAGCATGCCGGCTTGAATTTCAGACTCTCAAGTGCGCCGGCTCCGCTGGTTAGCGAGTTCGGTCCGGCGATGCCTGGCCGGCATGCCGTGATGATCTTGGCGATGCACTTTCGCGGGGCGTCCTTCCCGGCTCCGCTGCTGGCGAGGATCGCGGTGTAGAGGTTGGCCGGCGTTTGATAAACGCTATCGTCCGAAACCTTCCGGGTGACCATCGCGTTAACCGCGGCGAGTCCAACCGCGAATTCGACTTCCGGCGTCGATAGCTTCGTGCAACGCTTGAAGTACTTTCCGACGTCCTCGATCAGTCCGCTGCCGCTGGTGACCCATTCGGGGAAGGGGACGCCGTCGACGCTTTGCGGGGCGTGTTCGTCGTCGTCTTCTTCGTCGTCTTCGTCTTCGGCCAGGTGGATCGCTTCGTCGCCCTTCCAGGCGGGCGATTCGACGTGGCTTCCGTCGTCGCCTGGCAGGTTGATCGTGATGTCGCTGTAGTCTGGCCTAGCGAACCCCCGCTCAAATAGCGCGTTGGCGGTTTGGCGATCGTCGCCTCCGCAGCAAAGGAGCGAGTAGGCTCGAAAGATCGTTATCGATTCGCCGCTTGGGAAGTGCGGATCCGAAAGGGTGAAGGCGGTCAGTTGAAGGTTGCCGGTCGAGTTGGCCCGCTTGCCGACGTGCCCGCTGCAGTCGCTGTCGGTCGTCTTGCCTGGTCGGTCGAATTCCCAATACGTGCCCTTGTGTCGAACTACATAACCGCGGGCGGAAAGTTCCGCGATGAGCAGTTGGAGTCCGCGGTCGCTCTGGTTGAATTCGTCGCCGGCGCGTTCGCCTGGTTCGGTGTCGACCGTGATCGTCCGGTCCGCCTGGCCGGCCCGCAATCCTTGCAGGTGCTTGATCAGCTGGATCGGCACTTCGAAAAGGTCGCCGCCGTCGATCGAGTAGGTCTTGCCGGGATGCTTGTCGTGGTTGCTCCCTGCCGCGATGACCTGCTTGCCGTGCCCGTGGATAAAATCGATGCCGGGATAGTGGTCGCCGTAGACCTTCCCGAAATCGTCCTCTGGCCGCTTCGCGAAGTAGAAGTGTCGCCCGCCCGATGGCGATTGCACGATCGCCCCGCAGGCGTCCTCGAGTTTAAACCCGATCGCTGCTTCCAATTTTGCCAGCGATGCGTATCCGTCCGCGTTCTCGAGGTCGTGAACGTCGATGTCGACGACCAGGTGGTTGTCGTCCAAGAGCCAACCGTACTTGTCGAACCGGCCGGCGTTCTCGAGTGCCTGGTCGACCTGGTCGTGTGTCTTCGTGCTGTCCGGCCAACCCTTCGCGATCGGGCATTTCTTGCCCGTTGGGATTTCGTGGACCCTAAGACCGTTGGACCGATAGAATTTGTGAACTTCCATGCTATTCCAAAATCATGTCGATGAACGTGCCGATAAATTCTGCCGCCAATTGCGGGACGATAGCGTTTCCCAATCCACGCAACTGAGCCACTCGACCGGGTATCCCATGAGCCAGAGGGAATGTGCCGGGTCCAACTGGCCGATACTTCCCGTCTTGGCAGTAGATGTAGTCGACGTTTCGCCAGAACTCATGTTTGCTGCGTCGTTGGGCAGCGAACCACCTGACTGGTTCGGCCCGCCCTTGCTCCCGTCCGTAGCTCTCGGCGTGTTCCAACCGCAGCCCGCGATCCTCGCCGTCTTGCCCAGATCCGCGTTCTGAGAGTTCGGCCCCGTCGCTCCCCGCCCGTCCGCTTTCTGTGGCGTCGGCCAACCAAGCAACCCAAAAGAGTCGCTGTCGGATGTGCGGCGACCCGACGCCCGCAGCGCACAAATCCGCCGACCAGACGGCGTAATCCAGTGCTTCCAAGTCAGCCGATACTCCGTCGATCCATTCTCGTCCAGCCTTTCCGACGGTTGCACATCGGCGATACTCCGTTGGTCAATGTGGTCGATCGTGATCGGTATGCGTGAAAGCCAATGGGCCGCTTTCGGATCGTTCTCGTTCGCGTAGATCAAAACGGGATGTCCTCGACGACGTAGTCTGGTGCGAACGGATCGCGGTATTCGTCGTCGTCGTCATCCATGCCTGGCTCCCAGTTTGGAATCGGGCCGAGTTCGTGATCGACGATTTCGTAGAACCGGCCCTTTGGAATCGCTTTGATCCGCTTCGTCTCGGCAAAGAGTCGGTTCCAGATGATGCTCTGCGCCTCCATGATCGTTTCAGGGCATTCGGTTTCGCTTCGCGCTGCCCACCAGGTTTCCGCTTTCCGCCTGGCATAAGATCCTTCGCCGTGTTCGATGCATACCCATTCGGAGATCTGCCGCTGGCCGAGGTTTCCTTCTTCGCCTTCCTTCCGGCATTGGTAGTTCATTCGGAGCGTTTTGGGGTGGTCGTCGTCTGCGCCCTTCTTCGTGTGTTCGTTGCAGGACTGCTCGATCACTTCCCACCATTCGGCCTGCTGTTCGCTTTCGAGGACCGCTGACTCCCGATCCGCTTCGCCGTCGTGCCCCTGGCTTTCTGGTGGCGGAAACCGCCATCCACAGTCGTCGCATACCCTGGCAGAGATCGGTTGCCGCGATTCGCAGGACGGGCAATCCTTGCCGGGTGCTTCGCCGCCGTCGCCGCTTTTCTTCTTCGTCGCGTTCTTCCCGTAGTCCTTTGAATCGATCGGTCCGTGCCGTCGAAGGTTGCCGCCGAAGTCCGCGACGATGCATTCGTTCTTGCCTGGTGACTTGCGAAGTCCGCGGCCGACAATCTGCGCGAAAAGTCCCGGCGATTCGGTCGCCCGCATGATGCTGAGCATGTCGATGCAGGGGGCGTCAAATCCGGTCGTCAAAACGTCGACGTTGATCAGCCACTTCCGGTTGCCGTTGGCGAACCCCTCGAGGATCGATTCGCGTATGAGGGGCAACGTGTCGCCGGTAATGACTGCCGCTTCTTCGCCGCTGATCGCGTTGATGCATTCGGCAATGTGCTGCGAATGCGTGACGCCGCTGGCGAAGACCAGAATGCTTTTGCGGTCGGTTTCCTCCGCGATCGCGACCGTTTCCTCAGTCGCCGCGATGACGTGTTCGTCAAACCTGGCTTCCATTTGCTGCCGGTTGAATTCGCCGGCCCGGTGGTGAACGCCCGCCATGTCGATTTCGGTAACCGGCCGGCTGGTGATCTGCGAGAGGTACCCGTCCTTGATCAGTTCGCCGACCGGGACGTCGATCGCAACCCCGTCGAATATCTGGTCCGGTCCGTAGATCAGGCCGCTGTCGAGTCTAAACGGCGTTGCCGTCATGCCGACCAGTCGAAAGTCCGGGTTCGCGGTCCGAAGGTCGGCGAGAAACGTGCTGTACATCCCGGCGTCCTTCGCGGGGATCAGGTGCGCTTCGTCGACGATGACCAGGTGTCGCTCGCCGAAATCAAACGCGCGTTTCCATACGCTTTGGATGCCGGCGAAGATGACGTCGTGTTCGGTGTCTCGCCGTTTCAATCCGGCCGAGTAGATTCCGACGCTCGCCATCGGCGCTAGCGTGCGGATCTTTTCCGCGTTCTGCCGGATCAGTTCTTTGCGGTGCGCGACGACGAGTACTTTGCGGTTTACTTTCGCGGCGTCCTTTGCGATGTCCGCGATGACGATCGACTTGCCGGCTCCGGTCGGCAAAACAACGACGGGGTTCCCTTGCTGGTTGCAAAGGTAACCCCACGTCGCTGCGATCGCTTGCTGCTGGTAGGGTCGGAGCGTGTATCCGAATCCCGGCACTAGCAAGTCTCCGCGGGCAAGAAGAGAGGCGGCGTTGCCTTTGCGATTTCGAGGAGGGTCTTCGCCTGTTCGTCGAGGCGTGCCTCGAGGGCGGCGAGTCGCGTCTCGAGTTCGCCGATGCGTTCCTCGAGTTTCGCGGTGTCGGCGTCCGGCTTCCTGTCGCCGGCTAGCTTGATGCCTACTTGCTCGCAACAGTTTTCAAACGCTGCCATTGAGAGGACGGTTTCCTCCCCGACGTGCTGCGTTGCCAATTTGTAGGCGGATTTCTTTTCCAGTCCGTCGATCACTTCCTTGTTATTCGTCGCCCAAAGGGTAAGGCGGATAACCGTGTCCGCGGTCGTTCTGACGCTTTTGGTCGTTGACATGTCGTCCTCGTTTACGAGAAAAAGTTTCCAAAGATTCGGTCCATAGACGCTTCGGTGTCGACGGACTTCTGGCCCGCGATGACGCCTTGATCGTGAACTTGGCGAAGTAGCTTTCGCAGCTGTTCGCTGTTCATCGTGACCGTCGCTTTCGGATCGGTCAGAGTCGGTTTCTTGCTGAGCAGTCGTGCCCAGATGTCTGCGAAGTTCATTTCGCTTCGGTCGCCTCCGTTGCGTGCGGGTTTCGTCGCAGGGATTGCTTCCAGTCGTCGCAGGCGGGCGGGTCAAAGGCGACGTATTCGATGTTGTCGAGTTGTCGATACTTGACTAAGCTGCTCTGGCCCGCCCAAGTCACATCGCGGCGTTTCGGCTCCCTGTCGTATCCGAACCAGTCGCCGTTTTTGTCCATCGCGATCCAGGGGGCGGTGAGCCACTTCGGCCATTGCCAGGCGGGTCGAACGATGATGCGGTTGTATCGGCAACCGATCTCGCTCTGCGGCGTTTTTTCGGGTGATCGAACCGACAGAATCGTGTCGCCTTCTTCCGCTGTCCCGAAGCGGACGAATTCCCAACCGTCAGGGACGTCGATTTCAATCTCGACGAATTGCTTGGCCATTGCTGGTTCCTTGCTAGGTGAACAAAAAAAACAATGGACGACGCGCTATCGAAAACGCGCCCGCGGGATATGCGGTCCCGCGGGGAGACCCCTCTCGCCCAACCCCGCTAGGGTGAGTTGTTACGAGAACGGGTTGTGAGTCGCGTCTGCGCCGTGCTGCTGCTGCTCTCCCGCCCAGGCTGCTGCGCTGCCGGCCTGGTCGTTCGGCTGTTGCTGTTGCTGCTGCTCTTGCGGCTGGTTCGGTTGTCCGGCCGGCTTGACGATCTTCTTCCTGGTGACGACGACGTTCTTTTCGCCGAACCCTTCCTCTCGTTTCACTTTGACCTTTACGACGAACGGTTTGCTTCCGTTGATCTGCAACAGGTCGCTGGTGTCGTTGAGGTTCATCACCTGGCATGCGCGGCAAAGGGAGGAAAGCTGCGCCTTGCCGATCGCGGTCGCTTGGGCCGACGGGTTCGCGAAGTTGAAATCTTCGAAGATCAGGCGGTTGAAATATCGCCCCTGATCGAGCACCTGGTACGAGACCTTGACGATTTTGCCGTCCTTCTTCTTCGTGTCGGCGAGGACTGCTTTCGTTACGCAGACGCGATACTCGCCGGCCGGTAGGACGTTGAATCCGTCGTCCGGGTCGACGGCGTTGGCGTTGAAGTTGAGGTTGCCGTTTACGTTGAAGTTGAGGTTGCCGTTTGACATTTCTTCTGGTTCCTTGCTAGGGGTTTCGAGAACAGTTGCGTTGTTACTTCCCGATTCGCCGGCGTTGGCGACGGGAATCTACGAACCGCAGGCCGCGGCATCCGTAGGGGTTCGGGTACATTCGGCCGACCAACTTTGGCGGGACGATGTTTTCGGTCTGCTTGCGACCGGGGTGGTCGTTTCGCGATCCGATGAATTCGGCGTTGAGTTCGCCGATCGTCAGTTTCTTCATGTGGCTTCCTTCGTTTCCTCGAGGTAGTCGCGGATGATGGGGTCGTTGGCGAGTCCGTCGCGTAGCTTCCGCAGTGCCCTGGCTTCCAGTTGCTTGACTCGGCTGGTGCTAAGTCCGACGATCTTCGCGACGTCGGCGAGCGACATCTCGCATTCGCTAGGCTTCCGTTTTCGCGGCGTTGGTGGCATCCGTGCCTCCTCCCTTGCTTGATCCGTTGACGACCGCACCTGGCACGTTGCCTGGTGCCGAAATGGGCGGGAGATACTTCGCGTATTCGGCGAAGTTCATCGGCATCTTGTGGGGCAACCCCAGGCGGTTCTTGGCGAGCCATCCTGGTCGTTCGGTCGTCATGATCACCCGCTCGCCTTCGCCGATCGCGATTTCGCGGGTCTTGTTAAACCCTTCGTCTTTCGTTCGCGTCATGATTTCGTAGTCAGCGAACAGGACTTCGTCGGCCCATTCTTGGAGCAACGCCGCCGACGCTTTGTTGAGTTTCGGCTGGTAGCAACCGTATGATTCGCCGGTCGGTTTCTCGACTTTGCGGATTTCGCAATGCGCCAAAATTACGACGTGCAATCCGGCGTCCCGGCATCCGTTGAACGCCGACAGAATCGGGGCGAGTTTCTCTGCCGTCTTCGTGTGCCCCTTGCCAAACCCGAAGTCCTCGATTGAGTTCTTGTCTTCGTCGTGGCAGAGACGCTTCCAGATCAACCGCTCGAGCCAGTCGGCGCTGTCGAGGACGGCGGTCTTGAAGGGGTGCGGTTCGGTCGGGTTGCTGAGTTCCCTCGCCGCCTCCCAGACCTCTGCCGGGTCGACGATCAGGGGCAACGCTGCGCAGTCGATGTCGGCGTTGCCGTCTTCGGTCGGAAGGATCAACGGCGAGGGCCAGGCTGCGCCCCAGGTGGTTTTGCCGATGCCGTGCGTTCCATAGAGGACGGTTCGTCGTGGTCGCGGTCGCTTGCCGTTTGTCGCTGTTGCGAGGATGCTCATTTGATTCCGTAGGTTTCGAGGTATTGGTGCCAGTCTTTGATTCGTTTCCGACCGCGTTCGGCTGCGCCTAGGGCAGCGGCGGATTCGGAGATGGTCATTTGGTCGCCTCCACAAACTCGCCCTGGTCATTGAGTCGATAGGCGACGTTCGCTTTGATCTTTTCGCCGTCGACTTCCGCACACCGCTTGCGGTACTTCGTGCCGTCGTAGAACTCGATCACCAAGACGCCCCCGTCCCCTGCGGTCGCCGTGCCGTCGTCCCCTGCGGTCGCCGTGCCCCAGTCCCCTGCGGTCGCCGTGCCACCGATCCCTGCGGTCGCCGTGCCCCAGTCCCCTGCGGTCGCCGTGCCCCAGTCCCCTGCGGTCGCCGTGCCACCGATCCCTGCGGTCGCCGTGCCTCGGTCCCCTGCGGTCGCCGTGCCTCGGTACCCTGCGGTCGCCGTGCCACCGATCCCTGCGGTCGCCGTGCCTCGGTCCCCTGCGGTCGCCGTGCCTCGGTACCCTGCGGTCGCCATGCCTCGGTCCCCTGCGGTCGCGCGGCCGAACGTGACTCTCGCCCCTTTCGGTGCATGTTTCGAGATGAGCGAACCCGCTTCGAAGCGGTCGCCCGAAAAGATCACTTCCCCTTCGGGGAACTTCACCTTGGTCTTGAGGTCGACGATCGAATCGGTCGGTACCGACACGACCTGAAACACCGCGTCTTCACTGAGACACAAGAGTTCAACGTTGCCCTCGCCCCACAGCAGACCGTGCAGGCCATTGCCGCACTTCTTTGTCGGCTCCCAATCGGGACACTCGACCGGCCCCGATTCGGGCCAGACGAAACCGTTCTTCGAAACGCGATTGGCCGGTGTGCTTCGTAAGACCAGCACGCGGTCGGTTAGGTTGAGGGTCATGTCGTTACCTGATGATGTTGCTCAAACTCACACAGCAATGGGGTGGCGTGTGCCTTGATTCGGCCGACAAAAGCGTGCCAGTCGCCGCTGCCGACATAGTTGACTTTCGGGAGGTGTCGGCTCATGGCAGTCGGCATCCTTCCGTCGGCGTTGCTCGGAAGGAGAACGGTTCGACCGGGTCGCCGGCGTCGAACGCTTCCACGAATCGGGTAACCGATTTCGGTGGCGTTTCGATCGTGTCGAATCCGCGGGCGTCCCAGATGACGATGGTGTCTTTGGTGACGCTGACCTGCTTGCCGGTTTCGCGTTCGATCGCCCTTGCAATCGGGCAGTTGTCGCTGCTGCACCTGGTGCCCTGGTCGATGTCGCTCTGCTGGATTTCAAACTTGAATTGCACCTAGAAGTCCTCATCTTTCGGGACCACTGCTGCGCCCGCATGGGCGAACGCTTGCCGGACGCGATCGGTTGCCGCTTTCACTTCGTCGCTCGCTTTCGCAAAAGACGGCAGTCGCTCCAATGAATCCGCCTCGATTCGTTCGCTGGCCCGCTTTTTGAGTTCGCGGGCGATGTAGAACGCCGCCTTTCGCAGGTCTTCGTCGGCGTTGTCTTTGAGGTCGGCTCGCCAGATGTACTTGAGGGCGTTGCCGAGGTTAAAACCGAAATGCTCCGCGATCTGGATGCATTCGATGCCGCTAGGGTGCGACGTGTAGTGCTTCGGGCTGTTGACCGGGTCGTGACTCATTTGGTTGCCTCCACAAATTTGCCTTGGTCGTTGAGTCGATAGGCGATGTTCGCTTTGATCTTTTTGCCGTCGACTTCCGCACACCGCTTGCGGTATTTCGTGCCGTCGTAAAACTCGATCACCAGAACGCCGTCGTTCCCTGCGGTCGCCGTGCCGTCGTGTCCTGCGGTCGCCGTGCCTCGGTACCCTGCGGTCGCCGTGCCTCGGTACCCTGCGGTCGCCGTGCCTCGGTCCCCTGCGGTCGCCGTGCCTCGGTACCCTGCGGTCGCCGTGCCGTCGTGTCCTGCGGTCGCCGTGCCTCGGTCCCCTGCGG
>Ga0070726_10000594_pt1 | contig 43564 bp, 44 predicted proteins | sample tdAd471_FD_67275 | JGI IMG/M metagenome (GOLD analysis project Ga0070726, IMG submission 67275) | Marine sediment microbial communities from the Atlantic coast under amendment with organic carbon and nitrate - tdAd47.1 | ecosystem: Environmental > Aquatic > Marine > Coastal > Sediment | place...
GCCGCAGGAAGTCCATCTCGGGCGTGCATAGAAGATCGACCACTCTCGGTAGTATCTTTCCAAGCACCGGCGAGCTGTAGCGAGATTTCCGGCCCAGCTTGGTCTTTGAGCGGGTTATCGCGACCCCTGGCTCTTCTCCGCTTACCTCGTTGAACATCAAGTCGGACATGAGTGCCGTAACTGTGGCCTCGAATGTTTCCTGGTCCACCTGCTTCCGGGCTCGTTTTCGAAGCGCAAAGTACTTCTCGTAGTTTTGAACCTGGTTGAGCACGTCGTCAATGACTGCCTGCGCTCGCTCGGATGCCGGTACTCGCTCCGGTTCAAACCAGCGATGGCGTGGCAGCTTGGGCTCCCGGGGCTCTTTCTCGACTTTTGGGGCGGGAACAACATTGACACCCCGCTCCCTCAGGCGGACGGACGCCTTGGAACGCCTCCGGGCGGGTACATGTTCGTCGCGTGCTTTGTCGACACCGCTCATTTTCAGCACATTCCCTGTGGCTTATTGCCGGTTGCCGGCGTTTCTTGACTCCAAATCCCGGCATTTTTTTACCGGCTGTGTAGTTGTAACACGCTGATTTATTGGGATGTGGGAGCAGAATCACACTTTTGGGGAGGCTCGACTCATCAAGATAGCCCGCACCCAAACATCGGCCAAAACATCGGCCAAAACATCGGCCGATTCAGAATCTTGCTTTGTTATAAATTACTGTTATTATTCATTTTATGGATGAGAAAACATCGGCCAAATTATCGGCCAAAAAAGCGGCCATCGAGGACAAAGGTGAACAGTCAAGCGTCATGGAACCGCTTGTGCTATCCCAAGGCGCACCTCGTAGAGCGGAACTCACCGAGTTAGCCGTGAAGCTCACTGCCGCCGCGAGTGGCTTCCGGCGCAGCTTGCCGGACGGCGTTATCAGCGCGTTAGCCAACCTCGTTCGAGCAATGAATTGCTACTACAGCAATTTGATAGAAGGTCACGACACTCACCCAGTGGACATAGAGCGAGCATTGAAGAAAGACTTCAGTGCTGATCAAAAGCAACGAAATCTCCAACTGGAAGCTGCGGCCCACATTTCGGTCCAGGAATGGATCGACAAAGGCGGACTGCAGGAACGCGAAACAACTGCTGACGGTATCAAAGAAGCTCATCGGCGGTTCTGCGAGGAATTGCCCAAGGAACTCTTGTGGGTGGAACACCCAAAGACCAAAGAGCAGCTGGAGGTGATTCCAGGGGAATTCCGAGAACACTATGTTGAAGTTGGCAACCATGTTGCCATTAGCCCTCCTGCGATCCCTCGCTTCCTCACTCGCTTTGAGGGTGCGTATAACGGACTTGGCGTCGCGGAAACCATTCTGGCCACGGCAGCCGCACACCACAGACTGCTTTGGATACACCCATTCCTCGATGGAAACGGCCGAGTGGCGCGACTGATGTCTCATGCAATGCTATTGCGTGCATTGGACACCGGCGGAGTTTGGTCTGTCGCGCGCGGACTTGCTCGCGATGTCGAGACTTATAAGCAACACCTGATCGCTTGCGACTCAACTCGCCGAAACGACCTCGATGGCCGCGGGAATCTAAGCGAGGAGGCACTGTCAGAATTTACTCGATTCTTCCTTGAGATCTGCGTGGATCAAGTTACATATATGGAAGGCCTCGTGAGGCCCGACAAACTTCGTGCACGCATTCAGCTTTGGGCAAACGAAGAGATCGCAACGGACAGTTTGCCGAAACAAGCCGCAAATCTACTGGAGGCACTTATTTATCGCGGCGAGATTCCTCGCGGTGAAGTAAAAGATGTTCTGAATGTTAGCGATCGATCAGCACGGAGAGTTATTTCGGCCCTTGCCGACCACAGTGTCGTAGCATCGAGCACGCCAAAGGGCCCACTGAGAATTGCATTTCCCGCGAAACTGGCTTCGCGTTGGATGCCGGGGCTGTTCCCCGACCAATAGGGCCTAACGAGAACATTCCAGTTAATGACTGTTTATGGGAAAGATGAGGAGACAAGGATGGCTCAAGTTGTTGATTTAAAGGCCCGCCGCAAGGTCGCGCCGAACACCGAAAATGGGAAAGCTCCACCTCAACGCCGAAAGAACACCGACATCAGGAGTCGCGAGTACCTGACAACTGACGAGGTTGACCAGCTTGCGGCATCTGCAAAGATGATGGGCAGGCACGGACACAGGGACGTGACCATGATCATGACGATGTTCCGTCACGGTCTACGAGTCTCAGAACTGATCGCACTTCGGTGGGACATGGTTGATCTTAAACAGGGCCTCCTCCACGTCACCAGATTGAAGAACGGCACGGCATCCGTGCATCCTCTACGAGGGCCTGAGATTCGTGGCCTTCGCCGCATACGGCGAGACTACCCTGAATCTCCCTATGTTTTCGTCACCGAGCGGAAAGGCCCACTGACGACTGCGACGGTAAGGAAGATGGTTGCACGTGCCGGACAGGAAGCCGACCTCCCCTTTCCTGTGCACCCACACATGTTGCGACATAGTACTGGCTTCAAGCTCGCCAACGACGGGCACGACACCCGGGCGATTCAACACTACCTGGGTCACAAGAACATCCAACATACGGTCCGCTATACGGAACTCTCGTCGGATCGATTCCGGTCTTTCTGGATGGACTAAGAGCTCTTGTTGTCGGTGTCAAACTTAACGCTTCGTGCGCAAAGGTGATTGAGCTCCGATGAAATGTGATCTGTCAGCTGCTCAACTTGATTGAGTACGAACGGGCAAAACGAGTCCGTCAGGGCCAAGAAGTTGTTCGACTCTACAATGCCACCCATCTTGGCGGCAAACTGACGAATGCGCTCAGAGCGCTTGTCGTCCTTTAGAAATCCGGCGGAATGAACAAAGACGTTTCTAACATCGTAGATTCGCCTCAACGTCACCCAAAGGTCTGCCTTTGGCTGCGAAAACCCAGCGAGCTTCTCTAAGAAGAGCGGCTCCTTCTCCAAGAACGAACCGTTAACTTGACGTGGCTTCAATGGCGTCCGAGCAATGATAGCCACATCACGACTGACTTCATTGAGGAAAGCTTCTGTTCGGGACATTAGCGAGATCAAGAAAGAAGATCTCAGGTTGGACCGAAAGACCTCGTCATAGTGAACAGGATAGTACCAAGACCAGAATTCTCCCTTCCCTTCGTCGCTCAGGTGCTCAGCTTCGGATTCAAGCGCCTGAATCTCGTCAAACTCTTGCTTTGATATGAAATCCTCGAACGTCTCGAGGTAAAACCGCATGCGCTTGAGCTCATCGGCTTGAGCTTGCACAGACAAACCGCCTGTTTCTACCAGGTACTGACGGAATGCTCGACGAGCATGATCAGGTGGCGAACCAATGTCAGGCACTTCGCTTCTCCTTTCCTACGAATGTACGGTGAGACGTCGGCCGCGTCACGTGAACGTAGTATCTGCCCTTTGATTCACCCTACCCCTAACGGGGGGATTCTCGACTTCTCGTTATTAAGAATGGCCTCACACAAATTTGCCAAAATTTTTCTTGGCTACAGTGTGACCTCCGGCCACTTCACTTTGGCAATCGCTTGATGGATCACGGTCAACGGCATTTCCTTCTTATACACCTTTCTGCTCGTGCCACCGCCATCATGACCTGTCAGTTCATCGACATGAGCTTCAGGAACAGATGCGGCGTAGAGCTTAGTGGTTACCCCGTGGCGAAACGAATGATAGTCCAGACCGCGCTCATAAACGCCAATCGCTTTTCGATACCGCGTCCACCACTTGGTGAAATAATAACCTCGCTTGTTATCAGGCCCACCCGGCTTAAGATCGGGAAACAAGAACTCGCCGCTATCAGCCGCAACTTCAGCTACGTGATCGAGGAATCCCAGCTCCACCAGTTTCGGATGCACGGGAACACGACGTTTCGACTGCTCGTTCTTAACCTGCTTTCCGCCGTCATCGTTGATGTCGAAGTAGCTGATACCGTCTTCTTGCTTTACATCGACAGTCAACAGCTGGGCGAACTCTTCGAGGCGATTTCCGTGATAAAGCCCCAGCAGTGGCAGCCAGTACTTTGAGTCCCTGATCACGATCTTACCTGGAGCAGAACGCCTTGACTGCGAATAGCAACCCATCCATACGGGCGACGAGAATAGTTTCGTGAGCTTCTCCCCCTCCCACATCATTCTCTTCTTGCTGGCGCGTCCTTTCGTCGGAAACTCGAAACCATGCGCCGGATTTTCACCGACAAACTCGCCCCGCGTTCGAAGGTGGTTGAAGAGTCTTCCCAGAGCCGAAAAGTGACGACTGATAGTCTTCATGGAAAGGCGCTCAATGTCCTCACTCCGCGTCCTGTCGACTATCTGTTCCAGCCCGAGATCACGCCACTCCTTCTTCTTTGAGTAGAGAGTCGGAAGCCCTCTGAGCAAATCGTAAAAGTCGGCACAGTCGGTTCGCTCGTAGGAGTCCGCCGACCTGTCGCCACAGCACTCAATGAACATTTTGTAGGTTGTCGAGTTTTGAGAAACGGTCTGCCCACGCCAGCCCTCTTCAGTGACCATAAGTTCGACAAACATCGGCCAAACAACAGAGAGCAACTGACCGTCACTTTTAGTAACTGGGACGTCTGGACGAACCAAATTGTCCGACTCAAGGTCGATCTGCACCCCGTGCAACACACGATCGAGACAACTCTCGAGAACTCGTACCTCAACGTTGAGCAGGCCAATAGCGAGTTCAGATCGAACTTCCTCTGGTAGTGAGTGAGCCTGCAGAAGCTTCCCGACTTCGTCCTCGACGTGACGTGTCTCACGACGCGCCAGCCTCTCGCGAGCATCGCTAAGCAAGCCTGAGATGATTTGCTCGTCGGTATCTAAGGGATCAACGCCGTGATAGTCGCCACCGTACACAGCCCGGCCGGAGCGAGCGGACAGGTGCTGCTCACGATCAGCTGCCAGTGAGTCTTTAAGTCGCTGCCGGAGTAGTTGCTTTACGTCCGCCATCGTTGGCTGCCCTTCGAAGAACGTTGAGAATTCAGAATCAAGAACTGTAGCGAGATGCTCAGCTTCGCGGTACGACGTGGTTCTCAAAGACAACGTCAGCTCTCCTATATAAGAAACAGGAAGTCGTCTGCGGTAGTAGTAAATACCGCGCTTACGCGAAATGTGGGAACAATGTGGGATCATTAGCCAAAAAAATAGCCCGACAACAGTGTTGTCAGGCTATCTCTTGGCCAATGATTTCAGTCAGTTAGACCAAATGTTTGGCTGGGGGAGAGGGATTCGAACCCCCGTTGACGGAGTCAGAGTCCGTAGTCCTACCACTAGACGATCCCCCAAACGTATCCGATTCACCTCATGCTAACTGTGTTGACTCGCGCCTTCCTGGCGCTCGCCCTGCGGGCGCACTTCGTGCGTCCAAAAACGCTCCCGGCGTTTTTGTGACTCCGTCAGAGTCCGTAGTCCTACCACTAGACGATCCCCCAAATCGGGATCGGTATTCTTCTAGCGCTTCGAGTACTGCGTAGCGCGGCGGGCTTTGCGCAGACCGACTTTCTTGCGCTCGACTTCGCGCGCGTCGCGGGTCACGAAACCTGCTTTGCGCAGGCCCGGTCGCAGCGATTCGTCGTACTGCATCAGGGCACGCGTCAGGCCATGGCGAATCGCACCAGCCTGACCCGTTGTGCCACCACCGCTGACAGTGACATTGATATCGAATTTGCCTGTCAGCTCCATCAGCTCGAGCGGCTGCCGGACAATCATCTGCGCCGTTTTGCGGCCGAAAAACTCGTCCAGCGGCCGGTCATTGACCTTGATATCACCGCCACCCGGCTTCATGAATACACGCGCTGTCGATGTCTTGCGACGACCCGTACCGTAGAAATGACCTTCACTCATTATTTCGCCTCAATTCTCGTTTGCCCGGACTTCAGGCGTTCACGTCCAGGGGAATCGGCTGCTGTGCAGCGTGGGTGTGTTCGGGGCCTGCAAATACGCGCAGCTTGCCAAGCATCTTTCGACCCAGTGGGCCCTTGGGCAGCATGCCTTTCACCGCGTACTGAATGGCTCGCTCTGGCGCCTCATCGAGCAACTTCTCGAGATTCGTCGATTTCAGGTTACCGATGTAGCCCGTGTGATGGTGATACATCTTGTCCTTTAGCTTGTTCCCTGTAACCCGGATCTTCTCCGCGTTAACGACAACGATGTAGTCGCCCGTGTCTACGTGCGGGGTGTATTCCGGCTTGTGCTTGCCACGCAGGCGGCGCGCAATCTCGGTCGACAGACGGCCCAGGGTTTTGCCTGATGCGTCAACCAGGTACCAGTCGCGCCGTACCTCTGCGGGTTTGGCAGAAAACGTCTTCATGATCTCTATATTCCTACGAGAATATGTTGTTATCCGGTGCCGCCGGGCTAAAGCCGGGCGCCACGTGCGCCCACAACGGCAGCTTCGCGCAGCCGGAGAGGCGAAAGGCGCGAAATTCTACTCGACCCCCCGGTGCAATGCAAACAATCGAGGCGTTTTTCGGTGAATAATTCAGCTGCTTTGCGGGGGAAATTTCTATCTATTTTTCAACACGTTACGTTACACCAAACGCAGCCCTGGCAACTAGAAGTCGTATTGCAGCGAGATCGCTGTACGAGTGTCCTTTTTTTCCGTACCGATGGGCACGTCGCTGTTGTGCCGAATGGTGTACGAGGCGGCCAGTGAGAAAGCTCCGATCAGGGTTGTCTTCACCGAAGTCACGGACTCGCTGTACGTATTGTCCTCGCCGGCCTCGACAGCGACTGTTTGATCGAATTCCGCCGTCTCGCTGAATTTCCACTTGTAAACGACGTCTCCCGTGAAAATTGCCTCCTCACTGCTGACGCCAAACTGATCCTCCGATTGCCGCGCACCGGCGCCGAGGCCGACAGTCAATGTGTGCACTTCGCCTGTAAGTACCTTGCGGCCGTATCCGAGTGTCTGCGAGAACTGGGTGTCAAAGCCACCGAAGCGGTCCTTGCGCCAGCTTAAGCGGCCGAACAAGAAGTCCCGCTCTGTCAGGTCCCAACCACTTATCCAGGCAGCCTCGTACGCCTCGGCCGTAGTAACGCTGTTATCTTCCGAGTAGATTGCCGCGGCCGATGCCTTATGCGTCCAGCGCTCGAGCGTGTAGCTCGCCTCGAAGCCCGTATTCAGGCTTGAGGTCTCTGTGTTGCCGGATGTGCCAAGAAAACCGAACGTGACGTTGCCCTCTAGAGGGTCCTTTTCGTCTTCCTCTTCCGCAGCGAACGCCGGTGGCGCGACAGCGAGTACAGAAAACAGTATCCAGGCATGCAGTCTCATAGGAATCTCCGGTTTGGGAGTAACCGTAAAAAAGGGCCGCGGAGTATAGCGAAGGAGGAACAGGAATCGCGAGTATTTACAAGTTGCTATACTTTGCTCATGAAACCCGACCTATCGCGCGCCAGCCCCCATCGACTGGGTATCGCCAGAATCACTATCGGTGCCGTCGGCTTCCTGTCGCTGTTTCTCGCCGGATGCCAGCTGTTTGGTGGGGGCTCGACCGATCCCATGGAAGAGCTTCGGGACCAGGTCCGAACGACCGTATCCGACTCGATACGATCCAGCGCGATGCTCGCGTCCGTCGACAGCATCGACCACCTGCTGGTTGAGAGCGCCACGTTCATGCGCGAAGCGGCGGTGCAGGAACGCGATTTGTTCCTGGACTACGACTCGACACGCGAGGACTACGCGGATTTCTTTTCTGCCGCGCAAATTGAGCGATTGAGCCTGCAAAAGCAGTTGCTCGCGGCGCACCTCGAGTTCAAATCCCATGCCACTCCCGGGGAATGGGAGATTTTATCCCGCACACAGGCACATGCAGTCTCGACCAAGATTGGCGATCTGCTTGGTCATGCCCTCGAAAGCGAGTAAAGAAACATGCTGACCGTAATCATTCTGACCATGCTGTTCGGCGGCGGCGACGTCGAGGTTTTTTCACGAAATGACCTGAGGGCAGTCGAAAGCGCCGTCGAGGAGCCATCGCGTGCGCAGGCGGCGATCGCGTCCATGGAACGCGTCAACGCGAAACTCGAGGCACTCGTGCAAAGACGAATCGAGTATTTCGAGGCGCTGAGCGTAATTAACAAGCGTGTCGACGCCCCGGCCGCCGAGTACGACGAGATTATCGACCGCCTCTGGGACGTCCGCCGCACCACGGTCGACACCTACGTCGACGAGATCTTCGTGCTCCGCGAGACCATGACCCGCGACGAATGGAACGCCGCTTTCAGCGACCGTTGATCAGTCAGCAGCCTCCTTGGGCTTGTCGGCCTGAACGTAGTGCTGATCCAGGAACTCGACCAACTGATTGGCCCAGACACGGAACTCCCGCCGTGCGTCACTGCGATTGGTCACCCGGTTACTTTGCGTCGCAAAGCCACCGGAGCGGCCCGCCGTTCGACGATCGACCGCCCGGCCGAGGATCTGGCCGGTAGTCGAATCGAAGAGTTCGAGCAACAGTGTTGCGGCACCCGTTGTCGCCGTGTACGTCCTCGATCGGCCGGCCGATCGGTTATCGGGTGCGATAACGTCCAAATCCAGAATCGCCGGCCTGAGGATCAGTACGTCATCGTCTGCGTCGTTGACCACTTCGTAGCCCGCCGCTTCGAGCTGTTCGATGAACACGTCATTGAGGAGGTCTGCCACATCCTCCTTGATCCGTTCCATATCACTGGCACGCACATTGCGCGACCTTGATCCCCGATTTTGCCGCCGTTGCCAATCGCTGCGAAACGCAACCAGGGCCGGGAGGAGGGCAACCCTCCTGAACACGCTGAAGTCCGCGTCGGGATGGATAAAAGCGGCGTGCACTTCTGCGTCTTCGACAAGGACCAGGCCGTCGTACGTGACCGTTACGTCATCGTCCTGTGCCAGGCCGGCAAGTGGGACCAGCGACAAAAGCAGCAATCCGAACAATTTATTTCTCATGACTCAGAATCTCCGATTCTATTATTGTGATGGTGAATACCAGATCGGCGACGTATACGCGCGATCCTGCACAGTAGCTGGAACCCTGTCCGGCCGGTCGATACCGAAGAACGCGGCGTCGTAGGTAGTCCACCGCGGTGTAGGAATCTCGATCACGCGCACGTAGTAGAACGCGTACTCTGCGGGATCGAAATCGGGATCACGCCAATAAGTTGCAAGTACGGCGTTTCCGATCGTGTTCGTAAAGGTGGCCTTCTCCAAGTCCACCGTGCTGCCCACAGGTTCTTTCGCACGGCCATCAGCACCGATCTCACGACCGTCGGAAACGGCCACGTCATAGATTCGTTCGTGGGTGTTGCCGCCACTGTCGAGCCAGCCCTTGATCACCTGAACGCGATCGAGGTTCGCGCCGTCGGGGTCGCGCAGTGCACGAATCAGGAAGCTCGGCGCGACGCCATCGGGTGCGCCTGTCAGATCGCCGCCCATCGGCACGCCGTGGCGGTACCCTTTGGCCGCGAAATCCGGCGTCGTGACATCTTCGGGTGCGAAGTTCCAACCACCGAACACGCGCACGCGAATTCGTGTTCCCGTCGTCGCGTAGACTTCCTTGCGGCGCATCGAGTCGAACAAATCATCGCGCTCATTTTCGCGCGCCCAGACGGCCATAAGGCCGGAGGCGCTCTCTTCCTGGGTGAGGATGCTTAGTGCAGGATCATCCGCAGGAATCACTTCGCCATTGTGGCGATCAGGTCCGGGCTCTGTATGCTGGTACTTGCCGAAGAAATTCTCCTCCCGCGTGGTCGACAGCGCAGTATGTGAATCTGAGGCGCCTATCAGGCCGAACTTGTAGGGATTCGCTCCCAGCTTGTCCCCAATTTGCAGGCCCAGCTTCAATGCGGAGCGGGCATATTCATGCTTCAGCATCCAGTCCTCTTTGGGTGCCGAGCCCGCGATATTCGAAACATCCCAGGTTTCGAAATCGGCGAACTCATCATCAGGCGACAACTTCGGGTGCGTTTCCTCGTCGCCCTTGACCTGCGACACTTCGTGCAGCGGCTCCCAGCGAATCCGCATTTCGGCATAGGCCCGCGTCATGCGCTTGCCCATCGTAGTCTTCTCGCCGAACATGAGGCCATTCGAGAGGTTGCCATTGTGCGGGATTGCGATGGCCTGGCCGCCCGTTCCGGCTTCGTACTCGGCAAGAGCCTTCCAGAGGTCCTGCGGGTCCTCACTATCGAACAGTGAAAACGGCAACCTCTGGCCAGTCTTGTCCGGGCCGTCCCTCTGGATGATGACGCGGTGCAGATTGTTACCCTGGGGACTCGACGACCATTCGTACCCGGTCATCGCCGTGAACCGGCCCGGCGCGTTGTAGGTATCGGCTTTTTCGACGAAGTCCCGCCAGATGTTAAAGGCCGCGTCGTTGGAACTCATCGGGTTCTCGCCCTTGACGCCGAATTTGATGATGTTCTGGAAAGCCTCCATACGGCCTTCCGGACCCGCATTGAATCGATCGTGTACCCATTTGCCCCAGGGGTCCGCCAACAGCTCCGGCGCGGAGCTGTGGACCATCGGCGCGAGACCGATGAATTCCGCATGATCGGTAATTACCAGGAAGTCGAGCGGCCGAATCAGCTGCACCGGCTGCCCCGAGTTCGAAATGACTTTCTCGCCGCGAGCAAAGCGAAAAGCCTCGTCGACGCCGAGCGAGGTGCCTACCAGACCCGCATCAAACGACAGGTTGGTGTGGAAATGCGTGTCACCGAAAAACACCTGGTCGGGATAGTCGCGGCCGACGAACGGCGAGTAGACCCGGTCCGGCTCCAGTATTTCCGGCGTAACGACCAGTTCATCGGGTGAGGAGAACGCGGTTCCTGCGCACAGCAGGACAGCGGCAGCAATCGCGCCGCGGACGATCATTAGCTTGGACATGTTCCGACCCTTTTCTTAGGTGTTGTTATCTTTCTATACGCGATGCGCGCACGCACTGCACCGAGCTTGGCATAGACGGCACGTCGCCCCTTCCGGCAGAATTCGTAAGCACCCCCCCCTGATAAGCAGTCTCCCGACTAGCATTCGCGCCAGGGTGTCAGCAATCTGTGGCAGCTTTACTATCATTATAGAATAGATAAGCATAAGCGCACCGAAGACGTGCGCGTTATTATCCGAAGGGGTAAAAAAATGAGTCACCAAGTCACACGCATTGTGCGTCTGGGTATTCTGTCCTGCGCCCTGATTCTCGCTTCGTGCGCGAGCGGGCCGAGGATCATCACCAATAGCGATCCCTCGGCTGACTGGAGCGGCTGGAGCGCCGGAGTGTCGACGACTGAAGTCGTGCAGCGAACCGAAGGTACGCTGGCAGTGGATATCGTCGATCGGGCGCGCAATCAACTGGTATGGGAGGGTGCCGCATCCAAGCGCGTCACGGACAGCACACGACAGAATCAGGACCAGGTCCTGGACGATGCTATTGCTGATATATTTGCCCAGTTCCCATAGGCCGTATAAATAGAATGAGAGGCTTCCAATGAAAAAGATCTCGATACTACTCACCGCCGCATTCGCGACATTATTTTCAGGCGTTTCGCTCGCGGATAGCCTGGAGCTGTATAACGGCACTGTCCTCGAGGGCGACTTCGTCGGCAGCAGCAACGGCATCGTCATGTTCGATACGGGAGACGGCATCCAGGCGTTTCCCGAAGACCAGGTCGTCGGCATCTTTCTGAGTTCCGGCGTAGCGGCCGCTGAGGCCTATTATGCCGCCGATGACCCGAATACGATCACGGTTCCGGCAGGTACTCGGCTGGTCATCAGGACCACGGACGCTATCGACTCGAACCGTCACTCGGCCGGTCACCGTTTTCGTGGCCAGCTCGAGAGCGCACTAGTTGTTGACGGTATGACCGCGGTCGCACGTGGCACCTTTGTACACGGCCGTATTACACAGGCTCAGCAGGCCGGCCGCATGGTCGGGTCGTCTGAACTGACCGCCGAGTTCACGGACCTGATGATCCACGACGTGCTGGTGCCGATCTCGACGGGTGGACTGTCGGCCCAAACTCAGGGCGAAGCGGGCAGAACGGTCGGGCGCACGGCTCGCGCCGCCGCCGTCGGTGGACTCTTTGGTGGCAGTTCCGGTGCGCGCACGGGTGCCCGCGTCGGAGCCGGCGCGTCGATTCTGACGAGCGGCGCCAGCGTCAATATCCCGCGTGGTACGATCGTCGAGACGACGTTGTCGGCACCGCTGACTATCACGTTATAAGCTGACAACCAAACGGCCACGACAGACCCCGGTGCACAACATCGGGGTCGGCGCGGCGATGTAACTCAAGAGACCGTAGCAGCACCGGAGTTCCTGCAATGCGCCCGACCTTGCATCCGTTCGTACTTCTGTTAGCTATTGCCCCCGCACTATCGTCAGCCGGCGAAACTGACTGGATGATTGCTCCCTATATCTGGCTGCCGGACATCAGCCTCGATCAGACCATCGACAGCGGTGGCGGCGGAGGCATTAGTGCCAGCGATCTGTTATCCAAGACCGAATCAGCCGGCATGATCCGGTTCGAGGCCGCACGCAATCGCTGGGGCCTGACAGTTGACTACATCTGGCTGTCACTGGCCGACCAGACGTCACTGCAGGCGCAGCCACCGCTCAATGTTGGCATCGATATTGATGGCGACCTCGACCTGACCGTGGTCGAAGTCGGCGGATTCTACCGGCCGACTGGCAAGATCGAGGGCGTCAACTATCTGTTGGGTGTGCGCCAAATTGGAACAGACAAGGTCATCGTCGCTACGCCGAATAATGGGGTTTCGCAGGTTTTCGAAAGCGACTCGGATGTCACGGATGTCTTCCTGGGTGGTCGATATATTCACCGCTTTAACGATCGCTGGGGCTTCACCGCGCGCGGCGACTACAGCTTCGGCGACTCGGAAGGCACGCTAAACCTGCTGGCAAGCGTCGGGCTGCGTGTCGCGGGGCCTTTCAGCCTGCAACTGGGTTATCGCCACGCGGTAATCGAATTCGAGGAAGAGGTTGATGGCGTGCAGAATACGACCGAAATTTCCCTGAGCGGGCCATACCTCGGCTTCGTATTTCGTTGGTGACGCGGTTGCTATAATTCTACCCATGCACAGCCGCCAACTCACACCCCTCGACCGCCTGCTCGCTGGTGCCAACAATGCGTTGCGCACAGTGGCGACCCCGGCCGGCCGGCCCGCGCGCGACAACCCGGCGACCGACGTCGCGGAGGCAAACCTCACCGACGACGAGAAAGCACATGCCGCTGGCCTCATGCGTGTCAATCACAGCGGTGAAGTCGCAGCCCAGGCGCTATACCAGGGTCATGCGGCCGTCGCGCGGGACAAGTCGATCGAAGTACAGATGCAACAGGCCGCCAACGAAGAGTTTGACCATCTTGCCTGGTGCGAAGAACGTCTTGCGGAACTCGGCGAATCGCCGAGCCGCCTGAGCCCGGTCTGGTACGCCGGCGCATTCGCGATCGGCGCAGCGAGTGGAATTCTCGGCGACCGCTGGTCGCTGGGTTTCATCGCCGAGACCGAACGCCAGGTCTGTGAACACCTCGAGAGTCACTTCGAACGTCTCCCGGAGGATGACAAGCGCAGCCTGGCCATACTCGAGCAGATGCACGAGGAAGAGGCCGAACACGGTGAAAACGCGCTTGATGCCGGTGCTGCTGAATTGCCCCGGCCCGTAAAGCGCCTGATGAAACTCACGGCGAAAGTCATGACGCGAACCGCGTACTGGCTATAAATCGTCCCGCTGGTCCATGATTTCAACCAAAACACGGACTTAGCTTGCACTTCTTCGCGAACTCTATTAAAAGAGAGGGCGCTTGAGCGATGAGGGACCTATCCATGCAGACAAATGCAAAGACCCTGAGTGATGTGCCGGCCATCAATCGGTTTTTAAGTTACTGCCGCGTACGCACCGTCCCCTCCAAAACCGTGATGATTCACGCCGGCGACCTGCCTGACGTGCTGTATTACATCGTTGACGGTTCGGTCGAAGTCATGATCGAGGACGAGGATGGCAATGAAATGGTGCTCGCCTACCTGAACAAGGGACAGTTCTTCGGCGAGATGGGGCTTTTTTACGAACAGCCGACACGCAGCGCCTGGGTACGTACCCGAACCGAATGCGAAATCGCCGAGATGACCTACCCTCGTTTCCGCCAGATTGCGTCGGAAAGCCCGGGCCTGGTCTTCGAACTCGCGACGCAGCTTGCCACCCGCCTTGACCGCACTAACCGCAAACTCGGCGACCTGGCATTTGTCGACGTGACCGGACGTGTCGCCCACGCGATTATGGATCTTTGCAACGAGCCGGACGCAATGACACATCCAGACGGCATGCAGATCAAGGTCAGCCGCCAGGAACTCTCGCGCCTCGTCGGCTGCTCGCGCGAAATGGCTGGCCGTGTATTGAAAGTTCTCGAAGAGCAGGGACTCGTCTCCGCCAGCGGCAAGACAATCGTCGTTTACGGTGCGAGACCGAACCGCAACCTGTAACCACTAAGGCCGGCTCCTAGCCGGCCTTTTCGATTTCCGCCTGCATCGCTGCGATCGTCACGGCGTAGTCATCGCTGCCGAAAATAGCCGAACCGGCGACAAACGTGTCTGCGCCCGCTGCGGCAATCTCACCGATATTGTCCACCTTGACGCCACCGTCGATCTCGAGACGAATCTCGTGGCCGCTGGCATCGATCATCTTGCGCGCTTCGCGCAGCTTGTCCAGGGCCGACGGAATGAACTTCTGCCCGCCGAATCCCGGGTTCACCGACATCAGCAACACCATGTCGACCTTGTCGATAACGTGTTCGAGCCAGCCGAGCGGCGTCGCCGGATTGAATACGAGCCCGGCCTTGCAGCCCTCCTCGTGAATCAGTCCCAGCGAACGGTCAATGTGCCGGCTAGCCTCCGGGTGGAACGTAATATAAGTCGCCCCGGCCTGTGCGAAATCGGGAATGATGCGATCGACGGGCTCCACCATCAGGTGCACGTCGATCGGCGCCTTGATGCCGTGCTTACGCAGCGCCTCGCAGATCAATGGTCCGATCGTCAGATTCGGCACGAAATGATTGTCCATGACGTCGAAGTGCACGATGTCGGCACCGGCATCCAGCACGGCCGTGACATCTTCGCCTAGCCTCGCGAAGTCGGCCGACAGAATCGAGGGAGCTATGAGTGGCTTCACGTTTCTATCCTTGTGTCGGGTTGCCAAATGTACCTGAGTTGCACTAGCGGATCGACCGCCGCGCCTTGAGCATCTCGTAGGCGCCGCGGATTTCCCGGGTGCGCCGCTCCGCCTCAGCGACGTCAGCGTCGTCGGGGTTGCTGCCAGCAATCTTGTCGGGATGATTCCTGTTCATCAGCCGCCGGTAAGACTTCTTGATGTGGTCGTTGGTCGAGGACTCGTCGACGCCGAGTGTCCTGTAGGCATGTCGGACGCGCGCAGTGTCCGCGCTGCCGGCGGGCGAACGGCGAAATCCCCGCTGCGCCCGGATCATCGCCTCGAGCTGCGCGAGTTCGACTCTGCCAATGTCCAGCTCGGTGCAAATCGTCCAGATCAAGGCCCGCTCCCGTTGGTTGAAGCGGCTCTTCGAAAGTGTCACTTCGAGCAACAGGCGCACGAACAGCAGGCGCTGATCGGACCGACGCGCATGCACGCGACGCAGCTCACGCATGACGTGTATTAGGGGAAACCCGCTTTGCTTGCCTTCATCGAACCAGTGGATCGATCGGCGCACCTGCGCAGGGCTGAGATTCAGCTGGTGCATAACGACCCGCGCTGCACGAATCTCGTCTTCACTAACGCGACCGTCAACCTTGGCGAGATGCCCCATGCACATGAACAACGAGCGCACATAATCTTCGGAAAGGCGCCCTTTGCCCACGCCGATCTCGTCGAAGACGTGGCTGTGCGCCGCGAATCCGCGGTCGAACTGGTGACCGACGAAGAATCCGGCCGTCACGGCCAGTACTTTCAGTACCGGAGATACGAGCAGGACGCCCACCACAGCGCCGATGAACGTGCCGATGATCTTGCCCCAATACAAAGCTGCTCCCATGAGCGTGTCGCTTAGTCACGCATCCTAGCGCTTGTGACACAGCATGCCTATGCCCAGGCCTGGGCAGATCGCTTGCCACCTTCCATCCGAACAGCGATCATCCCGGTTGAGGCGACGAGTTAGAGCACGCACATGATCGACACCGCCGAGGCACTATTCGAATCCGCAATCCCGGACTACCCGCTGATCGGCCGCGGCAAGGTCCGGGATATCTACAGCATCGACAACGAGCACCTGCTGCTCGTCGCTTCGGACCGCCTGTCAGCATTCGATGTCGTGTTGCCGGACCCGGTGCCCGGCAAGGGTGAGGTTCTGACGCAGATCTCCCTGTTCTGGTTTCGCATGATGGCCGACATTATCGACAACCAGCTGACAGACCGGACGATTGATGACGTCATTGCCGACCCGGAACTGCGTGAGCAATTGCGGCGACGCTCGCTGGTCGTCCGCCGCCTGAAGCCGTTGCCCATAGAGGCAGTCGTACGCGGCTACCTGATCGGGTCCGGCTGGAAGGACTACCAGGATTCCGGGCGCGTTTGCGGCATTGAACTACCGGCCGGGCTGCAGCAAGCCGACCGCTTGCCGAATACCCTCTTTACGCCGGCGAGTAAGGCGGAGGCTGGCGACCACGACGAGAACATCTCGTTTGACCAGGTTGTCGACCTGGTCGGCGAACATCACGCAACCCGTGTGCGGGACGTTGCAATTGAAATCTACGAGCGCGCGGCGGCATACGCATTGCAGCAGGGCATCATCATCGCGGACACGAAATTCGAATTCGGCGTGGATGAAGAGGGCCGCCTGTACCTGATCGATGAAGTGTTGACGCCCGATTCGTCGCGTTTCTGGCCGCAGGACGGCCACAAAGTGGGCATTAGCCCGCCCAGCTTCGACAAGCAATTCGTGCGCGACTATCTCGAAACGCTCGACTGGGACAAGACGGCGCCCGGCCCCGAATTGCCAGCCGACGTCATGGCGCGTACCGCGGATAATTACCAGGAAGCGTTGCGACGGCTGACGCAAGCGTAGTTGTGGGGACAGTTTACTCAATTACCGCAATGGCATACGCCATTGCGGTAATTGAGTAAACTGTCCCCGGAATTGTTGCCTACAATGTCGATATGAAAAAGAACCCGATCGAACATTTCAACGATCTGATCTGGGGCGACACGCTCGAGCGCCATGGCCTGCCCGGTCGCATCGTCTCGGCGGTGATGCGCCACCTGTACGCTGTCTTGCGCGATGTATTCAGCGGCCAGCTGAACTTGCGCGCGATGAGCCTTGTCTACACGACACTACTGTCGGTCGTACCCTTGATCGCATTCAGTTTTTCGGTACTCAAGGGGCTCGGCATTCACAACCAGCTCGAGGAACGCATGTATTTGCTGCTCGAGCCGCTCGGCGACCGAGGTGTCGAGATTACCGACAAGGTGATGGCGCTCGTGCACAACGTGAACGGCGGGGTCCTTGGCGGCGTCAGCCTCGCATTTTTCATCTGGACCGCTGTGTCGATGGTGCAGAAGGTCGAGGCGAGTTTTAATTACGTCTGGTACGTCTCCAAACCGCGAAATTTCGCGCGCCGCTTCACCGAGTACATGTTCGTGCTGTTGATCGGCCCTGTGGTCATCGCGATTGCGCTCGGCATGATTACCTCGTTGCAGAATGAAGAGCTGGTTCAGTACCTGCTGCGTAATCAGTTTATCGGCCCGGTATTTGTTGCCACGAGCAAGCTGATACCGTACCTGCTTGTCTCCGGCGTGTTCGCATTCCTGTACTGGTACATGCCCAACACGCGTGTGCGCATCATGCCGGCTTTGCTCGGTGGGCTGGCCGGTGGCTTCATGTGGGCGAGCATGGTGATCATATTCACGACCTTCGTCGCCACCGCAGCGCGAACGCAGGCGGTTTATGCCAGTTTCGCGATCGCGATCATCACGCTGATGTGGCTCTACCTGAACTGGATTATCTTGCTAATCGGCGCCCAGCTTGCGTTCTACATTCAGAACCCCGCATACCTCCGGATCGGCAGGCGCGAACCGCGGCTCTCAAATTCGATGCGGGAGCGACTCGCGTTAAATATCATGTTGCTGGTTGCGCAGGCTCACAGGCATGCTGAGCAGAGACTGACGGTGCATGCCCTGAGCGACGCGCTCCGAATTCCATCACTGACCCTGGCACCGATCATCGCCGGCCTCGAGGACAACGGCCTGCTCGTCCCGGGCGAAATGGAGTTCCTGTTGCCGGGCAGGGAAATGGCACGCACCCGATTGAGCGACATACTCAACGTCGTGCGCGAACAAGGCGAAACGGGTTCGTACCGTGATCCGCGTTGGGCACAGGCAATCGACGGGTTGGGCCGGGAGCTCGATGACGCCGTCCTTGCGACGATCGGAGATATGACCTTGTCCGACCTGCTCGATCAGGCCGAGGAGCGGTCAGCTGCCGGGCAGTTAGCTACCGGCAATGGTCATACCGTCGACCAGGATTGATCCGCAGCGAATTCCACCGCGTGGATCCTGGTCGCAACCCACGGCGACGATGCGCGAATACAGATCGCGCAGATTTCCGGCAATGGTCACCTCGTGCACCGGGTATTGAATTTCGCCATTTTCCACCCATTGACCGACAGCACCGCGTGAGTAGTCGCCCGTCACGGCGTTGACACCGTGCCCGATCAATTCCTCGACCAGCAAACCGGTGCCCATGTCGGCAAGCAAGGTCTCGAGATTCCCGGCATTGCCCGGCACGATCAGGTTCTGTGCACCGCCCGCGTTCGCGGTCGTCTCGAGCCCGAGGCGCCTTGCCGAGTAACTGCTGAGAATGTAGCCCTGCAGCACGCCGCCTGCCACGATATCCCGATCCCAGGTCGCGACCCCTTCCGAGTCGTATGGGGCGCTCGCCATGCCCTTCGGGATATGCGGGCGTTCCTCGACGCTGATGAAGTCCGGGAAGATCTTCTCGCCGGCCGCGTCGAGCAGGAACGACGAGCGCCGGTATTGAGCGCCGCCCGCAATCGCACCCATCGCGTGGCCGATGAAGCCGCGAGCGAGTTCCGGAATAAACAGGACTGGCGCTTTGGTCGTCGCTATTTTCCGCGCGCCAAGTCGTCTGACAGCGCGACTTGCCGCCGTTTCGCCGATTTTCTCCGCAGCCTCGAGTTCCGCGGGATCGCGTGACGCGCTATAGAAGTAGTCGCGCTGCATGTCGCCATCGGCCTCCCCGAGTACCGAACAGCTGACGCCATGCCCTGTCTTGGCATAACTGCCGATGAAACCGTGCGTGTTGCCGTAGGCGCGCACGCCGCGGTTGGTCCACACGCTCGCACCTTCGGAGTTGGTGATTCGCTTGTCGAATTTCAGCGCGGCCGCCTCGCAGGCGATTGCCATGTCGATCGCGGCAGTCGCCTCCAGCTCCCAGGGATGATCCAGCTGCAGCTCGGGAATCTCGGATGCCATGCGATCGGCGTCTGCGAGTCCGGCGTGCTTGTCGCTTGCCGTGAATGTCGCGAACGTACAAGCCTTGCTGACCGCTTCGCGAATGGCCTCGGGGGAGATATCGGAAGTGCTCGCGCTGCCCTTGCGCGACCCACTGTAGACCGTGATGCCGATGCCCCGGTCGTTGGTGTATTCGAGATGCTCGACATCGCCGAGCCGAGCTGTCGCCGACAAGCCCAGGTCATGGCTGACAGCCACTTCGGCCTGGTCGACGCCCCTTGCGCGCGCCTCGTCGAGCATCTCGCCGACGATTGCCTCGAGCTCAACAGGCCCGTGCGATCGGATTGTAGAGGGTTCCCCCATGGATCGATTCTCCGCCTCCGCGGTACCGCGTTTTTCGTGTTCCCCGACGACCGGTCGGGGGACGCATGCTAGACTGCCGCCCCGTTGCCGACCCGGAGTGACCAAGCGGAGTAGCTTAGCCGGTGCCCCAGACAAAGCCCAGCAAAACGGCCCGAAAACGCGAGCACCTCGCGCTGCAGGAACTCGGCGAGCGCCTCATCGAGCTCACCGTCGCCGAGCTCGACGAGCTACCCCTCGACACACGACTCAGGATTGCCGTGCTCGCGGCGTCGGACATCACGGCCAAAGGCGCCTTGCGACGCCAAAAGCAACTCATCGGCAAGCTGATGCGGGACGCCGACGCCGACGCAATCCGCCGCATCATTGACGCCAGGAACGCCGATGACCGGCTTGAGAAACGTGCTTTCGCCGAAGCGGAACGCTGGCGCGACCGCATCGTCAGTGAGGGACACAGCGCGATCGAGGAGTATCGGCAGGTGACGGGCACAGGAGACGAAACGCTTGGCGAATTGCTGGCCGAACTGCAGCGCACGTTAAACGAACGGACAGCAAAGGGCATTCGCCGGCGCATTTTTCAGAGGGTACACGGTACGATGCTGGCTCGTGCACGGGATGATAGAATTCCGCGATGACACACCAGGTCGGCATCATCATGGGCTCGCAGTCGGATTGGGACACAATGCGACACGCCAGCGAAACCCTCGATCAACTCGGGATCAGCCACGAGGTTCGCGTTGTCTCGGCACATCGCACACCTGACCTGTTGTTCGAGTATGCCGGGTCCGCCGTCGAGCGCGGTCTCAAGGTGATCATTGCCGGCGCCGGTGGCGCCGCCCACCTGCCAGGCATGACCGCCGCGAAGACACGCGTACCCGTACTCGGCGTACCCGTTCAATCACAGGCATTGAGCGGTCGGGATTCCCTGTTGTCGATAGTCCAGATGCCGGCCGGAATTCCCGTCGGCACAATGGCGATCGGCAAGGCCGGTGCCATCAATGCCGCCCTGCTCGCGGCGGCCATTGTTGCCAACGACGATGCAGATGTTGCCGATGCACTCGACCGGTTCCGCCAGGCCCAGACCGATAAGGTCCTGGCAAACCCGGACCCGCGAAGCTAAGCAAACCGTCATGCGCATTGGCATTATCGGCGCCGGGCAACTCGGCCAGATGCTGGGAATTGCAGCGCGCGACCTGGACATCGAGTGCGTCTTCGTCGATCCCTCCGATGCGCCGCCCGCAGCAAGCACCGGTGAGGTTATCAAGCGCCCGTTCGACGATCCCGAAGCACTCGCCACACTGGCCGATAGTTGCGATGTGGTGACCTACGAATTTGAAAACGTGCCGGTCGAAGCACTGCGGCAAATCGGCAAATGTGTCGCCATCTATCCGCCGCCTGACGCATTGCGCCACGCCCAGGACCGGCTCGACGAAAAGCGCCTGTTCGACAGTTTGCAGATTCCGCTGCCTCGATACCGTGCTATTGATTCGCTGGCGGATCTTCGCGGCGCCGTCGACGATATAGGGCTACCGCTCGTCGTCAAGACACGACGCCTTGGCTATGACGGCAAGGGCCAATTCATCGTGCGCAGCGCCGACGATATCGATGCCGCCTGGCGAACGCTCGGCGTGCAGCCGCTGATTGCAGAGGAGTGGGTGCCGTTTGATTACGAGGTTTCCGCGATCGGTGTGCGCTCCGTAGCCGGCGAAATAGCCATCTACCCGCTCACCCAAAACGAACATTCAAACGGCATTCTGCAGCTGTCGCGCGCGCCGGTGGACGCCCCTGAACTGGCCGCCGTCGCCGGGCGATACGTCAGTGCCCTGCTGGAACACCTCGACTACGTCGGTGTGATTGCACTGGAGTTGTTCGTCGCCGACGACAGGCTACTCGCCAACGAGTTTGCGCCTCGAGTCCATAATTCGGGACACTGGACCATCGAAGGCGCGGAAACGAGCCAGTTCGCGAATCACCTGCTCGCGATCAGCAATCGCGAGCTCGGATCGACTGCCTGCCCCGAGCATGCCGGCATGCTGAATCTGATCGGCCAAATTCCGGATGCGGCACGCACCCTGCCCGCCGGTGACTGCTGGCTGCATGATTATGGCAAGGTGGCCCGTGCCGGTCGCAAGCTCGGACATATCACGGTTGTCGCGGAGTCCGAGGCCGAACGCGACCGCCGATTGCAGGAAATACTCGAAACGCTCCACAAAGTGTGACGCAATCGACCTGAACACTCGGGCACGGGTATTGGCAGCTAGCCCGATAAAGCAGGTAAACTGAGCCTGCGCCGCTGCAGAAGCGCTTGATGCAACTACGAAAAATGACCGGTGGCCCAACAAACTGACGACATGTCTTATCTCGAGCATTTTAATTTGAAAGAGCAGCCGTTCCGGCTGACGCCTGATCCCAGTTTCGTCTACTGGAGCAAGCAGCACGCCCGCGCAAAAGCGTATATGGAGTCAACGATCTGGCTTGCTGACGGCTTTGTCATCATTACGGGTGACATCGGCTCCGGCAAGACGACGCTGTTGCAGTCTTATCTAACTGAGCTGGACGATAACGTCGTCTTCGCCGTCGTTTCACAGACACAGTTGACCGCGACGCAGTTCCTGCAGGCGACGCTGACCGAATTCGGCTTCAAACCGTTCAACAAGCGCAAGGTAGAACTGCTCGACATGCTCAACATGTTCCTGATCGAGCAATACAACAACGGCAAGAAAGTCGTCCTTATCGTGGACGAAGCGCAGAACCTGTCGATGAAAGTGCTCGAGGAAATTCGCATGCTGTCGGGCATCGAGACGCACAAGGAAAAAGTACTGCGAATCATTCTCGCCGGACAGCCGGAACTGCGTGAGACGCTCCATTCGCCAAAACTGAAACAGCTCGTACAGCGTGTTCGCCTGCGCTTTCATGTCGGCCCGCTCGACAAACCCGACACCCGCGCCTACATAAACCACCGCCTGACGGTGGCCGGTGGCGATCCGAAAACCCTGATCCCCGACGATTGTGTGGACGTTATCTATCGTTACACCGGCGGCGTGCCGAGACTGATCAATACCTTGTGCGACTCGGCCCTGCTCTGTGCGTTCGCCGACCAGAAACCCGGCATTGTCGTCGATGACATCATGACGGCCGTTGCGGAACTGGACTGGGAGGAACACGAAAGCAATACGGGCTCTTTCAAGCAGCTGCAGGACGTCGCCCGGCATCGCCCCGGCGCCGAAACGCACGTTATGCAGATTGAGGTCCGTACTGGCGGAAAGACGGAAGCAGTGCATACATTTCCGGCTGGCCGGATCATCGTGGGCCGCTCACCCGACAATGAAATCTACATCAAGAGCAAGTTCGTGAGTCGGCACCACCTGCAGCTCGTCTGTGATGGCGGGGGGTGCATGATCGAAGATCTTAATAGCACGAACGGTGTGTTTATCGGCGAGGCCCAGGTGAAAAAACGCCTGCTCGAGGATGGCGATGTCATCTCGCTCGGCGCACACGAGCTCGTCTACACCGACCTGCGCGAAACCGGCAACGTAGAACCCGGAAACGAGGACTTCGAGGATACGCACGACGACGTCCCGCCCGTCGTCGCCGAGAAGAAAGCGGAGCCGAAACCGGCTTAGTCCCTGACCACCCTAGCGATCAGTACCCCGAGCATCGCGGCGCTTCAGCAATACGACCAGCCCGGCGACCAGGCAAACCACACCCGTGACGAAGCAAATCGTCGGCCAATACCAGTGATTGACGTACATTGAGGCCGCCAACGAGAGCGTTCCTACCAGGAGGTAGAAATACGGCAAGCTCTCGTAGATCGGTTTCGAAACCCACATAGCGCCTGAATCGCAGCTTCGGGGCAATCCATTGTCCACAGCTGCTGCCCCGCCGTCCAGTCAGGCAAGTCGCTCGGCCGCGGGCCGCGCAGATGGGGGTAAATGAGTGAAATCCGGCCGTGGCCGGGCGCAATCAGGCGAGGCGGAAGAGACGCAACAGTCGCGCCAGTATCGAGTCGGAGAGACCGTCAACTGCGAGGTCAGGTTCGTAATCGCCCTTGTCACCATGAATCCCCTGCACGAAATTCTGCGAGGTCGAGTCCATGTCTTTCTCGGTTATTGTGCTCTCGAATGCCATGATCCGGTTTCCTCCTTGAGACGCGTCCGACTTTACCGCAGTAATTTTTTTCGCGGAGTGAGCTGGCTCACAAGCCTTGAAGTGACTTGAGAATCTAATCTTATGTCAATAGTCGCATCGCTGCGACACCCGCCGTTGTGCGGTTTCTTGTCGCCGGACAGCGACAGTCATGTGTCTCCGGTACCTGGCACCGTTAGGCAGTTCCGCCTACAGTGAGCTCATCAATTTTGAGCGTCGGCTGACCGACGCCGACGGGTACCGACTGGCCGTCTTTGCCACAGGTGCCGACGCCACTATCCAGTTCGAGGTCATTGCCGACCATCGAGATCTTCGTCAGCGCTTCCGGTCCGTCGCCAATGAGCATTGCGCCTTTCACCGGCGTTGTGATCTTGCCGTTTTCAATCAGGTAGGCCTCGCTGGCCGAGAATACGAACTTGCCTGAGGTGATATCCACCTGCCCGCCACCGAAATTCGGCGCATACAGACCCTTGTCGACAGACGCGACGATCTCCTCCGGATCGTGGGGACCGGCGAGCATGTAGGTATTGGTCATGCGTGGCATCGGCGTGTGCGCGAACGACTCCCGGCGGCCATTGCCCGTCGGTGCAACGCCCATTAGCCGGGCATTGAGCTTGTCCTGCATGTAGCCGCGCAAGATGCCGTCTTCGACAAGTACGTTGTATTGCCCCGGCGTGCCCTCGTCATCTATCGCGAGCGAACCACGCCGATTCGACAGCGTGCCATCGTCAACAATCGTGCAGTGGGGCGGAGCAACCCTCTGGCCGATCTTGCCCGAAAACGCAGACGTGCCCTTGCGATTGAAATCGCCTTCGAGCCCATGCCCGACTGCCTCGTGCAGCAGGATTCCGGGCCACCCGGGACCCAGTACGACCGGCATGGTCCCGGCAGGCGCAGGCACGGCATCCAATGCAACGACGGCCTGGCGCACGGCCTCGCGCGCATATTCCATGGGCCGGTCCCCGGATAGAAAGTAGCCGAGATCGGATCGCGCACCACCGCCGGAGTAGCCCTGCTCCCTGCGCCCGTCGTGCTCGAGAATCACGCTCACATTGAAGCGCACGAGCGGTCGCACGTCGGCCGCCAGCGTGCCATCGGAGCCAGCAATGAGGACGAGGTCCTGGCCGCTGGTCATGCTGATGATGACCTGCTCCACGCGTGGATCAAGTGCGCGGGTCCCTTCGTTGATACGGGCGATCAGCGCTGTTTTCTCGGCATCGCCAAGGCTCGTCGTCGGATCGGCGACGGGATAAAGGGGCGCGGCATCGCCTCGTTGCCAGGCGGGTATGCGCTTGGTTTCGCCTTGTCTCGCGATGGCGCGAGCTGCCTGCGCCGCACTCTCCAGGGCCGGCAGCAGCAGTTCGTCCGAGTATGCAAAGCCGGTTTTTTCGCCACTGACGGCGCGTACGCCGACGCCCTGGTCGAGACTGAAGCTGCCCTCGCGAATGATGCCATCCTCAAGCGACCAGCTCTCCTGCCGCGATACCTGGAAATAGAGGTCCGCGTAATCGACCCCGCCCTGCAAGATGCTGCCGAGCGTCGCGTTGAGGTGCTTTTCCTCGAGTCCGGCCGGCGCCAGCATGTGCGCCATCACCGATTCAATCGGGCTCACGTCATTGCTCAATTAAATCTCCTGGAGTCGTCTGTTGGCGAGGGCGGGAAATCTCTCGCGGATTTTAGCGGGTTCTTCCGGATCGACGTCGGCGGCTACGACGCAATTGCCTTCCGCCTGTTCTGCGATGATCTGACCCCAGGGGTCCACAATCAACGAATGCCCGAAGGTCTCGCGGTCGTCCGGATGCCTGCCGAACTGGCCGGGCGCAATGACGTACGCCAGGTTTTCGATCGCACGCGCTCGCAGCAAGGCATGCCAGTGCGCCTTTCCTGTGACAGCCGTAAACGCGGCCGGCACCGTAAATACACTCGCCCCTTCTTCGACCAGCATCCGAAACAGTTCAGGGAAGCGCAGGTCGTAGCAGATCGTAATGCCAATACGGCCAACCGGTGTCATCACTGTCACAGGCTCATCACCCGGGTACATCGAATGCGATTCCCGGTAGGACTCCTCTCGCTCAGGCAGATCGACATCGAACAGGTGAATCTTGCGGTAGATGGCGCGCGTGCGCCCGTCGTCGTCAACGGCGAGGCAAGCGCCGTAAACACGTTCACTCTCCGGCGACACGAGCGGCATGCTGCCGGCAATTATCCAGAGCCCGAGGTCCGCCGCGGTATCCGCGAGGAAGGCCTGGATCGGGCCATCGCCAGGGTGCTCCGCGTGCCGCGCCTTGTCGCGTCCCTGCTCCGGCATCAGGGCGAAATTCTCGGGCAGTACCGCGAGCGCGCAGCCGTCGCTTGCCGCCTTGCCTAGCAAGTCGGCCGCGAGATCCAGGTTCTGCGGCACGTCCGCGCCGCTGTTCATCTGAATAGCTGCGACACGCACAGCGCACTCCTTCGAACGAAATCCAGTGAAGCCCGATTCTACTCTGAATCCAGGAGACAGCCCGCAAGTTCCGCGCTCGATGCAAAGTTCGCAGCATTGGTGCTCTCGACCGCCGGATCGTCCCAGGAGCCCTCGATGCCATAGTAAACCTGCCCCATATCCTGCAACGGCTTTTTGAAGATCTGCGAGAAGATCAGCAATGCGGCGGCAGCCTGTGGACCTGCAATGACGGCACCGACCACGGGTAGCGTGTTGCCGAAGTTTGCGCTGACGGCGGCCACCTGCTCGTACTCCCTGCTCGTCAGGCTGGCACGACCGATGATCGCGATGTCTGCGGCGGGCCCCTCGAGTGTCAAGTTACATGTGTACGCTTCGCCATCGACGATGTGGAACGAACCTTCGATCTTGTCAAAACCGAAGCCCTTGTCGAACACGTCCGTAAAATCGAGCGACAACCGTCGCGGCAAAGCAACGACACTCATCAGTCCGAACAGGCGCCCGGCTCCGGGCTCGATTTCGTCGAGCTGGCCCGCACCGAAACGTGCCTGCACGTCACCGTTCAGCGAATCGAAGACTTCTTCTCTCGGCCCGCCTGACCAGTTCAGGTCGAATAACATCGTCATGTCGTCGCCGACGATGCCGGGCTGGTAAGCGAGCCGTTGCATCGTGGTGGCGATGTCCGTACTGGTCATTGTCGCCATCAGGTAGCTACGATGTCCGAGCGGATCCGACTCGTCGGTAACCCAACGCGCGTTGCCGACAATTTCGAAAGTCTCGTCTCTCGCCGTAAAGGACTCCGCAACCAGCCCCTCCCCGGTCCGCGCGAATTGCACATCGACGGCACCGAAGAAACGGTCGCCGAGCCCGAACTCCTTTGTCTTCAATGTTATTGGCGGCAGCGTATTTGGCAATGCCTGTTCTCTCGCATCGACGAGGCTCTCGTCGTCACCGGGCAGCACGAGGCGCTCCATTTCCATGACCAGGGCGCGTTCCGAGCCAAAATCGTAGGGCACGAACAAGGAGCCAGTTACGCTGTCACCCTCGACCTGCACGAGCCAGTCGCGCGCACTGCGGTCGACGCGTACATGATGATCCCGCAGATGTTGTCCGAGCACGCGCAAGCTCGCGACATTGACGTCAATCGAACGGATGCGCTCGGCTGTGCCGCTGCGAGCCGCATCACCCCGGGACAACCGCAGCCAGTCATCCAGCCTGATGTTGTCTATGTCGCCGCGAATATGCAGGCCGCGGGTCTCGGCTGCCGTGAGATCGCCGCCACCGAGCGCCAGCGTGCCGCGCTCGAGGTCCCATATGTCGCCGTCATGAGCGATCGCGATTTGCCAGCTGAGGCCGCCGTCCGCAGTTCCGCGGCTCTCGATTCGCTGCCCGCCAGGAATGAACGCGATATCGCCGCCAATGTCGATCTTTTCGTCCGCCGGCTTCAGGAAAGGCTCGGGCAGGTCGACGGCGAGCCCGACAAGGTCGCTCATCACGCGCACCGTGAACGGCACTGGCACTTCCTGTTTCCCACGTGGAAACAACAGGTCGACCGAGTAATCGGCCTTGCCGTCGACGAGACCGCTGACCGGCAGGCCGAGTTCGTCGACGAGACCGGTGGAGTCCACTTCGCCGTGTGCCCTCGCGATCACCTGAAACTCGGGAAGCTCGTCCGGCGCGTTCATCACGTCGATAGTGACCGGATGGCCCAGGAATTGACCGCCGAGCGCCTCGCTGGTGACGCTTTGTCGATCGATCGTCACAGCACCGCTCAGCCCGGTAACCGGGGGATCGAATCCCTCGACCTGCAATGATCCGTTGGTCGTCATGATCCGAGCCGCGAACGTGTAGTTGCGCCAGTCCGTAATCGGCACCATCAGGTCGAGCTTGAACGACGCATCACCGTCCACCTGAACGCGCCGCAGGTGGCCGCCAAACAGCCGCCCGATGGGGCTACTCTGCGCGTATGCGTGAATGGATTCAAGCGTGCCCGTCGATAACGAGTCGATCGTTATCACCGGCTTGCGCACATCACCGATCTCGATCTTGGCGTCAACGATTTCGCGGCCGCGATTGATGGAGCGATTACGCGTTGAATAAATACGCGTGTTATCGAGTGTAACGTCGAGGTCGATAACCTCCGCCGCGGGCCAGTCCTTGTGGAACTGGAACGTCATATCGCGGAATTTGGCCTGCAGCAGGAAGCGCCCCTCGCCGCCATCGAACGGGAATTTATCGAGCGGGCCGTACAGTCTGGTCGTGCCGCGCGGAACACCTCCCGATACGAGTGCACTCTGGAACCAGTCGTAGAGCTTCTTATGCATTACTCGACCGGGAATAAAACGCTTTGCGGATCCGATGTCGACAATGTTCCAATTGGACACCAGGTCGATCACTGGTGACTGGTCTTTGTCGAGAGTGACCTGGATGTTGCTCTGACTGTAGAGGTTGTCGTTACTAATTGTAATGTTGTCGGACAACACCGTGATCTGCTCGCCACTACGGCGCCAGATGACCGTGCCGTTTGCGGCATCGATGGGCACGATCTCGGCAAGAAAGTCCGCAAGATCGAGAACCATGTTGTCGGAGTTGATTTCCAGCCGACCACCGGAACGGTCCGCACGCAGTCGACCTGTAAATCCCCGGATGCCCGGTCGTTTCTCCGTCGCGGCGATCCCAACATCCTCGAGGTCCGCCGAGACCGCGTAGCCTGGTTCGTCCGTGTGCACATCTGACAGCGTTGCTATCAGGTTGCGAACAATGCCATCGGGTGCAAACTCTTCGAGCACCTTTCGTCGTTCGTCGTCGAGCAGCGGCGCAACCAGGTTAACGTTGCCCAGATTCAGGTAATCGGCACGCGCATCGAACATGACGACTTCGCCGTCACGGTCGATACTCGTTTCGAGGCGTAACGACGACTCTGGCCAGGTACCACCAGCCGTGCTTATTCGGAAATCGTTCAGTGCAGCCAGCCAACCGTCCGGATCGTTGCGATATTCGGCCCGGCCTACCATTGAGAATTCCTCGGCCGAAGCGATCGTTACCTCGTCGAATTCGAATTCCGCGGTCGCACTCTGCACGTGGCCGTCGAGCCACGCGAATGCAATGTCGAGATTGCCGGTGCCCGAGTTAAGCGGCCAGTTGCGCGAGTCATCGAAACCGGCCACCCCGGTAAGGATGAGGTCGGTGGCCTCCAGGTTCACATCCCAGCCACGGCTCTGCTCTGATTCGCCCAGCAGTTGTGTAGCATCGATGCGCAGCGAGCGGCCCAGCGATGCCGGTAGCCTTACACTGCCGTCAATCGTGAGACGTTGCTCTTCATTACGCACGACGGAGCGGTCGATATCAAAAAAGGTCGGCCGTTCGTCGCCCGGTCGGATGAGCTGTAGCTCGACCTGCTCAGCAATGAACTCTATATCGCCGAGGTTGCCCCCCTCGCCGATCGGAAAGTCCAGGAGTTCGCGCACCGGCGTACCCTGAACCCACCACCTCCCATCCGGCAACTGGCGGACTTCCACCGACGTGTCGCGCACGACGACCCGATCGACAACCAGCGTGCGGTCGACGAGCAGGCGCGTCAGTGCCACGCCGACACTGACTTGTTCGGCTGCAATGACGCGCGTCATCGTCGTACTGCGGATTAACTCCGCATCATAGAATTCGAGCTGGGGCCCACTCAGGCCCCAGCGGGCGTTCATGCCGGAGAATTCCACCTGCATGCCAATCGCCGCGCTCGCCCAGGATTTAATCTCATCCTGGTACTCGGGCAGCCGTGGCAGGAACAGCCGAAACAGCCCAACGGCGATCGCCAACAGGATCACAACACCTGCCGCCAGGTAGGCGAAGAATTTGAACAGGCGTTGCAGAAAAATTTTCATGGTTTGCTTGTCATCCCGCTATATCAGGACAACGTCGAACTGGTCCTGGAGGTACAGCGATTCCGTCTGTAACCGGATTGACTTGCCGGTCTGCTCGCAGAGTATCGCGAGGCTGTCTGCTTGCTCGTCCAGTAACAACTCGATGACATCCTGGTGCGCCAGCACCAGCGCTTCGTCGAATTCGAACTGCCGTGCCTGGCGGATGACCTCACGAAATATCTCGAAGCAAACAGTTTCCACCGTCAGCACGAATCCACGCCCTTCGCAGCCTGGACAGTCCTCACCAAGAATATGCTGCAGGCTTTCACGCGTACGTTTGCGCGTCATCTCGACAAGGCCCAGCGGCGATACGGGAGTGATCTGGTGGCGGGCGTGATCGCCCGCGAGCGACTGCTCGAGAACAGCAAGTACATTTTCGCGATGCGACGCTTCTTCCATGTCGATGAAGTCAATGATGATGATGCCGCCGAGATTCCTGAGCCTGAGCTGGCGCGCAATCGTCATTGCCGCTTCCAGGTTAGTACGGTAGATCGTCTCCTCCAGGTTGCGGTGGCCGACGTAGGCGCCCGTGTTGACGTCGATCGTCGTCATCGCCTCAGTCTGATCGAATATCACGTAGCCTCCGGATTTCAGCGGGATGCTCCGGTCCAGCGCCTTTAGTATCTCGTCCTCGATCCCGTGCAAATCGAAAATCGGCCGCCGCCGCTGATACAGCGCCACCCGCGACTCAACGCCGGGCAAGAACGTCGCCGCAAATTCATGCATGGCGTCGAAGTCTTGCTTCGAGTCCACGAGTATTGTCTCGACGTCGCTGGTCGCAAGATCCCGCAGTACTCGTAACGGCAGCGACAAGTCTTCGTTCACCAGGTGTTTTACGCTACCGATCCTGCACCGTTCCTGAATGACATCCCAGAGCTTCACCAGGTATTTGAGATCCGCGACCAATGGATCACGGTCCGCGCCCTCTGCCACCGTGCGCACGATCGCTCCGCATTCGAGTCCCTGCTCCAGCAGCAGTTCCTCGACCATCGCCCGCAAGCGCTCGCGCTCCTCTTCCTGCTCGATGCGCGCTGAAATACCCACGCTGGAGCTGCGCGGCAACAGCACGAGGTGTCGTGAAGGCAAAGTAATGAATGTCGTCAGTCGGGCGCCCTTGTTGCCCAGGGGATCCTTGACGACTTGCACGAGCAGTTGGTCGCCTTCCCGAAGCAGGTCACGAATTTCCGGCAGTTCTTCGGCCGGTGTATCTTCCTGGTCACCATTGCGAGCAATATCGGAAACGTGCAGAAAAGCCGTCCGATCGAGGCCGATATCGATAAACGCTGCCTGCATTCCCGGCAGTACGCGCGACACGGTGCCATTGTAGATATTGCTGATCAGGCCGCGGCGCGCGGCGCGTTCGATGAAGACCTCCTGCAGAACACCGTTCTCGAGCAGCGCAGCGCGCACCTCGGAGGGTGTCACGTTGATCAGTATCTCTTCTTTTCGCGACTCGTCGCTCATAACTCGTCCTTCAGCCCGGCCGCAGGCGCTATGCCTGCCACCTGCAGCAATCGCGCGGTCTCAAACACGGGCAGACCGACGACGCCGGTGTAACTCCCTGTGACGGACTCGACGAAAGCGCCGGCAAGCCCCTGGACCGCATAGGCGCCTGCCTTGTCACGGGGTTCCCCACTTTGCCAGTACTCGAGCGCCTCGTCAGGACAGATCTCGCGAAATTTCACCGCAGTGACCGACAGCGCGCTCTGCACCGTTGCGCCCGACCGCACGGCGACCCCGGTCATGACTTCGTGTCTGCGGCCGGACAAGGCTGCCAGCATGCGCAGGCCATCCGCCTCGTCGCGTGGCTTGCCGAATACTTCGCCGTCCAGAACCACCAAGGTATCCGCGCCGATAATGACCGTTTCGGGCGGACACATGGCCGCACTGGCCTTCTCGATTGCAAGCCTGACGACCATGATATCGGGGGATTCCCCGGCAAGCTGCTGCTCATCAACATCCACACCGGCGGCTGTGAACTCAAGACCCATGCGCTCGAGTATGGCGCCCCGGCGAGGCGACGAAGAAGCAAGGTGCAGCGCAGGCACGGGCATCGCGCGACCGTTCTACTCAGGCGCGATGATAGGGATGGCCGGACGCGAGTGACCAGGCGCGATACAACTGCTCCGCGAGCAGGACGCGCGCCAGGCCATGGGGCAGCGTCAGATCCGACAGCGACCAGACGAAGTCCGCGCGCTGGCGGCACTTATCCGACACGCCGTCCGGGCCACCGATAATGAAAGCCAGGTCGCGGCCGTCCGCTTGCCACCCGGACAATCTTCCTGCAAGGAAATTACTGGTCAATTGCTTGCCTCTCTCGTCGAGCAGCACGGTCTGCTCATCACCCGCGAGCTTGCCGAGTATCAGCTCACCTTCGGTCTCGATCGCACGCCTCGCGTTCTCGGCTTTAGTTCTTTTTGCAGTCGCGATGACGTCCAGCCGGAACTTCCACTGTGGCGGGAAGCGCCCGCTGTAGATCCGGAATGCCTCGTCAACCCATGGTGGCTGACGATCGCCGACGGCTATGAGCCGAATGTGCATTCCGCTTGTTCTTCCCGCAGACCGCTACCGGTCTGTTGCGGCAAGATCTCCGGCCGGGCTAAGCGACCAGAGTTTTTCCAGGTTATAGAACTCGCGCACTTTGGGCAGCATGACGTGCACCAGTGTGTCCTGCAGATCGAGCAAGATCCACTCGCCACCGCTTTCGCCTTCGACGCCGATAGGTTTATGTCCGGCTTTGCTCGCTTTTTCAGTCACGTTTTCGACAAGAGCCTGTACATGCCGGTTCGACGTGCCACTAGCGACTACCATGTAGTCGGTCACGGTCGTCATGTCGCGGACATCCAGCTTCACGATGTCCAGTCCCTTTATGTCGTCGAGCGCGTCGACGACCAGGTCACTCAATTGCTTACTATTCATGCGCGCTGCTCTTTTTCCATACCTTCTCTGTCTCCCAGGTCAGTTTGTGTCATTCGCATAACATGCGCTGTCGATAATCACGTCCCGTACCGCGTCGGGCATCAGAAAGCGAGGGTCGCGGCCAGCGGCGACGAGTTCCCTGATCTCCGTCGACGCAATTTCCAGCTGCGTCACAGCGTGGACATGTATCTGGCCATGCAATCCATCGTGCAGATCCTGCACACGGTGCGTGCCCCGTTCGTCCAGCAGTTTCCCGAGAGTGCCGTAGTCGGGCGCCTTCCAGCCAGGTCGATGGGCAACGACGATATGGGCAAAACTCAGGATTTCATCCCAGCGATGCCACTCGGGCAGACCGAGAAACGCGTCCATTCCCAGTATCAGACCCAACGAACGGCCCGGAAATTCCTCGCGCAGGCTCGCCAGTGTATCGATCGTGAATGACGGGCCGTCCCGGCGCATTTCGCGGTCGTCGACGGCAAATCCCGTCTGTCCTTCCGTCGCCGAACGCACCATCTGCAAGCGTAACTCCGCATCGGCGAACGTTACGCCACGATGCGGTGGATCGCCGCAGGGCACGAACAGCACTTCGTCAAATGCCAGCGCCTGCAACATCTCGAAGGCAGTTCGCAAATGGCCGTAATGAATCGGATCGAATGTACCGCCAAAGACGCCGACCGGGCCCATCAACCAGGGGTCCCTGTGCGGAACCTGATCATGCCGCTATTTTTCCCGGCAGCGCGATACCGAGCACAATATCGGTTGCCAGCTGCCAGGGATCGGCGCGCAATTGACCTTTCGCTGCCGCATCGCCGCGGCCGACGGCCTGCAACAACTGGCGGAATACACCATCAGGAACGCGGCTTACACAGCTGCGAACCAGTCCCTGCCGGTTATTCCAGACCCGCGCTTTCTGCATGGCCGACCCGAGGTCAACGCGTTGCTGTACGGCATCAGCCAGGCCCGCCAGCACGCGAAGTTCGCGGCCGAGCGCCCAGAAGACGATGACAGGCTCGACACCTTCGGCGCGCAGACCGCCTAGAATCCTGACCGCACGACGGGCGTCGCCCGCGAGCGCGGCGTCGACAAGTTTATACACGTCGTAACGGCTATTGTTCGCGACGGCATTGGCGACGTCTTCGGCGGACACAGGTCCTTCGCCGAGCAGCAGACGGAGTTTCTCGATCTCCTGGTTGGCGGCCAGAAGATTCCCTTCGACGCGGTCCGCGATCATCGAGGCCACGGCACGATCCGGCTGCAGCCCGGCATCGCGCATGCGCCCGGCCACCCATCCGGGTAACTCGCGCACACCCACCGGCCAGATGGGCAAAAACACGCCATGTGCGTTGAGCGCTTTGAACCACTTGGACTTCGAAGCATTGCTGTCCAGTTTCGGTGCACTGACGATCAGCATCAATTCGGGCCCGAGCTGTTCAACCAGTTCGGTAATGGCTGCGCTGCCATCCCTGCCCGGCTTGCCGGTCGGCAGGCGCAATTCGATGATGCGTTGCTCGGCGAACAACGACATGTTGGCACTCGACGCGGACAGGCTTGCCCAGTCAAAGTACCTCGTAGCGACGTGAGACTCCCGCGACGTGAACCCTTTTTCCCTGGCTGCAAGGCGAATGCTGTCGAGCGCCTCCGCAACGAGCAGGTGCTCATCACCAGTGACCAGGTAACAGGGCGCCAGGTTTTTTTTCAGGTAGGAAGAGAGCTGGTTTGCCTGGATTTTCACGCAATCAAGATCGGCTGGTTTGCCTGTAGATCATACAGGGGCGCTAATGCATCGCAAACACGCTGCAAGCGTCACTCCACCTGGTCGAGGCTGATTGACTCGCCCTCGAGTAATACCGGAATGCCGTTCGCGACAGGGTATGCCAGCTTGTCGTCGTCGGTAATGAGGGCTTCGCCGAGCGGTTCCGACAGTACGTTGCCGTCCCGGTTCGATACCGAGCCGGCCGCAATCGCCGCATTGACCCGGTCGAGCGTGTCGCTCTTGGCGATCGCAAGACCTTTGTGGGTGACCGGGCAGCGAAGAATGGTCAGAAGGCGTTTGTCCATGGACTCCTCGATGATCTTGTTTCTCGTTAAACGCTTGTTTTATAAGGGCTTGCTGATGATATTGTTATACTATATCATTTGCGCCCGGAATCGCCGGCGGCAGACCTCAATCCGCCACCGGCCCAGCATAACGGCATCTCAGGATGAATCAAACACCCACGAAATCGACGGACTGGCTCGATGGCACGGCCGTCGGACTGTCGGGTCTGTGCCTCCTGCATTGCCTGGCGCTGCCCTTCGTCGTGGGCGCGCTGCCGGCCCTGCTGCCACTGGCCGGAGGCCACCTGCACGTGCAGATGCTGTTCATCGTTGTACCCCTGAGCGTCGTGGCCATCGGCACCGGTTTCGCCGGGCACCGCAACCTGGGTGTCGTCCTGGGTGCAGTGGCGGGCCTGGTTCTGCTGGGCATTGGAGCGACCGTCGCGCACGATTCGCTCGGCATCGTTGCGGACCGCGTATTTTCGATCAGTGGTGCGGTCGTGCTGGCCATCGCGCATCTTTACAACGGCCTGCTCGCGCGCAGGCACCGGGCCAGCTGCACTAGTTCCTGAGGGCGGCGAGTAATTCGTCGTTCCGACAAGCCTCGGCAGCCGCAATCGCAGCTGGCAGATCGGCCGACAGCGGCCTGAATCCCTTGTTCTCCAGGCGACAACGCATCATCAATTTGACGGCGCCCACCTTGTCGTTGTGTTCCAGCAAACGACCAAGGTATTGCTGGGCAAGCAACAGCGCCGGATAGGTATCGTCCCAGCGCAGCATTTGTTCGAGAAACCATGGCCATGCGGCGTCCGGATCGGGGTCCTTAACCAGCCAGTCGTAAATGTGCTCGAGCCCGCCATCGCGATTGCCGCGGCTAGCAAACCCGTAGGCGTGATTCACTACCTTGATGCGATTGCTCTGCAATCCCGCGAGGACCTTTTCCGCATCGAGCTCGACTGCGTCGGGTATGTCGATCTCGTCGAAGAGACCTGCCCGCCGTGTAACTGCGCCGATAACCGCGAAGAAAACTGCCAGGAAATAGATCTCGACGATGTTCTGCGCCCAGGCCGGCAAAAAGACCAGCACCGTCGGTGCCAGTACGATGAGCAATGCCGTCGCCGGCGCCCACCAATATCCGGCGCCGCAGCCACGGATGAACCGGTCGAGCGCGCGCGGGTCGATGCTCTGCAGCGGCGAGTGAGTGATAAGTAATACGCCGACAATAGCCGGCAGCAGTGCCGTGAAGCCCAGTGCAACGACGGTCGCCGGCAGGTCGCCGAACGTAACTCCTATCTCGTATACGACATAGGCCATGGCGAGTATGGGAACGACCGGGAATAGCGTCCACCCAGTGCCGACGAGCGTGAAGAACTCGATCCCGGGTGGTGCAGTGTCTGTATCTTTCGCACGCGCTTCGGCGATCATCGTCAGGTAACGCAGGAATGCCGGAATCGTCGCCGCGGCCAGCCAGATGCCGAAGAGCCCGGCCAATTGAATCAGCCCGATGAGCAGGAAAAATGTCACCAGCGCAAATAGTGTCGTCGTCGAACTGACAGGAAACGCCAGCTCGCGCAGATACTCACGCAGGTTCATCGTCGTCCTTGTCTGTTCCAGGCACCGGGTCATAACCACTTCCACCCCAGGGATGGCACCGGCCGATGCGTTTCGCCGCAAACCAGGTCCCTTTCAGGACGCCATGTTCCCGTAGCGCCTCGATGGCGTATTCGGAACAAGTCGGTTGGAAGCGGCAATTGACGCCGAGCCAGGGAGAGATCGCGATGCGGTACAACTTGACGAGGCCGATCAGTGGCCACGACAACAAGCGGCTGACCACGTTAGCCATTACGCTGCCTGCAATGCCTCGGCGGCAAAGTTGCGGATGGCCTTGAGCATTGAAGCGAGGCCGTTGCTACGTGTCGGGCTGAGATGCGCTTCGAGTTGCAACGCACTGACAAAGTCTGGCGGCGTATCGAGGATGTCCTGGGGCCGCCTGCCACTGTAGATACGCAACAACATCGCGATCAGTCCGGACACGATCGCGGCGTCGCTAATTGCCCGAAACTCGAGCCTGCCATCGAGTTCGCTCGCGACGAACCAGACTTGCGACTGGCAACCGCGAATCTTGTTGTCGTCAATGCGGTCGGCATCCGGAAACTCGGGAAGCCGGCGACCCAGGTCGATAAGGTACTGGTAGCGATCCATCCAGTTATCGAAGAATTGGAACTCCTCGATCAATTCTTGCTGCGCCGCCGCGACCCCACCCGTCATGGTCTGCGCCAGGTGGTCCCGTCCGGACCGTCTTCGATCTGTATTCCGGCCGCCGCAAACTCATCACGAATCGCATCGGCCGTCGCGAAATCTTTCGCCGCCCGTGCCGCGTTGCGCTTTTTGATCATCTCCTCGATGTCCTCGGCCGATAACTCGCCCTCCACGTGCCCCGCAAACCAGGCCTCGGGATCACTCTGCAACAAGCCGAGCAGGTCGCCTGTCGCAAACATTTCGGCAGCAAGCCTGTACTGCTCGTTCTCGTCTGTCTCCTTATTGAGCCTTTTTGCGAGCGCGAAGTATTCGGCCATTGCTTTCGGCGTATTGAGATCGTCCTCGAGCGCGGCAACGACCGAATCGAGCGGTTGTGCTGCCGCCCTCGCCGTGTCTGAAATCCCTATACCACGCACCGCACCGTACAGACGATCAAGCATGCGCCGCGCCGACTCGACGGTGTCATCCGACCAGTCCAATGGCTGCCGGTAGTGCGCGGTGAGCAGTGCCATGCGGATGACTTCACCCGGCGTCGTTTCGACGAGGTTGTGAACGAGCAGCACATTGCCGATCGACTTGGACATCTTTTCGTGATCGATGCTCAGGAACCCGTTATGTACCCAGTAACGTGCGAAGTCCTTGCCGTCATGGGCGCAGCAGCTCTGCGCCAGCTCGTTCTCGTGATGCGGGAATATCAGGTCCTGGCCGCCGGCGTGAATATCGATTGTCTCACCCAGATGCTTCGCGGCCATCGCCGAGCACTCGATGTGCCAACCGGGGCGGCCGATTCCCCACGGCGATTCCCAGCCCGGGAGTTCGGGTGTCGATGGTTTCCAGAGAACGAAGTCGTGCGCGTTTCTCTTGTATTCGGCGACCTCGACCCTGGCACCCGCAATCATCTCGCGCAGGCTGCGATTCGACAGCGCACCATATTCTTTGTATGCCTCGACATCGAACAGCACATGGCCGTCAGATTCGTACGCGAAGCCTTTTTCCACCAATGCCGAGATCATCTCGACCATCTCGGCGATGTGTTCCGTTGCGCGGGGTTCAACGTCAGGGGGCAGGACACCGAGCGCGCCCATGTCTTCGTTGTAAATCCGCATGAACTTTTCGGTGATCTCATTGATCGGCTTGCCGGTCTCGATCGAGGCGGCATTGATCTTGTCGTCAACGTCGGTGAAGTTACGCGCGAACTTGAGCTTGTAGCGGCGTCGCAGCACACGCGCGAGCAGGTCGAACACGACGGCCGGCCGCGCATTTCCGATGTGTGCATAGTTGTAGACAGTGGGGCCACAGAGATACATCGTTACCTCCCCTTCAACGAGGGGTTCGAACGGGACCTTTCTGCCCTTCCGGGTGTCGTGCAGCTTGATTGTCATTTTGCCTGCGTTGCCCGTGGCCGCGACCACGGGCCTGGGCTCAAAAGCGTGAACCAAAAAAAGTGAATGATAGCAATATTGCCGGTATCGGCCATGCCCTGTAATCTGCCGGTCCCCGCTAGTGATGCAGAGGAACCAGCCATGTCGGGCACCGACGTAAGATTTCAAGCCCGCGAGTCCATAGAGCAGGTCGAGGAAGGCAGCGACCTCGCGCCGAAATTCGACGATCGCGGACTCATCACCGTGGTTACGTCCGACGCGGACTCCGGCGAACTCCTGATGCAAGGCTACATGAACGCCGAAGCGCTCGGCCTGACGATCGAGACCGGCGAAGCCCACTACTTCAGCCGCAGCCGCCAGGTCTTGTGGCACAAGGGCGCGACCAGTGGATTCGTGCAACGAGTCCGGGAGTTGCTCGTCGACGACGATCAGGATTGCATCTGGTTGCGCGTCGAGGTTGAAGGCGGCGCAAGCTGCCACGTCGGCTACCGCAGTTGCTTCTACCGCCGCGTACCGACCGGCGAGGAATTCGGCAAAACCGAAGTCGAAGGTCGCGTCGACCTGGTCTGGACAGATAGCGAAAAGGTCTTCGACCCTGCGGACGTCTACGGCGATGCACCGAACCCGACAATTCTCTAGATGCTCAAGATCCCGATAGCGGGTCTTGGGGCTCTGTTGTTGTCCGCGGCTCATGCGGACACCGGTGACCTGAAGCACCCTGATTGGCACCCTGACGGCCATCTACTTGTAAGCGAAGGATCCTGCACTGGAGACATTGGCCTGTATGTCATTGACACGGGCACAGGTGATATTCGACTGCTTTTCGACAGCGAGCGCGTTGACGGCTATCCGCGCTGGTTCCCGGATGGCAGGCGCATCGCATTTCACCAGATAAACGACGAGGGAGTTTCCAGGATACACATTGCCGAGCTTTCCGAAGGTGGCAGGGTGCTGAAAACGACGAACGTCACCGATGGCGGATTCGATATTGAGCCGGCGCCATCGCCCGACGGGGTGCACCTGGCCTATTCGACCAGGGGGGAAGGCGGTCAGGACATCGCTTTGCTCAATTTGCAAACCGACGATATCACTGTGTGGAAGACCGACTATCCGGAAAGCTTTCCGTCCTGGCGTCCGGACGGGACAGCCGTGCTTTTTCATGCCAGGCAATCCGGAGACGTACAAATATACGAGCGCGCATTAACGTCATCACAACCGACTCAGTTTAGCCTCGGCCCGGGCCCGAATATTGTTGGACACATGAGCGCAGATTCGGCTCATCTGTATTTTGCCTCGGAACGAGACGGCGACCGGGAAATCTATGTGCAACAACTCGACGACGGTGATGTAACGAGATTAACGAATCGCCCAGGCAGGGACGGCTATCCCAAGATTTCCCCCAACGGTACTCAGGTCGCTTATCACAACCAGAGTGACGAAGAGCAGACTGTCGTAACGGTGCTCAATTTCGAAAGTGGCAAGCGGAAGCGCTTCGCATGCAGCGATTATTCAAACTGAATATCGTCTAACGGTCGTCCCATTTTTCAGCGCAGGGCATTCGCAGCTGCGCACACAGTTCGATAAATCGCGGTTCGGAGCGAAGCGCGTCGAAGTCGGGGTAGCCGAGACTGAAAATGAAGCTGTCATAGGCTTCGACACCGCGGTAGAGCCAGTCAATGGCCAGGTCGTATTCACCGAGGTGTGTGTACACGACGGCAATGGAGCCCGGTGACACAAACGCTGACTCTCGCTGGTCCATTGCCTTCTCGAGGAGTCTTCGCGCTTCGGCCTCATTGCCAAGGAGAACGTAAAGCCCGGCAAGGCGAAGTTCGAGATTCGGGTCTCCACCGGTTAACTCGGCGGCCCGCTCGGCGTATTCGAGTGCGTCCGCGGGCAAGCCGTTTGCAAGGCAGATATAGCCCGTCCAGGCCAGCATAAGCGCATCATCAGGCTGCATATCCAATAACGCGAGCGCCTGCTTCAGGGCCGCATCATACTCGTGCCGTTTGAAGTAGACTTCCGTCAACCCAATTCGGCTCCAGACCATCATCGGATCAAGGTCAAACACCCGTTTCGATGCTTCCAGAGCCTCGTCAAGCTGCCCTCCCGCCTGCAGTGCATATGACAGTCCGTTGTAGCCGATAAAATTGCCTGGCGCCAATTCGATGGCACGACGAAACTCCTTAGCCGCCTTTTCCCAATCGAACTGATAGGAAAGCGTCAGCCAGCCCATTGCAATATGTGCCTCCGGCAAGGTCTCGTCGAGAGCAAGCGCAGCGGAGGCGGATTCAAGCGCTTTGGGGAATACGTCCTTTGGCGTGAGATGGCGAAAGTTACCAAGCGAAGTTTCGGTGAGCGAGAGCAACGCGTGAGCCTGAGCAAACTCGGGATCGAGTTCGATCGCCTCGGCAAAGTACTTCCTGGCTCCGAGAAAGTCGTCACGGCTCCAACCGTGCCTCATGAAGTGCCAACCGCGCAGGTACCTGTCGAACGCCTCTTCGTTCTCGGTCGGGCGACCAGAGCGAACGGGGACAACAAGATTCAACTGCAGCTGACCGGCTATCTCCGCTGCTATCTCGCCCTGAACCACAAAACTGTCCAGAACTTCACGGTCGTAAGTTTCTGACCAGAGATGTGAGTCTGTTTTGGCGTCTATGAGTTGCGCCGTAATCCTTACGTCTTTACCAGTTCTTCGAACGCTGCCTTCGAGAATATGGCGAACCGCTAATTTGGCAGCGATTTCCCTGAGTGGCACATCGCGAGCCGCGAAATGAAATGATGACGTGCGCGATGACACCTTCAAGTCCGGTATGCGCGTCAGAACATTCAGCAATTCTTCAGATATGCCGTGGCTGAAATAGATATTGTCTTCGTCGCCGCTCAAGTTAATGAACGGCAGAACCGCAATTGATTTTGGGTTGACGTCGACAAATTGTGATTGAGTTACGTCAAGCGTCGTGGGCGGGGTCGGAATTATCCAAATCAGTACGGCGACCAACGCCGCGGCCATAGCACCAGCGGCAACAACGCGCCGGGCCCGAAGCCCAAGGTCGCGTGTCCAGGCCAGATACATCGCTACAGGGAAGCCCGCGATGAATGAGATCGCGAGGTATTTCCTGATCGGCCCGGCAGCTTGTTCTCCCTGCAATGCATCGATCAGGAATACCAGGATTTCCGTTCCGCCCCAGGTAATAGCGACGTACATCGCGGCAGCCCGGACTACACCTCGGCGATTCAATTCCTTAATGATGTCCATCAGGATTTCTTCGAACGGAATTTATAGTCGCAATCTTGCAGGCCCCGATTTGAGTTGGAGCCTGTGTGATATGACAGGGAAACGACGCAAGATGGAATAAGGGTATACACGAATGTCCACGATGCGCCCGATAGCTGCCGCTGAGCTAGAATGAGGCTCGGGGTCTGCTGAGGTAGTACTTTCCAAGGGGAATGGATCTCTCGAACGCTCATCAGAACAGACTGAATGCCGTCGCAAGATGACTGAACGAACGACCGAGAGAAACGTTACAGTTTAGAACACGGGCAAAACGCATTGCTCAATGTGTTGCGTCGACCGATTGATATCGCAGCCATTACTGGTTCTTGCCGGCTACCGCAGCCGTAAACACAACGTCCGTCGAGCTGTTGAGGGCCGTTTCCGCCGAATCCTGCAGTACGCTGATGACGAACCCGACTGCGACGACCTGCATCGCGATATCGTTCGATATGCCGAACAGGCTGCAACTCAGCGGAATCAACAATAGCGACCCGCCAGCAACTCCCGACGCGCCGCAGGCCGATAGCGCTGCGATAACACTCAGTAGCAAGGCGGTGGGCGTATCGACGTTAATGCCGAGTGTGTGCGTAGCCGCCAGTGTCAGTACCGTGATTGTGATAGCAGCGCCGCCCATGTTGATTGTGGCGCCGAGTGGGATAGAAACCGCATAGGTGTCCTTCTCCAGATCGAGGCGTTCGCAGAGCGCGAGGTTTACCGGGATGTTCGCCGCCGAGCTCCGTGTGAAAAAAGCGGTCACGCCACTTTCCCGCAGTGCCGTGAACACGATCGGATATGGATTCCTGCGCGTCTTCACCCAGACAATTAGCGGGTTAACCAGCAACGCCATGATGAGCATGCAGCTGAGCAGCACGGTCAGGATTTGCGCGTAATCGCCGAGTACTGATAACCCGGACGTCGCCAGGTTGCCCGCAACCAGGCCGAAGATCCCGATGGGTGCCAGCCGAATCACGATACGTACGATGTGCGTCACGGCGTCGGCGAGATCCGCAAGCAAAGTGCGTGTGGATTCCGCCGCGTGGTGCAGGAATATTCCGAGCAGCACGCCCCAGACGAGAATGCCGATATAATTTGCGTTGAGTATCGCATTGACAGGATTGTCTACCAGCTTCTGCAACAGGCCGCCTAATACCTCGGCAATACCTTTCGGCGCCGAATTGCTGACCTCGGCGAACTGCAGTGCGAGCGTCGTCGGGAAAAGCGTACTCATAGTGACTGCCAACAGTGCGGCGGCGATCGTGCCCACGAGATACATAAGAACGATAGGCCGCAACTGTGAAGTGTGGCTCGCACGGCGATTCGCGATTGCGGACGCGACCAGCACGAGGACCAG
>Ga0070726_10000598_pt1 | contig 43190 bp, 36 predicted proteins | sample tdAd471_FD_67275 | JGI IMG/M metagenome (GOLD analysis project Ga0070726, IMG submission 67275) | Marine sediment microbial communities from the Atlantic coast under amendment with organic carbon and nitrate - tdAd47.1 | ecosystem: Environmental > Aquatic > Marine > Coastal > Sediment | place...
TGGTTCGGGATCACGATGAGTGTGTCGACATGCTCCTGGAGCTGCTCGATACCGCTCTCGGCCAGCTTCATGCGGCGCGTGCCCTCGAAGTGGAAGGGCTTGGTGATCACGCCGACGGTCAGGATACCCATCTCGCGGGCAGCGCGCGCGACAACCGGCGCACCGCCGGTTCCGGTACCACCACCCATGCCGGCCGTAATGAAGACCATGTGAGCGCCTGCGAGGTGCTCACGAATTTCGTCAAGACTGTCTTCCGCCGACTGCTCGCCGACCTCCGGACGCGCACCGGCACCCAGACCTTCCGTGATGGAAGCGCCCATCTGCACCCGCTTGTCCGTGAGCGAACGCGTCAGCGCCTGTGCATCCGTATTGGCAACAACGAAGTCGACACCCTCAAGCTGGGATTCGATCATGTTGTTGACCGCGTTCCCGCCTGCACCACCGACGCCAAAGACGACAATACGCGGCCGCAGCTCGGTCGTTTCTGGAATGGAGAGATTGAGCGTCATGGCTGACCCCGTTTACGGACTGACAAGGTTAACGATAGTTCAACGCCCATCCTCTGCCTGACACACTTAAGCGAGTGTTAAGGCCGATATTAAATGCAAAGAAATCTGCAGGATTTTTGATGCATGCCGGATCGCGGCACGACGCTCAGCAGGCCAGGACAAGCCCGTCATACCGGCCGCTCCGCCAGCTCTGCAGCGCTTCTCTCCCGTCCAGCATGCGCACCTCATGGCCGAACTCGACCATCGCTCCCGCGAAGATCATGAGAATCTCCCGTCCCCGCTCATCCGCCGGAGGCAGCAGGGCCATATCCAGTGGCTCGAAAAGGAAGGAGTTGAAAAAGCTGGCGATATCCCGGGCTTCGCGGGAGTAGATACGCATATCCGCTCCGGAAAAATCAATCAGGATGCGCGTCGTCCCCAAGTCTTCGGCGACCCCGACCATCTCCTCGATGACCTGGGTTGCGGACAACCAGTCCTCATACCCGTCGATGATCGCCTCGACGAAGCCTTCGGCTTCACGGGGAAGGACGCGATTGAAAGACATGTGAGCTCCGCACCACAACAACCGAGCGTAAAACTCGGCTATTTCTCGCGGCGCGGCCACTCATTGATTATGCTCGGTAAATCAGAAGCTTTCAGCAAACCAGCGCCACATGGCAGAGGCGCCTCGCGGCTCATCCTGGGCCGCACGGCGCCGCCCGGTTCCACCCGTGCGCTGCAGGCTCGGCGGACCGGAGATCGCCTCGGCCGCGCCACGTGTTTCGCGACGCACCACGCCGGAGACGGCGCTGAAGGCCGGACCGGAAACCGCATCGCCGAGACCGGTAATCCCGCTCGGCTCGGACAGGCGGACCTGCTTGCCAAAAATTCGCGAGGCCAGCTCGCAGGCCCCCGGCAGCTGGGATGCACCACCGGTCAGCACCATGCGGCGACCGCCGGCATCCTGAACACCCGCCGCTTCCAACCGGTCACGGATCAGCTCGAACGTCTCTTCCAGCCGCGGCCGGATGATAGAGTTGAGGAGGGAGCGTGGCGCTGAGCCGTAGGCTGCCCCCTCCTCACCCACCACCGAAGGGACTTCGATCATCTGCTGATCGTCGTTCGGGCTATCCAGGGCTGAACCGTAGAGAATCTTGAGGCGTTCTGCGGCCGCCAGCGGTGTGGAGAGACCGCGTGCGACGTCGGCGGTCACGTGTGCACCGCCAACCGGAACCGTGTCGATGTGCAAAAGCGCTCCGTCTGCGAAAACGGCCGCGCTGGTTGCGCCGGCACCCAGGTCGATCAGGGTCGCCCCCAGCTTGACCTCGTCATCGCCCAGCGCGGAGAGCGCAGAGGCATAAGGCGTTGCGACAACACCCTTGAGGTCGAGATGGCAGCGCTCGACACAGGAGAGAAGATTGCGCAGCGGACCGATGGCCGCTGTGATGACGTGCACCTCGACGCCGAGCGTCCGGCCAAACATGCCGCGCGGATCGCGGATACCGCGGTGATCATCGACCGACCAGGCCAGCGGAATGGCGTGCAGGATCATGCGGTCTTCCGCATGGAATTCGGACATGGCGCCATCGAGCAGGCGACGCAGATCGCGCTCATTGACTTCCCGGTTGGGCAGATCGATCTCGGCGGCCAGACGAGTCGAGGTCGGCTGGCCCGCGGACAGGGTCACGCTGACCGACGAGACCGCTTGGCCGGCCATCCGCTCGGCCTGTTCGACCGCGCCCCGAATGGCGTCCGCCGCTGCATCCATGTCGACCACGGCCCCGCCGCGCACACCGCGACTGGACTGGTGCCCGACGCCAACCATGCGCGGTCGCGGACCGGCAATGGTCTGATCGGTCCGGGCGATGAAGCAAGCAATCTTGGACGAGCCGACATCAAGAGCGGCACACACACCATTGGGCTTCTGCGCGGAACCGGTTCCGGCGTTACGCGATCTGAACAAACCCATGAAACTCATGCATCCCGCTCCCGCATGCCCGCAGCGGCTGCCCGCTCCGGCAAGGCCCGCACGATCAGATCGCCGTCTCCGCGCAGGTCAAAACTTTCGGCGGCCAGGCGCAGAACTCCACGCTCAGCCTGCAAACGCGCCAGAATGGCGAGGGAGGCATTCACATCCCCTTCCGGCAATTTCACATCCGCGCCGTTTTCAAGGCGCAAATTCCAGCGGCGCTCACCGACCCGTACCGCGCCAACGACGCGCTCGGAAATCTCGGGATAGCGCTGCATGGCTTCCACAATCTCGACAACCGCCTCATTGGCCCCGTCCGCCACGACCAGCGGCAGGTCTGGCGGGTTCATGACATCGGCCTCGCCCATCACCGCACCTTCACGGTCGATGATGTGCAGCGTGCCGTCCATCTGCCACATCGCATAGGCCTCACGCGTCTCGACAACGATAGCGACACTGTCCGGCCAGAGACGGGCCACGGATGCGCTGCGCACGATCGGCAGGGCTTCGACGCGCTGACGCACGGCTTCCGGATCAACAGAAAAAATCGACTGCCCCCCCTGAAGACCGGTCGCGAGAACGATTTCCTCGGCCAGGGCATCACGGGCACCGGACACATCGACAGTGGCCACGGCGAAACCGGCTCGGGTCAAACGGGATTCAATCTGGGCGGACGCCAGTCGCGTGACATCGCCGAGCTGCCCGAAAGCGCTCAGGGCCACGAAGGCCACAGCCACGATCACAGCCAGAGCGATCCCGCCTAGCCGGGCAGCATTGGCAACCCGGTAACGCGCACTACGGATCTGAGCCTGAACCCAGTTACTCAAACGCCGCGGTGCGGACACCGCGGCGGCCCTGGTTTTGGTTCTACGCCGGACCGTTTTCTTCGGTCCGCCGCGCCTCACCTTCGACACGACGCATTCTCCGCCATCCATTCAACGAGATCAGGAAACGCGATCCCGCAGAAAAGCGCCTGTTCTGGCGCTAACGAGGTAGGAGTCATGCCCGGTTGGGTGTTAATTTCGAGTAACCATAGCGGCTGATTCGCTGATTCGTCGTAGCGAAAATCAGAGCGTGTCAATCCCCGACAACCCAAGACTTTATGGGCCTTTAGGGCCATTTCCATCGCGAGATCGGCGATCGCCTGCGGAATTTCTGCCGGTAAAATATGATCCGATCCGCCGGCTGCATACTTGGCCTCGTAATCGTAAAACGTCGTGTTCGGAATGATCTCGGTGACCGCCAGCGGCTTGTCTTCCATCACCGCCACCGTGAGTTCGCGGCCGGGGACATAGCGCTCGACCAGCACCTCATCGCCCAGATCATCCGTCTCGGCTGCGAGTTCGGCGGGGGGGCGGTTCGCGCCTTCCAGAACAATATGCACACCAACGGACGAGCCCTGCGCATTCGGCTTGGCGACATAGGGCGGCTTCATGGCGTGCGCCTTGGCGGCCTCGAACCGGTTGACGATAATGCCTTCCGGACAGGGAATGCCCGCCGCGCGCAACACGTCCTTGGTCATCTGCTTGTTCATCGCTAGGGCCGACGCCAGAACGCCGGAATGCGTGTAGGGCTTGCCGAAATGCTCCAGCACGCCCTGCACCATCCCGTCCTCGCCCCATTCGCCGTGCAGCGCATTGAAGACGATATCCGGCTTGGCCTCGACGAGCTGGTTGTACAGATCGCGCCCGGCATCCACCTCGACGACGTCATAGCCTTTCTCGCGCAAACCCTTGGCGACCGCCTTGCCGGAAACAAGCGAGACTTCGCGCTCGGGGGACAGGCCGCCCAGCAGGACTGCGATACGTTTGGTCATGATGTCTCTCGCTCTCCGATACGCTTCACTTCCCAGCGCAGCTCGACGCCGTGCTTTTCCTTCACGCGGGCCCGGACATCCTCACCGACCTGTTCCAGATCCGCAGCTGAGGCCGTGCCGTCATTGATCAGGAAATTGCAGTGCTGCTCCGAAAAATACGCCCCGCCGACGCGATAGCCGCGCCCGCCGACACTGTCGATCAGCTGCCAGGACTTGCGCTGGTTCGGCGTGCCCGGCGCGTCGGGATTGGCAAAGGTTGATCCGGACGTCTTCTCGCGGATTGGCTGGGTACCCTCGCGGCGTCTGGTGATGGCATCCATCCGCTCGAGAATGGCCTCCGGTACGTCTGCCGCGCCTTCAAACACGGCCTCGGTGAAGATCCAGTCCGTGGGGGCACCGCAGTGGCGGTATTCGTAGGCGAGCTCGTCCGGGGTCGCGACGATGCGGCGCCCCATCCGGTCGAGCGCCACGGCCTCGACCACGACATCCCTGGTTTCCTGGTCGTAACAACCGGCATTCATGCGCAGCGCGCCGCCAATCGTGCCCGGCACACCGACGAGATATTCCAGCCCGGCAATCCCGGCCTTGGCCGCTGCTTTGGCGACCATCTTGTCCAGCGCCCCGGCCCCGGCCCGCAGTCGGTTCCCGCCCAGCGCCTCTGTTTTCGCAAAAGGTCCGGCCAGGCGAATGACCACGCCCCTCACCCCGCCATCGCGGACCAGCGTATTCGATCCAGCGCCCAGCACATGCACCGGGATATCCTCCGGCGTTTCGGCGAGGAAGCGCGACAGGTCCGCCTCATCCGCCGGCAGATACATGACATCCGCCGGACCACCGACCCGCAGCCAGGTCACGTCCTTCAGGGGCGCCTGCTCGATATATTTGCCGCGAACGGGCGGGAGTCGAGAGAGCAGTGTCACGCCGAACCCAGCGCCTCCAGCTCGCCCTGGAGCGCATAGGCCCATTGGGTGATGTCGCCCGCACCCAGGAAGATGACGATATCGCCTGCTCCGGCCCGGGACTTCACTTCGCCGGCAACCTGGTTGCGCGATACGGCGATGGCCTCGCGGTGACCGTGCGCGACGAGGCTCTCCACAAGGTGGTCGCGGTCAAAGCCCTCCAACGGTTCTTCACCCGCGGCAAAAACGTCCGCTATCATGACGGTGTCGGCATCGTTGAAACAGGTGGAGAAGTCGTCGAACAGGTCCGCCAGGCGTGAGTATCTGTGCGGCTGCATGATGGCGATGACCTTGCCCGTGGAGGCCTGGCGCGCAGCCTTGAGGACAGCGGCAATCTCCACCGGGTGATGACCGTAATCATCAATAATGGTTGCGCCATTCCACGTGCCGGCCTTGGTGAAGCGACGTTTCACACCGCCGAACTCCGCGAGCGCCCCCTTGGCCTTGTCTTCTGTCAGCCCCAGCTCGCGGGAGGTCGCGATGGCTGCGAGCGTGTTGAGCACATTGTGTTCGCCGACCATGGGCAGGAAAACATCGCGCCAGATCTCTTCGTCCTGCCCGCGCAGACGGAAGGAAATGTCGAAGGTCGACCCGGCCGGCTCGGCGCGCAGATTGCTGACGCGCACATCGGCCTGCGGGTTGAACCCGTAAGTGATGACACGGCGGTTATCGACACGGCTTGCCAGCGACTGCACCTCCGGATGATCCGTGCAGAGCACGGCAAAGCCGTAAAAGGGCAGGTTTTCGACAAACTGGTAGAAAGCATCCCGCAGCGTGTCGAAATCGCCGTAATGCTCCATGTGCTCCGGGTCGATATTGGTGACGATGGCTACGGTGGAGCGCAGCTTCAGGAAGGAGCCGTCGCTCTCGTCCGCCTCGACCGCCATCCAGTCACCCAGCCCGACCTTGGCGTTGGACTGATAGGCGGAGATGATGCCGCCATTGATCACCGTCGGGTCCACGCCCGCCGCATCCAGCAGCACTGCCGTCAGCGAGGTGGTCGTGGTCTTGCCGTGCGTACCGCCGACCGCCACAGAGTATTTCAGACGCATCAGCTCGGCGAGCATTTCAGCCCGGCGGACAACCGGGATCTTTGCGGCGCGCGCGGCGACCAGCTCGGGATTGTCCGGCTTGATGGCGGAGGAGACCACGATAGCCCCCGCACCTTTGACATTGTCTTCGGCGTGACCGATCGCGACCGTCGCGCCCTGCTGGCGCAGGCGTTCCACGTTCGGGTTGGCCTTGATGTCCGAGCCCTGGACCTTGTAGCCCAGATTGAGCATCACCTCGGCAATGCCGGACATGCCGATACCGCCGATCCCAACGAAATGGACCGGACCGACCGGGAATGGCAGGGCGGTGAAATTCATACGAGTGCTCCGGTAACGAGACCATCGACCGCCTTGGCCAGCGCGTCGGCCGCATCGGGACGGCCCAGCGCACGCGCCGAAGCGGCGCGGTCGATCAGTTCTTGAGGATTGGAAAGCCGGGTTTCCAGCAGTGTGGCGAGCGTGTCGACGGTGAAGTCCGCCTCGCTCAAACGATCCGCGGCGAGCGCCTTGATCATGCCTTCGGTATTGGCGGTCTGGTGATCATCCGTGGCGATGCCCAGCGGGCAGAAAATGGCGGGTCGACCGACACCGGCGACTTCCGAAACGGTCGACGCCCCGGCCCGTCCGATCACCAGATGGCTTTGGGCATAGAGTTCCCCGACCTTGTCGAAGAAGGGCTCACACCGGGCGTTAACGCCGGCCTGTCTGTAGATATCGCGCGCCATGTCGAGGTTTTCCTCGCGCGTTTGTTGGACGACATCAAGGCGAGATCTTAGCGATTCCGGGAGTTTGGCGATGGCCTCAGGAACACGTTCCGACAGGATACGCGCGCCCAGACTACCGCCCAGGACAAGAAGATTGATCCGGCTGTCGGCGGTCAGCTCCGGATATCCGGTAGCGCGCGCCTTCACGATGGGCTCACGCAGCGGGTTCCCGGTCAGGATGTGACGCTTGCGCGCGCGCTCCGGCAGACGGTCCAGACGCTCAAAGCCCGAGGCAATAAAACCGGCATTGGCCGCAAAGACGCGATTGACCCGCCCGAGCACGGCGTTCTGCTCGTGGATGCAGTAGGGAATGCCCGCCACACGCGCTGCGGCAATGGCCGGGAAAGCCGGATAGCCGCCGAAACCGGCAACGGCATCGGGTTTCCAGGACCGGATGATCCCCTGCGCCTGGCCCAGCCCCTGGGTCAGCTCGATCGCAGCCTTGGCCAGCTTGATCGGGTTCCTGGTCGAAGGGCTCGCGGCGTGAATCTCGTCAATCGCAACAGCGGGGAATCCCTCGGTGTGCTTGAGCCCGCGAGCATCCGTCACAAGGCGGATCTGCCAACCGCGCTTGATCAGCGCCTCGGCGGCCGCGCGCGCGGGAAACATGTGTCCACCGGTACCCCCGGCGGCAATCAGACATCGGCGTGGAGTCATGCGAAATAGGCACCCGGACGGCGGCGGGTGAAGGCCAGAAGCAGCCCGGCACCAAAGGCCAAGGCCAGCATCGACGATCCCCCGTAGGAAACGAACGGCAAAGTCATGCCCTTCGGCGGGATCAGGTTCAAGTTCACAGCGATGTTGACAAGCGCCTGCAAACCGAATTGCAGCGCCAGACCGGTCACCGCGAGCTGGGCGAAATGATCACGCAGTCGCATGGCCTGGCTCCAGGCCCGGGCCACCAGAATGGCGAAAAGACCAATGATGGAGAGCGAGGCGAGCAGGCCGAATTCCTCGGCGGCGACCGAGAAGATGAAATCGGTGTGGGCGTCCGGCAGGAAGTGTTTCACCTCGCCCTCGCCCGGCCCCACGCCCGTAACGCCCCCGCGCGAGATCGCCTCGACGGCTCGGTCGATCTGGTAGGTGTCCCCGCTCTCCGGATCGAGGAAACGCTGCACCCGGCTGGCGATATGGGGGAAGGTCAAATAGGCGAGCGTCGATCCGACAGCCGCCAGAGAGCCCAGACCCACGACCCAGATCCAGGACAGCCCCGAAGCGAAGAAAACCCCGCCGAAACACAGCGTCAACAACACCGTCTGGCCGAAGTCGGGTTGCGACATCAGCAGCCCCACGGAAACCAGATAGATGCCGAAGGCGATGATCCGTCCGGGCACCGGCGCGCCACGCTTTTCTTCCGCGAACAGCCAGGCGGCCATGACGATCAGGCTCGGCTTGAGGAATTCGGAGGGCTGGAGCGAGAAACTTCCAAACCGGATCCAGCGCGTCGCCCCCTTCACCTCATGACCGATGAAGAGAGTTGCCAGCATCAGGACGAGGGAGCCAAGCAGGGCAAGCGCCGCCAGCCGTCGCGCCCCCCTGGGACTGAGCGATGACACCCCCAGAAGCCCGATCAGGCTGATAACGGCAAACGTGCCCTGCCGGTAGATGAAGTAGAACGGGTCACTGATACCCAAACGGTCAGCCGCCGCCGGGCTGGCGGCCATGGACAGGACCAGTCCCGTGACGATCAGGGCCAGAACGGTGAAGAGGAGGGTCCGGTCAACGCCACGCCACCAGGTCACCGCCGCGCGCGGTGCCAGGGCCGTCACACCGCATCCTCCCGCTCGACGACCGGCTCATCGACCGCGGCGAGTTCATCCTTCACCAGCTGGCAGAAGGCATCGCCGCGCGCCTCGAAACTCGTGAATTGGTCGAAAGATGCAGCCGCTGGAGCCAACAGGACCACAGCCCCCGAACGCCCCGCAGCGCGTGCATCGCTTGTAGCGCGGGCGATGGCCGTTTGCAGATCTCCGCAGCGTTCGAAGCTGACCTGACCCTCCAGTTCGCGCGCGAAGCGGTCCTCGGCCTCACCGATCAGATAGGCCTTCGTCACCCGACCCAGGGCCGGCCTCACCGCATCGAGGCCATCATCCTTGGGTCGACCGCCAGCGATCCAGTAAATGTCAGCATAGGAATTGAGCGCCTGGAGCGCGGCCTGGCCGTTCGTCGCCTTGCTGTCATTGACGTAGAGGACGCCATCCTGCTGCGCGACCCGCTGCAGTCTGTGAGCGAGGCCCGGAAAGCTTTCCACAGCCTTGGCGGCCGCCCGTCCGGACACACCGAGCAGTCGGACCGCAGCAATCGCCGCGGCGACATTCTGCGCGTTGTGCCGCCCCGGAAGTGCCGGAGCCTTCTGCAGGTCGACCACCGGATGCGATGCCCCGTCGAGCGCGTCATAGACCCGCCCGCCCAGCGCATAGACACCGCGCGCGAACACCCGGCCAGCGGAGATCGGCACAACATCCTCCTCGGGCCGCCGCAAACGCAGGCGGGAGAAGAAGGCGTTGGTCTCGTCATCATCAATGCCAATGACCGCCTTGCCGCCAGGCTCCTGCATCTCGAACAGGCGTTGTTTGGCCGCGAAGTAATTCGCAAAATCTCCATGCCGGTCGATATGGTCCGGCGAGATGTTCAGCAGGATCGCGACATCACAGGCCAAGGTCCTGGTCAGATCGATCTGGTAGGAGGACAGCTCCAGCACATAGTGCAAGCCCGGACGGGGGGGATCCTGCGCGAGAATGGCGTCGCCGATATTGCCGCCGACAATCGCCGGGCGTCCCGTTTCATTCAGGATATGCCCGATGAGCGCCGTGGTCGTCGACTTGCCATTGGTCCCGGTAATACCGACAAGCTTGGGACGTCGCGCCGGCGGTAGCGCGTTCAGCGCCATGGCGAACAATTCGGTATCCCCGATCACCGGCGCGCCGACGGCCTGGGCCAGTTCGACCACGCGATGCGGTTTGGGGTGGGTCAACGGTACACCGGGGGACAGGACCAGGACAGCGATATCACCCCAGTCGCGCCGGTTGAGATCGTCCAGCGTCAGCCCCTGTTCGGCGGCACGCTCCCGGGACAGCTCAGAGTCATCCCAGCACGAGACGGAAGCCCCGCCCGCTTCAAGCGCTTTCGCCGTAGCAATGCCGGTGCGCCCCAATCCGAACACGGCAACGCGGCGGCCCTGGTATGACTGGATCGGGATCATCTGGTTGCAGTTTACCTCAATTTGAGCGTCGCGAGACCAATCAATGCGAGAATGACTGCAATGATCCAGAAGCGGATGACGATGGTGGGCTCAGCCCAACCTTTCTTTTCAAAGTGATGGTGGATCGGCGCCATGCGGAAAACCCGCTTCCCGGTCAGCTTGAAGCTGGTGACCTGAACCATCACCGAGACCATCTCGAGCACGAAGAGGCCGCCGACAATCGCCAGCACAATCTCATGCTTCACCGCCACGGCGATGGCGCCCAGCGCGCCACCGAGCGACAGAGATCCCGTATCGCCCATGAAGATCATCGCCGGCGGCGCATTCCACCAGAGGAAGCCCAGCCCGGCGCCAATCAGCGCACCGCAGAAGACGAGAACTTCACCCGTTCCCGGCGTGTAGTGGACCTGAAGATATTCAGCAAAGTCGACACGACCGACGACATAGGCGATGACGCCAAAGGTCGCGGCAGCGATCATCACCGGGACGATGGCGAGACCGTCGAGACCGTCGGTCATGTTCACGGCATTGCCGGACCCGACGATGACAAAACAGCCGAAGATATAGAAAAGCGGACCGATATTGATCAGCAGGTCCTTGAAGAAGGGAAAGGCGATCGAGGTTTCCAGGCCCGGCTCGATCCCGTTCGAGCGGGCGAGCGCGGTCGCCCAGAAAACCGCCGCAAAGGCGATGGCAAATTCTCCGGCCAGCTTGAAACGCCCGCCAAAGCCGGCCGTCGATTGCTTGGTCACCTTGAGATAGTCGTCGACGAAGCCGATCAGCCCGAAGCCGGCGGTCACGAAGATCACCAGCCAGACATACTGGTTTGTCAGATCACCCCAGAGCAACGTCCCGACCATCACGCCCAGAAGGATGAGGAAGCCGCCCATGGTCGGCGTACCCGCCTTCTCGACCACGTGGCGCTCGATGCCCTCCTCGCGGATCGGCTGTCCCTTGCCCTGCTTGCGACGCAGCCAGCCAATCATCGGCTTGCCGAAGAAGAAGGCGATCAGCATCGCCGTCATCAGCGCGCCGCCCGTCCGGAATGTGATGTAGCGGAAGAGATTGGCCAGCTGGAAATCATCCGCCAGCGGCGCAAGCAACAGGTACAACATATCGGGTTCAGGCCTCCGTCAGATCGAATGCGGAGCCGTCAGCCAGAACTGCGGCGACCTTGTGGAGCCCGGATGCGTTGGAGCCTTTCAGCATCACCACATCACCCGGGCGGATCGCCGACTTGATCAACTCGAGCACACTTCCCGCATCGCGGGCATAGCCTGCCTGCATGGCGCTCGGCAAGGCATCGTTGAGCGCGCTCATCAGCGCGCCGCACGTGTAGACCTGGTCGACCTTCGCCTCACACAGAGGCTCGGCCAGACCGGCATGCAGGTCCCGGCTCGTGGGACCGAGCTCAAACATCTCGCCCAACACGGCAATCCGGCGTCCGCCCTCGCCCGGTCGCATGGCGCCAAGTGACGCGATCGCCGCGCGCATGGAAACCGGATTGGCGTTGTAGGCATCGTCGAGCAGGGTGAAGTCGCCCTGCTCTGGCAGCGCGACCCGGACAGCCTGTCCGCGGCCACGCTCGGCATTGACGCTGGCCAGCGCCTCGCTGACATCCTTCGCATCCAAACCGGTGGCAGCACAGGCCGCGAAGACCGCCGCGACATTCCAGGCCCAGTGTGCGCCCGAGGCTTCCAGCCGGAACGGAACGCGCACGCCCATGACATTGATCATGCCGCGCGAGCCCTCGACACCGGTCTCGAATTCCTCGATCCGGATCGCCGCCATTTTCTCGATGCCGAAGTCCAGCAGGAAGGCGGCGCAGGATTGCGATGCGTGCTTGGCAATGCGTTCGGCAAGCGGATCATCGGAGGGGTAGATGGCGACGCCGTCGGTTTCCAGACCATCGAAAATCTCGGACTTGGCGTCCGCGATCGCTTCGATCGATCCCAGATTTTCCAGATGGGCCGGAGCAATCCGGGTGATCAGGGCGACATGCGGCTGGACGAGAGAGGCGAGATCGCGGATTTCGCCCGCATGGTTCATGCCCAGCTCGAACACGGCCCGCTTGGTCGAAGCGGGCATGCGCGACAGGGTCAGCGGCACACCCCAGTGATTATTGTAGGACGCCACACTCCAGTGCGCCTGGCCCGTCGCCCGGAAAACCGCGGCGATGGCTTCCTTCACACTCGTCTTTCCGACACTGCCGGTGACCGCAACCCGGATCGCCTCGGACCGGTCGCGCGCCGCAGCACCCAGCGCGCGGAGGGCATCGAGACTGTCAGCGACCTTCAGCGCATTACCCGGTCCAGCATCGCTGCGCTCGACCAGGGCGGCCGCCGCGCCGCGTGCCATCGCGTCGGGAACAAAATCATGACCGTCGCGGACATCCTTCAGAGCGACGAAAAGGTCGCCCGGCTTGAGGGTCCGCGTATCAATCGAGACGCCGTGACACGCCCACTCCGTGGAGCCGACCAGTTCCCCGCCGGTCGCCGCCATCGCCTGGCGAGCCGTCCAGATCGGATCAGACATGGGCATTCTCCCGTTCAGCCAGCGCCCGGCGCGACACTTCGCGATCATCAAACGGGTGCACGACACCCGCCACAGTCTGACCCGTTTCATGACCCTTGCCGGCAACGAGCAGGCAATCGCCATCCTGCAAAAGACTGACGCCATGGCGGATGGCCGCTTCGCGATCCGCAATCTCGGTTGCCCCGGGACATCCTTCCAGAATGGCCGCACGGATCAGGTCCGGGTCCTCGGAGCGCGGATTGTCGTCGGTCACGATGACGATATCGGCTTCCTGCGCGGCGATCTCGCCCATCGGGCGGCGCTTGGTGGGATCACGATCCCCACCGCAGCCAAAAATGACGATGACCCGTCCGCGGGTATGCGGACGCGCAGCGCGCAGCAATTTGTCGAGCCCGTCCGGCGTATGGGCGTAATCGACCAACACCGGCGCCTGCGCTGCGGTCTCGCCGACTTTTTCCAGACGCCCGGGAACCCCTTCAAGATTTGCGAGCGAAGCAAACACCGCGTCTGCAGCCAGCCCCTCGGTCAACGCAATGGCCGCAGCGCCGACCGCGTTGAGCACCTGGAATTCGCCGACGAACGGCACCTCGATCTGCCGCTCCTCGCCGCGCCAGCGAATGGTGATGTCCTGACTGGCCGGGCGTGGAACGACTTCGCAGATCTGCATATCGGACCCGCGCCACCCCACGGTGACAACGTCGAGACCGCGCGCACGGGCCGCAGTCGCCATCTGTTCGCCCCAGGGGCTGTCGACATTGATGATGGCGGGCGCGCCATCGGGCAACCGCTCGGTGAAGAGACGCGCTTTGGACGCGAAATAGTCATCGAAGTCCGGATGATAATCCAGGTGATCCTGGGTCAGATTCGTAAAGGCACCGATCGCCAGATCGACGGCCTCCATCCGGCGCTGTTTCAGACCATGGCTGGACGCCTCCATCGCCAGGTGTGTGACCCCCTCGCCCGCGAGCGCATGCAGCGCGCGGTGAAGGGCGACGGAATCCGGCGTGGTATATCCGGTGGTGATCGTCTCACCCTTTCGTGCCACGCCGAGCGTGCCGAGACTGGCGCCTTCCAGGCCGGCCGCCTCCCAGATCTGGCGCAGGAAATCGACGGTCGAGCTCTTGCCATTCGTCCCGGTGACGGCGACGACATGACCAGGCTGGCCGGGGTAAAACCGCTTGGCCATGCTGGCGAGCAGGGCCGCCGGGTCATCCGAGACGATGACCGGAACCGATATGCCGTCGATCGGACCGTCGCTGATCATCGCGACGGCACCAGCGGCTTCCGCCTTTTCGGCAAACGCACGCCCATGCACATGCACGCCAGGAAGTGCTGCGAAGACAAAACCCGGCTCGACCTTGCGGCTGTCGAGCGTCAACCCCGTGATTTCGATCGCATCGAAACCCGGCTGGTGCAGCTCGGTCAGCAGAAGGTCGGTCAGTCTCACGGAATCGTCTCCGGCATCAGGGCTGCCCGCACCAGTTCAGCGCGACCGCCCGGGTTCTCATCAGCACGCTCGACCCCGAGGATCGGCGCAATACGGGAGATGATTTCGCCGGTCGCCGGTGCGGCCGTCCATCCCCCGGTGGCGTAGCCATAGGTCGATTCATTTCCCTGCGGTTCGTCCAGCAGCACCAGGACTGCATATTGCGGATCGTCGTAAGGAAAGATCGCGGAGAAGGAGGAAATAAGGCGGGAGGAGTCATATCCGCCACGGGTCGGCTTTTCCGCCGTCCCGGTCTTGCCGGCAACGCGGTAGCCCGGCGCCTCCGCGCGCCCGCCGGTCCCGTCCGTGACATTCTCGCGCATCAGCTGCAACACGTCCCGCGCGGTCTCCGAACTCATCACCCGCTCCCGCAGGATCGTTTCATTGGCTGCAACCGGCGCGAGGGTCGGCGAAACATAAATGCCGTCATTGGCAATGGCGGCGAAGGCGGCAATGGTCGCGATCGGGCTGACCGCGATCCCGTGTCCATAGGAGATTGTCGCAGTTTCCGTCTCATGCCACTGGCGTGGCAGGAGCGGATCGGCGCTCTCGGCGAGTTCGATCGGGGCACGCTCAAGCAGGCGCAGATCACCGAGGAATCCGCGCTGTGCCTCCTGCCCGGCCTCCAGAGCTATCAGGGACGAACCGATATTGGAGGAATGGGTGAAAATCTCCGACAAGGTCAGCCAGCGATTTTCGGCATGGAAATCGCTGATCGTGTGGCCACCCAGACGCAACGGATTGGAGGCGTCATAGCCGCTCTCCAGCGTCGCCGTTCCCGTCTCAAGCGCCAGCGCCACGGTGAAAGCCTTGAAGGTCGAGCCCATCTCGTAAACAGACTGCGCCGAGCGATTGAGGCGTTCATTCGCAGACGCATCATTCGGTCGGTTCGGGTCGTAATCCGGCAGGGAGACCATGCCGACGATCTCGCCGGTACGGACGTCCATGACGATGGCAGACGCGGCGAGCGCATTGAACTCGGCCATGGTCGAGCGCAGGACCTCATCGATGTGGAATTGCACCGCCATGTCGATGGAGAGCGCGACCGGTCGACCGTCGCCTGCAGCCAATGCCGCGTCAAAGGCGCGCTCGGCTCCCGCCAGGCCGGCCAGATCACGATCCGTGTAGCCAACAACATGGGATGCCAGGCGTCCGCGCGGATAGACACGGCGCGGCTCCAGCTGGAAGTCGAGCCCGGGCAGGCCAAGCGAGAAGACAGCCTGGCGCTGGCGCGGCGTCAGATTGCGGCGTATCCAGACAAATCGGCGGCGCGAGGAGAGATCCCGCGTCACCCGCTCAACATCCAGGTCCGGAAGGACGGTGGCGAGCGCCCCCGCGGTTTCGACCGGGTCCCAGATCCGCGTGGCGTCGGCAAAGAGGGAGTGGGTTTCGACCGTCGTCGCGAGCACCTGACCGGTACGGTCAAAAATATCACCGCGCGGTCCGCTGGCATCGCTGGCGATGGTCGTGGCAGCGCCGGTCTCGGGTGACATGACAGCCATGCCCACTGCTTTCACCGCGAGAATCCCGAAGCCGACCGCAAGGGCCAGCCCCATGATTTTCAAACGCGATCGCGCCGCTTCAAGCGCCTGACTCTCATCACTCTCCAGCCGCAGGAGGCGAGACATGTCCGCAGGAGCCGCTTCCGCGAGCGGAGGCGGCGCCGGTGTTGTCGTCTCTGTGGAGATCCCCCGCCTGAACGGCCAGAAGCGCATTAATCACCTCCACCCGCAGGGTAGGGATCGGCCAGTGCCACCTGCCCGTCTGCGGGCTGGCTGGCGACCAGCAGGTCGCGGCGAATTTCCGCCTCGTCCTCGGGTGCATCGGTCAGCAGCGGCAGATCTGTCATCTCGATTTCGCGGGACGGGTCGAGCGGCTCGAAACCGAGATAGCGGCGCGCCAGCATGCGCAGGCGCTCCGGTTCTTCCAGTGAGGCAATCTCGATATTGAGCATGTTGATGGCCCGACGCTCTTCCGCGAGCTGGACCTGGATTTCCTCCAGACGCTCCTGCGAGGTCTTGGCTTCGGTCTTGGCGATGTAGAGCGCCACAGCCAGTGCCACGGCGACGACAAACGCTATCGCGTTCAGCGTACGGATCATGACACAGCCTCCAAACGATCAAGCGACACCACCGGCTCGAATACACTTTCCCCGCCGGTCCAGGCCGGCGCCTCAGTCCTCACAGCAACCCGGAGCTTGGCCGAGCGTGCGCGCGCATTCCGGGACAATTCGGCTTCACCCGGAGCCAGGGCACGACGCTGCTCGATCCGGAATGACGGGGCCGGCCCCGTTGCCACAGCCGGTTCGTGGCGGGACCCGCCGCCCCCGGACAAGCCGGACCGGGTGCGCAGGAAGGCCTTAACCATGCGGTCCTCCAGTGAATGGAAGGTAACCACAACAAGGCGCCCCAGCGGCGAAAGCAGTCGCTCCGCGGCCGCAAGCGCACGGGCCAGTTCGCCAAGTTCGTCATTGACGAAAATGCGCAGCGCCTGGAAGACGCGCGTCGCCGGGTGAATCTTCGAATGTTTTCCGCCGATTGCGCGGGTCACGATGTCAGCAAGCCGATCCGTGGTTTCAATCTTTTCCTCGGCGCGGGCGTCGATGATGAATTTCGCGACGCGGCGCGACCGGCGCTCCTCACCGTAAACATAAAATATGTCCGCCAGCTCACGCTCGCTGAGCAGGTTCACCGCGTCGGCGGCCGACGGTCCGGACCGTGCCATACGCATGTCCAGCGGCCCGGGCTTGGCAAACGAGAAACCGCGCTCGGCCTGATCGATCTGCATGGAGGACACGCCGATATCGAGGACGATCCCGTCGAGCTGCCCGTATCCCAGCTCTGCAGCCACGGCTTCCATGTCGGAAAACGGCGCCTGGGCGAAGAGGAAGCGCTCGGGATAATCGGCCTTCAGCCGCGCGACATTGTCGGCAACGCTCGGATCACGATCGACACCGATCAGCGTACAGTCCGCCGCAGCAAGGATGGCGCGGGAATAACCGCCCGCCCCGAAGGTTCCGTCCAGATAAACCTCGCCCGGTGCGGGCTTCAGCGTGGCGAGCACTTCGTCGAGCATGACGGGAAGATGGCTCATGCCGCACCTCCCGGACGCGGACCGAGCTTGAGCGAGCGCTTGTTGTCGCGCGCAAACTGCTGGGCCGTCGCCTTGTGGGCCTCGTAGGCCTCGGGCGCCCAAATCTCGAAACGAGATCCCAGACCGACAAAGGTCGCCCGGGCGTCGAGTCCGGCATGATCGATCAATTCCTTCGGAAGCGTAACGCGGCCATTGCTGTCAAAAGCGAGCGGCTTGGCGGCCCCGAAAATCGCGCGCTCGAAAGCGATGCGCGCATCATCATACGGGTCCATCTCCTCGATCAGCGCCTGGTAGCGCTCCATCAGCGCCTGCCCGCCACCTTCCAGATACGGACCATCAAAGGACGGCCAGACGATGATGCCGTCGAACATGCCCCCGCGCACCACGGCACGGAAATCCGCAGGGACGGAAACCCGCCCCTTCGCATCTACGCCATTGCTCGTGGTTGACAGAAACACCGCAGACAAACTCCCCAGACCGGCCACGCGGCCCCCACATGGTTAATTATGGGATAACATGGGAATTCATGGGAAACAATGTCGAAAGCTTCCTTTTTCATGGATTAACGCGCCTCCCGAAGTATTCAGAAGGCGCGTCAAAGAGAACAAATCAGGAAAATTAAGTTAATATCCACAGGCCGCACACACGTCAGCCCATCCGGAGGCAGGAAATCCCACTCCGCGCTGCCGAAACCGGCATTCTTTCCGAATAAGAAATAATCGATCAGGTGGCCTGTAAGCCGGGTTCTGTTCCCCGGCGAACCGGGGCGACGATCATTCATCTGCGGCCCGCCTTGCGACGGACCTGGTGCGACCTACCCGGATGACATGCGGAGACGCACGTGCGGTCAAAGCCGCGCTCATCCCTATTCGGTCTTGCTCCAGGTGGGGCTTGCCATGCCCCCTTCCTTACGGTCGGGGCGGTGCGCTCTTACCGCACCGTTTCACCCTTACCACGCCAAAGTCCGCAAGCGGACGCAGGCGGGCGGTCTGTTCTCTGCTGCGCTTTCCCTGGGGTCACCCCCGCCGGGCGCTACCCGGCACCTTGTCTCCGTGGAGCCCGGACTTTCCTCGATACCGCCGTTTCCAGCCCTGGTACCGCGACCGCCCAGCCACCTGATCGAGGCGGGGTTGTCTGCCAAGCCCGCCCAAAGGTCAAGCGGAAGCCGCGACCCCCGCGATCAGCGCCCGCGTCTCCGCATCCAGCACACCGTCAACACAGGCCGGACGATAGCGACGCTGGAAGGCAGTGACGCGCATTTCCAGCGAGACCTCGGGATCAAAGCCGATCCGGGTCAGGCAGGCGTCCACATCGACCGTCCCGTCATCGCGCGATGCGGAGACGGCACAGCCAGCCGCCTCAAGTCGGGGCCACGGGAATTTCTCGCCCGGGTCCTGTTTGCGCGCCGGGGCGATGTCGGAATGCCCGATGACACAGTCAGGGGCGATGTTCCACCGGTCCATGATCGCGCGGACCAGCTCGATCACCGCATCCATCTGTGCTTCAGGAAAATCCGGCAGGCCGAAATCATGGCCGCCATTGACGATCTCGATGCCGATGGAGGCGGAGTTGATGTCGCGCTCGCCGCGCCAATAGCTCAGACCGGCATGCCAGGCCCGTTGCGCCTCATCGACAAGCCGGAACACCCGCCCGTCTTCCTCGACCATGTAATGCGCCGAGACCTGAGCCTGGGCATCACACATACGCTCCAGCGCTGCGGGACCGGTTTCCATGCCAGTATAGTGTAGCACGATCAGGGAGACCGGCGTCTTGCGCGCGTTGAAATTGGGGGATGGGGCGTCGATGAAGTCCATGGATCAGAGCGTCTTCTCGCGCGCCAGGGCAGCGGTCGGCAGCTTCTTGTTCTGGCGCAGCGCGATGACGGCAACCCCCGCCAGGGTCAACCCGCCCCCGACGATCAGCCGCCAGCCGATCGGGTCATTGGTCAGCACCAGCCCGGAGATCACCCCGACAAGGGGCGCCATCAGGGTCAGCGGCGCAATGAGTGTCGCGTCATAGCGCTGAAGCAGGCTGTAGAACACGCCGTGGCCGAAAATATTGACCAGCACGACCGTGAAGAGCAGCGCCGCCAGGAACCACCAGCCGCCGCTCAGCGCAGCGCCGAGCTGATCGGTCTCGAAAACCAGGGACAGGGCCAGCAGCGGCGGCCAGGAAATCAGTCCGATCCAGGCCTGCATGCGGATCGAGTCGAGTGGCATTCGCTTGACAAGGATCATCCCCAGCGCTCCTGAAAAAGCGGCGCCCATGCCTATCAACATGCCGAGCGACAGGTCGATCTGGGCCGGGTCCGCAACGACCAGGATAATGCCGGCGAAGGCGACGAGGATACCGAGAATCCGGATCAGCCCGACTTTCTCCTTCAGGAAGACCACGGACAGGATCGTTGCGAAGGGCACCCCCAGCTGGAGCGCGATGGCCATGCTCGACGGCGTGGCCCATTGCAGGCCCATGAACATCAGCACGTATTGCAACGCGCCCATGCACAGCGCGATGCCCACCATGGTCTTCATGTCCGCGGGGCCCGGGCGCAGCCACGGCGCCAGCATGGCATAGAGGACAACGAAGCGCAGGAAGGCAAAGAAGATCGGCGGCACGCCCTCAAAGCCCGGCACCCAGCCCGGGGCGCCGGTCACGGAGAATTTCGCGACGACAAAATTGAGCCCCCAGACGATGCAAACCGCGAGGAGCGCGAGGAAATCACGCATGCGCATGTCAGCTTCTTCGCCCGTGTCGCACGAAAGAACAAGCGTCCGCCGCGCGAATAGCCCCTATTCGGGCTGGAAGTGAGCGTCGAGGAAGTCGAGGAAGTGACTCCAGTCCGCGGGTGTTACCCCGTGCAGCCCCCGCCGCATGAAGACGGCGAGATCCGCCTCGGGGTCGAAATGCGCCAGGTCCGGCTGGGTCAGCCCCTCCGACCCGTAAAGCGCATAGACCGGATTGGCGGCCTGCGCCGCGCGGAAACTTCCCTGGGGGTCGGACCAGTTGTCCCGCCAGGCCCCACCGATCAGGATCGGCCTCGGCGCGACCAGTGCGATCAGCTGGTGCTGGTCGACCGGCAACGCATCCTCCCGACCGGCATAGTCAGAATAGCCCGGCGCGAACCAGTAGGGATAAGCCCCGGTGATCTGCTCGATGGACTCGCCATTATGGCTGCGGCTGAGCGTTGTGCCGCCTGTGCCCGCCTGGTGGGCGATCACCAGGTCGATGCGCGGATCGAAGGCCGCTGCGAGAACGGCGGATTTGCCGTTGCGGGAATGTCCCCAGACCGCCATGCGCTCCGGATCGAAACGCGGATCGGCCTCGAGAACGTCCACCACCCGGGAATAGACCCAGGCCCAGGCCGATATGGCGCCGCCGGTCTGCCCCGGCATCAGGGTTTCGAGCGCCTCGGGCGCGCGGCTCGAACTGTCCGGTACGACATCCCCGGGATAGATGATGGCCAGCGCGTAGCCTCGGGCGAGGATCTCGGCGATGGGCGGCTCCATGATGTGCTGACCGAAAATGCCGCGAACGAGGATGGCCTCCCAGGAATTCCCGTCACAGCCGCGAGTGCCCGGGGCCAGTGCGATGTCTTCCCGCCCGCCGAACGCAGCGCGGTTGCCGCAGAACATCTGCATCACCACGACGGGGACTGGACCCGACGCCTCGACCGGCTGGACGGTCACCAGATAGCTCTCTCGCCCGGCCAGACTCAAATGGTATTGCTCGATGAACCCTCGACCGGCATAGGCGGCGTCATCAATGACCTCATGGGCCAGAATGTCCGCATCAGACGCCGGCGGGTAGGCGCCATAGATCTCGTCCAGGAACATCTGCTGGAGATCCGCACGGTTCGCTTCCCAGGCCTCGAGGCTGGCGATCTCGGGCCCGAAGCCCGGACGGACCGGCGCTTCGATCGTCCGACCGGAAACTTTCGGCAAAACCATGCTCACACAGCCGACGAGCATCAGCGGCAAAAGGATCACGAGAAACAGGAGAAACCGTCGCATCAAACTCCCCGCATCGGCTTGAATACAAACTAGCAAAGCCGCACCGGCGCGCGGATCACATTGGCGTGTTGAAGCTTAAATGGCGGTCAGGTCAGGCGGCAGCAAGCAACGAACCGTCGACTCAACGCGACGAACCGCCGACGCCGTCCACGGTCCAGCCCTTGGGACCGCGTGTGGCGACGAGAATTTCCGGGCCGTCATCCTGGGCCTTGCGGCTGCGAACCTTGAGCCAGAGCCAGTAGACCCCGCCCGCCAGGAGCGCGATGCCGAAGACTGCGAAGAAGGCTGCGGTCAACATGAAGGCCAGGATGAAAGCGAGACCGATCGCAGCCACCGCAATCACACCCGCGAGGATATCGCGGAGCAGGCGGCCGGCGCGGTTCTGGAACAGGCCGGAAGTGGTGCTTGAATTCTCGTTCATCATTCTCGTCTCTTCACTGACCCCCGCATGACTATGTTGGCACGATTGTGCCCGACGTCAATTGGCAGCGCCTGCGGCAAGTCCGCGTTCTTCAAGAATACGCCCATAAGCTGAATTGATCGTAGCCATTTTCTCGTCGGCCAGTCGCTGGGCCTCCGGCGGCGCGCCGCGCGCAATCATCCGGTCGGGGTGATTCTGCGAGGCGATGCGGCGATAGGCGCGCTTGAGATCCTCGTCGGAAATATCCGCCTCGATGCCCAGGATGACATAGGGATCATCATTGTCGGCCCCGAGATGGCCGGACCGGATGCGTCTGAACTCCAGCGCCGTGAAGCCGAAATGCTCCGCCACACTTTCCAGGAAATCCAGCTCGCTGCGGGTGACCGCCCCATCCGCCTTGGCGATGTGGAAGAGGCCGTCCAGCACGTCCTCGAGGATGGCCGGGTTATTGCGGAAGCGCCGGGCCAGGCGTCGGGCGTAGCCCTCGAAGCCCAGCGTCGTCTGCATGGCGAGTTCGAAGGCGCGGTCGAGCGCGTCGCGCCCCTCCGGCGGCGGCCGGAAGACTTCGTAGAAGGCCCGGATCTCGCTGCGGGACACCACGCCATCTGCCTTCGCCATCTTGGCGCCGAGACCGATCAACGCCATGGCAAAGTCCGCGTCCCCGACACGGCGGTCCGGCTCACAGTCGAACCCGTCGCATTCGAGGAAGCAATCGCGTCCCTGGAGCCGCGCCGCCAGCTTGCGCCAAAATCCCATAATCGTCCCTCGTTTCGCTCAATTTAGGAAAGCGGAAGCGGCAATGCGAGGGGTGTTGACGTGCAAAGCCGGATTTCAGCAGTCCGCCCGCTTGCCGCGCCCCGCATCCCGGATAGTCTCGCCCTCCAGAGAGAGGGGAGTTCACATGTTGGACTGGCAATTCTGGATCGACCGCGGCGGCACGTTCACCGATGTGATCGGGCGGGCGCCGGACGGGCAGCTGCACGCGCTCAAACTGCTCTCGGAAAGCCCGGACTATGCCGATGCCGCCAGTGAGGGCGTGCGCCGCCTGTCTGCGGGCGAGCCCGTGTCCGCCGTCAAGATGGGCACGACCGTCGCCACCAATGCGCTGCTCGAGCGCAAGGGTCGCCCCACCCTCCTCCTGGTGACGCAGGGTTTCCGGGATCTCCTGGTCATCGGCGACCAGACCCGTCCGGATATTTTCGCCCTCGACCTGCGACGCGATCCGCCGCTCTACACACAGGTGGCGGAAGTCGAGGAACGCCTGGATGCGACCGGCGCGATCCAGACGCCTCTGGATGAGGCGGGCGCAGTTGCGGCGCTCGAGGCGGCGCGTGAGACCGGGATCGACACGGTCGCCATCGCCCTCATGCACGCCTACGCAAATCCAGCCCATGAGCAACGCCTGACGACACTGGCCGAGGCCGCCGGCTTCACCACCATCATCACCTCCAGCGAGGCCAATCCGCTGGTCAAGATCATCCCGCGCGCATCAACGACCGTGCTGGACGCCTATCTCACACCAGTCTTGCAGGACTATGTCGGGCGGGTCGCCAAGGGCTTGGGCGATACCCCGCTCTACTTCATGCAATCCTCCGGCGGGCTCGCCGCGGCGCAGGGGTTTCACGCCCGCGATGCCGTCCTGTCCGGCCCCGCTGGTGGCGTGGTCGGCATGGCCAAGACAGCGCTCTCTGCGGGCTATCCGAAAGTCATTGGCTTCGATATGGGCGGCACCTCGACAGACGTGTCCCGCTTTGACGGCCAGCAGTATGAGCGGGTTCAGGAAACCCTGGTGGCCGGACAACGCCTGCGCGCCCCGATGATGGCCGTGCACACGGTCGCCGCAGGCGGTGGCTCCATCCTCAGCTTTGACGGCGAGCGCGCCCGGGTCGGACCGGAAAGCGCCGGCGCCATGCCCGGTCCCGCCGGCTATGGACGCGGCGGCCCCGCCGCGGTGACCGACGCGAATATCGTCCTTGGACGCATCCAGCCGGACTGGTTCCCGCGCGTCTTCGGCGAAACCAGCGACCAGCCGCTCGACATCGACGCCAGCCGGGCCGCCCTGTCCGACCTGGCCGACGCGATGGGGCTTTCGACCGCGGAAGACGCCGCGGAGGGTTTCCTCGCGGTTGCGATCGAGAGCATGGCCCAGGCCATCAAGCAGATCTCCATCTCCCAGGGCGTCAACCCGGCCCATTATGCCCTCTCCGCCTTCGGTGGTGCGGGTGCCCAGCATGCCTGCAAGGTCGCCGACGCGCTGGGCATGAAAACCGTGCTGATCCATCCCTATGCCGGCCTTTTGTCGGCGCTGGGCATCGGTCTGGCGGACATTCGCGAAACCCGTCAGGCGGCTATCGAGGCGCAGCTCTCCAGCGCGCTCGAGCGCGTCGATGAAGCCTGCGACCGTCTGATCCGCGAGACGACGACCGTTCTGCTGGAGGCGGGTCTGCCGGAAGGCAGCATCCAACGCCATGTCGAGCTGCGCCTGCGGGTCGCCGGGTCCGACACGTCCATTCCGGTCGCGCTGGCGGCCTCCGAAACCATGACGACCGCGTTCAACGCGGCACATGCCCGCCTCTTCGGCTTTGCGCCGAAGGGTGAGCTGGTCGTGGAGGCGGTCTCCGTCGAAGCGAGCGCCGTGCCGCCGGGCAGCACAGACTGGTCGATCACCCTGCCAGACAACAAGGACATCACTGCAGACGCCGAGGCGCGCCTCTATCAATCCGGCGCCTGGACGGCCTGCCCGGTCTATCGACTGGAAGCCCTGGGTGTCGGACCGAAACTGGCCGGCCCCGCCCTCATCATGGACGCCAATTCCACCATCGTCGTAGATGCGGGCTGGAGCGCGGATCGCCTGCCCGACGGCATGCTGCGCCTGTCCGCCAGCGCGGACGCTCGCGACATTGTCGCTGACACCGAGCTCGACCCGGTCCGGCTGGAACTCTTCAACAAGCGCTTCATGAGCGTGGCCGAGCAGATGGGTGTCGCCCTCGAGCGAACCGCGCATTCCGTGAACATCAAGGAAAGGCTCGACTTTTCCTGTGCGGTCTTCGACGCGGACGGGGGTCTGGTCGCCAACGCGCCGCACATGCCGGTGCATCTCGGCTCGATGTCCGCCAGCGTTCGGGCGGCGGCGAAAGCTCACCCCGATCTCGGCCCCGGCGATGCCGTCGCCGTCAACGCGCCCTATGATGGCGGGACGCACCTGCCCGATCTGACCCTCGTCGTGCCCGTGCATGACGAGAGCACGGGCGAGCGGCTCTTCTACGTCGCCTCGCGCGGGCACCACGCGGATATTGGCGGCATCACGCCAGGCTCGATGCCGCCATTCTCGACCTCGATCGAGGAAGAAGGCGTGCAATTCCGCAATGTGAAGATCGTCTCTGGTGGCGATTTTCTGGAAGACACCGTCCGGACGGTGCTGGGCTCGGGTCCGCATCCCGCGCGCAATCCGGACCAGAATATCGCTGACATCAAGGCCCAGCTTGCTTCGTGCGCAAAGGGCGCCGAGGAACTTCACAGACTGGTTGAAGATAACACGCTAGCCGTCGTGAAAGCCTATATGGGCCATGTCCAGGACAATGCGGAGCGCGCAGTCCGCCGGGTCATCGACAAGCTGCGGGATGGCGAGACCTGCGTGCGGCTGGACGATGGCGCAGAGATCCGCGTGAAAATCACCGTTGATCGCGAGGCGCGCACGGCCATCGTCGATTTCACGGGCACCTCACCCCAGCGGACGAGCAATTTCAACGCTCCGGCTTCTGTGGCCCGCGCCGCTGTGCTCTACGTTTTCCGCTGCCTGGTCGGCGATGCCATTCCGCTCAACGAGGGCTGCCTCAAGCCAATAACACTCATTATTCCCGAGGGTTGCCTCCTCAATCCACGACCTCCGGCGGCTGTTGTGGCCGGCAATGTGGAGACGTCACAGCTCGTTGTGGATGCGCTTTTCGGCGCCACAGGACGGCTGGCGGCCTGCCAGGGCACGATGAACAATCTCACTTTCGGCAATGCCCGCCACCAGTATTACGAGACGATCTGCGGCGGTGCGGGGGCCGGGATCGACGAGGATGGCCATGGGTTTTCCGGGGAAAGTGCTATCCACACCCACATGACCAATTCCCGCATGACCGATCCGGAAGTGCTGGAGCGGCGTTTTCCAGTTCAAGTGATACATCACAAGATCCGCGAAAGCTCCGGTGGTGCGGGTAAATTCCAGGGCGGCAATGGTAGTGTCAGGCAACTTCTTTTTCTGGAGACCATGAATGTCGCCCTGCTTTCCTCCCGGCGCAGCGAGATTCCCTTCGGTCTCGACGGTGCAAGGAGCGCCAGCCCTGGCGAACAACGGGTTATCCGCGCTGACGGGCGTAGCGAAAGCCTGCCCGGGCTTTTCTCCATTGGTCTGGAACCGGGTGACAGGGTGGAAGTCTCAACGCCTGGAGGCGGCGGGTATGGCGCACCGTCGGACCCGGATTAACCCTTCGGTTTCTTGTTGAAACCTTATGTGTAAGCCGTTGATTTCCGGTCGCTAGATAATCTCGTCTTCATCGAAGAGCGGGTCACCGACGAAATCGCTTTCCAGCTGCTCCAGGCTTTGCGCGGCTTCGGGACTGGAAATCGCCGCGATATGGCAGACGGCATCGCCCTCATTGACGATGGGCAGCATGGTCCGGCCGATAATGACGCCCTTGATGGGCGCGGTCAGCTCGATCTGCTCCTCACCGAGCGGATCACCCAGTGTGGCAATGAGTTCGCCCTTGGTGACATGATCACCAATCATTCGGTGAAGACGCAGGACACCGCCCATCGGCGCACGGGTCCAGGAGCTCTTCTTGGAGTACTCCGAGGGGCGCTTCAGGTCCAATTGCTTGGTTTTGCGGATCATCCCCATCTCGGCGAGCACCCGCAGGACGCCCTTGACGCCCATACGTAGGGCCGTCTCGTCAAAGCGCAGCGCCTCCCCGCTCTCATAGACCAGGACCGGCTTGCCCAGGTCCTGTGCCGCCGCACGCAGGGACCCCTCGCGCAAATCTGACTGGACGATCACCGGCGCACCGAAAGCTTCCGCCAGCTCCCGCGCCCGGGGCAGACCCGTATCGACCCGGATCTGGGGCAGGTTAATCCTGTTTTGGGCCGCCGAATGCAGATCAATGCCCGCATCGCACCGTGCCACCACCTCCGTCATGAAAAGGTTGGCGAGGCGAGCGGCGAGCGAACCAGTCGGGCCTCCCGGGAAGCTTCTGTTCAGGTCACGGCGATCGGGCAGGTAACGGGACTGGGTAATAAACCCGAATGCGTTGACCACCGGGACACAGATCAGGGTTCCGGCGAGACTCCTCACCTGCGGGGTCCGGATAAGACGCCGGATGATCTCGACCCCGATGATTTCATCGCCATGGATGGCTGCCGAAACAAAGAAGGTCGGCCCCGGACGTCGGCCGTGAATAATGTGAGCCGCCAGATTGACGGGGGTGTGATCCGACAGAACCGAGACCGGGATGTCGATTGTATCGCGCTCACCGGCCGCGATTTCCCGGCCGGCGAACCGAAACGCCTCGCGCTTCATCCCTTGCCTTTCGTCTTCGTGTTGGCTGCCGCCGCCGACTTCTCGATGAATTCGATGATCTTGTCGGCAACATTGACGCCCGTTGCGCCTTCAATGCCTTCCAGCCCCGGAGAGGAGTTCACCTCCATGATGACCGGCCCGTGATTGGCGCGCAGCAAGTCGACACCCGCCACATTGAGCCCCATGACCTTGGCCGCGCGGACCGCGGTAGAGCGCTCTTCCGGCGTCAGCTTGATCTTCGAGGCACTGCCGCCACGGTGCAGGTTCGACCGGAAATCGCCCTCGGCGCCCTGGCGCTTCATCGCTGCGACGACCTTGCCGCCAACCACGATGGTCCGGATATCGGCACCGCCGGCTTCCTTGATGAATTCCTGGACCAGGATATCGACCTTGGCGCCACGGAAGGCTTCCACCACGGACTTCGCCGAACGGCGGGTCTCGGCCAGGACCACGCCGACGCCCTGGGTTCCCTCCAGCAGTTTCACCACCACCGGCTCGCCGCCAGCAATGTCCAGCACGTCATCGGTCATGGAGGTATCGTGCGCAAAGGCCGTCACCGGCAGGCCCAGCCCGGCACGCGCCAGCAGCTGCAAGGACCGCAACTTGTCGCGCGACCGGCCGATCGCGATGGACTCGTTCAACGACCAGGTCCCCATCATTTCGAACTGGCGCACAACCGCCATGCCGTAATTGGTGATCGACGCGCCAATGCGCGGGATGATCGCGTCATACCCCTTCAGGATGCGGCCCTGATAGCGCGCCTCCGGCCTGTGCGAGGTAATATTCATGTAGATCTTCAGCGTGTCGAGGATCTCCATTTCGTGCCCGCGCTCCTGCGCCGCCTCGACCAGACGACGGTGCGAGTAAAGATTGGCGTTCCGGGCGAGCATCAGAAATTTCATGAGGATTGGTCCCTGGGTGTTGTCTTGGCGGCCGGCTTGGCCGGCGAGCAAAGGAAGGAATGACTGGGATTGACCAGCGCGCGAGGCCGAAGCGCCGTCCGGCCCACCAGCATGCGGAAGCCCATCTCATCGCGATTGGTCAAGGTCAACTCGATGGGCCAGACATGGCCGCCGAGCTGGATATTGGTGGCCACCACATAGCGCAATTGTGTGTGGCCTGTCGAACTGCGGATTTTGCGGGTCTCGATCACCCGCGCACGGGCGGCCCGGCGCGTCTTGTTGTCATCCTGGATCGGATGCAGCTCGAACTCCACCCAGGCTTTTCCGTCGACCTCGATGGGACGGATATTCCAGGCATGAACCGCCGAGGTCCGCGCGCCGGTATCGATCTTGGCCTTGATGGGCAGATCGCAGAGATCCGGCAGGCTGACCCATTCGCGCCAACCGACCACAATGGAAGGAGCCTGAGACTTCATCGCTCGAGCCTTTCAGGAAGCATGATCGAAAGTACCACCATCACGCCGCGTGTGGATTGGAAGCGGGTAACCCAATGTCCGGTCACGCGATTTCGGCGGCCCAGAGCTTCATGGTGAGCTGGGCATCGCGATCCTTGGGATGCAGTTCGACCTGCTTCACCGCCTTCATGCCGGCGCGCTCGAGGATCTCGGCCATCTCCTCGTCCGAAAAGCCGAGACGGCGATGGAAATGCTCCTCGCGCAGGGTTTCCAGCTGGTGCGGCGCGAAGTCGACGACGAGAAGGCGACCACCCGGCTTCAGCACCCGGGCGCATTCCGCCACGGCGAGCGCCGGATCATCGAGATAGTGGAGAACCTGGTGAACCGTGACGAGGTCGGCATCATCATTCTCGAAGGGCAGCGCAATCACATCCGCATGACGGACGGAGCAATGCGCCAGCCCGGCGTTTTCCAGATTGGAGCGCGCCACATTGAGCATGGAATGGTTGATGTCGATCCCGATGCCGCGCTTCACCCGATCGGCAAAGAGTTCGAGCACCCGACCGGTACCGACGCCGACATCGATCATCAGCTTGAATGGCCCCTCACCGGCCAACTCCCTCATGGCCCGTTCGACCTCGTCGTCGGACAAGTGAAGCTTGCGGATCCGGTCCCAGTCCTCGGCGACGCTCTCGAAATAGGCCTGGGCCGCTTCGGCCCGCTGGGCCTTGGTCATCTCGAGGCGGGCAATGTCACGATTGATGACGGGATCGCCGGCCGGAACCATTTCACTGACCAGCTCGGCCAGGCGTCGCCCGCCGCCGCTGTCGGTCAGGCGGTAGAAGACATAGGCCCCTTCCGGCAGTCGCTCCGCGAGGCCCGCATCGGTCAGGAGTTTGAGGTGTCGGCTCACCCGCGGCTGGCTCTGGCCCAGGATGTTCACCAGCTCGGACACGGTCAGCTCGCCGCGCGCGAGCATCACCACCACGCGAAGGCGGGTGGGCTCGGCGAGCGCCTTAAGCTGTGCAACGAGAGCGTCCATGGGGTTCCTGTGCAGGCAAATGCGGAATATCCCTTGCTTTTATCCGTATCGCGGCGAAGTTCAAACATCGCGTTGTAGATGGGTTTTGGGAGCTGTCATTCGTGCCGAAGGATGTGATTGTCATCGGAGCCGGTCTGGCCGGCGTCTCTGCCGCCTGGGCCCTGCGCCAAAAGGGCTTCAATGTCAGCGTATTGGACGCGCGTGACGGGCCTGCGCTGGAGACGAGTTTCGCCAATGCCGGCGCACTGACCCCGTCGGAGCCCGAGCCCTGGAACGCCCCGGGCGTCTTCTGGGACCTGGTGAAATCCCTGTTCGATCCGCACGCGGCCATGAAGCTGCGCCTCGCCCCGCTGCCCGGCCTGGTCGGCTGGGGGCTTCGCTTCCTGCGCAACTCCACACGCAAGCGCTATGAGGCCGCGGCGCGGGCCAATTTCGCGCTCTCCCTCTACTCGCTGAAACAGACCCAGTCCGTGCGCGACACGCTGGGCCTCGAGTTCGACAATGCCTGCACCGGAACGCTGAAAGTCTTCCAGTCGCAGGACCGGCTCGAAAAGGCGGCCGCCGATGCCGCCCGCCTCTCGGACATGGGCCTCGAATTCCGCATCCTCGACCGCGAGGAAACCCTCGAACTGGAACCCCAGCTGGAACCGGTTGCCGACCGGCTTGTCGGGTCGATCCACTATCCGCTCGACGAAAGCGGCGACGCCCATGCCTTCACGAAGGCGCTGGCGGCGAAGTGTCAGGCGGCGGGCGTCGAGTTCGAGTGGGAATGCCCCGTCGTCGGCCTGATGGACCGGGCGGGAAAAATCATCGGCGTGTTCACCGAGACCGAGGAAATCCTCGCCGATGCGGTCGTGGTGGCCTCGGGTCAGTCCTCCTGGAAACTGCTTGAACACCTCGGACTTCACCTGCCGGTCAGGCCCGTGAAGGGTTATTCCCTGACGCTCGACATGCGCGAGCTCAACACCCGCCCCGGCATCCCGGTCGTCGATGATGCCATGCACGCCATCGTAACCCCCATGGGAGACCGTCTGCGTGTTGCGGGGACTGCAGAGATCGCCGGCGAGGACCGGGCGTTGACGCCGGAACGGATTGATAATCTCAAACATCTCGTTGCCGGAATTTATCCCGAACTCGCAGGCCCGCTCTTCGAAAGGGACATTCAGCCCTGGACCGGATTGCGCCCTATGAGTGCAGACGGGCGGCCCTTCATCGGCGAGACACGTGCAAGGGGATTGTGGCTGACCACCGGTCACGGCCACCTTGGCTGGACCCAGGCGATGGGGTCTGCGGCCTTGCTGGCCGATCTGATTGCCGGCGAGACGCCCGCGATCGATCCGACGCCTTACGCCGCCAACCGCATCTAGTTCCGGGCCATACGGGCGCTGAAGCTTTCACGGTCGAGTGCGGCGTTCAGCGCTTGCATGCCCTTGAAGAGGTCCATGCCCGCTTCCTCGAAAAGGCCGCGATAGACGCGCGCCGCCCGGTCCATATAGGACAGGATAAGCGCGGCTTCCTCGCGCCCCTCGGCGGTCAGGGAGAGCGGTTTGCGGCGGGCGTCACCCGGGTCCGCCCTGCGCTCCACCAATCCCAGCGCCTCCAGCTGGCGCGCCGTCTTGATGACCGCTGCATGCGTGACGCCAAGGCGTGGCGCGAGTTCCGTGACGCTCTGATCAGCCTGGTTCAGAAGCGCCATGGTCGAGAAGGCGCGAACCGGGACGGAGATTCCCGCCGCCTCCGCCGCGGGCACGCCACCTTCCACCAGCCGGTCGACCACGCCCAGCATCAAGAGGCCGAAAAACCCGGGCGCGAGAGCCCCGTGGATATACTCGTCCAGTTCTTGTCGCACGGGCTCTGACGTCATGGATTTGCCTCCGGATCGAAAATGCGTTACCAGTTACGTTACTGGTTACATGTTAGTTGATCACGGTTTGAAGAATGATGAAAGCCCCCCTCCTCCTCTCCGCCCTTTTTCTGGTCGCCGTCCCGGCCAGCGCCCAGACGCCGTCTTCAGATCTGTCCGCGACCGAGGTCGCCGCTGACATCGCTGAATGGCGGGACTGGCTGTTCGCCACACACCCCGACCCGGCCTTCAGCATGAATGTCGAGGCGGTCAATGCCCGCTTCGACACGCTCATCGCCGGTCTTTCCGGCCACTACACGCGACGCGAGGCGTGGATCGAGCTGGCCCAGATGAACCCGCTCTTTGCGGACGGGCATGTTGCCATACGTCTGCCTCGCGAGGATTACGACGCCTGGATTGCCGCTGGCGGCGCTGAATTCACCCTGCCCGTCGATGTCGAGTCCGAACGGGTTTTCGTCGCGGAAACGGTCTCGGATACCAGTGCCTTCCGCCCCGGGCAGGAGATCTGCACGCTCAATGGCCAGCCGGTCGACCGCCTTGTTCAGGAGAGCCTGCACCGCGCCCATGGCGACGGGATTGGCCTGCAGACCTATATCGTCGAGACCCGCTTTTCCCAGTTTCTCTGGGGGCTGACCGGCGGTGCGGACCGCTGGGAGGTCGGCCTGTGTACCGGCGGACGGCAGACTCTTGATCCGCTCCGTGACGTCTCGGTCGAGACGCACGACCAGTGGGCCCTCGATTTCCGGGGCGACGCCGCCGTCCTGACCCTGAACACGTTCGCGCCAACCCTCGAAGACCCGTTCAAGGCCTTCATCGACGAGGCCTTTGCCGAGATCGCCGCACACGGCAGTGATGTGCTGGTGATCGATGTCAGCGCCAATGGCGGCGGAGCGCATCAACTCTCCGACCATGTCTTCGCCTATCTGACCGATCAGCGGCATACACCGCTCTCGGCCGTGACCGCGCGGATCACCCCGGAAAACCAGGCCCTCATCCCGGGCTCGCAACTGGGTCAGGTGATCTCGACGCCCTTCGCCCAATGGATCGAACCGCCGGCAGAGCTGGAAAACCGGTTCGAGGGTGAGGTCGGCATCCTCGTGGGAGCCGGAACCTACTCGCAGGCCATCGTGTTCGCGGCAACCGCCCAGGACTTCACCATCGCGCCCGTCGCCGGTCCCGGCACGGAAGGCCGCGCCAACTCAACCGGCCAGGTGCAGATTCACACGCTCAGCCATACCGGCCTGGAGGTCGGCGCGCCGATCTATGTCTTCACCCGCGCCTCGGGCGACACGTCAAGCAATCCGGTCATCCCGGACATCCCGCTGGAGGGTCCGCGCGAGGAGCAGATCGAGGCGCTGATCGCCGCGCTTAGAACCCGGTAGGACGCACAAAAAAGGGGGCCGATCGGCCCCCTTTTCCGCGTCATGATCAGTTCGCGATCAGCGCGCGAATTTCTGGAACTTGATGCGCTTGGGCATGTCGGCATCGGGGCCGAGGCGGCGCTTCTTGTCTTCCATGTAGTCTTCGAAATTGCCTTCGAACCATTCCACATGGCTGTCGCCTTCAAAGGCGAGGATGTGGGTGGCCAGACGGTCGAGGAAGAAACGGTCGTGCGAGATGACCACGGCACAGCCCGGGTAGTTCTCCAGCGCCTGCTCCAGCGCCGCCAGGGTTTCCACATCGAGGTCGTTGGTCGGCTCATCGAGCAGCAGCAGGTTGCCGCCGGTCTGCAACATCTTGGCGAGGTGGACACGGTTGCGCTCACCACCGGAGAGCAGGCCGACCTTCTTCTGCTGGTCGCCGCCCTTGAAGTTAAACGTGCCGACATAGGCGCGGGAGGGAACTTCCTTGCCGCCCAGCTCGATCATGTCATTGCCGCCGGAAATCTCTTCCCAGACCGTCTTCTTGTCATCGAGCGCATCGCGCGACTGGTCGACATAACCCAGCTTGACGGTCTCACCGATGCGGATCGTGCCCTCGTCCGGGGTTTCCTGGCCGGTGATCATCTTGAACAGGGTCGACTTACCGGCACCGTTCGGTCCGATCACGCCCACAATGCCGCCCGGCGGGAGTTTGAAGGACAGACCATCGATGAGGAGCTTCTCCTCGAAGCCCTTCTTGAGGCCTTCCACCTCGACCACAACACCCCCGAGGCGCGGCCCCGGCGGAATGGTGATCTGCGCGGTGGAGATTTCCTGGCGCTCGGCCGCGTCGCGCATTTCCTCGTAGGACTTGATACGCGCCTTGGACTTGGCCTGACGCGCCTTCGGTGAGGAGCGGATCCATTCCAGTTCGCGGGCCAGGGCTTTTTGCTTGGCGCCCGCCTCGCGGCTTTCCTGGGCGAGACGCTTGGCCTTCTGTTCCAGCCAGGCCGAGTAATTGCCTTCCCACGGAACGCCCTTGCCGCGGTCGAGCTCCAGCGTCCAGGTGGTGATGGTGTCGAGGAAGTAGCGGTCGTGGGTCACGACCAGGACGGCGCCCTTGAACTCTTCCAGATAATGCTGGAGCCACTGCACGCTTTCCGCGTCGAGGTGGTTGGTCGGTTCGTCGAGCAGCAGCATGTGCGGCTCCGACAACAGGAGGCGGCACAGCGCCACGCGGCGGCGCTCACCCCCGGACAGGTCCGTCACCGGCCAATCAGACGGCGGGCAGCGCAGCGCGTCCATCGCCATCTCGATCTTGCTGTCGATATCCCAGGCGTCCGATGCGTCGATACGCTCCTGGAGCTCGGTCATCTCGGCCATCAGCTCGTCGGTATAGTCTTCGGCGAGCTTGACGGAGACCGCATTGAACTCGTCGACGAGCTTTTTCAGCTCGGAGCCTTCAATGACATTCTCCCAGACCGTCTTGCTCTCATCGAGCTGCGGCTCCTGCGGCAGGTAACCGACCTTCACGCCCTTCTCGGCCCAGGCCTCACCGTTGAACTCAGTGTCCATGCCCGCCATGATTTTCAGCAGGGTCGACTTACCGGCACCGTTGACGCCGACCACGCCAATCTTGGCGTCCGGGAGGAAGTGCAGGGAAATACCGTCAAAAACCGGCTTGGCAGCACCCGGATAGGTCTTGGACAGCTTGTCCATGTGATAGACGTATTGATAAGCGGACATCGGCGCGTCGTCTCTTTCGATTGGGGAACAACGAGGGGGATTCTCAAGGTCGCCCCGTGTAGCGGAGCAAGAGCAGAAGGGCAATCGTCCAGCGCAAAACCCTCCACGGCGCAGCGCCTGGAGTGTTGGGGATCGGGAGCGCGGCGGGGCGGTATCGCCCGGTAGAAGCGCTTTTGGGTATCAAACTGCAGGGCCAGACCGCCCCGCCGCGCATGATGCCGTGTCGGCTCTTATGGACTCAGGCTACTTACATTCGCCTTCAAGCCCGCGGGGACAGGTTGGTTTAGCCTGCAATCCGGTCGCGGGATGCCTGGTCCGCCCACCCGCCGGGCCCAGTCCGTTCCCGACAGGACACCGTGTCAGAGTGTCCGGCCAGGCCTGGATCGGCGAGCAGCATCAGCCCTCTTCCACGGATCCAGAACGGTCTAGAAACGCCCCGAACGGAAAAGGATGCCCGGCATCATGACCGCATCGCCGGCGACGGGGACAGGCGCCTCGCTATCCCCGCATTCTCCGCGCCGCTCACCTGGGGACTGGCCCGCCCCGCCGCGGTTGGCTAGAAACCTCTCAACACGAATATCGGGGGTTTGCCGAATGTCTTTACGCGCTCTGGGCCTGGGCCTCACAGCCGCCTTTTCTCTGACCGCCTGCCAGCCTGAGGCCGTTGCGCCGACCGAGCCGGCTCTTTCGATCGAGCGCATTTATGCGAGCCCGTCCCTCAACGGCCCGAGCCCGCGCGCCCTCACTTTCTCGCCCGATGGCAGCCGGGTGACGTTCCTGCGCGCCAAGGAAGACGACCTCACCGTGCTCGACCTCTGGGCCATGGATATTGACGGCGGCGAACCCTATCGCCTGGTCGACAGCCAGGTGCTCGCCCCCGACGAGCGCGAGCTTTCCGAGGCGGAACGCCAGCTGCGCGAACGCGCCCGGATCATCGGCTCGGGGATCGTGCGCTATGACTGGGATAGCCAGGGCGAGGCCATTCTCGTGCCGCTGGACGGCGATGTCTTTCACGTCAATGTCGAGACCGGCGAAGCGCGGCGCCTGATGGAGACCGAGACCTTCGAGACCGATGCCCGCATCTCGCCGCAGGGTCGCTATGTCTCCTTCATCCGCGAGCAGAACCTCTTCATCACCGATCTGGACACCGGCGAGGAACGCGCCCTCACCACGACGGGTGGCGGACTGATCTCCTGGGGCATGGCGGAATTCGTCGCCCAGGAAGAGCTGGGGCGCCGCACCGGCTACTGGTGGTCGCCGGATGAACGCTTCATCGCCGTCGCGCGTGTGGACGAGAGCCCGGTCGACAACATCCAGCGCCTGGAGATCGATGGCGACGGCTCCGCCCGGGTCGTCGACCAGCGCTATCCGCGCGCCGGGACGCAGAATGCCCGCGTCGAGCTGTTCATCCTCAACCTGGAGACCGGCAGTCGTCGCCAGGTCGATCTGGGCCGCTCCGACGACATCTACCTCGCGCGCGTCAACTGGTCCGGGGACAGCGCCACGACCTATGTCCAGGTGCTCGATCGCCTGCAGCGTGCGCTGACCATCCTGGCGGTCGAACCGGACACCGGCGACGCGACCGACTGGCTGGTCGAGCAGAGCGATATCTGGATCAATCTGACCAATGACTTCCGCGCCCTGTCCGACGGCTCGGTACTGTGGACCTCGGAGGACACGCCGGGCGGCTTCCGCCACATCCAGCACCGCGCGGCCGATGGCAGCCTGATCACCCAGGTCACCTCCGGCAACTGGGTCGTCAACGAGATCGACGCGGTCGATGAGGAGAACGGTCTGGTTTACTTCACTGGCTGGATGGATTCGCCGCTGGAGCGCCATCTCTTCTCCGTGCCGCTGGACGGATCCGCCGCGCCGCAGCGCATCACCTCCGGCGAAGGGCGCTGGTCCGGCACGTTCAATGCCGATGCCACCGCCTTTATCGGCGCCTATTCGGACGTCTCCACGCCGACCCAGACGGGTCTCTACGCCATCAATGGCGACCGAATCCGCTGGATCGAGGAAAACGCGCTGGTCGAGGGACATCCCTATTTCGAGTACGCCGTCGACCACATCGTCCCGCAATACGGCACGCTGACCGCCGCGGACGGCACCGAGCTGCACTACATGCTCTGCCTGCCGACCGATTTCGATCCCGACCGGCAATACCCGGCGGTGCAATATCTCTACGGCGGCCCCCACGCCCAGGTCGTGCATCGCGGCTGGCAAAACCTTCGGGCCCAGATGTTTGCCCAGCGCGGCTATGTCTATTTTTCCATCGACAACCGCGGCTCCTGGAACCGGGGTCGCGAGTTCGAAGGCCATATCCAGCGCCATATGGGGTCGGTCGAGGTGGAGGATCAGCTGGTCGGTCTCGACTATCTCAAGAGCCTGGACTTCGTGGACGCCGACCGGGTCGGGATCTGGGGCTGGTCCTATGGGGGCTACATGACGCTGATGACCACGCTGCAGGCGCCGGGCGCCTATGCGGCAGGTGTGGCGGGCGCGCCGGTCACCGACTGGACGCTCTACGACACCGCCTATACCGAGCGGTACATGGATCACCCGGACAATAATTTCGACGGCTACACCCAGTCCTCTGTCTTCGCCCATCTGGACGGCTATGAAACCCCGCTCTTCCTGATCCACGGCATGGCCGATGACAATGTCATCTTCGCCAATTCCGTGCGGCTCTATTCCGAGCTGCAGGAGCGCCGGGCGGACTTCGAGATGATGACCTATCCCGGCCAGCGCCACGGCGTGCGGGGCGAGGACCGGCAGGTGCATTTGTGGACCGATGTCATCGAGTATTTCGACCGCAAGCTCAAAACCGGGGACTAGCGCCGGAGCCTTTCCGGACAGCAAAACCCGGTCTCACATGGGCTGAGCCCGCTCTAGCTCCCCCGTCGGCGATCCTCTCGCGGGGCCCAACCATGGGCCTTGCGATAGGCCTTGGAGAAGCTGGGATAGTCCGGATAGCCGACGGCGTCGGCAATGTCGGCAAGGGGTAGCCTGCTCTCTCGTAAAAGCTTGCGCGCCTCGGCAAGACGGCAGGCATTGCGATACTCGCACGGCGTCTGACCGAAGGCTTCCGCGAAGAGGCGCGAAAACTGGGGCTGGGGATAGCCGAAGCGTGCGGCGACCCGCTCGACACGCTGGATTTCCGGCCCGACCTCGCCGAGCTGCGCGCGCGCAGCCAGCAGGCGGGCCGCATGCGACTGGCGGACGCCCGGACGGGCAAGACTGAGCCGGTCGCTGGCACCAACAATGTCAGCCAGATAGGCCCCGAGCACACTGCGCACCTCGGTCAGGGCGCGAACCTCGGCACGGGCCATGGTGCGGCAGGCGTTGAGGACACGCCCCTCGCTGCCGCGGCGTGCATAGAGTGAGGCCAGCTGCCCGAGCGGACGACGCAAGGGCCCCTTGAGCGCGTCGGCGCGGTGCATCATCCCGTCGAAGGCCTGAATGGACTGGGTCCCGCCGGGCAGGTCGTCATCCTTGAAAAAGACGGAAAACCCCCGCGCCCGACGCCCGGGCATGATCCCGCCGGTCAGGCAGCGCGAGCGGCCAACAATGCCGATATCCCCTGACCGCAACTCCATCGTGCTCGACCGGCTGTAATACTCGGCACCTTCGAAGACGCACTTGAACGACAGCAAGGGCGGGCTGGTTTCCACTTCGACCGGCCCGCTATCGAACAACACGACGCCGGGCGCCCAGAGTTCCGGACGCCCGGCCTCGCTGGGCCGGAAGGGTCGAAGGCGGACCGAAGTCGATCCGGACCCTTCCCGTTCCTTGATTGCTGCGTATTCAGACACTCAGGCTCGTCCGCGCTATGCGCGGGACTACCAGATGGTCACGCGCTCCTCCGGAGGAAGATACAGGGCGTCACCTTCCTGAATGTGGAAGGCTTCATACCAAGAATCCATGTTTCGCAGGACTGCATTGACTCGCGCGTCGTAAGGGCTGTGCGGATCGGTCAGCAATTGCTGGCGCAGGCTGTCCTCCCGTCGCAGTCCCCGCCAGACCTGGGCATAGGCCAGGAAGAAGCGCTGGTCTCCGGTGAAGCCGTCAATCACCGGCGCACCATCCGGGTAGTGCTCGTCGGCATAGAGGCGCCAGGCCGCGTAAGCCAGCTCCAGCCCGCCCAGATCGCCGATATTCTCGCCGAGCGTCAGCTGCCCGTTGATATGCATGCCCTCCAGCGGTTCGAAGGCGTTGTACTGCTCGACGAGCACCGCCGTGCGTTCCTGGAATGCCGCCCGGGCCTCATCGCTCCACCAGTTGCGCAAACGCCCCTGGGCGTCGAACTGGCTGCCCTGGTCATCGAAGCCGTGACCGATCTCGTGTCCGATCGTGGCGCCGATCCCGCCGAAATTCACCGCCGGGTCTGCCGCGCCATTGAAGAAGGGCGGCTGGAGAATACCGGCCGGGAAAGTCAGCTGGTTGAGGAAGGGATTGTAGGACGCATTCACCGTCTGCGGTGGATAGGGCCACTGCGCCCGGTCAACCGGTGCGCCCAGACGGCGCACGGCCTCGTTCCAGCCATGCTCGGCGATGCGCAGGCGATTGCCGAACAGGTCGTCCGCATCAATGGCGAGGTTGGAGTAATCCGTCCACTCGTCCGGCGCTGCGATGCGGGGTTCGAAGGAGTCGAGTTTCTCGAGCGCGCCGACACGGGTGTGATCATCCATCCACGGATTAGCGACAAGACGCTGGCGCAACCCTTCGCGGACATAGCCCATGATCATTTCCATCGAAGTCTGGTTCTCCGGCGAGAAATGCCGGTCCAGATAGACCTGGCCGACCGCTTCGCCGACACCGGTATTGATGATCCGCACGCCGGACCGCCAGCGCTCCGGCGGCTCTTCCAGCCCCCGCAGCTGGCGCGAGAACAGGTCGAACTGGGCGTCCGCATAAAGGGCCGGCAGGCTGTCCGCATTGCCGCTGATGAAATGGACCGACATATAGTCGCGCCAGACCTCGATCGGCGTCGCCTCGACCAGTTCAGCCGTTGCCTGGATCGCGGTATTCTGCGCCACCAGGTAACTTTCGACACCGTCGACACCCAGCTCCCGCATAATGACGGACCAGTCCAGTTGCGGGGCGTAGGCCTGCAGCTCGTCGAGGGTCATCGGATTGTAGATCCGCTGGATGTCGCGGCTTTCCGTGGTCGACCAGTGCAACTCCGCCAGCGCCGTCTCCAGTGCGAAGACACGGTCGGCGCGCGCAACTTCATCGCCGCCGCCGACACCGCGCATCATCGTCACGAGATAATCCCGGTAAGCCTCACGGACCTGCACGAAGCGCTCATCGTCCAGCAGGTAGTAGTCCCGATCCGGCAGGCCGATGCCTGCCTGGAAAACACCCACCGTATAGCGCATCGGATCCGCTGGATCCGGGAAGGGAAAGACGCCGACAGGCCGCGGCATGTGAATATTGGACCAGATTTCGCTCAGATCCTCATGGGTCTCAACCGCGGCGATCTGCGCCAGGAAGGGCTGGACCGGTTCCAGGCCGCGCGCCTCGACCCCGGCCTCGTCCATCCAGCTCGCATAGATATCGCCGACCTGCTGCTCGAGCGGCGTCCGGCGGCTGGCCTGGGCGAGATCCTCCAGAATGGCGTGAACGTCCTGCTCCGCATGGTCCCGCAGCATCATGAATGTGCCGTAGGTGGCCTGGTCGGCGGGGATTTCGAACCCGTCGAGCCAGCGCCCGTTCACATAGCGAAAGAAATCATCCCCCGGTGCCGTGGACGGGTCGAGCGTGTTCAAATTGACACCCCATAAGCCCCACCCGTCCCAGGCAGTGCCCCCACCCGTCTCACCGGGCTGCAAGAGGGACGTCGTCCCCGGCGCCGGGCTCACGGCTGGCTGTGCATTCGCGGCGCTCACCGCCAGCAGGCTGGCAGCGGCCAGCCACATGATCTTCTTCGCACTCAACATTCTCGACTCCCTATGACCGCCCCGGCAGCGCCCGAAACGCTAGTCAGGGCCCGTCCGGGCGTACATGTCAGAATGTGTGTGTTTCAGCGGCGACCACTCTAGAAGGCGACCCAGCGCCCCGCCTCTTCCCGCATACGGGTACGGCGGGGTTTCCAGTCCGGCATGAGACGCTCGACCACGGCCCAGTAGGCCGGGGAGTGATTGGCCTCGACGAGATGCGCCGCCTCATGGGCGCAGACATAGTCGATCAGCGTTTCCGGAAAGCCCATCAGGCGCCAGTTCAGACGGATGGTGCCGTCCGCTGCGCAGGAGCCCCAGCGGGACTTTTGCTCGCGAACAATCGTCTTGCGAACCTGTCTGTTCAGCTGCGAAGCATAGGCCTCCACTTTCGGCGCCATCAGCGCCAGGCCTTCACGCTTGTAGAAACGCGCCAGACCATTGCGGATGGTGGACCGTCGCAACTCCCCGGTCAGCTCCGGGTCGATGCTGACCGTCACGCGATCACCGCGCAGGGAGACGCGGGTGCGCACGCCGCGCGGCTCGATGACCAGTGTACGCGTCTCCCCCAGCCAGGGCAGCGTCTCGCCGGTCTCGAAAGCCAGCTCTACCGGTCTCGGACGATCCGCCCATTTCGCCAGTTTGGATGTGATCCAGCCCGCCTTCTCCTGCAAGGCCCGCTCCACCTCGCGCTGCGGCAAACGCAACGGTGCCGTGACGGTCAGCCCGTCATGGGAGATCACAAACCCAATCGTCCGCCGCCGCGACCGCTTGAGGGTGTAGGCCACCGGCTGGCCGTGGAGGAGCGTGGTTTGGGCAGTGTCAGACATGGTCCATAGCTGTGACGATTGGCGCCCGCAGGCAAGCCCGCAAAGCGTGGCGCCCGGTGGAAATCCTGCTAGGCTGACCGCACAGCCATCGGGGGATCGTCATGTATAAACCGTATCGCGTCCTGTCTGCCTGTCTTCTTGCCGCTGCGCTCAGCCTGCCCGCCCTTGCCCAGCGCGAGGTCGACGGACATCCGCTGGTGACGCTCTATGACGGGGCCGAGCTGGGCTCCGGGCAGCAATTCGAGTTCGACGAATACCGGCTGATCACCGGCTTTGATTTCGAGGCGCGCGTCGCGACCGGCATCGCGGTCGAGGGACGGATCACCCGGCTCTATCATGACAATCCGGATGAGCGCTCCGAGTATGAGATCTTCTCAAACTATCTCGCCGCCTTCGAGGCGGCCGGTTTCGAGCCGATCTTCCAGTGCGCCGGCGATGGCGAATGTTTCACCGGATCCACGCGCAACAGCTTTCGCAATTACAATGGCTTCTCTGCGATGAATGGCGGCGAGTCGCGCTATGCCGCAGGGACGCTCGAATATGACGGCCACCTGGCCTATGTCGCCTTCGGCACGGGCCGTCACGGCACGGCCATCGACATTATCGAGACCACGGAAATGGCCACCGGCATGGTGACCGTGTCCGCCGAAGCGCTGGCCGCCGGTCTGGAAGCGGACGGGCGTGTCCGCGTCGACGGCCTGCTCTTTGCGGTCAATGAAGCCACCTTGCTGGATGGATCGGAGACGGCGCTGCAGGCGGTGGCCGACATTCTCGGCACCCATCCGGACTGGCAGCTCTTCATCGTCGGCCATACCGACAACACCGGGGCCCTCGCCTACAATATGTCGCTCTCCCAGCGTCGCGCCGCCTCGGTGATGCAGGCGCTGATCGATGACTACGGCATCGAGGCAGACCGGCTCGAGGCGCACGGCGTTGGCCCGCTCTCGCCCGAAGCGACGCAGTCCACCGACGCCGGTCGATCGCTCAACCGGCGGGTCGAGATTGTCCTGAGATAGGCTAGTCGACCGTCAGCAGGTCGGCGCAGATCGCTTCCAGTCCGGCCTGGTCTTCGGTGTCGAAGGCGCCGAACTCGGTGGAATCGACGTCGAGCACGGCGGCGAGCTTGCCGTCGGGATCGCGGACCGGCACGACGATTTCCGAATTGGACCGGCTGTCACAGGCGATATGGCCCGGAAAGGCGTGCACATCCGCGACCAGCTGGGTCTCGCCCGTCGCCGCGGCCGCGCCGCAGACGCCCTTGCCAAAGGGAATGCGCAGACAGCCCATTGTGCCCTGGTAGGGACCGACCACGAGCTCATCGCCCTTGGCCTCGTCGACCAGGTAGAAACCGGTCCAGAAATAACGGTCCCCGAAGGTCTCGCGCAGCAGGCAGGACGCCGTCGCATAGCGTGCGGTCCGGCTGGTCTCGCCCGCAATCACGGCACGGATCTGCTTGCGGACATCCTCATAGAGCTCGGCTTTGCTGGACATGGCTTCTTCCCTTTTGCGTGCGGGGAAAGTGGCGGCTTTGCGCGCAGATTCAAGGGCGCGATGCAGACCCTACCCTGTCGGGCGGGACTTCATCATGCGGGCCAGGACCTTTTCCGGAGTGACGTCATTGAGTTCGGCCTCGGTGTCCGGGCGGTCACCATTGGCCTCATTCTTCTCGTCTTCCTCGACACGGGTCTGGATCATG
>Ga0070726_10000600_pt1 | contig 43087 bp, 37 predicted proteins | sample tdAd471_FD_67275 | JGI IMG/M metagenome (GOLD analysis project Ga0070726, IMG submission 67275) | Marine sediment microbial communities from the Atlantic coast under amendment with organic carbon and nitrate - tdAd47.1 | ecosystem: Environmental > Aquatic > Marine > Coastal > Sediment | place...
AAACATCTGTTGCGTCGTCCGCAGCGCCTTCGGCGCTGCTGGGCGACATCCGGGCACTGATCGAGGCGTCGCGGCAACGCGCCGCCTCGGCGGTCAATGCGGAACTGACCCTGCTGTTCTGGCGTATCGGCCAGCGCATCCATACGGAGGTGCTGGCCGGCCAGCGGGCCGGGTACGGCGAGGAAATCCTGCCGACCCTGGCCGAGCAGCTTGCCCGCGACTACGGCCGCGGCTTCGGAGAGAAGAACCTGCGCCGGATGATCAAGTTCGCCGCCACCTTCCCGGATGAGCCAATTGTCGCGACACTGTCGCGACAATTGAGCTGGTCGCATTTCGTCCTGCTACTGGCCCTCAAGGAGCCCATGCAGCGGGACTACTACGCGCAGATGGCCGGCGCTGAACGCTGGAGCGTGCGCACGTTGCGCGAGCGCATCAACTCGATGCTGTACGAACGCACGGCCCTGTCCCAGAAGCCGGATGAAACGATCGCGCAGGAACTGGCGACCCTGCGCCATGCACAACGCATGTCGCCATCGCTGGTGATGCGTGATCCGTACATCCTCGACTTCCTGGGAATGCAGGACACCTGGCAGGAAGGCGACCTGGAGGCGGCGATCATCCGGGAAATGGAATCCTTCCTGCTGGAGCTGGGAGCGGGCTTTTCCTTCGTCGCCCGGCAGAAGCGCATCCAGATCGACGATGAGGATTTCCACCTCGACCTGCTGTTCTATAACCGCAAGCTGCGTCGGCTGGTGGCAGTGGAGTTGAAGATCGGCGAGTTCAAGGCCGCGTACAAGGGGCAGATGGAGCTTTACCTGCGCTGGCTCGATAAGCATGAGCGGGAGCCGGAAGAAGCCTCGCCGCTGGGGATCATTCTTTGCACCGGCAAGAAGCGCGAGCAGATCGAGTTGCTGGAGCTGGACAAGTCCGGTATCCACGTCGCCGAATACCTTACGACTTTGCCCCCGCGAGAACTGTTGGCCAAGCGATTGCAGCAGGCTACAGCTAAAGCGAGATTACAAGTTGAGCAGCATCATGATAGATCGAGCTAAAACCTGAGAGTGCGTGTGCCAACTTCTTCGCACCTCAATTACAGGTTCCGTCGCGTAAAGGGCACTTGACCAGCCTCCAACAAGGCGACACAGCGATCAGAGAAGTCGGCAGATATTGCAAGGGCACAAAGATGTTGCGCGCGGGTCGTACCAACATAGAGGACGCGCTTAGCCTCGGCTTCGAGACGATTCGCCCAGGAGTCGAATAAGGCTTCAACGCGGTTTTCGGGCGCTCTATTTGGTGGAATGATGACGCACACAGCACCGTACTCCCGGCCCTTGGCTTCATGAATCTTGGCACATGCCAGACTAAGCCCAGCCGGCGCCCGTAGGTGATTTGACCATGTGCTACTGCGTGGTCGTTGAAAGAATCTGGCAATCGTTGTGCCCGGTGGTAGTGGCAGATTTAGCCGTCCTGCCTCGACTTGTACCGCGACTGTCCATGCTAGCCGATCAGCGTCGGTATTCCCGCAAACCTTGGGAAGGTTCATGAGAAAATGCAGCGCGCGACGGCGATGTGTTCGTCGATCAATGCCAGTTCGCTCGATGGCCCGCAACAGGTGCTCGCCCTCCTCACGCAGTCCACTGAGTTCCAACAACAGAGTTTCCACTGACTGGATCACCGCTTCTCGTGATCGCGCCGTCGCGGCAGGCGACCAAAACTCCGCCACGTTGCGAGCGAGCGATTCAATCCGGGAGCTTCCATTCGAATCGCCCATTACGCCGCCAGCGGCGCGTTGGGCAACCTTGCCTGAATGCGCCAAGACAATCGCGTCCGCGATATCCAATCCAAGCTCTGTAACTTGGTCGAGGAAGGCCCTGCCGATATCTGCATTCGGAGCGCGACCGCCATAGGTAAGCAGCAAGATAGGATGCGCAACATTTGCGGTACTGCCGACGGACGCATCTACTTGGTCGATACTTCTGAACGTGGCAGCCAGCTGGCAGACTGCTGGACTGCTGCGGAAATTGCCTGTCAGCACGAGACGTGACTCAACAGGGTAGGTTTCTTTGAACACCCGGATGTCCGCGGGGTTGCCATTGCGAAACTCGTAGATCGCCTGATCCGGGTCGCACACGAAGGTGACGTTGATACCATGTCCCCTGAGCCATGAAAGGACCTCCAGATCGAGAGGGTTGCAATCCTGACCTTCGTCCACCATGACTTCGTTGAAACGCGCTGCTAGCGCGCGACCAAGTGATCCACCACTCTCGGGATCACGAATCAGCCTCAGCGCTTGGACTCGCGCATCGCTCGCACTCAGATATCCTGCTTGTATTAGGCCTCTTCGGCGCTGGGCCGCTGCCTGCTGATACCTAACTTGATGTTCACGCACATGGTTGCGTAGACCGGAGTGTCCGATTCGGTCCGTTTCGATCACGTTGGTTTCTGGGTCGAACAGGTCAAGGCTGACCGCCTCACCCCTAAATCGGAATCGCCCCGATAGTCGAACTCCAACACCAAGACTGTCCCAACTGTCGAGGATGATCGGCCGCATCGTGCTCGTTGCAGCCCAACCTGGTAAGACGACGAAGTGCCGGACAAAGGCATCAAGTGTTCCCATGAAGCTGGGATGCTTTAGAAGCGTATCGAGTGCAGCTGCCCGGCAGCGGGCGCGAAATTCTTCGACAGCAGAGTTTGTAAAAGAGAGCACCGCGATCCCATGGCGTGGTGGCAATGTCGCGGCGATTCTGGCCAAGCGTGCGATGATCGTGCGCGTTTTACCGGCCCCTGGGCATGCATGCACGAAGACCCCCCCGACGTGCGCGGCGAATGCGTCCTGTTCATCCGTCAGGCCACTAATGCCACTCATGCCTGCGCCGCGCCACGGATCGCATCGGCGAGATAGAGTGGTACTGCAAATGGCTCGCCCGCGGCGATGTGTGAAGCAATAGCTTGGGCCAGATCGCCCTTGCGCGTCTTCTTTGCTTCGATCAGCTTAAGGAAAGCATTGGGGCGGTCCTGCGCTGCAACGCCTTCGATCTGTTCCGCCCAGGCGCGCCGCGAGTTACGATGCAGCCGAAGGAAGACGCTCTTCAGAAATGCCTCGTTTCCTGCGTCGAATATCTCGTGTTCCAGCGTGTGTTGGTTCGTCAGTACGGTGAGTGCCTGTGGCGCATCATGCGTAGCCGCGAGTTTCTCCAAGTCGACCTTCCGATTGCCCAATACGGTTGGGTCCGCATCGGTGATTACGATCAACCGATCGGCGATGCGTGCGTCACCGTGCTGCCGTAGCAGTATCTCGACATAGGGGCGGAAGTCCACGCCTTCTATCGGTACAATTACGGTGCCTTTGAACCGAAGCCATCCGTCAGTATCGGCAGCGAGAACGATTTTTTGCGCCAGTATTGGTAACAGGAGTGCTTCGGCAATTCCTTCCACCAAGATGGCTCTATTGCCGAACAGTAACGCAGAGCGTGTCACATCCAGGTAGCGACTGATCTTTGCCAGCGTCTTTGGTTTGAGTCCGAGGTCGGCGATGGGCACGCTGACCGATTCCGAAACTGCGACGCCGTTATCGTTGCGTCGGCGCGAGCGCATGACGACGAGGTGTAGTGGGGAAACCCATGCCGTCAGGTTTGGCGAATGAGTCGTCACAATGATCTGAATCCGTCCTTCTGGCTTGCCTTCCTCAACCGCCTGAGCTGCCGACTGACGCGCCTGTTCAAGCAGGAATTCGAGTACCAGCACTTGCAATTGTGGGTGTAAATGCGCTTCCGGTTCTTCGACAAGGAAGATCGTAAGGTCAGCTTCCTTGGCTCTCGCCAACTCGACGACTACAGTGGCCATGTAGAGTAGATTGGAGTAGCCCAGGCCCGAGGCCCGTATGTCCTCGGGAACGAGACCGGTATCTGCCAGACGAAATCGGAGGTCGCGGGCGACATCGAGCAATGTTTCAGCACCGAAGTCTAAGGCGGCCGTTTGCGGCCGGACGCCATTGGTCAGCATCCCCAAGGCTGTGCCAATTTCCGCATTCATTGTCCCCAGGATGTCGGGGCGATCATCGGCCCGTCTAACACCGGCCAGAAAATCCGGCTCCTGATCCTTGGGCAGGAAGTGACGCAGCAAGGCCATGACTCGTGTGCCGCTGCCCGTTCCAAGCGCCTGATACGCATCGCGCAATGGGGGCAGATAGACATGTCGAATTAGGTCGGTGGAGCCGGATTCCGGCTCGTTGGTATCGAAGCGCCCGGCCCAGACAGTGGTCTTACCGCGCGGTGCGCTTACAGATCGTGACGAGTACCGATAGCCGAAGACAGCCTCGTCCTGCTGGGGATCCGGCACGGCCGAGATCAGGAGCCCTTTCAAGGTATCGCCAAGGTTCCTGAAGACCCCTTCGATCTCGAAATTGGGAACTGCGGAGTGGCGCCGAACATCCTCGTCCTCCGGGTATCGTTCCCGACGTCCACTCAGTGGCAAGGTGAGCAACCGGATAGCATCCACAACGTTGGACTTTCCACCGTTGTTTTCGCCGACCAGCACAGTGAGGTCGGGACGCAGGCTGACGGTCACATTGTCGCAGGACCGAAAGCGCGAGATTTTCAGACTCGCCAAGTGCATAGCGTCTCCTTCACCGACTCAGAAAGCCGGGATGTAATTAAAAACTATTGCTCGCGCCCTAGTCAGCCTCTTCATGTGTTGTTATGCAGGCGACGCAGGACTGTCCTCCCGGTGATCAAGGCAAGATGCAAGCGGAACGTGCTGTTATCTTCATCAGAGAGCCCTGGATGCGACCCGTCCGTATGCAACATTTTGAAGAGCCCATTGACGAAGTTCTTGCCGTCACCGCTCCACTCGTTCCTGTCTTTTGACAGAAATCCCCGCTCTGCCAGAAGCGCGCGACGATTCTCGGACGATGGCTGCTGCATAGCCTTCTGAGGCTCGATCTGCAATGCGATGTCATTGAGAAGCCCTTCAAGAAAGCTGCGCGTCTGGCTGTTCGCCGCCGCCCAATCGCCCCGTGTATGCGCTTCGATGGCTTGGTCGAGATGCCCCAGCGGAACAGAAAAGTTGAAGTGCTTCAGCAACTGGTGAACTTCGTCGTCAGCCGCTGGAAGATCCATCTCTTCGGGTAAGGCTGCACGCAGCAGAGGTGTCTGCGAATGCTCGTCCCAACACACCACGTAGCCATCGAGCGCCAAACCTCGCAGGAAGGGAGCTTGCTCCGGCTTCGCGTACTCCCGGACACTTGATTCAATGGCTGTACGAACGGCGGCCTCCGCCAACGTCATCTGACCATTTACCGTATTGATTACCTGCGTAGCACACTGCGTCACCGCCTGCGCCAGCAACGCACTTTTCGCGGTCACGCTTTTTGGCGACGCCAACGGAATCTCTGTACTGAGTCCTAGCCGGACGATGACCTGATCGAATTGTGCCTGAGTCAATGCGGCCCCTAAGAATTCGATGGCCGCAACGATCGTCGGGCGTGTAAATGGTTGGGCCTTCAAGTCAAGGTTCCCATCTAGCCAAACCGAATGCCGAAGAGTCCGCCATCCTCTGTGGCGTCGGTCAAGCGCGTGGGAAGCACATAGTCGTTGAGATCGAAGCCTTCAATGGTTTCCTTAAAGGCATCGTCCTCATTCATCGTCACGATGTACTGAAAACCCAACTCGCTTGAAATTTCGGCGCCAAGGCGCAATGCACTGATGACTTGGCGCCCATCAACACCATCGAACAGGTGACTGTCATGGATAAGAAAGCCTGGTCCCATCTGGCGCTTGGCGCACAAGCGCATGAGCATCATGTCAAAACAGAAAATCTGCATGTTCTTGATGCCCTTGCTGCGCTCCCCCTGCATTGGAAACTTGAACATCGGACCATTCGATGTTTCATCAACCGTCATGCTGCCAGCCGATTCATACAGACGTTGCGAGGTTTCTTCGAACGCAACGATAGCTTCGGCCAGTCGGTCCTTCTGCTCGGCGAAGTCACGCCGCAAGCGGATCGTGAGGCGGTTGCGCTCAATCTCTAATTCGTTCTTGGTGCCTTCGATCTGCTCCGCAGCCTCGAAGCGTTGCCGCAGCGATTCCACTTCAGATTCCAGTCGCCCTAGCTCTCCTTGCAGCTTTAGAAATTGTTCCAGCGCACCATGACTTTTGAGGATACCTAGGATTTCACTGCGTCGTTGGTCGAGTTGCGCCTTTTTTTCGTCACGCAACTCGATACGTAATTTTGCAGCTTCGAGTTCGCTGGAGAGGTAATCCTTCCGATTCCGCACGACCGATTCATGAAAGCTCTTCACGTCCTCATAGCGGCGTTTGACCAAACCAGGAAGTGCAACACCTGCTTCTTGATAAACTGCCTGAAGGTCTTCGAGGTCAGGGGGAATTTCGGAGGCCAGCGCGCCTTCCAGATCACGAATAGCGGAAAAGTCGATGGTATTGGAATTTGCTAAATCATTGAGTTGGCGTGTCAGTGCGGCGCTTTCGACTTCCAGCTCCCGGTATTCAGGTAGTACCTGAAAGGTTTCGATTTCAGCATGAAGTTTCTTGAGGCGAGCTTCCTGTAGGGTCAATTCCGTGCGCAAGTCTGCGGCCTTGCCGATGATCGAACCAAACGCGCCAGTCCCAGCTGCCTTCTTCAGTTCTGCCAAGGTCTTTTCACGATCGCGCACAACTTGCCAATCGCGTGCAATCTGCCAGTCCAATCCGAGCAGAAACATTAGCGCCATTTGCATGTCGCCAGTTCCTTGCATCCCTGCCTGCTTCTCTGGCGTCATGAAGGCACCACTGGCTTGTCGACGCACAAAGTAGGCAAACAGTGATCGGAACGAAGGTGGCTTGCTGCCGGCAGCTTCGAGACTGCTCAAGCCGAACATTTGCTCGCCGAGAAACGCACACCACTCGGTTGCTGAAAATTTGACCTTGGCAGTCGGCGGAGTCGTCACGAAAACTTTGGCTTTGGTGCTGCCGCTGCGCTCAACGACCGTGCGTCCAACCTTCAAGTCGAAGTCCATGCCGAAAAGAGATTCGGCTAGTTCCTGAGTTCGGAAAATGGATTCCGGACCGGCTTCAGAGCCTGTCAAGAAATGCACAAGTTCGACGAAGCTGGTTTTACCGGCGCGATTGCGCGTTTGCTTGCTGGTCGCGTCCTCGGTTTTTTGGGCAAGCAGAATATTTAGGCCTGGCTTCAGATCACCAAGATTCTTGAAAGTCGGCAGCGTGCTGAAAATGTGGTGAATCAAGCTGTCCTCCGTGCCACCAGGCCGCTGTCGAGTTCGATGGCCCCAAGGGCATACAGAAGATCAAGTGCGAGCAAAAACCAGTCGTAGGTGATTCGCCGAGGCATTGTGGCAGCAGGGCTCTCATCGAGCCTGTTCAATTCCTCCCATAGTGCGGAGACGGTCTTGGGGCGTACGAGGAAGGTCAGAACATGGGCGCCGACAGTCAATAGTGCGCGATCCTGTGGGAGATGCTTGGATGGCAGGATCATGTTTGCCCCACCGCTTGGGCATCTTCGAAAATCTCGCACTTATCGAATAGGTATGCCATGACAGCCAGAACCGCTGCCTTGTGCGTGGGGGTGGTATTCGCCATTCCTCCAGCCCAGGCTTCGAGCCGGCCGAAGATTTCATCTGGATGAAGTTGGGGTGTCACGTTCCTCAGCGCCACGTATTCGTTCTTGAACGCTAGAGCAATTTGCTCGCCGTAGGTGGGGTTCTTCCAGGTGTTGAAGAACTGTGTGACAAGCGGCGACTTCTGCATACCGATCTTCAAGAAATCGGCGACCGCCTGAGACAGAAGGTTTGCCTCGATCTTCCCACGTGAAACGTCCTTCACCTCACTCGTCGTAGGTATGGGAGTGATGCTGATGTGAGTGAGAACGACCACCAAGTCGCTGTAGCCCAGATTGATGTTCGCTTCCATCGTCAACGAGGGGCCGAACCAGGATTCAAGATCCAGCAGACTCAACTGACGGAACTTCGCCAGCATCTCCTCATATCCACAGTGGCCAATTTTGATCCTTGGGTTTTCTTGTCTGAGCTTGGCCAAGACTTCGATGATATGCGGCCCCAAACGGCCATCGGGTGCGTTGTGGACAAAGGTCCACTCGTCGAAATATTTCTCCCAGTGTTCTTTGGCTCCCTCGAAATCCTCGTTGATCTTCTTGATGGCTTCGGCGGCGCTCAATTCATTGGGTGCGTAGCTCTGAAACAGGATTCGTGCTGAAGGTAGATATCCATCATTTTTCCGATCCCCAACATTGCCCCAAGGCCGGCAAGCCATGAAATCATTCGGGTGGGCTTTCGACATCAGCTTTTCGAACAGGCGTTGAAATCCATCTCCCTTGGATTCCAAGAAGGCAATGCGGAAATCTTTTTCGTAGGTGAGTTGCTGTATGCGATCCATGGGCTCAAGGCTTTGATTGGGTGTTGTTAGAGTTCCTCAGACCAAACCTCATGGTGTCTTGGTGTCCGATTGGGGATGCGTACGATTGATATCAAAAGGAAGTGCTTTATCAGCCGCGATGCGGATGAGGAGCATCCGGATGGCATCCGAAACGGACAACCCCATTTGCGCCAGTACGTTGCTGGCTTCCTCTTTGATATGGCCGTCAATACGGGCACGAACGACGTCAGTACTCGCCATTACACACACTCACTGGTAGTTGTAGCTACATTGTGGCTCATTTGTGGCATGGCGTCACTACTTTACTTTCATGAATGGCAGGTGCCCCGGCGTACCACCGTCGGGCTCGCGGGCTGCGCCCCGCGCTTCGTGCCGAATCGCGGCCATCCGGCTTTGATCCCTGACGCCTCCGGCCCTTGAGGGCCTGCGCGCTCCGCTTGCCCATCCGTGCCTTCGATGGAGGTGGGATGGGCGGTCTTGCTGTTCCCTTCACCGTACCACGGCGTTCTCGCCGTCAAGGGCTGCGCGTGCTCGCACGCTTGCGGCCATGGCCGTCCATGACCCTGTGACGGCTTGTGCTGCGCCGTGCTGGCGCCGGTTCCGGGCAATTCCGCCCGAGCAACCGGAGCACGATCATGACGCAACTGTCCTTTTCCTCGTTCGATTCCTCTCTGCTGGTGCGTGACGCGCAGGGGCGCTACCTGCCGGCGTCGGTAGACCAGATTCTTGATGCCGCGCGCCAGGTCATCGACCAGAAAATACAGCGGGGCATGTCCTTCACTTCACCGACTGTCGTCAAGGAGTACCTGCGCACCAAGCTGGCTGGCTTCGAGCACGAAGTCTTTGCCGTGCTGTTGCTCGATACGCAGCATCGCCTGATCGAATACATCGAGATGTTCCGGGGCACCATCGACGGTGCTTCGGTGTATCCACGCGAGGTGGTCAAAGAGGCGCTGCGGGTCAATGCTGCGGCGGTGATCTTCTCGCACAACCATCCCAGCGGGAATCCCGAACCGAGCCGAGCCGACGAGGCCATCACCAAGCGGCTCAAGGACGCACTGGCGCTGGTGGATGTGCGCACGCTGGATCACGTCGTTGTCGCCGGTAGCGACACCACGTCCTTTGCCGAACGCGGCCTGATCTGATCCTGGGGCTTCGGCCCCCTTTTTGCTTCGCTTTATGATGACGACAAGTGGTAGGTTGCGACCCAAAGCAGTCACCAACCTGCATTCAGGCTACAGCCGCTAAGCAGTTGCCTGTGGCAAGAAGTGGTGTTCGAACGTCTTGAGCAACGATGCATCATTCACAGCTTTGACCGCGATGCGCAGTGCGTCGCCCTCCACCACCATGATCTCGAATTTCTTGGCATTGGCCAGCCGTGTCTTCTCGACCCGTTCGTGCGCCTGCGCGGACAACGCGCCGCTGGTCCATAGTTCGAACCGTGGTAGCGGGCTTGACCAGCCCAGGCTTTGAAGGTGATGGCGCACACGCGTGATGCGTTTGGTCAACCACAGACCGACTTCCTCGTCATCGACCAAGGTACCGGGGGCGATCCCCTTACATTCGATCATCTGCGCCGTTATGCCTTCGTTTAGGTGATACACATCCACTTCGGCATTGCCGTCTTCACCCTGACAAATCTTGTTCAACTTAACCGGCCCCGAAGCCGTTTTGCGCACGACTTCGGCCACCAATAATTCGAAGAAGGCGCCCCGCATGTTGCCGACCGCTCCTTCCAGCTTGCCGAGCTTGGAGAAGAGCTGATCGAACTTCTCAGGATCTACAACGCCCTTTGCGGCCTCATTGAGCGTCTGGATTAGCTCACGAAAGCCCTCAGCCACGTCTTCGCCGAAGAGTGACTTGGGGGTGGCCGGCATGATGCCGGCCGAGCGCAAGGCTTTGAATGCTTCCGCGTCGTAGCCCTGTGCCACCAGGATGAACATCGTGCGTCCGATGTTCTTCAGCGCATTTAGTGACCGCACTTTGTGTAGGAATGGCTCGACATGCTTGAGCTGTGCGTTCTCGATCAACAACACATCGCACACGACCCAGCCGGGCTTAACCCCTTTGTCCTTTTGCCGAGTCAATACGGACGTGAGGTAGCTGGGCGCGGTCAAGTCCCAGGCAAACGTGCCCACGCGGGGCAGCTCCGCCCCCCGCGTCCGGACGGTGTTGAAACTCACCATGGCCAATCGTCGCAGCCATTCCCGAACGCTGTCGAGCAGAATGTTTTCCGCGATGAGACGGGATCGGGTGGCAGCGGCCAGTTCATCCAAGCTTTGCTGATGACGCTCATACGTCTTCTTGGTCATCACGCACGGCCCTAGCCCAGGCAACGCCTGTTCGACTAGAACATTCGCGACGGCCATACGATCCAGCACCGTACGTGCGGAAAGTTGCTTCTTCTGAGCAATCGGCGCGCCGCAGGCGCCTAGGAAATGACCGAGCGGCACTACTTCGCGCGCCTGGACAGCACCCAGGGCCCGCGCATAGGGACCGTTGGTCGCGAAGATCGCGGCGTAAAGACTTTCCCAGTAGTGCGGAGACGCGTAGTCGTCCTGGTGATATAGAAATCGCGCCTTGCGAGCGAACGGCAAATGCGCAAGCCGTTTGATCTGGGGCGCGCCCCGGCTGACACGCTGACGCGCCGCAGCCGGCGACAACCCGCGGTGGGTCACTAGGTAGTCCGTCAGGTCCGTGCTCAAGCAAGGGCCGAGGGCCTTGAGGGTGTCGGCCAACATGTAAAACGCTCCGATGTCACAGAGCGCTATTTATAACACTCCACTACGTGGGTGGGCTCTTTCTTTTTTGATGTTCAAATAAATACTTTAAAATCATATGATTACAAACTGAAAAACGTCTCTATCAAAGGGTTGTGTCACAGTGCCTGCGTCACCATGATTTTGGATGCTGGTCGTAAAGACGTCCAGCCCGCTCGAACTGGCCGCTGCGACACAGTAGTGGCGGCGCAGTTAGTGGACTACCGTAGGCTCAGAGCACCTGCATATCGAGCCGAGGTAATGATCGGTACGTCTTCTCTTAGCCGAAAGCAGCCAATTCATTCAAATGAATAATAAGCAATGAAACCCTGTGCGTCTCCGCTTTGCGGCCGCGCTGTTCCAGGTTCGCTATCCGCTCATCCCTGACGGGACTGGTTATCCCCAGCCTTCCACATCCCTGACGCCTCCGGCCCGGCTTCCAGATCCGGGCCTGCGCGCTTCGCTTGCCATGCGGTCGGCACACAGGGATGGCCGTTGCCTGTCCAGCCACCTTTCCTGACTCCATCACCTTGTCCGCGACTGTAGCCCGCGCCCGTGTGCCGTCAAGGCGCGCAGGGCCGTGTCCTCGGCTGCGCCTGCGGGCCGCACCAACCCTGCGCTTTCCTCCTTGACGGCCCCCGTCCGCGCGCTCCTGACCGTCGCGGGCGATGAACTCAGGAAAGACGGTGGCAACGAGGCCAACCGGGTTCCTCGTGCCGACCGCACCGAACAGCCGAAAGGCTGGGCTCCGAATCTAGGAATCCGGTGTGCGGTTTGAACAGCAACCCCTTTTTGTCAGGAGAAAGACCATGCTTGCATCCCGTTTCGCTTCCCGTTCCCCGGTACTGCGCAGCGATTCCCCGCTGTCCGATGACCAAATCCACAGGGTAGCGCCGTCCATCTTCGCGGACGCCCCGCACGAAAGCCGCTCCGAGCGGTACGCCTACATCCCCACCGGCCAAGTGCTGACCGAGCTTCGCAAGGAAGGCTTTCAGCCTTTCATGGTCGCGCAGACCCGCGTGCGCGACGAAGGCAGGCGCGAACACACAAAACACCTGATTCGCCTGCGCCATGCCAGCCAGATCAATGACGCCATCGCCAATGAAATCATCCTGCTGAACTCGCACGACGGCACCAGCAGTTACCAGATGCTGGCCGGTGCCTTCCGGTTCGTCTGCCAAAACGGTCTGGTGTGCGGCGACACCGTGGCGGACGTGCGCGTATCCCACAAGGGCGACGTGGCCGGACAGGTCATCGAAGGCGCTTACGAAGTTTTGAGCGGTTTTGAACGGGTGAAGGAATCCCGCGAAGCCATGCAGGCCACCACGCTGGACGAGGGCGAGGCCGAAGTGTTTGCCCGTGCCGCCTTGTCGCTCAAGTACGACGACCCGAACAAACCGGCTCCGATCACCGAAAGCCAGATTCTGATGCCGCGCCGCTTCGACGACCGCCGCCCCGATCTGTGGAGCGTGTTCAACCGGACGCAAGAGAACCTGACCAAAGGCGGCTTGTCCGGGCGCAGCGCCAACGGACGCCGCCAGCGCACCCGCCCCGTGCAGGGCATTGATTCGGACGTCCGCCTGAATCGCGCCCTGTGGCTGCTGGCCGATGGCCTGCGCCAGTTGAAAGCCTGAACCCCTACGCGGCAGGGGCAGGCAGCAGCCCTTGCCGTTTCTTTCGCTGCTGCACCCCATTACCGCAAGGAGTATCACCATGAACGCCATTACCCAAACCGCAACCCAAGCCATCGCCACGCTGGAAACAGCCGCACCGGCGCAGAATCTGATTCTGGTGCCGCTGTCGCAGCTTCGCCCCTCGCGCCGCAACGTGCGCAAGACCGCAGGCCAGTCCATCGACGCACTGTCCGCCAGTATTGCCCGTGTGGGCCTGCTGCAAAACCTGACCGTGATCCTTGCCAGTGATGGCGAGCATTACGAAGTCGTGGCCGGTGGCCGCAGGCTGGCCGCGTTGAAGCTGCTGGCGAAGAAACGCCGCATTCCGAAGGATTGGGACGTGCCTTGCCTGCTGGTGGCCGATGGCAGCGCCCGCACCGTTAGCCTGACCGAGAACGTGCAGCGCGAAGCCATGCACCCCGCTGACCAGTTCGAGGCATTCGCCGCACTGGTGGCCGAAGGACGGCCCATCGAGGACATTGCCGCCGATTTCAGCGTCACGCCGCTGGTGGTGCAGCGCCGCTTGAAGCTGGCGAATGTGTCGCCTCGGCTGATGGCCGACTACCGGGCCGATGCCGTCACGCTCGACCAGTTGATGGCCCTTGCCATCACCGACGACCATTCCGCGCAGGAGGCCGCGTTCTACGATGCGCCGACGTGGCAGCGTAGCCCGTCCGCGTTGCGCGAACGCCTGACCGAGCGCGAGATTGACGCCCACCGGCATCCGTTGGTGCGCTTCGTCGGGCTGGACGCCTACGAGCAGGCAGGCGGAGGCATCCGCCGCGACCTGTTCGCCGAAGGCGATGCGGGTGTGTATCTGACCGATGCCGCACTGCTGGAACGGCTGGCGCAAGACAAGCTGGCGGGCATCGCCGCCGAGGTGAAGGCCGAGGGATGGGCGTGGGTGGATGCCACGCCCGCCGTGACCCATGCCGACCTGCAAGCCTTCCAGCGTGCCCCGAAGGAGCGCCGCAACCCGACCAAGCGCGAAGCCCAGCGCATCGAGAAGCTGAAAGCCAAGATGTGGGAGATTGAAAACGTCATCGATGTCGCGATGGATGCCGGGGACGAGGACAAGGCCGAAACCTTGCGGGAGGAAGATGAACGCCTGAACGACCAGTTGCAAGCGCTGGAAGATGGCTTGCAGGACTACGCCGCGAACGTGAAGGCCGCAGCGGGTGCCATCGTCACCATCGACCGCAGCGGCGAGGCGGTGGTGCATCGCGGCCTGATGCGCGAAGCCGAAGCCAAGGCGCTGCGCACGCTGGAACGGTTGCGGCAGGGTTTCGGGGGTGTGGAAGGCGAAGCCGGGAACGACGACGAAGGCGAGGACGCCGAACCGCCCAAGGCAGCCGCCATGTCCGACCGGCTGGCGCAACGGTTGAGCGCCCACCGTACCGCCGCGCTGCAAATCGAAGTCGCCCGGCATCCACAAGCCGCGCTGGCTGCCGTGGTGCATGGCATGGTGCAGGTCGTCTTGCAGAACAGCCGCTACGGCCACGATCTGCCGCTGGGTGTGCGCCTGACCGTGCAAGACCGGCTGGAAGGCATGGCCCCGGACTGGCCGGAGTCACCCGCCGCCGTGGCGTTGCGCGAACTGCAACAGGAATGGGCCGGGAAGCTGCCCGAAGACAGCGCCGAATTGTTCGCCGCGCTGCTGGCGATGCCGCAGGATGAATTGGTGCGGTTGCTGGCGGTATGCGTGGCGGCCACCGTGGATGTGGTCACGCCCCGAGTCACGCAGCGGCAATCCGGCAAGGAACTGGCGCAGGCCGTGGCGCTGGACATGACCACGTGGTGGCAGCCGACCGCAGAAGGTTATTTCCGGCATGTTTCGAAGGCAGTGATTCTGGAAGCCGTGGGCGAGTTCGCACCCGATCATGTCACCCGGCTGGCGAAGCTGAAAAAAGCCGACATTGCCAGCGAAGCCGAACGGTTGGCCGATGGCACCGGCTGGATGCCCGCCATCTTCAAGGCCGAAGGCCCGCAGCAGGCAACGCAGGAAGAAGGCCCGGAGCAGGACGCCCCGGAGGATGTGGAGGCAGTGGCGGATGAACCCGCCGAGGCGCTGGCCGCTTGACCCGCGCCGAAGGCAAGCGCCCCGGCCTCGACCGGGGCGCTTTGCTTTGTGCGGTGGCTCATCGAGACGAAGGAAAAACCGCGATCAGCACCGCGCCCGGTGTTCAAGGCCAACAGCCGATTCAGAACGCCGCCGCCTTCGCGCTGGCTCAGGCGGCGGCGTTGAAGGCATCGCTGTAGTGCGCAATGCCTTCCGGCACTGACCCATGCAGGATCAGCGCCATGAAATAGTCGGGCGGCACGCCCGGCAGTTGCAGGCCCGTATGGGCCTGAAAGCCAAAGCGCCCGTAGTACGCGGGATCTCCCAACAGCACGCAACCTGCGGCCCGCATGGCTCGCAGTTCGGACAACGCCTGTTCCATCAGGCGTGAACCGATGCCTTGCCCCTGCCGTTGTGGCAGGACGGAGATCGGCCCCAATCCATACCAGCCTTCGGCCTTCTGGTGGTGGCCATCCGTGATCGTGACGGGGGACAGCGCAACGTGGCCGACGATCTGCCCGTGTTCTTCGGCCACGATGGAAAGCGTCAGTTCGTCGGCGGCGCGCAAGGCGCGCACGATGAATTGTTCGGTGTGGCTAGTGTGCGGTGCATCGGCAAAGGCAGCAACCGTGACTGCCTCGATGGCAGCAGTGTCGTCCGGGGTTTCGTGTCGGAGTTGGATGGTCATGGGTTTGTCTTGGGTTGCCTTCTGAAAATATATAACGGCCTGGGCGTGTCGGCGCGATGCGCCGCCGGGCTTTCGGGCTGCGCCCCGAGCCGACTTCGCTGTCACGGCCATTCGGCTTCAATCCCTCACGCCTTCGCGCCTGCGGCGCTGCGCGCTGCGCTTGCCTTCAGGGGAAAGCCCTGCGGGCTATCCCCGCCGCGCGATGCTTGGCGCCCCTCACTGGCGAACACGCTGGCGCTTGCTGCGGCAGGTTGTGCAAATGCGTGCCGCCCTCAACGCTGGCGGTTCCTGCCCATTGCATCACGAAGGACGGTTTACGGACAACTCGCCCGGCACCGCTATGGAGATTCCACGCTACGCCTCAAGACCGGCGCCGCAAGGTGCGGCAGGCACGTTCCCGCCCGTCGTCGGGTGGTTGACCTAGCCCGCGTCAGCGGGCGAGCCGGAGCAGCCATCATGCGGGGATGCCGAGCCGGCCACATCTCCTTTCGAAGCGGTTCGGCCCAATGCGTCCTTGTCTCGTTGTGAATCCTGGCGGTGGCGCAGCTGCGCCTCGGGCTTCATGGCTGCAACCGTCCGGCGAAAACAATTTCCCCGCCGCTGCGCGGCTCCTCGCGGGACAAATTCTTTTCGCCTCCCGGTTCTCCACTGCGTTGCGACCGCAAGCGGTGCCGCCAACCCGTCCCCCGCCGGTCGGATCACAACAAGGACGCGATGGGCGCGAACCTTGTTCAACCGAAAGGAGAAAACATCATGGCCAACATCGGCACTTTCACCGCAGAGAAGGACGGCTTCACTGGCTCGCTTCGCACCCTGACGCTCAACGTCAAGGTCAAGCTGATTCCCAACGACAAGGGCAGCAGCGAGAACGCCCCCGACTTCCGCCTTCAGGCGGCCGGCCACGACATCGGCGCGGCGTGGAAGAAGACCAGCGAGGCCGGGCGGGAGTACCTGTCCGTGACCCTCGACGACCCTTCGTTTCCGGCAACGGTCTATGCCCGCCTGATCGAAGGCGAAGACGCCACGCACGACCTGATCTGGTCGCGCAGCAAGCCACAGGCGGCTTGACCGCCGCCTACTCCGCCCCGCTCGTTGTGGCGGGGCGACCTCGTCGAAGGCAATACATGCCCCTTGTGCAACCCTACGTAGGGTTGCACAGCTACTGGCCGGGACTGAGAAAAGGCGTGGCGTAGCCTAGAAACTCAGAGTGAGGCGTCCTGTTTTCCTTCCATCTGTAAGGGTTGGATGGTGGGGTGTCTCGGCGATCACTAACAGTCAACATCAACCGTTTCTTGGCCCGGGAAACGCCAACAAAAAAAGCACAACGCTCCGCATCCTCCTCCCCCCAGAAGGACTGATTTTCAACGCCGAGAATGACAACCGTATCGAATTCGAGCCCCTTGCTCTTGTGGATGGTCAAAAGGCGCACAGCCTGATCGTCGGAAAAGCGCTCCAGTACTCTGGGCAAATTGGGTTCCGACTTTAGCAGTTCATCTATGCGGGCCTTGGTGTCATTGACGATTTGGATGAGTCGCGCTTTTGATTCGTAATCATGAGAAAGTGCAGACAGGGTCTCGATGCCCACTTTTTTCAGAAAAGCGCGGACGAAATCCCACCAGCCCACGAATGCTTCGCCCAGTGATGCGATCTGTGCTGCACTTTTCCGCTGCCCAGCAATAAAGCGCTGGAAGTCCTGTCGCAGGGTCGACTGTACATCGTCGTCGGCGAAAGGAATGAGCTGTGCCATCAATCGAATCCAGGCTTTGGGTTCGCGCTGTCCATAAAGAATGGACAGATAATCGACGATAAGCCTTGCGGCCGGTTCGACAGAGATGTCTTGGAGCTGCTGTTCGTTGCGAAAGGGAATGTGCCGCCGTTCCAACGCCTGGATCAGGTGGTCGCCATAGAGATCAGGTTGCCGGACGATCAGGACCGCAATTTCCGAGGGAGGAAGCTGCTCATGGTTAATCCATGTGCTGATTGAGTCGGCCAGGTACTCGGCCTCTTCCTGACTGCTCGAAAATTGCCATGCGAATATCTGACCTTCCTCACCTGCGAGTTGTTCATCGGGCATGACGGAGGTGTGATCCATCACCTTGATGATCTCGTTCTGCATACGCAACAGGCGAGGCTTCGAGCGAAAGTTGCGATACATGTTGAGAGGTTCAGCAGCAAAGTCCGCTGCGAAGGTTTGAAAGATGCCGTCGAGGGCACCTGCCCACCCCATGATCTTTTGCTTGGTGTCGCCGACTGCCGTCAGGCGGATAGCCGTGCCCTGGAACGCGAGCTTCACCAGCGCGTACTGGTGGTCGGTGCAATCCTGGAATTCGTCCAGAAAGACATCGCTGTAGGTCTGACGGACAGCGTTGCGGGCCGCAACGGATGCATTGAGGATCTGGATGGCCAGGGGCACTAGGTCGCTGAATTCGATCTGCCGTCCCGTCACTCTCCGGTCGCCGATCTGGTAGTTGACGTCGAGGGCATCCTGTCCGGTCAGCACCGGGCGGAAACGGTCGATGATCCGCTTGGCGAACGCATGGAAGGTGTAGCTGTCGAAACGTGCGGCCAGATCGGAACCACAGCGGCGTTGCACGCGCTCCTTCAAATTTTTGCTGGCGTCGACCTTGAATGAGATGGCCAGTATCCGCTTCGGGTAGCGGCAGGTTCCTGTACGCAGCAGGAAGTCGGCGCGCTGTGCAAGCATTTCCGTTTTGCCTGCCCCCGGCCCGGCTGTCAGCGCAAGACAGCGCTCTGTTTCCCGTGCGGCACGCAAGGCATTGGGTTCGAGCGTCAGCCCATCCGCCGGTTGCCAATCGCCTACGGCGATCATTCGGGCAACTCCTCCAGCTTGGCGATCACCGCGTCCGCCAGTCGCGCCAGTGATTCAGGCATGTCGTCGAGAAGTTCTTCGTCACTCAACTGGGCCAGTGCATCGATATGGGCCGCTGGCTTGCTACCTAGCTTGAAACGCTGGTGATAGGTTCCGAAAAGTGCCTGCTCATCGTCATCGTACTGTTCCGCGTCGAAATGGCTGTTGCCGAGGACGGCTTTGACCGTGGCCTCGCTCGGCGGATTAGACTCGACACCATACTCATCGGGAAACGAGAGCAACATCGCGAAGTCGAGGTCCATCGGATAGGAGAAGAAGACGCCGCGCTCTTCAAAGGCTTCGATATAGACAGGGTACTGTCGAACTCTGTATTTGTCTGAATTCCAGGCGGGAATATTGTGATCTTTAGGCAGAACATCTTCGGGATGGTATGCCAATAGCTGATCATTGGCATATTTGAACCGCCCCCATCCTCCTTGATATCGGGCGACATCCAAATCGAGCAAAGTGAGATAGGGGATTTCAAGGGCCGAGAGCAAGCGCCAGAAGTGATTGACATGGCGACCGCCCAAGGGTGCGACGGTCACAGCAGACTCATCGACTGGAATACCTTTGGCACGCAGGATACGGGGCAGAACGATTTCCTCGCTATCACCTTCTCCAAGGATGACCAACCGGGAAAAGTAGATTTCGGGATATGCCTGCACGGCTTCGCGGACAAACTTGTGGGCTTCATCTGTCCTTTTTGGCAAGCGAATGCGTGTGGTTTTTGTGGTCCGATCGCTGGTAAGTCGTAAATAGCGAATGTGCCTAGGGTCGACTCGCCGCAGCATGGAAGGTGCATGGGTGGCGATCAGGGCTTGGGCGTCCTCGTTACCCGTCATGGTGACCAGAGCATTCACGATTCGTCCCAAGTAATGAGGCGAGAGGCTGTTCTCAGGCTCCTCAAGGGCGACGATCGTAAACACCGGGGGGCGCAACTTGTCCGGGTCGAAGGTATCGTCATCACCGGCAAGGACCGCACGCCCGATCGACTGTGCCGAAAGTACCAGTGACAGATAGAGCATGGACTTCTGGCCATCACTTAGCCTGGAGAAATCGACCAATTCCTCATCATGCCCAGGAGAAAATGAGACGGATAGATGCCGCAATAAAGCCTCGATCTCGGATGCGACGAAGGTGATTTGGGGGTCGGCGAAGAAACTGCCTTTGTGCAAGGTGCTCCAGGTTGTCTTCAGACTCTCACTCAGCGTCGCGATCGATGGATTGCCAGCAAGGCTTTCGCTGATTTTGTCCGTGAAACCTTTGATTTCTTCTCGCTCGTTCTCCCAGTTTACGGCTCGCAGCATGCGGCCGAGCAGAGCATTGGCGCCGTAAGCGATGTGCTCGGCGGGATCTCGTCGTGCGGGCAGGTAGTGGACTTGCACATGGTTGCGTTCCGCTCGCGTAACCTGTGCCGTAGTGAGGGGAGAACCATCGGTATCGAGGTCCAGTACATGGACCAGGGTTTCCTCGATGTCGCCATTCACGCCCATCGTGGCGTCCAGGCGATACCGGACACGAGGCGGGTCATCGGCGGAATCCAACCGCATATGGCCGAAGTGGGGAGCTATCGTCGCGACATCATCGTCATCTTCAAGTTCGGGAAAGATAAAGTCGGCTTCGATCCAGAGCTGCCTTTCCTCAGGAACTTCCTCTTCATCATAGGGAACGTGGAAGTCCGACCGCCGGATGCGCCGTAGTGAGGGATCGAAGGCAAACAAGCGACACAACGCCTGAAGTGCTGCCGTCTTGCCTGAACCATTCGGGCCGATCAGATAGGTGATGTCATTGAGGGTCAGTTCGGTGGGCTCTGGCCCAAACGACTGAAAGCTGAACAGTCGGATACTGTGTAGTTTCATGTGACGCGCTAGTTCCTTTATTTTGACGTGGTATTTTTTGAATGCGCGCTTACTGAACTACACGCAACCAGCTATGGGTCATCGCTCGTTTGTGGCCGACTGTAGCTCCTCATAAACCATCGCCGGCAATCTCTTTCAGCTCCTCTCGTATTTGTGCTAGGAGTTGGTCAGCCTGCGTCTCGCTGTTGCCGGCATAGGCCAGCGTCAGCAGGGTGAGCGGATGCACCTCCATCACCTCGCACAGCTCGGCTAGTTTACTGAGGGTTGGGCTTTTCAGGTCGCGCTCCAGAGTGCTCAAGTAAGTGCGGCTCGATACATCCGAGAACGCTTCTTGGCTCAGACCACGGGCCTTCCTGATACGCCGTAGCGCGTCTGGCAAAGATGGCTTGACCGTTGTCATGCTGGACTACCCCTAAAATCCAGAATGACAACCGATTGCGCCCTATAGGACTACAATCTATAGTGTTCATTTGGTGCTACTCTACGCATCCGTGCCTTTACGGAAATCCGAGGAATCGTATCCGTGTCTTTCCTGACTTACGCCAATGCGCTTGCACGCTTCTACGTTTCGGTGAGTTCGTGTGGTTGCGCTTTTGTGCTTTCACGTGCAAGCGCAGATGCGATATGGCGGCTCCGTGCATCGGAAAGGAAGCGTGACCATGAACCCGCTTATTACTGACGAACAACGTGCGCGGCTACTCGCCAACGGCGCGGCGCGTGCTGCCGGCCAGGACACCGACCCGGTGCCGGTGGTACGCCTATTCACCCCGGATGCCCACGCCACCTGGCTGCTGGCCGCGCTCGATCCCGCCGATGGCGACACGGCCTATGGCCTGATCGACCTGGGAATCGGCATGCCTGCCTTGGGAATGGTGAAACTCTCCGATCTGACGTCCATCGTCGGGCCGCATCGGCAACCCGTGATGCGCGACCGCTATTTCCAGCCGGTGCGGAGACTGTCGGAATACCTGCGGCTGGCCGAGGAAAACGGCTCGATCACCGACTGAAAAACCGGAGCCAACGGCAGCGCGTTGTGTCTTTTTCAGTCTGGCTCCAGACCATTCCGGTCTCGATGGGCAACCTTGCACTCAAGTAGTGCGTGCCTGATCGAAACAGTCATGATGCCCGGCGCGGCTTTTGGCAGGCTGGCCGATGCGGCATGCCATTTCGGTGCATTGTCGCCGTCGCATTCGGACGAAACCAGCAACGCATCGGAGCCAATCGGTCTTGACGCTGACAGTTTATCGTTTCACCCATGACGTTTCGATGATGGCTTCATAGCGCGCCTTTGCGCCGTGGCGACGTACCTCAAGCCGAGGGAGGTTGCGTCATGGCTGATCGCAGCGCCGAATCCTGGTATCCGACGGCTGCCTATCTCTACATCCTGCATCTGGATGGCACGGCGCTGGCCTGGGAATACCTGCGCCGCCATCCCGATTACCGCCGCGACTGGCTGCGCCGTCGCCATCGGTCGGACGCGGCGCAGCGCTGGGGGCTGCGCCTGCTGGAAGACCCGACCCTGGATGCGCGCGACGCGCATCCGACGTGGTTTCCCGAGCACGATGCCGTGCTCCAGCTCTACCCGGATGCCGACCCACCGCCCAATGCCGTGGCTTTCGCGTTGTGGCGCATTCCGGGCCACAAGTACCTGATCCACGACGGCCGGCGCCTGCTGCTGGTGGCCCGTTGGCCGGGTGCCTGCCTGCGCCTCGCACTGGCGCCCGGCCTGGCCGATGGCATGGCCTACGTCTATGCCATCCGGGCCTGTGACATGTCCCACGCGCGCTGTCAGGCGCTGACAGCCTCACTGAACGAGCTGACCGCCGCCATCGGCATCCCACCCATAGCGCTGACGCGGCCCCGACCGCCCCTGACGCCCTTGCTGGAACTGCACACCTTGCAGGCGCTCGACGCGACCCTGGCGGGCGCGTCCTTGCGCGAGGTGGCCGAAGGGCTGTTCGGCGTCGATGCCGTCGCGGACGACTGGCACGCCGACAGCGCCCTGCGCGCCCGCGTGCGTCGGCTGGTGCGCCGAGGCGATGCGCTGATGCGCGGCGGCTATCGCCGCCTGGCACAGCTTCCACCCGTTGAACAGGGACGCACTGCTCTTGCAGCAAAACGTCCCTGAGCAGGAGCCCTGCGTTTTCTGAGACTGCCTCCATCCGGCCGCGTTGTGTAGCCGGGGCGTTTTCAACCGATGGAGGTTCATCCCATGCGACCCGCTCCCTTGCGGCCTGCCGCCGCTACTACCGCTGCGCCTGCGCAGCCCCAACGCTACCTGACCAACGACGAAGCCGCCGAGTATCTGCGCCTGTCGCCGCGCACGCTGGAGAAACAGCGCGTGATCGGTGGTGGCCCGAAGTTCCGCAAGTTCGGCCGCCGCGTCATGTACGCCGTGGCCGACCTCGATGCCTGGGCCGATGCCCGCAGCTACGAGGCCACGTCCGACCCCGAATACGCCGAACGCCACGCGGGCGACTACCGTGATGGCCGCTGATCGTCGGCGCGCCGGTGGCCATCGTCATGTCCAGCCCATCGCTGCCGCCCCGGCAGCGGCCGACGCAGCAGCGGGAACAGCTCGATCTGTTCCGCGCGCTGCCGGGCGAGGACATGGCGCCGCGCGACGCCCAGGACCTGATGGCCTATCCGTTCTTCTCGCTGGCCAAGTCGCGGCGCACGGCGCCGATCGACTTTCGCAGCGGCAACGTCACCCTGCGCGTGGAAGGCACACAGGAACACGGCATCGCCACCATCTGGGACGCCGACATCCTGATCTGGGCCGCCAGCCAGATCGTGGAAGCCCGCGATGCGGGCATCCAGCCGTCGCGCAGGATGCAGGCTACGCCTTACGAGATCCTGCGCTTTATCGGGCGCGGTACATCGTTGCGCGACTACCAGCGCCTGAAGGCCGCGCTCGACCGGCTGCAATCGACCACGGTGGCCACGTCCATCCGCGAGACCACCGGGCGGCGCTTGCATCGTTTTTCCTGGATCAACGAGTGGAAGGAACTGGCCGATACCAGCGGCAAACCGCTGGGCATCGAGCTGATCCTGCCGGACTGGTTCTATGCGGGCGTGCTCGACGCCGCCCTGGTGCTGACCATCGACCCGGCGTATTTCCGCCTGACCGGCGGCATCGAACGCTGGCTGTACCGGCTGGTGCGCAAGCACGGCGGCCGACAGGAAGGCGGCTGGCAATTCGACGTTCCCTACCTGTATCGCAAGTCAGGCAGCCTGGCGCAGCCACGCGATTTTGCCCGCGATCTGCGCGTCCTGGTGGCGCGGCAGTCGCTGCCCGGCTACGAGCTATCCATCGAACGCTGGCCCGGCGCGCCGGAAATCCTCGCATTCCGGCCCGTGCCGCAAACGGCACGGGGATAAGCCTGGGGATGAAAACGGAACAAGCTGTGAATGGGCTCGTGCTATCGGGCGCGCCAAGACTCGTGCTATCAGGCGCACCGGTATCGTGCTATCAGGCGCGCAAATCGCATCTAACTTCAGTAGCCACAAGGTTTTTTTCGCCCCTTAACTTTATATCTAACTTAAACATCTTTCTAACGAATGATAAAACCCTGTTATTGGGCCGGTGGATAACCGCCGACCACCAACAGCACAAGCGTTTTTCAAGTCATTTATGGCGTCGCTTTCCACCACGGAGGGCTGCACCATGATCGTCGCCTTGCTCAACCAGAAAGGCGGCGTGGGCAAGACCACGCTCGCCACCCACATCGCCGGCGAACTCGCGCTGCGCGGTCAGCACGTCATCCTGCTGGATGCCGACCCGCAGGGGTCATCGCTGGACTGGACGCAGCGGCGCAACCAGCAGGGACTACCACGGCTGTTCAGCGCCGTGGGCCTCGCACGCGAAACGCTGCACCAGGAAGCGCCGGAACTCGCCCGGCGCTGCGATCACATCGTCATCGACGGCCCGCCACGCATCGCCGCACTCGCGCGCTCCGCGCTGCTGGCGGCAGACCGTGTGCTGATCCCGGTGCAGCCCAGTCCCTACGACCTGTGGGCCAGCGCCGAGATGGTGGCGCTGATCCGCGAGGCGCAGGTGTTTCGCCCCGCATTGCAGGCGGCCTTCGTCATCAACCGGCGCGTCAGTACCACCGTGATCGGACGCGAAGCGCGCCAGGCGCTCGCCGACCAGCCGTTGCCCGCGCTGCGCGCCGAGGTGCGCCAGCGCATCGTCTTTGCCGACAGCGTGGCCGCTGGCCGGCTCGCCCGCGAGACGGCGCCTGACAGCGCCGCCGCCCGAGAAATCACCGCCCTGGTGGATGAACTGTTGCGGTGGCCGTCATGAGCAAGGAGCGCGGCAAACGCATCGCCATCGGCGCGCGCCCGCCAGCGAATCCGCAGGCCGAAGCGTGGATTCGCCAGGGCGACGCCGATGCCTTGCAGAAAGGCGACCTCTACACCGCGCGCCTGACCCTCGACATCACGCCCGCGATGCGGGCACGCATCAAGGTGTCGGCCTTCACGCAGGGCGTGACCGTGGCCGACCTGCTGCGTGGCCTGCTGGAGCGGGAGTTTCCCGAGCAACGTAGGGAGAACGCACCATGACTGCATCCGCTTCGCCTGCCGCGAATGCGGCCGCATCGCCGCCGTCGCTTTCGGTACTCGCCGGCCAAACCGACAACGTGCCGCTGACCCGCGTATCGCTGGCCTATATCGAATCACGCTTCAAGCTCTACCTGCGCTTCGGCGAACCCGCGCGCACACACCAGCTCGACCGCTGGCGGCGCTGCGCGGTGTTCCAGCCGGGTGCCATGTTCTGCCGCATCCGCTGGCAGGCCAACGACTACGGCACGATTCGCTGGCAGCTCATGGTGATGCAGGCTTGCACGCCGCTCGATGCGGCGCAGCGCATTCCCGGCGTGCAGCCGGGCGCGCGCCTGCTGCTGCACGCGGAGGGCGAGAGCCAGGTGCGCGCCGTGCTGGAGCGCATCGACGCCATCGAGGCGCTGGGCATCGCGCCGGTCGGTGCCTCGCCCGCGTACTGGCGCACGCTCGCCAACCGGCTCGCTGCGCGCCTGCCGCTGCCCGAATACACCGCTGAGCGGCACGCCGCCTGGCTGACCGGGAGGGCGCTGCCATGACCGCCGTTTCCACTGATGGCACTGCGCCGCGTCCTCGCTCGCGCCTGCGCGCTCGCATCGTGCTGGCGGGCCTGTGCGCCTGCGGCCTCGCTGCGCTGGCTTGGGCGTCCTTCGTGCATCCGCTGCCGCGCCTGATCTACAACCCGTCCGACAGCGTGGCGGTCGGCTGGTATCGCGTCGATCTGCTGGGCGACGGCACCGGCCCGCTGCCACGTCCTTTGTCCGTGGGCAGCATCGTTCTGACCACGCTGCCGCCAGATGCCGCCGCGCTGGCCGCGCAGCGCGGTTACCTGCCGGCCCACATTCCGTTGCTGAAACGTGTGGGTGCAGTCGCACCGCAACACGTATGTCTTATCGCCGATCAGGTACGTATCGACGGTGTACCGGTGGCTACTGTACTGCCTGCTGATCGTATGGGCCGTCCGCTGCCAACCTGGCGGCAATGCCGGCAGCTTCGGCCTGGCGAACTCTTCCTCTTGAGCACAACCAACCCGGCGTCGTTCGATAGCCGATATTTCGGGCCGGTCAGCGCATCCGCCGTGATCGGCGTCGCGCATCCGGTCTGGCTGGAATCCCGCCTATGAAGGCCGTCGATTCGCTGCACGTCGCCGTGCATCTCATCGTGCCATCGGGCGTATCGTTCTGCTGTTCGTCGCCGTGTCGTCGCGCGTGCAGTGCGGGTGCCAATCCTACGCATTGGGCACCGCACTTCGCGCTGCCTTCGGCGCAGCCGTCCAACGTGCAGGCGTCTTGCCTCGAACGCGCCCGGCCTGCGGCCGTGTCCGCGTTCGCCGGCGCGCTGGCTGCTCGCGCAGCAGCGCCGCCGGGCCGCCGCTGCCCGGAGCGCCAGCGAGGGGCAAAGGCGGAAGGCAAGACAAAAGGACGCGGCACCGGGCCGCGTCGAAAGCCCGTCTGCACATGGGGGTTGCGCGGCACGCAGCGGCTTCGCCGCCGTGCCGCTTGTGGCGCGAGGCCCGCGCCGATACGGGCATGTCCGCGTGCTTCGCACGACCGGACACGCCAGAGCTTGCAGAGGGCATAACCATGACCGATCACCGCGACGACGATTTCCGCATCCGCCCCAGCGCCCCGAAGAACCGGGGCCAGGGCTTCGTCTCCAAGGTGCTCAAGCAGGCAGGCAAGGCCAGCGGCGGCAAGTCCTCGGTGCGCCATCCGACATCGGCGCGTGGCACCGGCCAGCGGCCCGGTTCGCGCCTGGGACGCGGCCACACGGCGGCGCGCTTCGCGGGCGCGAAGCTGACGCCCATGTCGCGGCGCGTGACCATCAAGACGCTGCTGTTCAACCAGCGCCAGGCCAGCCCGCAGTCGCTCGCCAAGCACCTGCGCTACATCGAGCGCGACGGCGTGGGCCGCGACGGCGAGCCGGGCCAAGCCTACGGCCCGCAGACCGATGCCGCCGAGCTCGACGCCTTCAAGGAACGCTGCGCCGACGACCGGCACCATTTCCGCTTCATCCTCTCGCCCGAGGATGGCGCGGAGCTAGAAGACCTGCGCACCTACACGCGGCACCTGATGGGCCGCATGGAGGCCGACCTGGGCACGGGTCTCGATTGGGTGGCCGTCAACCACTGGAACACCGACAACCCGCACACGCACATCGTCGTGCGCGGGCGCGACGACACCGGCAAAGACCTCATCATCGCTGGCGACTACATCGCCGATGGCTTCCGCCATCGCGCCGCCGAACTGGCGACCGAATGGCTGGGGCCGCGCACCGAGCTGGAGATCCAGCAGACCTTGCAGCGCGAGGTGGAGCAAGAGCGGTGGACGAGCCTGGATCGCACCTTGAAGCGCGAGGCCGGCGACGATGGCCTGGTGCATGCCGAACGGCTCAACGAACCCCGCTTGCAACGCCAGCGCCTGCTGCTGATCGGCCGCCTGCAACGCTTGCAGCGCCTGGGCCTGGCCGACGAGATGCAGCCGGGCACCTGGGCCGTCCATGCCGACGCCGAAAAGACCCTGCGCGCCCTGGGCGAGCGTGGCGACATCATCCGCACCATGCAGCGCGCCATGCGCGGCGATCCGCGTGAGCTGGCGGTGTTCGAGCCAAGCGACGACGGCCGAACCATCCTCGGCCGCGTGGCCGCGAAGGGGCTGGCCGACGAGTTGCGCGACCGGGGCTATCTGGTCATCGACGGCGTGGATGGCAAGGCCCACTACGTCGCGCTCAACGCCCGCGACGAACTAACGAACTACCCGACCGGCGCCGTAGTGGAGGTGAAGGGATCGGCCGACGTGCGTGCGGCCGACAAGAACATCGCCACGCTGGCGAGCGATGGCCTGTACCGCGCCGACCACCACCTCGCCATCGCACAGGGTCAGGCCGTGCCGGGTCGCGATCCGCAGGAAGTCGTCGCGGCTCACGTTCGCCGCCTCGAAGCCCTGCGCCGGGCCGGCATCGTGGAGCGCGTGGCCGAGGGGCTATGGAAGGTGCCGGACGACCTGCCTGAGCAGGGCCGCCGCTACGACGCGCAGCGCCTGGGCGGCGTAGCCGTGGAACTGAAATCGCACCTACCCATCGAGCGGCAGGCCCGCGTCATCGGCGCGACCTGGCTGGATCAGCAGTTGATCGGAGGCGGCAAGGGCCTGGGCGAACTGGGCTTCGGCGGCGAAGCCCGACAGGCGCTGCAACAGCGCGCCGACTTCCTCATCGAACAGGGGCTAGCCGAGAAGCGCGGCCCGCGCGTGATCCTGGCGCGCAACCTGCTGGCGACCCTGCGCAATCGGGAGCTGGCTCAGGCCGCCAAGGACATTGCCACCGACACTGGCCTGGAGCATCGGCCCGTGACTGACGGGCAGCGCGTGGCGGGCATCTACAGGCGCTCCGTCATGCTCGCTAGCGGGCGCTACGCGATGCTCGATGACGGCATGGGGTTCAGCCTGGTGCCGTGGAAGCCGGTGATCGAGCAGCGATTGGGACAACAACTCGCTGCGACCATTCATAAAGGATCGGCTTCCTGGGAACTCGGAATTCGTCGAGGTATATCGATTGGATAGAAGTTAGTCTTTCGTCAACAGGTGTAGCCATCCCTTGCTAGCGGCTTCCATAGAACTTTTCCACGAACGAGCGACGGTAACTCTGGTGGCAGGCTAGGCAGCTTTGCTGGGTTTTGGAGAAAGCCGCGATGACTGCTTGGCCGTCATTCCGCTGTGCAGCCTCGCCCATGGCGGTCGCGGCGTCATGAACCTGTCCATCAAGACCCCGAAACTTTCCAGCGTCTGCCCCAAGCCAGGCAAGGATGCGCATCTTTTCCGACATGGGCGGCTCGGCATGCTTGGCAATTCGTGGTGCTAGCTCGGCGACCAGTGGCCAGTCTTCTTTGGAGATCGCGCCCGTGACGACTTGCATGTCGCGCCCGAGTCTTTCCATTATGGTACGAAGCGCCATTGGCTTTGCCGCCTCTACGGACTGCGCACCGAGTGCCGTGGCGAAGGTTGCCAAGAGCACGGACAGCGAGACTGTGAAGAACGATCTGGGTTTCAAGGGCTGGTTCACGAATTTCTCCATTGATGTTGTGACGAATGCTTTGGGTCTAACGAATGGTTGCAGGTGTCCTCAAAATTCCAAGCTCAGCGCGATCGATCCGAATGCGTGATAGCCCGCCTGCTGGTCGAACTCGCGGGTTCTCCAAACGCGCATCACGGCAAGCCGCACGCCACGTCCAGCAACGATCCATTGGCTGCTGATGCCGAGAGCTGCTTGCGCGACCCAAGGCCGCCGGCTGACATGGTGGCTATTCCGGAACATGTTTCCGTCGAGTGAGAAGTCCCAGGCGACGGCTTTACCCTCCAGGTTCAGGAAGACATGTGCCCCAGGTTTGGGCGCCAGGACCGATTGCGGCGTTGTCGTGCGCAGATCGGCAACACCAGAGGGCGGGCGGTTCTCCGCGCCAGGGCGGATCGGATAGCTGCCGAAGTCGTTCGGTATGTTCCAGCCCGCGCGAAACTCCACGCCGGTACTGGCGGCGGTTTCGATGTTTCCGACCCGCAGGGCATAACTGCCGATCACGTCGCTGCCCCATCCAGGGCGGACCGCACCCTCCGTGTACGGCTTGAACTTGCGTTCCATGGCCATCTGAAATGCCGGCTCGTTGCGCAACTGGTTGTCCCAGCCGCGAAAGCGCTCAATGCCGCGTGCCCGATGCACCAGATCCTGAGATTGCTCGGCCAGCGACCAGGGGCCGATCACGCCCAGGGTCAGCTCACGCACGTCAAGCATTTCGTAGCTGGCGGCTTGTGGGTGGATGCGGCGATTCCACGCCAAACCCAGGTAGAGCAAACCAGCGTACGGTCGGTCATCTGGAATCACATCGGTGCGCGTCTTGTTCTCGGGCGTGTACATGGCTTGGCCAAAGCGCACAACGAGGTTTTGCGACGACGAGTGGGCGCCGGCGTCGTGCCAGAAGCCTGGATCAGCCCAGCCGATGAAGCGGGCATACAAACCAATCGGCTGGGGCAGGCACTCCGGACGGAGCCCGCCTTGCAGATCGCGTGAGACTGCTGTTAGCGCGACACCGTTGGTGTAGTTGCGATCGGAGCCGGTGAACAAATCGTTCTCCAGACGCAGGGTGCCGCCCCGCAAGCGCAGGGATTGCCCTGGCGAGCAGGAGGTAGGATTTGCAGAGAGCGAGAAGTCGGAACCGAAAGCAGAAATCGGGCTGAACAATGCACAGGCAATCAACAAGGTGGCGCACTGCATCGACTGCTGCACCTTGGTGCCGCACAGGCTCCGGCAATACCCGTCGACGCCGATCATGTCGCCCCATCGCCTGCTGCCCTGTTGACGTAAAAGCGTTCGAGGGCACTAACGATTTCCTCGGCTTCGTCTACGCAGGTGAACAAGTCCAGATCGGATGGAGAGACATAGCCTTCGTCGAGCAGAAGATCGAAATCAACTACGCGACGCCAGAATGCACGGCCGACCAGCACCACCGGAATACGCTGCATCTTTTCGGTCTGGATCAAGGTGAGCACCTCGAACAGCTCATCGAGCGTTCCATAGCCACCGGGGAAGGCCACCAAGCCCTTGGCGTGCAACAAGAAGTGCATCTTGCGCAGCGCGAAATAGTGGAATCGGAACGCCAAATTTGGGCACATGTAGGGGTTGGGTGCCTGTTCGTGGGGCAGCGTGATGTTGAGGCCAATCGAACGTGCGCCGACCTCGAAAGCACCGCGGTTGGCGGCCTCCATGATGCCGGGCCCACCCCCGGTGACGACGACGAAATCACGGCGGTTTTGCTGCTGGAAACGCGCCGAAATAAGGCCCGAGAAACGCCGCGCTTGCTCGTAGTGGCGTGCCTGTTCGACCCGGAGATTGGCTCGGGCAAGCTCTTGCCTCAGCCCGACATCCTCCGGAGTGACGCGCGCCTGACGCTCCAGCGCGCCAAGACGGGCTTCTGCCGTCTCGGCATCGCTCACGCGTGCGCTGCCGAAGACCACTACCGTCGAGCGAATGCCTTGCTCGTGCAGGATGCGGTCAGGCTTGAGCAGTTCGAGCTGCAGTCGCAGCGGCCGCAGTTCTTCCTGGCCAAGCAGCTCGATGTCTTCGTACGCAAGACGGTACGTTGGCGACTCGCGGATGGCGCGCAGGCGTTCATCGAGATCTTCGGCGGGCTTCATCACTCGTGCGCCAGAAAGTCCGGCCAGCGCAGCGCATGACCATGCTCGGGCACCGTGACCTGCCAGCCGAGTTGCTGTTGCAAGAGTTCGGCGAAGGTCTGGGCGGCGGACAGTTCCCCATGCACCACGAAGGTTTGCGCCGGGGGGTGAATAAAACCCCGAGCCCAATCCAGCAACGCCTTTTGGTCGGCATGCGCCGAGAGGCCATCCACGCTGTGGATCGCAGCACGTACCGGAATGTCCTCACCGAAGATGCGCACGCGTTCGGCCCCCTCGATCAGGCGCCGGCCAAGCGTCCCCTGCGCCTGGAAACCGGGAAACAAGATGCTGCATTCGCGGCGTGGCAAGTTGTGCCGCAGGTGGTGCCGGATGCGTCCCGCATCGCACATGCCGCTGGCAGAAATAATGATGGCCCCGGAGCGAATCCGGTTCAGCGCCATGGACTCCTCAGCGCTCGCTGTGAAACTCAGGTATGGGAGGTTCTCGCCGCGCGCGTGCCAGCCGGCCAACCGCTTCGCCTGTTCGTCGAACAATTCGAGATGCTCGCGCGTGATGCGCGTGGCCTGCGTGGCCATCGGCGAATCGACAAATACCTTCGGTTGCCGCAGCCGCCCCTCGCAGGTGAGTCGGTGCAGGTGATAAAGGATTTCCTGGGTTCGGCCGACCGCGAAGGCCGGCACGATGACATTGCCGCCGCGTTCGAACAATGTCTTTTCGACGATGCCGATCATTTCCTCTTCGGTCGCCGAGAAATCCTTGTGCTGGCGGTTGCCGTAGGTGGACTCGATGACGAGGATGTCGGCGTCCTCGATGGTTGTCGGGTCGCGCAGTATCGGGCGCCCCGGCTGGCCGAGGTCGCCACTGAAAACGAGCTTTGTCGGGTCGCCATGTTCGGTGACCCAGACCTCGATGATGGCCGACCCAAGAATGTGCCCGGCATCGCGGAATCGGGCGCGCACCCCGACGCGGGGCGCGAACTCCCGGTCGTATTCGATGCCTCGCACCTGCTGCAAGCAGTCGCTGGCATCCTGCAGCGTATACAGCGGCGGCAGTGCGTCCTTTCCGCGGAGTCGCTGCGCATTGCGTTTTGCATCGCTCTCCTGGATGTGGGCACTGTCGGGCAGCATCACGCCCAGCAGATCAACCGTGGCGGGAGTGGCGTAGATGGCCCCCTTGAACCCGGCGCGCGTGAGTTTGGGCAATAGCCCACTATGGTCGATATGGGCATGGGTCAGGAGCACGAAATCAATCGACGCCGGGTCGAACGGGAATGGCTCATGGTTGCGCGCCGCCGCCGTGCGGCCGCCCTGAACCATGCCACAATCCACCAGGAAGCGTACGTTGAGCGCTTCCACCAAGAAACACGACCCGGTGACTTCGCGCGCAGCGCCCAGAAAATGCAGTTTCATGGGATGCTCACTCCGGTTTTTTCTTTTGTATCGGGCAAGTGCTCAGGCCAAGCAGACGGTAGCCCGGACAGCGGCCAGCCAGGCCGGTGATGAGCGGCATGAATCCAATGAGTCCCAGCCAACGCCAGGATGAATCCAGCCACAGCGGGAGGCTGAGCAGAACCAGTCCGACGACGATGCGGACAATGCGGTCGAGACTTCCAACGTTGATTTGCATGACGGTCTCCTTGTGTTGAGTCAACGGCTTGAAAACGCGACGGGGGCGGCAGCGCCCCGCAGCGGATGGGTTGCGGTCGATGCCGTCGTGGATACGTCCCAGCCACCCCCAAGGGCCTTGTACAGCGCCACCAATTGCACGGCGGCGTTGGTATGCGCCCGCGCGGCTGCGGTTTCGGCCTCGTGCAGGCTGCGCTGGGCTGCCAGCAGTTCGACCAGGGCGATGTCGCCCGCGGCGTAGCGGGCCTTGGCGTGGCCGTAGCTCACGCGCGTGGCATCCAGTGCCATGCCGCGGCGCTCCAGTGTGTCCAGCCCGCCGTGATAGTCGCCCAGCGCGCGCTCGGCATCGCCCAGCGCCGCCAGCACCGCCTGCTCGTAGGCCAGCGCAGCCTGCCGCTCGGCTGCCTCGCGTGCCCGAATTTCGGCTCGCACGCGGCCACCGTCGAACAGGCGCCAGGAAATCAGCGGCAGGATGGAAAAACGCGAGCTGGATGCATCGAACCAATTGCCCGTACTGAGCGCCTGGAACCCGCCGCCGACACCGATGGAGAGTTTGGGGAACAACTCGGCTGTGGCCACGCCGATGTCGGCAGAATTCGCTGCCAGGCGACGTTCCGCAGCCAGCACGTCAGGGCGTCGGCGCAGCATATCTGCGCGCTCGCCCACCGGCAGCGCCCGCAGCGTGCTCGGCGTCAAGGGGCCATCAAGCAGTGCCAGCTCCCGCTCCGGCGGTGCGCCCAGCAGCACGCCCAGGCTGAGCACCGCGGCGCGCTGGCGCGCCTGGATATCCGGGATAAGCGCGTTGGCTGCTGTCCATTGGGCGTACGCCGCCTCCACGTCGGCGGCCGACGCGTCGCCCAGCGCATGCCGCAGGCGCACCAATTCCAAGGTCTGCTGCAGCGTATCTAGCGTGGCCTGTTGTGTGTGCAACTCGTAGCGGGCGCCGGCGGCGGTGAACCAGGTGCGCGCGACCTCGGCCACGATGCGCATGCGTACGCCCTGTGCCTCGGCTTCGGTCGCCTCCAGGCGGGCGCTGGCGCCTTCCATGGCGCGCCGCTTGGCCCCAAACAAATCGGCTTCCCAGGCCGCGTCGAAGCCCGCATCGTAGATGGTCTGCGTGGCGTCAAGACCGGGGATGGAGCCGATGGGCAAGGGGCCGTTCTCGCTTTGACGGCGCCGGTTGACGCTCGTGCCAGCGCCGACGGTGGGCAATGCCTCGCCGGCCACGCGATCGCGCAGGGCGCGTGCCTCATCGATGCGTGCCGCAGCCTGGCGCAGATCCAGGTTCTGTGCCAGCGCCGTGGCCATCAGGCGGTCGAGGATCGGATCGTCCAGTGCAGACCACCAGTGGCTCAAGTCTGCGGACTGGGATTCGCTTGCCAACGGCAAGGTCCAGCCGCTGCCGACGTCGACCGGCGGCGGCTCGCGGTAGTCGGGGCCCACGGTCGCACAGGCAGTCAGCAGCACGCAGGACAGGGCCAGCGCGAGCGGACGCACGCGCCCTGGGGTCAGGCCGGTGACGGTTGCGCGAAGAAAGGGAGTGCGGGTCTTGGATTTCATTGCAGGCGTCCTCGGACGAATACGGTGGCCATCGTCAGCGTGGCAAGGGCGATGACCGCCAGCGGCCACAGGCTGGCGAGAATGTCACCGGGCGGCATAGCCTTGAGAAAGCTGCCTTCGACGATGATGAGGAAGTGGGTTAGCGGAATGGCCTGGGCCAGCCATTGCAGGACGACAGGCATGTTTTCCACAGGCGTCGCAAAGCCGGACATCAGCACCGCCGGCACGCCGATGGCGAACGCACCCAGGATGGCCTGCTGCTGGGTCATGCTGACCGCGGAAATCATCAGGCCGATGCCGACCACCGACAGGATGAACAGCACCAGGCTGGCGAGCAGAAGTGCAAACGAGCCAGTAAACGGGATGCCGAACAGGAATACGCCTGCGCTGATCATGAACAGGCCCAGCACGGTGCCAATTGCGAGTGCCGGCAGTGATTTGGAAATGATGATTTCCGGCGTTGAAGTGGGCGACACCAGCAATTGGTCGAAGGTGCCAAGCTCGCGTTCGCGTGCAATCGACAGCGAGGTGATGAGCAGCGCGCTGAACAGCGCCAGGATGCCCGTGAGGCCGGGCACGATGAACCAGCGGTAGACCAGATTCGGGTTGAACCAGTGGCGCACGACCACTGGCGTCGGTGCCTGGGCGTCGGGCACGACCTCAGCGCCGACATCGGCGGCGATGGTAGACAGATAGGCCACGGTGATCTGCCCCGAGTTGCTGCGCCGGCCATCGACCAGTACCTGGGCGCGGCCACTTTCGCCGGCAGCGATGGAGCGCGAGAAATCCACCGGGATGGCGAGCGCGGCGATCACCTCGCCACGGTCGATCAGCTCGTGCAGCTGCTGCTGGCTGTCGACATGCCGGACGTGGGTGATGAAGCGCGCGCTGTCCAGGCGCTGTTCCAACTCGTGCGACCAGCGCCCCGCATCCTGATCGTAGACGGCGATATCGACGTTGCGCACTTCCAGCGTCGCAGCAAAGGCGAACACCAGCAACTGCAGGATCGGCGGCACGAACACCACCATGCGGCTGCGCGGGTCGCGCAGGACGCTGAGCACTTCCTTGATGAACTGGGCGCGCAGGCGGGTGAACGAGAATGCGGAAGTCAACATCGCGTCACTCCAGGTTCTTGCGCGTGGCGCGCTTGGCGATCACGAAGAACAGCACCCCGATCGCCGCCATGGCCGCAAGGTTGGGCAGGAACACGGCCCAGATGTCGCCGGCCAGGAACACCGTCTTCAGCGAATCGACGAAGTAACGCGCCGGAACCAGCCGGGTGATGGCCCGGATTGGCGCGGGCATCGCGTCGATCTCATATAGAAAGCCCGACAGCATGAAAGCCGGCTGAAAACCCGTGAACAGCGCGATCTGCGCGGCCAGGAACTGGTTGCGTGCCAATGAGGAAATCAGCAGACCCTGACCCAGCGCCGGTACCATGAATACCGCCGACAGCAGTAGCAGCGCCGCCAGCGAGCCTCGCATCGGCACGCCGAACACGAACACCGCCAGCGCCGCCGCACCCAGTGTGGATAGCATGCCGAGCACGAAATACGGCAGCAGCTTGCCGATCAGGATTTCGGCCACCGAGGCGGGCGTGGACAGCACCGCCTCCATGGTGCCGCGCTCCCATTCGCGCGCCACCACCAGTGCAGTCAGCATGGTGCCGATGATGGTCATGACGATGGCGATGGCGCCGGGAATCAGTGCGCGGCGGCTTTCCAGTTCGGGGTTGAACCAGTAGCGCGGCTCCAGCACGATGGACTGCTCCGGTGCTGCAACGTCCAGCCCGGCACGCCAGGACTGCACCACGCCGCGGGCGTAATTTTCGACATAATTGGCCGTATTGGGGTAAGAGCCATCGGTGATGATCTGTACCAGCGGCTCGCTGCCACGCTGGGCCAGGCGCTGCTCGAAATCCTGCGGGATGACCACATAGCCGCGCAACTCGCCGGACACCAGCTTGTCGGCCACCTCCCGGCGATCATGGGCAAAGCTCGCATCGAGATAGTCGGTGGCGGAAAAGGCTGCCGCCAGCGCCTGGGCCGACGCCCCCTGCGACTCCAGCACCACGCCGACGCGGACATCCTTCGCATCCAGCGACACCGCATAGGCGAACAACAGCAACAACACCACCGGCAGCACGAACGCGATCAGAAGCGTCGAGGGGTCGCGCAGCGCCTGGTAGCTTTCCTTGGTGACCAAGGCCATTAAGCGCCGCAAATCAAAATGGCGCAGGTCGGTCTGCAGTGGTCCATTCCCGTCTTTGTTCTTTGTGGTGCCGCTCATGTGGCGGCCTCCAGCGCGTGGTCTGACGACTCCACCAGATGAATGAAGGCGTCCTCCATCGTCGGGTCTGGCCGTTCTGGGCTGATCGCCGAACGCTTGAGCGCGTCGGGCGTATCCAGCGCAATCAGTTGCGCACGCGACAGTATGGCCACACGATCGCAGTATTCGGCCTCGTCCATGAAATGGGTGGTGACCATGATGGTCACGCCCTTGCGGGCCAGCCCATTGATGTGGGTCCAGAATTCGCGCCGGGTGATGGGATCCACCCCTGAAGTGGGTTCATCCAGAAACAGCACCGGGGGCCTGTGCATGAGCGAGCAGGCCAAGGCCAGGCGCTGCTTATGTCCCAGCGGCAGGGAATCGGGCGTGGCTGACAGCCAGTTGCCCAAATCGAAGGTTTCGATCATCTCGGCGATGCGCTCGCGCCGCGTGCTCCCGTCCAGCTGGTACACCCCGGCCGAGAACTCCAAGTTCTGTTGCACCGACAGCAGTCCATAAAGCGAAAACTTCTGCGCCATGTAGCCGAGCCGGCTCTTGGCTGCGCCGGTGGCGCGGCGCAGATCATGGCCCACCACATGCGCTTCGCCAGCAGAGGGTTTTAACAGGCCGCACAGCATCTTGAAGGTGGTGGACTTGCCGGCGCCGTTGGGGCCGAGCAGGCCGAAGATTTCGCCCTTTTGAACCTCGAAGCTGACGTTGTCGGTGGCGGTGAACTCGCCGAAGCGCTTGGTGAGGTTTCGGCACGACACGGCAATGTCGGAACCCAGCTCAACCGGCGACAGACGCTCGGCCAGCGTCGAAGTGCCGCCGGGGCCGCCACCGAGCAGATCGATGAAGGCGTCTTCGAAGCGCGCAGGCACCTGCACCAGCCGCACCTGCGCCTGATCGGAAAGAGCTTGGACCTGTCCCGTGTCTGCGCCCTCGCGCAACACCACGCGCACGCCGGCGCCCTGGATCACGCCATCGCTCACGCTGGGCAGGTCGAGTGCCTCGGTCAGAACCTTCCGACGCTCAGCACCGACGTCTTCCAGACGGAAGCTGCGGCCTTCGAGCTGCGCGGTCAGTGCTTGCGGCGGACCATCGAACAGGAGCTGCCCCTGGTTCAGCAACAGCACGCTCTCGCAGCGCTCGGCCTCGTCGAGATAGGCGGTGGACCAGACCACGGCCATGCCCTCATCGGTCAGCGCCTGCACCATGCGCCACAAATCCTGGCGGCTGACCGGGTCGACACCCACGCCGGGCTCGTCCAGCAGCAGCACCTTGGGCCGCGCCATCAGCGCACAGGCAAGGCCCAGCTTCTGCTTCATGCCGCCGGAGAGCTTGCCGGCCAAGCGCTTGGTAAAGGGGCCTAGCCGCGTGAACTCCAACAGCTCGGCAAACAGATCGGCGTTGCGATCGGCATCCATGCCGCGCAACTGCGCATACAGGCGCATGTTCTCCATCACCGACAGGTCTTCGTACAGACCAAAGCGTTGCGGCATGTAGCCGCTGGCGACGTGAATGGCGTCGTTGTCCTTCACCACGTCATAGCCGGCCAAGGTGACGTGGCCGGCGTTCGGCACCAAGAGGCCGGTCAGAATCCGCATCAGCGTCGTCTTGCCGGCGCCGTCGGGGCCGACCAGCCCCGTCAGCCGCCCATAGTGGATGCGCGCGTTAAAGCCCCGCAGGGCTTTTACGTCGCCGAAATGCTTGTCCACGCCTTCGATGACGACGGCTGCGTCTTCGCCCGCATCAGCAGGCGCGGCGGCGATGGCGGGGCGTGCCTGCATTTCAACGCTCCCCCGCCGGGATAATAGTACTGGCTTTCGCATCGACCTCGATCGTCACCGGCATACCCTGCCGCAAGGCACCGTCGCTGTCGGCAGCGTCGATGACGATGCGCAGGCGGTACACCAGATCCGTGCGCAAATCCGTCGTCTCCACCGTCTTGGGGGTGAATTCGGCGCGTGGCGAGATGAAGCCGATCTGGCCGCGATAGACCTTCTCCGATGAATCGCTTTTGACGCGCACCACAGTGCCGGGTGCGATGCGCCCCAAGTCCGACTCGCCCACGTAGGCGCGCACGTAAACCGGCTTGTCCAGACTCAGGCTATAGACCGCGTTCTGGCTTGCAACCATGCTGCCGGGCTCACGCACCCGTGCGATGACGGTTCCGCTACTGGGCGCCATCAATTCGGTGTCCGCCAGGGCTGTTGTGGCTTGCGCTACGGCAGCCTGCGCAGCCGCAAGGCGAGCCTCTGCCGCGGCGATGTCTTCCTTGCGAAAGCCTTCGGATGCTTGCGACAGGGCCGCCTTGGCTGCTTCGACGCCAGCGGCTGCCTGGTCTCGTGCCGTGCGGGCGGCATCGACCGTACGCTGGCTGCTGGCGCCCGATGCCAGCAGGCCACTCTGGCGCTGGAAATTGCGCTCGGTCTCGGTGGCGAGCGCCTGTGCCTGCCTTAGGGCCTCGCGCGCCTGGGTGATCTCCTGCGGCCGCAGGCCGCGGCGCAGCTTGACCAGTTCCGCCTTCGCCACCTGTACCTGGGCCTGCGCCGCCGCAAGGGCTTCCCGATAGGGTTGCGCGTCAAGCGTCGCCATGCGTTCGCCGGCGCGAACGGTATCGCCCTCATCGAAAGCCATTTGCATCACGCGCCCGGGCTGACGGAAGGCCAGTTGCACCTCGCGGATGTCGACGTTGCCATACAAGAGCAACTGACTGTCAGCAGTACCGGCGCGCTGCAGCCAGAAGAATGCGAAACCGCCGGCAATCGCGAAGAGGGCTGCAACGATGATCGTACGTCTGGCTTTGTTGGAAAAACCGTTGGTCTTCATCGCCCGGCCTCCGGTTGGCTGATACCGCGGCGGTAGATGGCGAACACGCCCGCTGCGTCACGGCGGATGCGCGCTACATCGCCCGCAAGCAATGACTGCATTACCAGCCCTTGAATTGTGCCGATGAACAAGACGGCGGCCGCGTCCACATCCAGTTCTGAATACAGCTCGCCTCGCGCCTTGCCGGCTTCGAGCAGGCGATGCAACCGCTCGCCGTAGTGCTGAATCAAGGTCTGCACCATTCGCTTGGGCAGGGTCTCTCCAGGTCGCTGCAATTCGCCGAAGAGCATCCTCGGCACACCCGGGTGCTCGGACACCAAGTCGATATGCGTCATGAAGACCGCCTCAAGGGCTGCGACCGGAGACGTAGTGCCTTCTGCTGCCTTGTCCACCCGAGCCAGCAGGCGTTCCGTGACCCAGGACATCACCGCCTGCAGGATGGCGTCCTTGGTCGGGAAGTGACGAAACAGCGCCCCCTGGGTCAGCCCCATACGCTGTGCGATGGCTGTGGTCGTGATGTCGCTGGGGTTCTGCTCGGCGGCCAAGTCGACCACCGCCTCGACTGTGGCCGCGCGCCGCTCATCGGCCGGTAGATGCTTGGAGTGTCCACTCATTGCTTGCGCCTTCGAAAGTGAGTAATCTATTACTATCTTAGCACCATGCAAGCTTGCCGCAAGAGGGGAAGCGCGAAAAGGAGGCCGCAATGGACAACAGAACCGTGATCTCAGACGACGGGCAACGGTCGATTTCGGGCAGACGCAAACGTCGCTCTCCGCGCCTCATTGGCGGAGGGGAGCCGGTTCATCACAAGTCCGGCGGGGTGTAAATGGAGCTGCGCCATCTTCGGTGCTTCGTCGCCGTCGCCGAAGAACTCCACTTCGCGCGCGCCGCCGAGCGGCTGCACATCGAGCAGTCGCCGCTGTCGCGCACCATCAAAGAACTGGAAGAAGACTTGGGCGAGCAGTTGTTCGTCCGTACCAGCCGCAGCACGCGGCTGACGCGGGCAGGCAAGCTGTTTCTGGAGCACGTCCCACGAATCTTCACCGCACTGGAACAGGCCCGCGACAGCGTTAAGGCGGCAGCAAACGGTTTTCACGGCCAGTTGCGCATCGCGCTGTCCGATGGCATCACGCCTTCGCGCCTGCCGACCTTGCTGGCGCTGTGCCGGCAGGAGGAGCCCGAGGTCGAAATCCGTCTGTTCGAGGTGCCCCTGTCGCAGCAGATCAAGGGGCTGCATGACGATCTGTACGATGTGGGATTCGCCCAGTCAGACGAGGTAGGCGACGGTATCGCTGTCGAGCCGATCTGGAGCGATCCGCTCATGGTTGCTGTTCCCGCACGGCACCCATTGCTCAAGCACAAACGCATCCCGCTGGATGAAGTGCTGCGCTATCCGCTGGTGCTGTGCGACCCACAGGTCTGCGAAGGTCATGCCCGCCAGGTCGAGCGGGTGTTACGGCGAGCGGAACAGGAACCCATGATCGCCGAGCGCGTGGCTTCCTGCGATCTGATGATGGCGCTGGTGTCGGCGGGTTTCGCCCTCGGCCTGGCTGGCGCGCCGCATATCGTTTCCAGCCGCGAATCCGGTGTGGTGGCCCGGCCACTGGCGGGACGTTCGCCGATGCTGACGACGTATCTGCTGCATCGGGAAGCGGAGACATCGGAAGTCCTGGCCCGTTTTATCGAGCGGGTGCAAGCCATCGAATCGGCCAAAGGCGTCAAACCTGTGCTGCCGCCCGAACCTGACCAGGAGGAAATCGAGCCATGAAACAACTCATTCCGCTACTGTTGGTCGCGGCGCTGGCCGCCTGCGGCCAATCGGAGGCACCGAGGCAGGAGGCACCCAACCAGGCCGACGTGCCGACCGTGGAGGAACTGGCCGCCGATCCCGAGCGATTGAGGGAGCTGCGTGAGCAGTGCAAGACCGACCGGCCACGACTGGGCGACGTACTGTGCAACCGCGTGGCCGAGGCGACGAATCGGCGCTTCTTCGGTGACGGCAACGTGCCCTATACGCCGCCGGAGACGCCACCGTCGTTCTGATTCGTCGGCCACTCGCAACAAATTCCGCTTTTCTCTGCTGACACGCCGCAGCGCGCCCGCGCTGGCGGCGTTTTTGTCGTGTTCGCCCCTGCCTGAAACGATGTTTTTTGCATCACCTAGGTTCCGATAACGGTCTTTGACCGGCACTGGCCCGGCACCGATCCTCGCATGACAGGCACATCCAAGTGCCGCTTTTTCATGGGGAATCAGAGCAGGAAAAGTCGGAGGCCAAGTCATGCAAGGGACGAACGTGCTGTTCGGGCAGATCGCCGTTGTATTCGGCATCGTGATCGCCGGTGTGTGGAGCGCCACACAATGGACAGCCGCCGCCCTGGGCTATCAGCTACGCCTTGGCTCGCCCTGGTTCGACTTCTTTGGCACGCCGGTCTATCACCCCTGGAAACTGTTCGAGTGGTGGTTCTTCTTCGGCGCCTATGCGCCGGAGGTCTTCGACATCGGCGGCGCCATCGCGGGCGGCAGCGGTCTTGTCGCCGTGCTGGTCGCCATCGGCATGTCCATCTGGCGTTCACGCCAGGCGCGCAGAGTCACGACCTACGGTTCGGCCCGCTGGGCCGATACCGGTGACATCCACAAGGCCGGACTGACCCAGCCCGTCGGTGTCTTTCTCGGCCAGCATGAGCGGCAGTACCTGCGCCACGAAGGCCCGGAGCACGTCCTGGCCTTCGCGCCCACGCGCTCGGGCAAGGGTGTCGGCCTGGTGGTGCCCACCTTGTTGAGCTGGCCCGCATCGGCTGTCATCCACGACATCAAGGGCGAGAACTGGCAGATCACCGCCGGCTGGCGCTCGCGGTTCAGCCACTGCCTGCTGTTCAACCCGACCGATGCGCAGTCGGCTGGCTACAACCCGCTGCTGGAAGTGCGGCGCGGCGCGCATGAAGTGCGCGACGTGCAGAACATCGCGGACATTCTGGTCGATCCCGAAGGCGCGCTGGAACGGCGCAATCACTGGGAGAAGACCAGCCACGCGTTGCTGGTCGGCGCCATCCTGCATGTGCTCTACGCCGGCGAGGACAAGACGCTGCGCGGCGTCGCCAATTTCCTGTCCGACCCGGCGTGCCCGTTCGAGCTGACCCTGCATCGGATGATGACGACGCGGCACCTAGGCAATGCGCCGCATCCGGTGGTGGCATCCGCCGCGCGTGAAGTGCTCAACAAGGCAGACAACGAGCGCTCGGGTGTGCTCTCCACCGCCATGTCGTTCCTGGGCCTGTACCGCGACCCCACGGTGGCGGAAGTCACGTCACGCTGCGACTGGCGCATCGCTGATCTGATCGCCGCAGAACATCCAGTCTCGCTGTATCTGGTGGTGCCGCCTTCGGACATCAGCCGCACCAAGCCGCTGATCCGGCTGATCCTCAACCAGATCGGACGACGGCTCACGGAATCGCTCGATGGCTCCGACGGCATCGAGCGTCGCCACAAGCTGCTGCTGATGCTCGACGAGTTCCCGGCGCTGGGGCGCCTGGATTTCTTCGAGACGGCGTTGGCCTTCATGGCGGGCTACGGCATCCGCAGCTTCCTGATCGCGCAGTCCCTCAATCAGATCGACAAAGCCTACGGCCAGAACCATTCGATTCTGGACAACTGCCATGTGCGGGTGACGTTCGCCACCAACGACGAACGCACCGCCAAGCGCATCTCCGAGACGCTGGGCACGGCCACCGAACTTCGCGCGCAGCGC